>Ga0307981_1002359_pt1 | contig 15503 bp, 13 predicted proteins | sample OrgLakmetagen987_FD_201849 | JGI IMG/M metagenome (GOLD analysis project Ga0307981, IMG submission 201849) | Saline water microbial communities from Organic Lake, Antarctica - #987 | ecosystem: Environmental > Aquatic > Non-marine Saline and Alkaline > Saline | place: Antarctica: Organic Lake... | reverse complement strand
GCAAGATCGTTGTATCTTCATTCATGGCGTATCGCTCCTTGTGAGGTTCTGGCTGGCTTTGACACCTGCCACGATACGCCGCCCTTCAAATCACGCCATCACCCAAATTCCCGCATAGCTCAGCCAGACCCCGTCTTCGGTTTCGATCCGGGACGAGGCAAGGGTCTGGTCGAAAAAGACATTCATGGGCATATCACGTCCTCCAGGACACGGGCTCCAGGACACAGGGTTCGCCGGAAAACACGCCGGTCCGCTCAAAAAGCCGATCGGAAATCAGGCCAGCCGGGATAAAAAGCCAGAATGAACGAAAGACCAGAATGAACGAAAGACCAGCATGAACGAAAGACTGGAGCATGTCACCGGCCCGTCGGGATCATTCCAGAAGATCGAAGCTCTGTCCACCGATCTGGAGAATGAGACTGTCCTCGGCCGCGCCGTCGATCAGCGCCCAGAGAATTTGTTCGGTGGGGCGGTAGATGATGAAGGCTTCCTGCACGTCCGCGGACCCTGCGCCGGGGGTATTGGCGGTGTTGACCTGAAAATCACCGATATCGGCGGCACCGCCGAACAACAGCCTGTCGCCGTCCGCGTGGCTGAAATCCTGGATGAAGTCGCTGCCGTGACCTTGCAGGCCGATGTGATAGAACCGGTCGGCCCCGCCGCCGCCGTTCAGCCGGTCCGACCCGAAGCCGCCGTTGATGAAGTCATCGCCGTCGCCACCGAACACCACGTCCGAAAATGCACCGCCCGTCAGCACGTCGTCTCCGTCCTGTCCCAGGATCGTATCGACGCCGAATCCGCCAGCGATAACGTCGTCGCCGTCTCCGCCGTAGATTTCGTCGTTGCCGTGGCCTGCATCGACCCGGTCGTCGCCACCGCCTGCAAAGATCAGGTCACGCAGATCGTCGGTGCTGATGCCGCCGAAAATGAAATCGTCGCCATCGCCGCCGTTCAGCGTATCGGTGCCGTTGCCACCGTTGATCGTGTCGTTGCCATCCATCCCGCGCATCAGGTCGTTGCCGTCAAAGCCGGCCATCACGTTGCCCAGCGCGTTGCCATTGATCGTCTCGGACAGATAGACGCCCGAAAAGGACACCACACCCTCGTCGATCGAGTTCTCGATTGTCACCAGATCGTCGATCTCGACGTCGCGATCCATGAACCGCACCTTTTCGACGTCCAGGAGCGACATTTCGGCGACGGTTGTGCGGCCCGAAACGATCGTCAGGGTCACGTCGCGGGTGCCGCCCCCGGTTTCCAACGTCGTCGTGACGTCGGTCGATGCCACGCCCGATCCGCGCAGGCTGACGATATCGATGCCCGCCCGACCGTCGAACGCCAGAAATCCGCCATCGAGCTGGACAAAATTGTCGGTCGCATCGCCTGTGACGAAGGCGCCCCGCGACGTGTCGAGCGCCAGTTGCTCGAACCCCCCGTAGGCTGCGAAATAATTCGTCCCGTTGTTCTCGCCGGTCGCGACGATGGTGCCCGCGCCGATGTTGACCGACACCGAATTTGCCAACAAGTCCTCGATTCTCAGCATGTCGACTCCGGCGCCGCCAAGCAATGTGGCCACGGATGTCTGCGGGTCGCCCTGAATGAGCTGAAAGCTGCGTTCAGTGCCGTCAAGCGTCAGCACGTCGTTGCCCCCGCGCATGTCAATGCTGAGCAGGCTCAGCGGCGTCGCGGGCAATTCGAACGTGTCCACGATATCGGTGCCGTCCGTGCCGGCCACGAACAGGTTGCGCAGGCCATGCGGGGCCAGGTCCTCGATCGGGCCGGTGGTCGTAAGCAGCACAGCGCCGTCGGGGTCGGTGACGCTAAAGCGGCTGATGTCGATGCCGGGGTAATCGGCCAGAGTGAATCCGCCATTGGCGCCGCCTGCCGCCAGATCGCCCAGCAAGCGCGTCGCGGTCCCGAGGTTCTCAGAAAACGAGCCGGTCAGCGTCAGGTCATAGCCCAGCACGTCGAGGTTGATCCGATTGGTGCCCACAAACAGGTCGAACAGGGTTTCGCCCGCGTCAATCAGCGTCGCGCCGGTCAGAAGATACGGTGAAAGTGCCGTGGCGAGGCGTGAGACTTGCGATTGCGAGAGTGACCCGAGGTCCAGAAAATTGTTGAAATTGATCAGAAAATTGCCGACATCCTCGAACCCTTTCGGAAAGAGACCATCGAGGCGGATTTGTTGATCACCCGTGACGATTTCGATGGCCCGCGAACCAAAACGCGCCGCGAGGAGTGTTTCGTCGCCGCGGGTGATGAGCAGTTGATCCAGCTGCGCGTTGTCCATGGTCGCGTCGAATTCGCGGCCGATGAATGTGATCTCATTGGCGCCCGTCTCAAAGACAAGCTGCGACGATGTTTCCACGACCGGATCGTCCAGAGAGGGCAGGTTCAGCAGCTCTTCGGCAAAATCAATCTCCAGATTCAGCAGCGGGTCGAAGATATCCGAATTCCCCAGGTCCAGCAGACGGGTGGTCATTTGCATGTCGAAAATCGGGGTGGATCCTTGGATTCATGCGAAGGGTCTTGTCGCTGAGACGTAGCCGTCAGGATTGGTTGTCTGAATTCCTTTTGCGGCGCGCCGGTGCAATGCAGCTTTCTTTACGGCTGGCGGTCTCCCATGCCCCTCTCAGGTGAATTTGCGGAACAGCCGCGTCTGGTCGAACATGTCCTCGAGCGCCTGCATCCGATCCCTGGTGGCGTCCCAATTCAGATCCTGCACGGCAGCCACCATCGTTTCGACCAGCAAGAGCATGCTGACGCTGCTGTCCCAGGCCGAGGGCACCACGATCCGGTTGGAAAAGACGACGTCGGCGACGCGGTGGACGGGCGAGCGCCATTGATCGGTGATCAGAACGATCACCGCGCCGCGGTCATGCGCCATCTCGGCCAGCTTCAGCGTGTTGTTTTCATAGCGCCGCATGTCGAAGATCACGAAGACGTCGCCCGCCGCCACGTCCAGCAGGTCATGCGGCCAGCCGTTCGAGGTGGATTGGATATGGGTGACGCGCGCCCGAATGACCTGCGCGTGCAGGAACAGGTATTCGGCCAGCGTATGCGTGATGCGCCCGCCCACGATATAGAGCTTGCGGTCCGTATCGGCGATCAGCGTGCAGGCGCGGTCGAATTCGTCGGGGGGTATCTGGCCCAGCGTCAGACGGATGTTGTCGATCACCGCATCGGTGAAGCGATTGAGCACATGGCCCGACGGCGCGCCTTCGGCCCATGTGTCCTGATGTGTGTCGTGGCGGGCGATGGGGTTTTTGACCTTGGCGCGCAGTTCCTCGCGCAGATCGGCCTGAAATTCGGGGTAGCCGCCGAATCCCAGCTTGGTCACCATCCGCGCCACCGTGGGCGGCGATACATTGGCATCCCGCGCCAGTTCGGTCAGCGGACCAAGGCCCGAGGCCGGATAATTTTCGAGAATCGAATGGGCCAGCTGCCGTTCGGCGCGGGTCAGCGTGTCCAGCCGCGACTGGATGCGGTCGGCGATGGTCAGCACCTGGGTCATGCCAGAGCCGCATATTGATGAATAATTTTACACGTCATGGGCACCTGTGAAATATCTCTCTTAATTGTGTTGACACAAGACGCGCTTGGCAAGAGGCTTGATGCAAGATGGGGGATACATGACCGAGCCGCAGACCGATGCCGGGCAGACCGATGCCACGCCAACGGACATGACGACCGAAAGCTTTGCGGTGATCAACGCAAGCGCCGGATCGGGCGTGGTGCTGGTGTGCGAACATGCCTCTGCGGCCATCCCCGATGCGCTGGACAATCTGGGTCTGGCCGCGACCGATCTGCTGAGCCACGCGGTCTGGGATCCGGGCGCGCTGGCGGTGGCGAAAGGTCTGGCGCGCAGGCTGGATGCGGTTCTGGTGGCAGGATCCGTGTCGCGGCTGGTGGTCGATCTGAACCGCGCGTCGGATGCGCCCGACGTGATGCCCGCGCGGACCGAACGGATCCCGGTGCCGGGCAATGCGGGGCTGGATGCGGCGGCGATATCCGAGCGTATGGCGCGCTATCATGCGCCGTTTCACGATGCCCTCGACCATGTTCTGAATGAGCGGCAAAACCCGGTTCTGGTCACAATCCACAGTTTCACACCCGTCTGGAATGGCACGTCGCGCGACGTCGAGATTGGCGTTCTGCACGACAGCGACACCCGTTTGGCGGATGCTCTGCTGCGTCTTGCGCCAGATCATATGCCCCACGAGGTTCAGCGCAACCAGCCCTACGGCCCCGGTGACGGCGTCACGCATACCCTGTGCGCGCATGCCCTGCCGCAAGGCCGCGCCAATGTGATGCTGGAGATCCGCAACGATCTGATCGCCACACCCGCGCAACAGGCCGGGATGACCGAAACGCTGGCCCGCTGGATTGGCGCGGCACTGGCCGGGGGCACCCCATGACCCAAGCCTTGCGGGGCTATATCCGGGTGGTGGACGGCGCGAATTATGCGCTGGGCCGGGTGGTCATGTATGGCATCTTCGTTCTGATGGCCATTCTGCTGTGGTCCTCGATCAGCAAGACATTCTTTCTGCCGACGCTCTGGACGCTGGAATTGGCGCAATTCGTGATGGTGGCCTATTACATCCTTGGCGGGCCCTATTCGGTGCAGCTTGGCTCGAACGTGCGGATGGATCTGTTCTATGGCAGCTGGTCCTTGCGCAAAAAGGCCTGGGTTGACGCGATCACGGTGCTGTTTTTGCTGTTTTACCTCGGTGTGCTGCTTTGGGGTGGGCTCAGTTCTCTAGCCTATTCGATGGGCTTCTGGGGCGGCAACCCGCTGGAGTTTTTCGGTGGTCTGGTGATCGGCACCGAAGAAGTCGGGCGGCTGGAGCGGTCCAATTCCGCATGGCGTCCCTACATGTGGCCGATCAAGGCGATCATGGTTCTGGGCATCTTTCTGATGCTGCTGCAATGCCTGTCAGAGCTTTGCAAAGACATCCTGCGCCTGCGGGGCGAGACGGTCTGATGCCCTATGAGCTGATCGCCACGCTGATGTTTTCGACCTTGATGCTGATGCTGCTGACCGGCCAGCGGGTGTTCGGGGCGATTGGCTTTGTGGCGGTGATCGCGGCGCTTTTGCTTTGGGGGGACCGGGGCGGATACGATCTGGGCTTTGCCGCCGCGATGAAACTGATGAAATGGTATCCGCTGCTGACCCTGCCGATGTTCATCTTCATGGGCTACGTTTTGTCCGAATCCAAGATTGCCGACGATCTTTACAAGATGTTCCATGTCTGGATGGGGGGGGTGCGCGGCGGGCTGGCCATCGGCACGATTGGCCTGATGGTGCTGATTTCCGCCATGAACGGGCTGAGCGTGGCGGGTATGGCCATCGGCGCGACGATTGCGCTGCCGGAACTGCTTAAACGCGGTTACGACAAACGCATGGTGACGGGCGTGGTGCAGGCGGGATCGTCGCTGGGTATTCTGGTGCCGCCGTCGGTCGTGCTGGTGCTTTATGCGATGATCGCGCGGCAACCGGTGGGGCAATTGTGGCTGGCGGGGGTGGTGCCGGGGCTGATGATGGCGGCGATGTTCGTGGCCTACATTGCGATCCGTTGCCGGATCAATCCGGTGCTGGGCCCCGTTCTGGACGCGTCCGAGCGCGACATTCCGAGGGCTGAAAAGATGCGTCTGCTGCGCGCCGGTCTGCTGCCGGTGGTGATCTTTGCCACGATGATGGTGCCGTTCTTGAATGGCTGGACGTCACTGGTGGAATCCTCGGCCATCGGGGCTTTGGCAGCGTTCCTTGCCGCTGTCCTCAAAGGCCGGATGACGCGCGAAGTGTTCGAAAACTCGGTCCGCAATACGCTGGGCATCACCTGCATGTTCATGTGGATCATCCTTGCCGCGCTTGCGTTCGGTGCGGTGTTTGACGGGCTGGGCGCGGTCAAGGCGATCGAGTTTGTGTTCACCGAACAGCTGGACCTGTCCCCCTGGATGATCCTGATCCTGATGCAGCTGTCGTTCCTTCTCATGGGGACGTTTCTGGACGACACGGCAATGCTGGTGATCGTCGCACCTTTATACGTGCCTCTGGTCGGTGCGTTGGGCTTCGATCTGATCTGGTATGGTATCCTCTACACGATCACCACGCAGATTGCCTACATGACCCCGCCGTTCGGCTATAACCTGTTCCTGATGCGCGCCATGGCCCCGCCCGAGATCACCCTGCGCGACATCTACGCCTCGATCACGCCGTTCGTGCTGGTGATGGTCTTTGCGCTGGCGCTGGTGATGGTGTTTCCGGGGCTGGCGCTGTGGTTGCCGGAGCTTGTCTATGGAAACTGACGTTCGTCCCGTCCGTCTTGAAGTGATAGACACGAATCCGCGTGCCCGTGCGCTTTTCGAACGGCGCGGGTTCGTCGCTGGCAAGACCGGGAGCCCTGGCCCGCTGTGGCTCAACTTCGGCCTTGAACACGCCACGACATTGCATTTCACACTGCCCGCAGATGCGGGCTGATTTCACCAACCGCCGGGGGATCAACCCTTGGCCTTTCAACCGGGAGACCAACCAATGACTTCAAGACGCAAGTTTCTGACCACCGCCGCAGTGGCACCCGCCGCTGCCCTCGCCACGCCTGCGCTGGCCCAGGGCCAGATCAAATGGCGGATGCAGACCTATGCGGGGGCCGCACTGGCCGAGCATGTTCTGGATCCGGCGATCAAGATGTTCAACATCATCGCCGGCGACCGGATGCAGATCGAGCTGTTCTACGCCGATCAGCTGGTGCCCACCGGAGAGCTCTTTCAGGCGTTGCAGCGCGGCACGATCGACGCGGTGCAATCGGATGACGATTCCATGGCCTCGCCCACGGATGTGACGGTATTCGGCGGCTATTTCCCGTTCGCCTCGCGCTACTCGCTCGACGTGCCTGTGCTGTTTAACCAATATGGCCTGAACGAGATCTGGGACGAGCAATATTCGGCGCTGGGTGTCAAACACATCAGCGCGGGCGCATGGGATCCGTGCCATTTCGCCACCAAGGATCCGATCCGATCCCTCGCCGATCTGCAAGGCAAACGCGTCTTTACCTTCCCCACGGCGGGCCGGTTCATGTCGCAATTCGGCGTCGTGCCCGTGAACCTGCCGTGGGAGGACATCGAGGTCGCCATTCAAACCGGTGAGCTGGACGGCATCGCATGGTCGGGCATTACCGAAGACTACACCGTGGGCTGGGCAGATGTGACCAATTACTTCCTGACCAACAACATCTCGGGCGCATGGGCCGGGTCGTTCTTTGCCAACATGGAGCGGTGGAACGAATTGCCCGAGGACATGCAGACGCTGTTCCGGGTGTGCTGCGACCAGTCGCATTACTACCGCCAGTGGTGGTATTGGGGTGGTGAGGCGAATTTGCGCGTGAACGGCACCAAGCTGGAGCTGACCACCATCCCGGACGAAGAATGGGCGACGGTCGAAACCGCAGCCAAAGAGTTCTGGGAAGAGATCGCGGCGGAATCCGACGTCAAACGCCGCGTGGTCGATATCATCAAGCAGTATAACGCGGATATGGAAAAGGCAGGCCGCCCCTACCGCTATACCTGATGAAAAGGACGTCACCCGCAATTCAGGAGATTCCCGGGTCAAGCCCGAGGATCGCGGCGGGTGACGGTCCGCCTCTCATGCGCTACAATCGACCCTCCTGCGCTGCGTCATCGTCGGTCTTGACCCGATGATCACTTCGGCTGACATTCCAACGCCTGCTTGCAAGACTGGATCTTTCCCATGCCCGATACGTTGACTTTTGCCGATCTGAAAACCCGCGTAGCGAGCGCAGAGATCGACACCGTTCTGGTCTGTCTGGTCGACATGCAGGGGCGGCTGATGGGCAAGCGGTTCCATGCCGTGAATTTTGTCGAGACGTCCTACAAGGAAACGCATTGCTGCAATTATCTGCTGGCCACCGACCTCGAGATGGCCACGCCCGAAGGCTATGCCGCCACGTCGTGGCAAAAGGGCTACGGAGATTACGTGATGCAGCCCGATCTGTCGACGATCCGGCCCGTTCCGTGGCTTGAGGGCACAGCGATGGTGCTGTGTGACGTGCTCGACCACCACACCCACGCGCCGGTGCCGCATTCCCCGCGTGCCGTGCTGAAAAAGCAGATCGCGCGGATGGAGGAATTGGGGTTCACGGCGATGATGGCGACCGAATTGGAGTTTTTCCTCTTCGAGCAGAGCTTCGACACCATCCGCAAAAACGGCTTTCGTGATCTCGCCCCGATCTCGGGCTATAACGAGGATTACCACATCCTCCAAACCACCAAGGAAGAGGCGGTGATGCGTCCCCTGCGCAACCATCTCTTTGCTGCCGGCCTGCCCGTCGAGAACACCAAGGGCGAGGCCGAGGCAGGTCAGGAAGAGCTGAATATCCGCTACGCCGAGGCGTTGACCTGCGCCGATCACCACAGCATCGCCAAACACGCAGTCAAGGAAATCGCATGGCAACAGGGCCACGCGGCGACCTTCCTGCCGAAATGGGCGGCGGACCGCGTCGGCAGTTCTTCCCACGTGCATCAATCGCTCTGGAAAGACGGAGAGCCCGCGTTCTACGACAAGCACGCCGATCTGGGCATGTCGCAGCTGATGTCGCATTACATGGCGGGGCTCATCGCCTATGCGCCGGATTATACGTGGTTTCTGGCGCCCTACGTGAACAGCTACAAACGCTTCTCCAAGGGCACATTCGCGCCCACCAAAACCGTCTGGTCCATCGACAACCGCACCGCAGGCTTCCGTCTGTGCGGCGAAGGCACCAAGGGCGTGCGCGTCGAATGCCGCATCGGCGGTTCCGACCTCAACCCCTACCTTGCGCAGGCCGCCATGCTGGCCGCAGGCATCAAGGGGATCGAAGACCAGATGACCCTTGCCCCCGCCACAACCGGCGACGTTTACGAGGATGCCAAGGCCCGCGACATCCCCCAGACCCTGCGCGCGGCCACCGAAACCCTGCGCGGATCGCAGATGCTGCGCGACACCATGGGCGACGACGTCGTCGACCATTACACCCGCTGCGCCGAATGGGAGCAGGAAGAATTTGACCGTGCCGTCACCGATTGGGAAATCGCGCGCGGATTTGAAAGGGCTTGAGCCATGATCCAGTGTATCTCTCCCATCGACGGGTCGGTCTATGCGACCCGTCCCACGCTGACGGCGCAACAGGCGCACGCCGCCGTGACAGCCGCGAGGACAGCGCAGGTCGCCTGGGCGACCTGTCCGCTGGAGGAGCGGGTGGCGCGGGTGCAGCGCGGAATCGCCAATATCGGCGCGATGAACGACGAGATCGTGCCGGAACTCGCCTGGCAGATGGGTCGCCCGGTGCGCTATGGCGGTGAATTCGGCGGGTTCGAGGAACGTGGCAGCCACATGGCGCAGATCGCCGCCAGCGCGCTGGCCGACATCGTGGTCGAAGACAGCGCGGCCTTTTCCCGCCGCATCAAACGCGTGCCGCACGGCGTGGTTCTGGTCGTGGCCCCGTGGAACTACCCCTACATGACCGCGATCAACACCGTGGCCCCTGCGCTGATCGCGGGCAATGCTGTGATGCTGAAACACGCAAGCCAGACGCCTTTGGTAGGCGAGCGTCTGTCGCAGGCCTTCCATGCCGCAGGCGTGCCCGAGAATGTGTTCCGACACGTGTTTCTGGATCATGCGACCACGTCCGACCTGATCGCCGCGCGGTCCTTTGGGTTCGTGAACTTCACCGGATCGGTGGTTGGCGGCAAAGCGATGGAGGCCGCCGCAAGCGGGACGTTCACGGGCATGGGGTTAGAGCTTGGCGGCAAGGATCCGGGCTACGTCATGGACGACGCAGATGTCGCGGCGGCAGCGGACACGCTGATCGACGGGGCGATGTTCAACTCGGGCCAGTGCTGCTGCGGGATCGAGCGGATCTACGTGGCCGAGCGGCATTTCCAGACCTTCGTCGACAAGGCCGTCAACATCGTCGAAGGTTATGTTCTGGGCAACCCGCTCGAGCCAGACACAACCCTCGGCCCCATGGCGCAGGCCCGCTTTGCCGATCTGGTGCGCGGCCAGACGTCCGAGGCGGTCGCGGCAGGGGCCAAGGCGCTGATTGATCCCAAGCGGTTCCCGCAGGACAAAGGTGCCTACCTGATGCCGCAGATCCTGACGAACGTGACCCATGACATGCGCGTGATGCGCGAGGAAAGTTTCGGGCCGGTCGTGGGCATCATGTCGGTCAAGGACGATGCCGAGGCCATCCGCCTGATGAACGACAGCGACTATGGCCTCACCGCGTCCCTCTGGACAGCTGACCCGATCCGAGCGGAGATCATCGCGGACCAGATAGAGACCGGCACCGTATTCATGAACCGCGCCGATTACCTCGATCCGGGTCTGTGCTGGACCGGCTGCAAGGACACCGGGCGCGGCGGTGGATTGTCGGAAATCGGCTACCACAACCTGACCCGCCCCAAATCATACCATTTCAAGAAAGCCTGAGACATGTTGCGAGCAAACTGGTCCTATCCGACCGCCATCCGTTTCGGCGCGGGCCGTATATCCGAGATCGCCGAGGCTTGCGCTGCGGCTGGTATCTCCAAACCGCTGCTTGTCACCGACAAGGGGCTGGCGGGCCTGCCGATCACCGCGCGCACGCTCGACCTGCTCGACGCCGCAGGGCTGGGCCGCGCGATGTTCTCGGACGTCGATCCCAACCCGACCGAGATCAACGCCGAGGCCGGTATCGCCGCGTTCAAGCAAGGCGGCCACGACGGGGTGGTGGCGTTCGGCGGTGGATCGGGCCTCGATCTGGGCAAGCTGGTGGCCTTCATGGCCGGTCAGACGCGCCCGATCTGGGATTTCGAGGATGTGGACGATTGGTGGACGCGGGCCGACAGCGAGGCCATCGCGCCCATCGTCGCGGTGCCGACGACCGCCGGGACCGGCTCAGAGGTGGGCCGCGCCAGCGTCATCACCAACAGCGTGACCCACGAGAAAAAGATCATATTTCACCCGAAATTCCTGCCCTCGGTGGTGATCTGCGACCCCGAACTGACCGTTGGCATGCCCGCCTCGATCACGGCAGGCACCGGAATGGATGCCTTTGCCCATTGCCTCGAGGCGTTTTGTTCGCCGCATTATCATCCGATGAGCCAGGGCATCGCCTTGGAAGGCATGCGGCTGGTCAAGGAAAATCTGCCTTTGGCCTATGCCGACGGAGGCAACATCGAGGCGCGGGCGCATATGATGTCGGCAGCCATTATGGGCGCGACGGCATTTCAAAAGGGGCTGGGCGCGATCCACGCGCTGTCGCATCCCATCGGCGCGGTGCATCACACGCACCACGGGACCACGAATGCGGTGGTGATGCAGCCGGTGCTGCTTATGAACCGTGAGGCGGTCAAGGATCGGTTGGCGATGGCGGCGGCGTATCTGGGGATTTCGGGTGGGTTCGATGGGTTTTACGCGTTGGTGGGGGGTCTGAATTCCGGTCTGGGAATACCTGCAAATTTGACGGAACTGGGGGTTGTGGACCCTGATATCGACGCATTGGTGACATCGGCCTTGCAGGACCCGAGCTGTGGGGGGAACCCTTTGGAATTGACGCGCGAGAATGTGACGGAGTTGTTGCTGGCTTGTTTATGATGTCTGCACCTCAGCCCGGAATCAAGGCGAAGCCGCCCGGCAAGCGCCTACCTGCCCCTTCAGGCTGGCGCTTGCCCGGCTTTTGTGGTGTGCTGAAACGGGCCTGTTTGTGACCCAAATCCGACAAAACCGCTAAACTTTGCGCCATATCCTTGGTCCCGGCCATCTGACGACTTATCTTGCTGTCAAATAACAAAGGTTGGTCGGCATGCGGTTGTGGTCTTGGGTTCTGGCGTCCGTGCTGACGCTGACGGCGCTGCAAGCGCAGGCGCGCGATCCTGTCCGCGCCTACATGTTCGCCAATTCGCTGGTTCATCACCTGAGCGACACGCCGCAGACCGCCGTGCCCTATTGGCTGGCCGAACTGGCGCGCGGCGATGACCGGACGTTCCGGATGGACGGGCAATGGGGCTTTCTGCGCAATTTCGCAGATGCAGGCCGGATCGAGCCGAACTGGTCCTTTCCCAATGTGCGCGGGGTCACCGTGCGCGGCGGTCTGAAAGGCGCACAGATCAACACCGTGCTGATCAACGCGGCCAATTTCATCCAGTATCAGGCCCCCGACGCGCCCTATGATGGCGACAACCCGGATGGCGCGTCGCCGCTGAGCGCCAGCGTCAGGCTGCTCGACTGGCTCAAGCCCGACATGCCCGACGCGCGGATCGTGATCTATGAGGGCTGGGCCGAGATGGCGGGCGTCACGGGGCGCTTTCCACCGTCGAACCGCGCGTTGCGGCGCTATCACCGGTTCAATCTGGAAGAGCATCACGACTGGCACCTTGACTGGCTGGCGCAATTGCAGGCGGCACAGCCCGACCTGGATATCCGGCTGATCCGGGTGGCCTCGACGCTTTCGGCAGTGCTCAGCGAAGAGCCATGGTCGGATATCCCGGTGACAGATCTCTATTCCGACGATGCGCCGCACGGGACGGCCACGCTTTATCTGCTGGCGGCGCTGATCACCTATGCGGGGATTTATGACAACGCCCCGCCGGTCATCGACTTGCCCGACACGATCCACCCGATCGTGCGGGATAACCTTGCTGCGGCCATCGCCGCGATCATGCAGGCCGTGCCTGCCGACGAAGCCCGTGCGCGGGTAGCCCCTGTGGTCGCGGTGCAACAGGCCAGCGCCGCACCGATCGAGGACGACAGCGCGCCTGTCGCGGTTGCCGTGCCTGTGGCCGACACGCCCGCCCCGCAGACCGATCCTGAGCCGGTCGAGACCACAGCCGTCCAGTTCCGCACTTTCGTGCCGGTCACGGCGCAGGTCGTGTCCGGCCCGCCCGGGCAGGGGCTGGACAATCCTTCACTGGCGATGGGGCTCAACGGCATCGCCGACTGGTCAACCCAGCATCCGTTCCTCGATCTGATGAAGACCGCGCGGCCATGGACCGGGCACAAACCCGGGCAATGGGGCGGGTTCGAGGCCGGGGATTTGCAGGCGGGCGGGCATCTGAATGCGCAAGGCTGGCCTGTGTCCCTGCCAAAGGATGCGGACCGGCTCGAGGCGTTTATCCTGACCGATCAACCGCTTGCGGCGACGCATCTGCGTGGTGCATACGTGCTGCGTTATGAGGGAACGGGCGATCTGCGGGTGGCCGGGCGGGCGTCCCGCGTCTGGGACAACCCCAATGAAATCCGCTTCAATTATGAACCCGGTGACGGCCTGGTGGCGATCACGCTGTTTTCGACCGATCCGGACGACCCGGTGCGCAACATCAGCGTCGTGCGCGAAGATCAGATGGATCTGCACGACGCGGGCTTGCTCTTTAACCCGCTGTGGCTGGCCCGCGTGCAGGATCTGCGCAGCATCCGGTTCATGGACTGGATGTTCACCAACGGCTCTCCGCTCAGCAGCTGGGACGGGCGGCCGCAGGTCAGTGACTATACCTGGGTCTGGCGCGGTGTGCCCGCCGAGGTGATGATCACACTGGCCAACGAAATCGGCGCGGGCCCGTGGTTTACCATGCCGCATATGGCCGACGACGGCTATGTCGCAGGGTTTGCCGGGCTTGTGGCCACAGGTCTCGATCCGCGACTGACAGCCTATATCGAATATTCCAACGAGGTCTGGAACGCGATTTTCCCGCAGGCGGGCTATGCGCGCGAACAGGCGGTCGCGCGTTGGGGATCCGACGCAGGCGACGATGCGTGGATGCAGTTCTACGGCGTGCGCGCGGCCGAGGTGATGGCGATCTGGGAGGAAGCCTTTGGCGATCCGGATCGGCTGGTGCGGGTCGTGACCACGCATACCGGCTGGCCGGGGCTGGAAGAGGCGATTCTGGATGCGCCTTTGCATGACGGCACAAAGCCGCGTGAGAGTTTCGATGCCTATGCGGTCACCGGGTATTTCGGCTATGACGTCGGCGAAGGCGAAGGTTTGGCGCGCGTGCAGGCCATGGTCGCGGACAGCGTCGCGCAGGCCGAGGCAGCGGGCAGAGCGCAGGGGTTGCGGCGCGTGTCCTTGCGCGAATACGTCAAGACCCGGCAGTATAACGCCGCCAATGCGCCGGTGGCCGAGGTTCTGCGCGAGGGGTCGTTGAACGAGTTGATGACCGAGGTTTGGCCCTATCACGCCAGAACGGCGCAGGCGCGCGGCTATGATCTGATCATGTATGAAGGCGGCAGTCATGTCGCGGGCCACGGGGCATCGACGCAGAACGATGCGATGACCGGTTTTTTCACCGCGTTCAATTATACGCCCGAGATGGCCGGGCTTTATGAGACCCTGCTGCATGGCTGGTCCGAAGCGGGAGGCGGGCTTTTCAACGCCTTTGTCGATGTGGCACCCGCGTCGCAATTCGGCAGCTGGGGCGCGTTGCGGCATCTGGACGATTCCAACCTGCGCTGGGATGCGCTGATGGCGTTCAATGCCGAAGGGTCCGGAATGGCGAACCCCGCCTATCGTCATGGCGTGATCCGGCGTGCAGGGGATGTGGGCGAGACGTTGACCGGCACTGTCGAAGAGGATGTTCTGATCGGTGGTCCCGGCAATGATGTGCTGATAGGGCACGGGCGCGCAGACCATCTGCACGGCGGCGACGGGCAGGACAGGGCCGTGTTGCCGGGTGCGCGCAGCGAATACAGGTTCGAGGCCGGATCGGGATATGTGATGGCTTTGGGCGCGCTGGGGGCCGTGCGGCTGGTGTCGGTCGAAGAGATCGGGTTCGCTGCGGCGCCGGGCGTTTGGGTGGCGATGGGGGACGTGGCCGGCTAGGTTCAGAGCGCGCCTGTAATGGCAAATACGCGCCGGGTTCAGGACGCGCGTTCTATCGGGTCTTCAGTTTTGCGATCTCGTCGCGCAGCGTCTCGGCCCCGAGGCGCGACCTGAACGCCTCCACAATTCTGGCGCGCCCGCCGATGCCCAGCTTTTGCGCCAATTCGGAGTCCGCGGCGACGCGCAGGATCGCGCCTGCCAGCGCATCGGGCGCTTTGGGGGGCACCAGCAGGCCCGATACGCCGTCCGTGATCAGCTCGGTCACGCCGCCCGCATCCGTGCCGATGGTGGGCACGCCGCAGGACATCGCCTCCATATAGGCCACGCCCAGCGGTTCGTGCCACGATGCCAGCACGAAGACATGCGCCTGTATCAGCCGTTCGCGGACCTGATCGGCGTCTATCGCGCCCAACAGCTGCACATGGCCCTGCAATCCCAACGCGTCGATCCGCGCGGCCAGCACCTGCCGGTAGCCGTCGCCACCGTAGTCATCCTCGCCCGCGATTTCCAGCATGACCTGTTGCCTGTAAAACGCGGAGCAATACTGGGCCACAGAAGCGGCTGCGTTTTGCAGTTGTAGCGGAGTAAAAGTCCGCCAGTTTGTGCCCTTCGTTTATGCGGAGAGCGGGAGATGTATTCTGTGGATATTTA
>Ga0307981_1002358_pt1 | contig 15505 bp, 15 predicted proteins | sample OrgLakmetagen987_FD_201849 | JGI IMG/M metagenome (GOLD analysis project Ga0307981, IMG submission 201849) | Saline water microbial communities from Organic Lake, Antarctica - #987 | ecosystem: Environmental > Aquatic > Non-marine Saline and Alkaline > Saline | place: Antarctica: Organic Lake... | reverse complement strand
AAGTTTTCCAATATTACTCCAAAGTTTCTTTCTAAGTAATACTCCCTCACTAGAGGTAAGGATTTCTAATGCCTTAGTCGCAGCCACTGCCTGCGCTGGTGGAGGTGCCGTAGAGTAAATAAACGCTCTCCCGCGGTTCACCACTAAATCAATCATCGCCTGTGAACCAGCAATGTAGCCTCCTGCCACTCCAGCAGATTTCCCCAGTGTCCCCATATGAATATCCACATCCTCTCCGCAACCCAGGTGCTCTATCAAACCAAGTCCCTTATCTCCATAGACCCCCAGTCCATGTGCTTCATCCACTAGCAGCATCGCTCCATACTTCTTTTTTAAAGAGATGATTTCCTCTAATAATGCCACATCACCATCCATACTAAACACACTTTCCGTTACCACTAAAACCCTGCCAGATTCGCTAACAGCTCCCTCTAAAAGTCGTTCAAGTTTAGCCAACCCATTATCATTATGTGGGAAAATCCTCACTGTTGCACCACTAAGCTTGGCTCCATCGATCAATGAGGCATGCGCAAGCTTATCTAAGATCACCGTATCACCCTTCCTCAAAAGTCCTCCCAAAGTCGCAACAGAGGCTGCATATCCGGTGCTGAAACTTAGCGCCGCCTCGCACCCCTTAAGCTGAGCGATGTATTTTTCTAAATTTTCATGCGCAGTCATCGACCCAGTGATGAGTCTACTCGAACCGCTTCCCACTCCCCATTCATCCAGCGCGTCCTTCATCGCCTTAATAACCTCTGGATGACTCGAAAGACCTAAGTAATCATTCGAAGCAAAATTCACCACCCGCTTACCATCTAACAGAATTTCTCTATTCTGCTCACTACCAACCCAGCGAAGTTCTCTCCTGAGAGACTGCCGCTCTAGTTCTAATAGCTCGTCCTCGACAGATCTCATTAGCGTGCTGGCTGCTCCAAACACCATTTCATAAGACTAGCGGAATCACCCCAGATCTTAGCAGGAGTAGAACCGAGACAAACCACGATCACTGAGCGTCCACGAAGCTCACCGTAACTCACCAGACATCGTCCCGCAGCATTCGTATATCCCGTCTTACCGCCCATGCAGTATTTCACTTTCTTGAGTAATTTATTGGTATTTTTCAGCCAGTGCTTCTTTCTTCCAGGAGGTTGAAAATAATACCCACTTATCGCCATATAAGTTCTTAGTGTTGGTACCCTCACAATTTTCCTCATCAGTATGGCGATGTCTCTGGCTGTTGAATACTGACCTGACTCGGTGAGTCCGTGAGGATTCACAAAGTGAGAACTCTGCATTCCTAGTTTCTTCGCACGTGCATTCATTACTGCCCTAAATTTCACCTGACTTCCTGCCACATCACGCGCCAGAGCCCTGGCCGCATCGTTACCTGACTTAACCACCAATGCCTTTAGCAGGTCTCTTCGCTTGTAAGTTTCCCCAGAGCGAATGTAAATTTTAGTTGGCACCACCTTCGTATCCGTAACCTGAACGCGCACCCTATTCTCAAGCGATCCCGCCTCCATCACACACAGCGCAGTCAAGAGCTTCTGTGTAGAGGCCACCGCGCATCGTTTCATAGAATCTTTCTCATAAAGGACTTTCCCGGTCACATTATCCACCACGATCACTCTTTTGGCATAAACCTTAGGTGCATCTGTTTTGGGCATCGGAGTCGCCACACTCGCACGGCTCACGGTCTGAGCATAAACGGAAGTTGATGCTGAGCCATTAAATATAACAGCTAAGATCACTATCATTAAAAATCTATTCATCATAAGTCTGTTTGATTCATACTCTATGAATGCTTCACTAACCATAAATAATTTCACAAAAGTTTACCTTTTTCTCAACCTCTTGACATTTATCTTAGAAAAGCCACTGTTTCGTATCATCTGCTTAGTCTCATGAAAGATGAATCACAGTTATGAAAATAGTCCTAACATCAATAGCCCTTATTCTATCAATTAGTGCCGCTCACGCAGGAGAAAATCCCACTAAAACGAACACACCGAACATCCTTTTCTGCATCGCCGATGACTGGGGCTGGCCTCATGCACAGAGCTATGGAGATAAGGTCGTCAAAACACCTACCTTCGAGCGCATCGCCAAACAAGGGATGCTGTTCCAGCACGCCTACATCTCAGCACCCTCCTGCACTCCATCACGCAATGCCATCCTCACTGGCAAATACCACTGGAAACTCGGACAAGGCGTCAACCTTTGGAGCGAATTCCCAGCAGGCCACGCCACCTATCCTCGAGTCCTCGAAAAACAAGGTTACTTTGTCGGCTCATACCGCAAGGCATTTGGTCCAGGAAAAGATCTTCCTGAGCCAGTCGCCGGAGACAAGTTCAAGTCACCCGATGCTTTTTTCAAGGCTCTTCCCGCAGATAAGCCATTCTGCTTCTGGTTTGGCGCAAGCGATCCACACCGTGGCTACAAAAAGGGTTCCGGAGTCAATAGCGGGATGAATCTAAAAGACGTTCAAGTCCCCGGATCTCTGCCAGATGTCCCAGAAGTGCGCTCAGACATCTGTGATTATTATTTCGAGGTCCAGCGCTTTGACCGCGAAGTGGGCCAAGTCCTAGACCTACTAGAATCTCAAGGAAAACTCTCTAACACCATCGTCATCATGACCGGCGACCATGGCTACCCATTCCCTCGCGGTAAGAGCAATCTCTACGACCTTGGCACGCGTGTCCCACTCGCCATCATGTGGGGAGATAAAATCAAACCGCAAATCTTCACCGACTTCGTCAGCATGGTCGATATTGCTCCAACCATACTCGACTTCACCAACACCCCAGCACCACAGCCCATGAGTGGGCATTCGCTGAAAGAAACACTGCTCAAAGGACTTACTGTCTCACCTGACCGCAAAAATGTGATCTGCGGGAAAGAACGTCACACTGCATGTCAGCAAGAGGCTCTCCATGGTTACCCTATGCGCTCCATCCGCACCCACGACTATCTCTACATCCATAACTTCAAGCCAGAACGTGCGCCAGCAGGCACCTCAGACTCACCTCACCGCCCAAACTATGGCGACATCGATGCCGGCCCCACAAAGTCCTTCATCGTGAAACATAAAGACGACCCAGAATATAAAAAATACTTCGAATACTGCATGGGTCAGCGTCCAGCAGAAGAACTCTACGACAACCGCAAAGATCCAGATCAAATTCACAACCTCGCAAGCGACCCCAGCCACGCCATCACCAAGGAAACCCTGAAAAAAGAACTCTTCAAGCAACTAAAAGCCTCTAATGATCTACACCTACTTGGACGCGGTGATGAGTATGAAAAAGTCCCATATAGAACCTACCCTTCAGACAAGAAAAAATAAGTCCTAAATAATCCCTAATGCCACCTCCATCATCTCAGTGAATGAGGACTCTCGCTCCTCTGGAGTCAAACTTTCACCCGTGCGGATGAGGTCAGATACCGTACAGATGGCGAGTGCCTTTACTCCCAGCGCATAATGCTCAGCCGCCAAGCCATAGAGCCCTGCCGCCTCCATTTCTATCCCCAAAATATTCATCCTCTCCATAGTATCAAATACCTTCTCATCAGGGTGATAGAAAAGATCTGCCGAGAAAAGATTCCCCACCTGAACATCACGTCCCTGATCTTCTGCCACTTGCACCGCTTTTCTTAGTAATCCGTAGTCCGCTGAAGCAGAAAAATCCATTCCGCCAAATCGTGCACGGTTCACACCAGAGTCAGTCGAGGCCCCTATCCCGATGACAATATCCCGTAATTTCACCGCCTTACTCACCGCTCCACAACTACCCACACGGATCAAGTTTTTCACCCCATACTTAGTCACTAGTTCTGTGGCGTAGATGCTGCTCGATGGGATCCCCATTCCAGTCCCCATCACAGACACGCGCTTGCCTTTATAGTTCCCTGTGTAGCCAAACATATTTCTAACAGAATTCACCTGCTTCACCTCATCTAGAAACGTCTCCGCTATAAATTTCGCCCTAAGTGGGTCCCCCGGAAGTAAGCATGTCTCTGCGAAATCCCCTGCCTCTGCATCAATGTGTGGTGTCATATTTTCTCTCTAATTTTATCGTTTAAATTTCTACTCATCACCTACTTCGTCATCCAGTGCTCCACAATCCATTTATACATTTCTCCACCAAAATAAATCCCTACCACCCCCATCACAGCTGACAACACCGGCGGTGCGGGCAGTGGCAACTTTAGAAAAGAGAAGATTAACCCAACCACAACACCCACTCCTAATGCTAATAAAATTTCATACATACCAACATCTCTAGCACCGCATTTCCAGTCTCACAATGAAATAATGCACGCCTTCTCTACACCATCAAACCAGATCGCCGAATGCTCCCGCTACTAGGAAGACCGCGGCACCAGACCGATCGTCCCACCCTCGACAAACTCCGCCTTGGTGAAGCTCTGGAGGCGGTCTTCCTTCCCGTGGTCAACATGATTGAGCCAGCGCAGGATGCGACGCGATATCGGGGCGAAGTTCCACCTGACATGTGCGATCTCGGGATCGCACCAAGTAAAGGCAATATCGGGATCTAAGCAAACCAGCGATACGTCACGAGGCGCGATGAGCCCGTGCTGCGAAAGATAATCCCGGGCGGCAATGAAGAGCTTCGGCTCACTAATGATTAGGGCGGTCGGTGGAGAAAGATGGAAAAGCGAGTCGAGGCAACGATGAAATTCTTCCCTGCTATTCCCCCAATTCGGCAGGTTATAGGGACTCGGGATGATTCCATGGCTCTCCAACTCATCGAGATACGCCTGCTCAAAAAGAGCGGGTTTAGGCGTCAAACGGTCATCCCTCACCAGCAAGACAATCCGTTGATGACCCAATGTTACCAGACGCTTGACCACAATACCGGGATCCAGCTTGGGACTACTTCCCGCGATCGAGACGCCCGACTTGACCCCATACATCGCAAACGCCGGCACCGATTGTGCAGCGAACCATTCAAGAACCTCGCGTGAACCCGCCTCCACAATCCAGGCATCACCAGGTGTCTGGTTCACAAACTTAGCGACCTGCTCGACGTTCATTCCTAGGTCGGTGAGCGTCTTTTTCGCAAAGTTGCCGACGTAGCCAGATTCCTGCAGATTGCGCAGAAGCTCGATATTGGTGCCCCGCGCCCTGCTCCCGTTTTCATAAAGCAGAATTCTCACCCGAAGCGCGCGAACTTTTGAAAGTTGCGAGGGTAAGTTAATCCGCCGGCGCTTTCTCCTGCCTTGTCCTACCAGTATCCCCTCGTCCTCGAGTTGCTGCAAGGCGGCCTTGATAGTATCGCGGCCCACGCCGAGTTCGGTTACCAAATAGTCACCGCCGGGCATGGTCTCAGCCCAGCGGCCGCGGAGAAGTTCATCCCGCAGATGCTCAGCCACCTGCACGGATGCGGAAAGGATACGTAACTTAGCCATAGAGCATACTGGCGTTTATTCGGTGTAGATGGCAAGATCAAAAAAGTTTGCCGCTTGCAGGAAAAATGTTTTTAGTCCCTGGAAGCAGAGATTTCTATCCTAGAAGCTCCTCTGCCTTAACCAACCAAGAAAAACAACCATAGCAAAATTATGAAAATATATAGACAGACCAAAATATCCTGCGCCCTCGCCTCACTAGCTTGTGTCGCACTCACTACAGGATCCGGCTTATCAGCCACCTACATGTGGACAGGCGCGGACGGCGCTACCGACGCCACTTGGCAAAATTCTCTCAACTGGGCTGGCGGAGACGCTCCGGACGGAGTAGCGAATCAGCTTTCAACGGTCAGTTCCACCGACGTGGTGGTTTTCAATTCGGAAACTGTTACCTTCATGCCATCCAATAGCATCACCACTCGCAATAGCTTTACTGGCAGCTTCAAGAATCCACAGATACAGGTCCTGAACGGAGAGGTAACCTTCAACGGTATTGAAAACTGGGGCTGGAGCGGAATAACATCTTTCATCGTGGGTGACGGCGACATGACGAACCTTGCGGTAGCCGATACCGACTTCCGCAATCTCAATCGAGATCCGAGCGGAATTAAGACCTACGCGGTGAATGCAGACGGAACACTCAAGTTTCGGCGTAGTGCTTCAACGTGGTCGTACAGCGGTGCTAAGGATGCCCAGATTCAGCTGAACGGCGGAGCCGTCCTGTTCGACGGAAGCATCAGCGGGGACTTTGTTTCTGACGCTGGTGATTTCGTAAGTTTCAACAGTGCCGGAAGTACGCTCACCGCAAATTTTGGTGGTTCATTCGCCGACCTAACAGCGATTACTAACCAGTTTGCCGCTGGTTTCGTTGACACCACTGGAAACGGACTTGCTGCCACTGATAATTCGGATGGCACTTACACAATCTCAGTCGTCCCCGAGCCATCCACCACCGCCCTCCTCGGTCTCGGTGGACTCGCACTCATCCTCCGTCGTCGTAAGTAAACAAGGCAAGGATAACATAAACATCTTTTTTGAGGTTTAGCCGGAGCGTTCTGTTCATCAGACCGCTCCGGCATTTTTTTGGCAGGTTTATTCGGACAGTTAATAGAAACCTCTGAGCCTTTCATTTCCGCACAGGGCCACTTTTTTCCCTGACCGCCTCTCCCTCCGCAACCACTACTTCTGATGGAATAATGACCTGTCCCTCTATATGCAGACGGAATGGGAGCATGTTAACCATTCTTTGATCGCACCCCGTTTTCCCATGGCTGCTAGCATTGACATGATGAACAGCGGTCAATCCCCACCGGTAACCTTCGGTTTCCGCACTAGGGCACGATCGCCGTGCGGGCCGCACTACTCCTGGAAGCTCACTATACAAGAAAACTGGCGTTTGTTCGGTGTAGTAGCCCAGGGTCATCCAGCTAGGGAGAAATCTAGAATCACTATGTTATCAGGCTTTACAGGATGTAGCATGTAGCCATCTCCGATTGTAGCGAGTAGCCGCAAGCGAATCATGGCGTCTAAAGAGTAGATTACGAAAAACGCTACCCGCTTCTTGCTTCTTGCTTCTTGCTTCTTGCTAAAGACATCTCGCTCTCAGACTCTTAAAACCTAAAATCACTCTACCTTCGCCAATTCATCTAACAGAACCTGAGACATCTTGATCCCACTCTCGAAGTTTTCGATGTAGTAGTTCTCATTCGGCGCATGGATTTGGCAATCAGGCAGACCCAATCCTAACAGCAGTGAATCCGCACCGAGGATATCCTGCATGTCCTTAATGATAGGAATACTCCCACCCTCACGGATCAACACCGGCTTTTTACCAAAGGCTATTTCCAGCGCCGCCTGGCCAGCTTTACCGAAGGCAGAATTGGGATCAGAGTAGTAGGGCTTACCATCATGCCCCACTTCCACTTCTACCGTCACACCAGCAGGAGCATGCTTTTTAAGGTGCGCCTCTACTTTCTTCGCGATGTCTTTCGGGTCTTGATTAGGAACTAGCCGGAATGAAAATTTCACCATCGCCTCAGCGGGAAGCACAGTCTTACTGCCTTCGCCTTGATAACCAGAGCCTATCCCATTGACCTCCGCTGTAGGACGCGCCCATAACCTCTCCGCGCTGCTGTAGCCTGGCTCTCCGAAAACATCTGGCGAGCCAGTCGTTGCTAAAATATCCTCATTTGACACCCCTGGAACTTGCGCCCACATCTCGCGCTCCCAGTTTTCTAGTGGCTTCACATCATCATAAAACCCATCGATCGCTATCTTTCCATCACCATCATGCAGACTCGCCACCAGCCTAGCAACCGCAGTCGCAGGGTTAGCAACTGCACCACCATACAAGCCTGAATGCAAATCTCCTTTGGGACCCTTCACCGTCACTTCACAGCAGGCTATCCCACGTAGACCATAGCCCAACGTAGGCACCCCACGCGCCACCATACTCGTGTCTGAAACTGCAATGATGTCGCAAGCAAGTTCCTCTTTATGCTTCTCAAGAAATGGCACTAAGCTAGGACTACCGATCTCTTCTTCTCCCTCGAAGAGAAAGATCAGATTCACTGGAAGCTCACCCTTTTCCTCTATCATCTGCTGCACACCAAGCACGTGCACCATCATCTGGCCTTTATTATCCGTAGATCCCCTACCCCAGATCCTCCCATCCCTGATCTCTGGCTCAAACGGGGGACTATCCCATAGCTCCACTGGATCAACCGGTTGCACATCATAATGCCCATAAATCAGAACCGTCTTGCGTCCCTCTTGGTGGACATTCCTAGCCACAACTACCGGATACTTAGGCGTCTCATGCTGCTCCACATCGAGCCCCATCTTAGTCAGCTTTTTCACCAGCCAGTCACCACACGCACGCACATCGGGGGCATGCTCGGAAGCAGTAGAGATGCTCGGGAATCTCAGGAATTCGAATAAATCATCCAGCTGTCTTTGAAGTTGTTCAGTCATGCCTTATACTCTCGCTGGATTTAGAAATCACAAGCACTAAAGAAATTGACTTTGCTCTTATCCTAGGAAGTGCTACATCCCATTCACAATCAATTTAAACTGAGAATTTAAACCAATCATCATCATGGCTAATAAAGACTACACCGATCCGCAGAAAATGGAAAAAATCGTATCCCTCTGTAAGAGTAAGGGCTTCATCTTTCAATCCGCAGAAATCTACGGCGGTCTTAATGGCTGCTGGGACTACGGTCCACTCGGCACCGAACTCAAGCGAAACGTCAAAGATTACTGGTGGCGCAAGAACGTCCAGGAACGTGACGACATTCTCGGTATGGACGGCTCCATCCTCACCCATAAAGACGTCCTCACCGCATCCGGACATGTTGGCGGATTCTCTGACCCTATGTCCACCTGTAAATCATGTAAAAAGCACATCCGCTTTGATCAATTGCGTGAAATGATGGCTACTTCTGAATGGGCCCAATCACTTGCAGCAGAGATGACAGTTGTAGCTCCAGGAGAGCAGGCACGAGCCGTAGTCTCAGGAGAAACTCTCAAACGATGGGCTAGAAAGAAAGGATCTAGACTAGCTCCTGGTCTAGCTTTAGTATTAGAGCCAGAAATTGTTCTCAGCTTCTTTCAAGAAGAATCAGAAAGACACCAACCAATGGATCCTTGGTATGCTTTTCAACTACTGGCTACCCCTCAATTCGCTCAAACTGGGGCACAAAATCCCTGCCCACATTGCGGCGGTGTATTAAGTGAGCCTAAAGACTTCAACCTCATGTTCCAGACCAATATGGGTGCGACTGGTGGAGACACCGCTTATCTCCGCCCGGAGACAGCGCAGACTATTTTTGTCCAATACAAGCACATCCTCGATACCTCACGCATCAAACTCCCCTTCGGTATCGCGCAAATTGGTAAAGCATTTAGAAATGAAGTTAACCCGCGTAACTTCATCTTTCGCTCACGCGAATTTGAACAGATGGAAATCGAATACTTCTGTCACCCAGATGACGGTCTTCGTCTCACTGAAGAGTGGCTTGAGAAGCGTCTCGCATTCTATGATGAGATCGGTGTGCCGCGTGAAAAGATCCACGTGCTCGATGTCCCAGACAACGAACGCGCTCATTATTCATCTAAGACATACGACCTAGAATACGAATTCCCATTTGGGATCCAAGAGCTAGAAGGCGTCGCGTATCGTGGTAATTATGATGTGTCAAAGCACCAGGAACACTCAAAGAAAAACCTCGAATACATCGACACTGAGACCAATGAAAGGTTCGTCCCACACGTGGTCGAGCCATCCGCAGGCTGTGACCGCACCTGCCTCGCCGTCATCTGCGAAGCCTACCATGTAGAAGACCTCACCAAAGAAGGTGGCAAGAAAGATGAGCGCACAGTCATGCGCTTCAAGCCATCCATCGCACCCATCAAGGCCGCCATTTTACCACTGCTCAAGAACAAGCCTGAGCTAGTTGCCAAGGCAAAGGAAGTGAAGAACCTCCTCCAGCCATTCATGAATGTCTTCTATGATGAGACCGCTGCCATTGGACGCCGCTACCGTCGTCAGGACGAAGTAGGAACACCATTCTGTATCGCCATCGACTTCGAGACCCTCGGCGAAGAAGAAGGTTCAGAAGAACTCAAGGACACCGTCACCATCCGCCACCGCGATAGCATGGAGCAAGAAAGAATCGCCATCAGCGACCTCCTCCCATGGCTACTTGAAAGAATACGCTAACAACAAAGTTTCATGAAACTGGTAACTGACAACTGTAAACTGCCAACTCCTCAGCCATGCTGAGACTCATCCTCATGCGGCACGCTAAGTCTAGCTGGGATTCCTCCTCCCTAGATGACCATGACCGACCACTAAATCTAAGAGGCACGCAATCAGCGAAAGCACTCGGATCTTGGCTACGCGAAAAAAAACTTACCCCTAATCAAGCTCTAGTTTCTAGCTCGGTGCGGACTCAGGAAACATTTGCAGGACTAAATTTAGACATCGTCCCCACTCTCATGCCCGAACTCTACCATGCATCCTCGGATGTCCTGTTAGAGACTATAGAGAGCGCCAAGGGAGACACCATCATCCTCATCGCGCATAATCCCGGCATCGGAGAACTCGCCTTCCGCCTGGCACGAATGATGCGCCAACACCCTAACCATTCACGCTTCGAGGACTACCCGACTGGCGCCACACTGGTCGTTCAATGGAATACAGACTCCTGGGAAAACCTCGACTGGAGCCAAGGCGAAATGATAGACTTTATTGTTCCCAGAGACTTCTTATCGTAAAAATTTATCGCCGAATCATCTATAATTCTTTAGTTTAGCCCATGCGCGTAATTCTCGACACCAATGTCATCATATCTGCCATGCGGAGTAGCACTGGAGCATCATATGCTATTCTTTTGGCCATGCATCGTCGAGAAATCACACCCATCCTTTCAGTTCCTTTACTCATGGAATATGAAGAGGTCTGCAAGAGAGACGGAATGATTCCTAACTTAAACCTTTCACAGATAGATATTGTCCTAGATCAGATATGCGAGACAGCTACTGAGCAGCAAATCTTCTTCAGTTGGAGACCGTTCCTGCCAGACCCTGATGACGACATGCTCGTTGAGCTTGCAATTGCTGCAAATGTCTCTTATATTGTCACTAGTAGCATCCGCGATGTCGCCCTGCTCGTAGCTTAGGATTTCAGGTTGTAGAGCCACGAGAATTCATCCAATTGATACTAAAACCATGAGTTCTATCACCATAAAAATCCCAGAATATCTCCGCAAGCAAGTTGAAAAACTGAGCACCGAAGAAGGGGTGAGTATTGACCAGTTTTTCGCGACTGCAGCTTCTGAGAAACTTTCAGTGATCAAAGAAACAGATTACATCGCTCAGAGAGCAGCAAGAGCAAGCGATGAAAAATTCGAAGCAGTCTTAAAGCATATTCCAGCATCTTCTAACATAGAGGTATGGGATGAAATGCCAGCTAAATAATCAGCAGGAATAAGCGGACTAAACATGCAAGTACTCATTTCTACTAAGGAAGCCACTGACATCATCGCTAAGCACTTGGTGCCAGTTGGATCAGAAAAGGTCGCTCTCGATGATGCCTTTGGCAGAGTGCTCGCTTCTGATATTCTCGCCGACCGTGATGCACCACCATTTGACCGCGTCATGATGGACGGGATCTGCATCAATACCTACAACCACATACTTGGGTCTTGGCGGTATAAAATCATCGGGACTCAAGCGGCTGGTGCAGAGAAAATGACCTTACCAAAAGGTGAATTCGCCATCGAAGTCATGACCGGCGCACCACTCCCTACCGATGCGAACTGCATTATCCCCGTGGAAAAAATAGACATTCAAGATGGCTACGCACTTCCGCACGAAGGCATCGATGCCGAAGAATTTCAACACATCCACAAACAAGGAACCGATGGTAAGACTGGCGATACCTTAATCACCCCAGGCACCACACTCAAAGCCAACGAACTTGCCATCGCAGCCAGCGTGGGTGCTACTGAGCTAGAAGTAACCCGCCTGCCTAACATCCACCTCATCACGACGGGAGATGAAGTCATCGACCCATCTCAAATCCCTACAGACTTCCAAATCCGCCGCAGCCATCCCACCGCAATTCGTTCGCTGATAGAATCCCAGCATCTCGGAATCATCAGTAATGAACATGTGCAGGACGATCCAGAAGTAATCGAAGAGAGACTAAACACCGCTCTAACAGACTCTAAAATCGACGTCCTCATTCTAACCGGCGGCATCTCCATGGGAAAATTCGACTGGGTCGCCCCGCTACTAAATAAACTCTTAGGCGAACCCGCATTTCATGGCGTGTCTCAGCGACCAGGAAAACCCTTTGCTTTTTGGGGAGGTAATAAACAAGCCCTGCGGACGAGCAAAAACTTAAGCGAGAGCAAACCTTTGGTTTTCGCTCTACCAGGAAATCCCGTCTCTGTCATGGCAACCATGCACCGCTACGTTTTACCAGCACTGCGCGAAATCTTAGGGAAACAGACAGCCAGCAAAAACTTACCTCTAGCAGAAGACTTCCATTGGGATTCCCCACTCGCTGGCATCCTTCCCTACAAAACCCACAACGGTAAAATCACCATCCACCCACCGCGTAACTCTGGTGACTATATTTCACTGCAAGGCACCGATGGCTTCGCAGAAATCCCTCCTCACTCAGAGCTCAAAGCCGGAGAAAACTTACCTCTATTTTAATATATAATGAACTACGATCTAATAGTAATTGGCGGCGGAGCGGCGGGATTCTTCGGCGCCATCACCTGTGCGGAGAACTCTAACAATAAAGCCAAAGTCCTCATCCTAGAGAAAAGCTCCCAGCTCCTACAAAAAGTAAAAATTTCCGGCGGCGGCAGGTGCAATGTCACCCACGACTGCATGGACCCACGCTCACTCAGCAAGAGCTACCCCAGAGGCGAGCGCTCAATGATTGGCCCGTTTAATCGATTCCAAGCCAGTGACACCGTAGAATGGTTCACCTCTCGCGGGGTGGAGCTCAAGACTGAGGAAGACGGCAGAATGTTCCCCACCACCAACAACTCCATGACTATCATCGACACCCTGATGGATGCTGCCGAGAATGCTGGCGTAGAGATCCGCACCTCCGAAGGAGTCGCCGCCATCCTCAAGGAAGACGACAACCGCTACCTAATCACCACAGACGATGGCAACACCCTAACCGCTTCTAACATCCTCATCGCAACCGGCGGCACCCGTCTCGCTGCGGGCGCCAAGCTCGCAGGCAGCCTGGGCCACTCACTCACTCCCCCAGTCCCATCGCTCTTCACTTTTAAAATCAAAGACTCCCGCCTCAACCACCTCTCAGGGCTCTCCGTAGAGAACACCACAGTCCACATCCCCGGCACCAAGCTCACCAGCCAAGGCCCACTCCTCATCACCCACTGGGGCATGAGCGGACCAGGCATTCTGAAAATTTCCGCTTGGGGCGCCAGAGAGCTATCTGACATGGGTTATAAATTCCAAATCAGCATCAACTGGGTGCCAAACGAAGACCCACAGCAAATCATCAACAAGCAGCGCACCGAAGGCGGCAAACGCCAAGTCGGCACCTACAGCCCGTTCTCAGACGTCCCTAAACGACTCTGGCACAGCTTCCTCAAAGCAGCAAACATCGGCGACACCACACTCTGGTCACAGCTCTCCAAGCCACTCACAGAAAAGCTCATCTACCAGCTCACCGAATCAAAATTCCACGTCGACGGCAAGAGCCTCAACAAAGATGAATTCGTCACCTGCGGCGGCGTCCAGCTAAAGGAGATCAACCTCAAGACCATGGAAAGTAAGCTCAACAAAGGTATCTACTTCGCCGGAGAAGTCATGGACATCGACGGCATCACCGGAGGCTTCAACTTCCAATCCGCCTGGACCACCGGCTACCACGCAGGCATTTCTGTAGCAACGACACCCTGTCGTTGATAAGCACCATCTAGACCAGGTTCATCCAGCTAGGGAGAAATCTAGAATTACTATGTTATCAGTCTTAACAGGACGTAGCATGTAGCCAGCTTCGCTTGTAGCGGGTAGCCGCAAGCGAATCATGCCGTATTTAGAGTCGATTACGAAAAACGCTTGCGGCTACCTGCTACACGCTTCTTGCTACAGCTGTCTCGCTCTCAGAGGCTTAAAACCTAAAATCATTTTTTTTGCCTAGCTGGATGACTCTACCATCTAGACCATCTCTTTTCACTCGCCTAGGCATCAATAAGTAACTATATTGGTAAATAACGTGAAAAGAAAATTACCAACTAAAGTTAAGCCTAAAAAAATCACCCCGCTCGGCATATGAAACAGGATAATGAGCTGAACATCATCCACAGCGACGCCGGTATCACCGCCGATGTCCGCGGCATGATTATTCAAAGCCGTGAAGGAGTCTCCCGAGCAGTCAACGCAGGAATGACCCTGCTCTATTGGCGAATAGGTAAGCGAATTCAAACAGAAACGCTTAATAATCAGAGAGCTGAGTATGGAAAAGAGATTATCTCTACACTGTCGAGACAATTGGCTGCAGAATTTGGATCGGGTTTCTCAGGCAAGAATATCCGCCATATGATTACCTTTACCGATATTTTCACAGAAGGTCGAATTGTCGCGACACTGTCGCGACAATTGGCTTGGTCTCACTTTATAGAGATTTTACCACTAGATTTACCACTCCAGCGCGACTTCTACGCCGAAATGTGTCGTATCGAGAGATGGAGCGTCCGCACACTCCGCAGTAAGATCAGCTCCATGCTCTATGAGCGCACCGCCATTTCCAAGAAGCCAGAAGAAGTCGCCAAGGCAGAGCTAGATGCCCTCCGCACCGAGGACCTGCTCAGCCCCGACCTCGTCTTCCGCGACCCCTACTTCCTAGATTTCCTCGGACTCAAAGACCGCTTCCTAGAAAAAGACCTCGAAGACGCCATCCTCCGTGAACTAGAAACTTTCCTGCTAGAACTAGGCGATGGCTTCTCATTCATCGCCCGTCAGCTACGTATCCAAATCGACTCGGATGATTTCTACCTAGACCTCCTCTTCTACCACCGCCGCCTCAAACGCCTGATCGCCATTGACCTCAAGATCGGCGACTTCAAAGCCCAAGACAAAGGCCAGATGGAACTCTACCTCCGCTGGCTCGCCAAGCACGAGCAACAACCCGGCGAAGAATCCCCACTCGGCATCATCCTCTGCGCGGGCAAAAAGCAAGAACAGATCGAACTCCTAGAACTAAACCAAACCGGTATCCACGTCGCTGAATCGAGCGGGCGAGATAGACTGTCTGCATAGACAGCCCGCAGGGTGAGCGCGGGGGCGCACATCAATATCTCACCGCCCTCCCCTCTCGCGAACTCCTCCAACAAAAACTCCACAACGCCATAGAGATTTCGAAAGCGAGGTTGGATGCAAAAGAATCAATGGAAGAAACGTAAATCTAAGCAGTGGTCGCATGAGCAACCTTATTCTCTACTCCACAGAAAGCGGTAAAACCTGATTCCAACTACCGAGAAATCCTCGGTAGTTCAAATAGGCTAACCTCACC
>Ga0307981_1002353_pt1 | contig 15529 bp, 12 predicted proteins | sample OrgLakmetagen987_FD_201849 | JGI IMG/M metagenome (GOLD analysis project Ga0307981, IMG submission 201849) | Saline water microbial communities from Organic Lake, Antarctica - #987 | ecosystem: Environmental > Aquatic > Non-marine Saline and Alkaline > Saline | place: Antarctica: Organic Lake... | reverse complement strand
GAAGGAGAACTTCACGCCGCCGCCTTCCAGCGTTTCCAGCCCCGGCAGGGTCTTGGGCAGCGCCGTAAAGTGCGGCTCCATGTTCTCGTTGTGGGAATAGACCTTCCGGCCCTCGGTGTTCGAGACCCGCAGCGTCTGGATCGTGCCCACGACGATGCAGCAATGGTCGCGGATGTCGTGCGGGCGGATATGGGTGAAATCGGCGATGTCGAACACGCGCACCCGGCCGTCGAAGGCCTCGTCCAGCGCCTGCCGATAAGGGTGACGGGCGTTCTTCAGCGCCTCGGCCGTCTGCAGCCGGATCGTGTTCGACGGCACCAGCCAGAGGACCAGCGGATAGTCCTTCTCCACCCAGGCGTCGCGCGCGATGCCGATGGAATGCGCGGCGAGGATCGTCTTTCCGCCCCCGGTGGGCAGGCGCAGACAGATGTAGGGAACGGCGGGCAGCTCGGCGAGCGGCGTGTAGGTGCCGCCGTATCGGCCAAGCCGCTTGGCCTGGTCCGGCTCCTTGGTGATCGCCTCGTACGCGCCCTTCGGGCCCGCCACGCGCGCCTCCTCGAAGAACCGGCGGAGAACGGAGAGAGTATCGGTCTGGTATTGCTTCAGTTTCATCAGATGCCCCCTCAGGCCCGCGCTTTGACGTCGTAGGGCGTCTGCTTGAAGGTGATGCGCTCGCGGTCGAGCGTCGCGGGCGTCAGCCGGGATTGTTCGCCATAGACGGTCAGCCGGCCGTCGAAGTCCGGCGCCAGCTTGGCAATATCCTCCAGGATCAATGCGAGGGTCGCGCGGGTCAGCACGTTGCCGCCGCCCGGCCTCTTATCGCCAAGGATGCCGTTGTAGAGCAGCGCATGAGCGCGGCCGTCCTGGATGCCGAGCAGTGGGCTGTCGCCACTGCCGTCCCACGGCCGATCGGTCTCCGAAAACCAGACATGCGCCGCCAGCACCGGGAAGCGGATGTCCTGCCGGATATGGCCACCCTCGTCGAAGACGGGCGGGCCGAGGCGATAGAAGCGGAAGCCGCCGCCGCCCGTCCAGCCAACGGCTTCCGAAGTGCCGCCCTGTTCGCCGTCGATGACCTTCTGCAGGCGCGGCGCGCAGTGGGTGTGGGCATGCTCGCCCATTTCGATGCCGATGTAGCGGCGGCCCATCTTGTGCGCGACAGCGGCGGTGGTTCCGGAGCCGAGGAAGGAGTCGAGCACGAGGTCGCCTGGGTTGGTGGCGATGTGAATTATGCGCTGCATCAGGCGTTCGGGCTTTGGGGTTTCGAACACGGCTGCGCCGAAAAGCCGTACCGTCTCCTTCTTCGCCTCGTCATTTGTGCCTACATCAGCCGCCAACCACAATGTATTTGGAGTCAAACCAGCTTTCGCTTCGGACAAGAATTTCTTTTCGCGCGGAGCGTTACTTCCAGATGCGCCAAACCAAATTCGATTGTCGGCGATTTTTTCCTGCATCACTGGCCAAGTGTAGAGCCAACAGCGACCGGCAGGAAGCGTGTGAACCTTTCCATTAGGTGCCGTGAAATCGTAGAACTGGCTCGGCGTCCCATGGCCCCCCTGTGCATTAACCGAAACAGACTGCCATGTCCCTCGCAGGTCATTATCTGGATTCTTGTAGCGCGCCTTCACGGCGTCGGAGAGTTCGAGATCATTGCGCACTGCGCCAAACTTCACCGGCTCTCTGCAGTAGACGATAATTCGCTCGCAATCCTCCGAGAACACTTTCCGGTTTTCCCGAGTTGTCCGCTGCTGCCATGTGCAGGAGGTGACGAAATTCCGGCGGCCGAATACCTCGTCCATGATGACCTTGAGGTAGTGCCCCTCGTTGTCGTCGATGGACACCCAGATCGAGCCATCCTCGGCCAGAAGATCGCGGAGCAGTTCCAGCCGGGGCCACATCATGGCCAGCCATTGCGTGTGCTCGAGGTTGTCGTCGTAGTGCTCGAAGGCGGAGCGGGTGTTGTAGGGAGGGTCGATATAGATGCATTTCACCCGACCGGCATAGAAGGGCAGCAGGGCCTTCAGCGCTTCCAGGTTGTCGCCCTGGATCAGCATGTTGCCCGCGCCACCGTCGCCCGCCGACAAATCCGGGACTTCCTCCAGCAGGCGATAGGGCACGTGCTGTGCCGTGCGGATGTCCTCGTCCCGTGTCAGCCAGTTCAGTATCGGCATGCGCTACCGCTCGTCCTCTCGTTTCTTGCCGGAAGGTTCCACGGTCCGGCCGGTCAGCCGCTGGTACTCCTCGACCGCAAGGACGACGACCACCGGGCGCCCATGCTTCTCGACCACCACTGGCTCGGCCCGCGCCTCATCGATCAATTGGCCGAAGTGAAGCTTGGCCTCGCGGGCAGACACGGCCTTCATGGGCCCCTCCCTGATTTGTGGTCAGAATGGTCACAATGCACCGATGAGGTCAACGACCTGCGGAAATGCGATCGCTAAACCAGGGAGTTCGACGCCAGTGGCATTTCGCTCGAATGGAACCGGGATCGGAGTCCGCGCGGACGCAGGTAAAAATGACTTATAGAACAGATGCTTGAAAGCTTTTCACCAAAACTGCGCAGTCAACAGGTCCGGAGAATATCAGCCGTGAGAGACCGCTTCCGGCCCGTCTGGCGCCGGGGCCGGTGCTCAGCCCCACTCGCATAACCCTCGAAAACAACGGAAAAATCCGGCCGCGGCCGGATCGGGAGAAACGTTTCTCAAGGGCAAGTGGCGGACAGGAAGGGATTCGAACCCTCGAGACGGTCTCCCGCCTACGCACTTTCCAGGCGCGCGCCTTCGACCACTCGGCCACCTGTCCGAGGCCGCGTTTAGACGAGCCGGAAACGGGGTGCAAGAGGTGAAGTCACAGCTTCGCGCAGCCATTGCCCTTGCACCGTGGTCCGGTTCATAAGGGGGAGCGGCAGGCCAAAGGATCATATGAAACACGACCTTCCACCTCAGGATCAGCGCGGCACACACGACTTTGCGCGTGTCCAGACGGGTGCGCTGGTGATTATCGCCTTCGCGGTCGTGCTGTTCCTGCTCGTTCAGGCGCGCTTTCTGCTCATATCGCTCGCCACGGCGATCATCGTGTTCTCTCTCACCTCTGACGTGATCAATTTCATCGCGCGTCAGAGAGTCGGTCCCTTTCGCATTCCCAACTGGCTGGCGTCGGTCGTCGCCGTTTTACTGATTTCCACGGCACTTTTCGCGCTGACCTCGTTGATCGTCGCACAGATCAACACGGTGTTGCTGACCACCTTGTCCCTGTCGGAATTGGCGCCTTCGGCAGTGGCATCACTTTTTGCCTGGCTGGGTGAAGACACGCAGGCGGCGGTATTGAACTCGGTGCGCTCGATCGATTTCGCCAGCTATATCCGCGCGCTCGCCGGGCAGGCCGGCGACCTGACGCAGGGCACCGTTCTGGTGATCCTTTTCGTTGGCTTCCTGTTCGCCGAAAGGATCTGGTTCGGCACCAAGTTGCACAACTTCATCGGTGACCCCGAACAGGCCCAGCGGGTCGGAAAGATCATCAGTTCAATCATTCACCGTGTAAACTATTACCTGCTGGTGAAGACCCTGATTTCGGCGGTGACGGGTGGAATGGTCTTTGTCGCGGCCAGCGCCTTCGGGCTGGACCTTGCCGCCGCGCTGGGGATCATCACCTTCGTGCTGAACTTCATTCCCAATGTCGGGTCAATCGTGGCGACGGCACTTCTGGCGCTTGTGGCCCATATCCAGTTCGCTGACGGCACCGCGACCTTGATCCTGTTCCTGATCGGCGGCTCCATCCAGTTCGTGAACGGCAATATCATCGACCCGTGGCTGATGGGGCGTGCCCTGCGGCTGTCGTCCTTCGGCATCATCATCAGCCTCGCCTTCTGGGCCGCGGTCTGGGGCATTCCGGGCATGTTCCTGTCGGTGCCGATCATGGTGATGCTCATGGTCGTCTGCAGCCATGTGCCCGCACTGCGGCGGGTGGCCATTCTGATGTCCCGCGAGGGTCTGCCCGAAACTGAAAAGCAGTTGGACGAAAGCGGCGATTTGTTCCAGAAGAGTCGCCGCTGACCCGGACATGAGCCTCTGCACGACCCGTTGGGCTTGGCAGATTACTGGTCCGGCTTGGCCGCGGCAGGCGGGTTCCGGAACAGGGTGATGTCTTCGGTGAAGTATTGGTAGCTATCGGCGTTCCTGACAGCCGTGAAGGCGTCGGTTTGCGCCATCTGCGAACAGTCAACGCGGCTGTAGCACCTGTCCACGGTGCGGGCGACGCGCGTGAAATGCGAGATTTCGTGAATGAACGTGCCCTCGCGGGTGCCGTTGTCGCCGCTGGGATGTTCGGGGCGCAGGCTGGCCATTGTCGGCAGGTCAAAGAACGGCGGGCAGACGTAGACGTTATAGGGCTCGTCCGGATAGACGAAGGCATAGGTCGACCGCTCACAGGCCCCGAACCCGATGGCCGCACAGGTCGTGGTGACGCGACCGGACTTGATGGCGGTAAAGACAGACTTGAGGTTTGCGCGAACGACGTCCGAATGGCGGGGCGTGTATTTGCCGAACCAGCGCTCGTAGTTTTCGGTATCGGCGACAGCCGCCGCAGCCGCGAGTGTCAGGCTCTTGGCGCTGCGCAGCGCCTCGTTCACCGCCTGCCGCTCGACCTTGGTGCAGCTTTGCACCTGCTGGGCCGCCGCAAGCCCCGATGCCGACGAAAGAATAACTGCCAGAATGACCTGTCGCATGGGCAGCCTATACCAGATGCAGATAGACTCTGCGATTCTGACGTCCCTTTTTCTCGATCTTGCCGATACGGACTTCTCCGATCTCGGCGGTGCGGGCGACATGGGTGCCGCCACAGGGCTGAAGGTCGGCGGTGTTGTCCCCTGCCCCGATCCGGATCAGCCTGATCTGTCCAGCACCGCGCGGCGGCTGGACCGACAGCGTCTTGACCAGGCCGGGGCTGGACTCCAGTTCGGCTTCGGTGATGAATTCTTCCGTCACGGCAAAATCACAGGCGATCAGGTCGTTCAGGGTGCGGGCCAAGGCATTTTTGTCGTCGGGTGGCGTCTCCATGTCAAAGTCGAGCCGGCTGCGTTCGGACGCGATGGATCCGCCCGTCACGGGACGCGGGACCACAACGGACAACAGGTGCAGTGCCGTGTGCATCCGCATCAGGCGGTGGCGGCGATCAAAGGCAATCGCCTGCCGCACCTCTTGGCCCACAGGCGGCAGTGGCAAGGGTTCGGCAGGGATAAGCACGACACTGTCGTTCGGTCCCTTGATCGTCGTGGCCACGTCGATGGCGCCGCCGTTCCATTGCAGTGTGCCGCTGTCGCCGGGCTGTCCGCCCGAGGTCGGGTAAAAGACCGTCCGGTCCAGAACAATCCCGCCTTCATCGGTAATCATGCGGACCGCCCCCTGTGCCTCGCGCAGATAGGCATCCTTGCGGAACAGCAGTTCGGTCATGTGGCTGGCTCCTCTGACGGGCCTTGCGCCTGTCGCATCCAGACGTCGCGTTGCGGGAAAGGAATGTGAATGCCCGCCTCTTTAAACCGTCTCGCGATCTCGAGACCGACCTCGGATTTGACTTCCATGATGAAATTGACGTCGCGGAGAATGGCCCGCACCTCGAAGTCGAGAGAGCTGTCACCAAAGCCCATGAACAGAACGCCCGGTGGCGGGTTGTGCAGTACCATCGGGTTTTCCATCGCAACCTCTTTCATGATCTCCTTCACCTGTTCCAGGTCAGAGCCGTAGGCCACCCCGACTGCCACGATGGCCCGTCCGACAACGTTGCCCCGCGTCCAGTTGATGACCTGCTGGCTGACCAGATCGGCGTTCGGGATGATGACGTCCTTGCGGTCGAACGTCTCGATCCGTGTGGACCGCACCGAGATATCGCGGACATAGCCCAACTGGCCGTTGATCTCGATCAGCTCACCTTCGCTGATGGGGCGTTCGATCAGCAGGATGATACCCGAGACGAAATTCGACACCACCGTCTGCAGGCCGAAACCGATACCGACCGAAAGGGCACCAGCGACAATCGCAAGGTTGGACAGGTCGATGCCGGCAGTCGTAATCCCGACCAGAGCGGCCATGGTGATCCCCAGATAGCCGAACCCGGTCACCACGGCGTTCTGCCCGCCAAGATCAAGCTTTGTGCGTGGAAGCACCGAATTGCGAAGCGTGCCCTGAACGAACCGGGTCAGGAGGAAGCCGACCAGAAACACGATCAGCAGCGTCATGAAGTCTCCGGGAGAGATACGCGTCTCACCCAGTGTGAATCCGGTGCGGAACCGTGCCCAGTATTGCAAGAGATCGCCACCGGTCGCCCCCCAGATCAGGGCAAGGACGGGCAGTGCCAGCGCAACGAAAAGTGCGCCGATCAAGAGAGGTGCAAGCGGACCCGCGTCCTCGCTGTCACGCACGCGGTTGCGCATCGCAATGTCGTTGACCAGCTTTTGCGCAAGAATGACCACGCCCAACACCGCAAGGGTTTGCACCGCGGGCACGATCAGGGCTTGCGTCGCATTGCCAAAACCCAATGCGGCCAGAAGCGGGGCCACGATCCCGATCAGCATGATCCCACGGCCGACGATGCTGCGGGTGCGCGGCACGCTGCGCTGCATATCGGGGTCGGCATCGTCGGGCGGATCTATGATCAGTTTGCCGAACCGGAACAACAACAGTCCGGACAGCAGGTGAATTGGCAGCAGCAGGACAAGGCGCGTTCCTTCCTCTATCTCACCGAGATTGATGACGGTCGACCACATGATGCCCGCCGCGATGGTCAGTCCCAGCGACAGGCTTGTCCGGCGCAGCTTGCCCCTCTTTTCCTCGTAGTAGTGAAGCGGCCCCATCCGCTCGCCCTGTGGGAAAAAACGCTGGCTCAGCCACCGCGTCGCGATGGCAGTCATGCCGGCGGGCACAAAGGCCAGAAGAATGTTTTCCAGATATGGCGTAAAGAGATTCAGAAGCTCGATCCCCGTCACAACCATATATAGGCCGATTATAGGCATCAGCAGCGCAAGCATGTCCGACACGAAACGCCACAGCAGATTTGTGCGGTGGTTTTCTTCGTTGGTCAGCGCGTCCCATCGTTCGAAAAGGCTTTGCCCCAATGTCAGCAAGGCCAGACCTGCAATGACGATCCCGATCACGACCGGAAGCCGGTCTGCGGTATTCGTGCCATGGCTGGCGCCCGTCAAGGCGGCGATGCCACCGGTGTAGATACTTTTGACGACCTCGCCCAGATGCACGACGGCGGCTGGCCACAGCATCGGATTGAGAGGTGTCGGTGCGCGGCTCGTCAGGTCGGAAAGATCTTCTGCCCGCAACTGTGCATCAATCTCGAGGATCAATCCGTCGGCCCGGGCAAAAGCCTCTTGTGCCAAAAGTTGCGGGGCGCGGACGGTATCCCGTTCCGCTGTCAATTCCGAAAGGCGGGCTCCGACGATCTGGGGCAGTTCCTCGCCCTCGGGCGTCGTCAGGGCGGCGATCTGGGCGTTCAGTGTCGATAGCCGTCCGGCGTTTTCACTCGTGATCCTTTCAAAGAGATCCCGCCAGGTGAAAACCTCGTCCCAGAAGTTGCCAAGCGTGAATGCCGATGCGTTTCCCCGCACCAACGCTTCCTCGACACGGCTCGCGATGGCGTTCCAATCGTCGTAAAGCGGCAGGGCCTCGTTCAAGGCGCCCGGCTCTGGTGGTGGCACAGGCTCGGATGGCTCTTCGTCTGGGGCGGCGGGCGGCTCTTCCGTCGTGGTCGCATCACCGCCCTGCCCCGTCAGGGCGTCCAGTCCTATCTGCGCAGCGGCCATCCCGGCCCAGGAAACAAGGCAGAACGCCAGGATCAGGCGGTGAAAGATCATGCGTCTTCGAACACGTCCGGCAGGTCGGGTGCGGCACGCTCCATCCAGGCGGGAACGGGCAGGTCCTTGCTGCGCAGGAAATCAGGGTTGTAAAGCTTGGACTGGTAGCGGGTGCCATAGTCGCACAGGATCGTGACGATCGTGTGCCCCGGCCCCAGATCACGGGCCATCCGCTTGGCGCCAGCCACGTTGATGCCCGACGACCCGCCAAGGCACAGGCCCTCGTGCTCGAGCAGATCAAAGACCACCGGAAGCGCCTCGGTGTCCGAGATGTGGTAGGCGAAGTCAGGGGTCAGACCTTCGAGGTTTGCAGTGATGCGCCCCTGCCCGATCCCTTCGTTGATCGAACTGCCATCGGTCGCCTCCAGCTTGCCGTGGGCGTAGTGGTTGTAAAGTGCGGCACCGTCGGGATCGGCGATCCCGATCTTGACGCCCTTGGGCTGCAGCGCCATCGCGACCCCCGCAAGCGTCCCGCCCGACCCCACGGCGCATATGAAACCGTCGACCTTGCCGTCCGTCTGCGCCCAGATTTCGGGGCCGGTCGTCTCGATATGGGCCTGACGGTTGGCGAGGTTGTCGAACTGGTTGGCCCAGATCACACCTTCGTTCGTGGTGCGCGCCAGTTGCTTGGCCAGACGCTCGGAATAGCGCACAAAGTTGTTGGGGTTACGATAGGGCTTGGCCGGCACTTCAACCAGTTGTGCCCCGGCCAGCCGCAGCATGGCCTTCTTTTCCTCGCTCTGCGTTTCGGGGATGACGATGACCGTCTTGAATCCCATCGACGCCCCGACCAGCGCAAGCCCGATGCCCGTGTTGCCAGCAGTGCCTTCCACGATGGTGCCGCCCGCCTTGAGGTCGCCCCGCTTCACTGCGTCACGAATGATATAAAGGGCCGCACGGTCCTTGACCGATTGACCGGGGTTCAGGAACTCTGCCTTGCCCAGAATTGTGCAGCCCGTTTCCTCGGACGCCTGCCGCATCTTGATCAATGGCGTGTTGCCGACGGCAGCTGCCAGATCGGAATGAATTTGCATGAGAACGGCCTTTCGCGAGTCTGGACCCTGTCTAGGCGGGCGACCGGATGGCTTCAAGCACGAGCGCGCAACCGGTCGCGGTTCCTCGCCAGCCAATACAGCATCAGCACCAGCGGGCCGACGTCGATTTCACCGGTTTCGATCAGGTCCATCGCCTTGGCGAACGGCAGAACGTGAAGGCGCAGATCCTCGTTCTCACTGTCCAGCCCGCCGGTCCAGCTGTCGATGTCCGGCAAGTCACAGGTGCCGAGGTAGGCATGAAAGTAATCCGTGGTCGACCCTGGCGATGCATAAAAGCTGGTCATTCTGGTCAAGTCGCCGACCTGCATTCCGGTTTCCTCGACCATTTCGCGTCGCGCGGCCTCGGTCGGGTCTTCCAGCGCATCGACCATCCCCGCCACCGGCTCCAGCGTCCAGGGGTTCCGGTCACCGCGGACCGCAGGCCCCATACGGGCCTGTTCGACCAACAACACCGCATCCCGCTTCGCATCATAGGGCAGCACCATCACGGCTTCCATGCCGATGAAGACCTCGCGGGTCAGCACCTCGGACCGCTGGTTTTGAAAGGTGCGGTGCCTGACGCTGAAAGACTGGAAACCGAAGAATTGACCCCGGATCGGATCGGCCTCGGTGATCGTCAGGTCGCCGTCCTCTGGATCATACCGAATCTCGGATGCAGGTGGGGCGGCCCCCTGTGCCTGCGCAAAAGACCACGCCCGCTTCTGGATCTGCGGCCAGCTTTGCCGCAGAGTTTCCGCCGTATGAGGCGGCGCATGATGAAATACCTCCTCTGCTGCGTGGACCGAAAAGCTTTCGAACCGCGACCAGTCATCGAACGACCAGGGACTGTCACCCGCCTTCAGATCGTCAGGGGGCAGATAGACTTGTGCATCAAGTGTCGCGCCATTCGCTGTCCGGATTGTCACCGGAACAAGGCGGTATCCAAAGGCCCCGTCGTAGAGATCAAGTCGAGAAAGAACGTCATCGGGGACATCCAGCCAGACCGCGCCTTCGGTCACACCACCGGCGTCCGGGCAGATCAGAGGCGTGATTTCACCTGCGACAGTCCAGACCTCGAAGCCGTCCAGACGCGCTGGCACCGGTTCCATCAGGCGGCCAGCGACAGCCTCGGCCAGACGGGGCGACCGCAGCGTTCCGTAAATGAAAAGGTTCATGTCAGGGCAATCTTTTTCCGAAGAACCCAGTCACCAGCCCCGCAAGCACACTGCCACCGAGAATGATGCCGATCAGCGTCGGTGAATAGAGCCCGAGCGCCAGATCATACATTTCCTGCGCCACGTTGACGACAGCCTCGACCGGGCCACTGTAGGCACCGTGCATGCTTTTCTCGATCATGATCAGGAAGCCGGTGACGAAAAGCACCCAGAACACCAGTGCCGCGCCACCGGTCAGACCGTTGCTGATACTGTCGCCGTTTCCGGCCCGCTTTCCCACGACAACCCAGCCGGCCCAAAGCCCTGCGGCGACGCCCAGAACAAACCAGTAGGACGGCAGCCTGCCCTCCTCGAATATGGGTGCGGTATAGACCGCGATGGCGAAACCGAGCAATGCAAAGGTCACGGCTCCGAAAAGGCGGCCTGCGGTGGGCATCATGCTGCTCCTCTGTGCCGTGCCACCCTTCGTCCCTGTCAGGCGGGGCGTGTCACCGTGATCTGCGTCACGTCACAGTTTCCACTTTGGAACGTGCTCGCGCAAGAGGTCAGATAAAAGTTCCACATCCGCCGGAACCGATCGTCAAAGCCCAGTGTGGCAACCTGATCCCACTTGGCGTTGAAGGTCTCGCACCACCGGCGCAGGGTCAGGTCGTATGAGGCCCCGAATTCGATTGTCTTCTCGACTGTCAGACCGGCATCCACGACCGCTTCGCGCAGCTTCGTCGGGCTGGGCAGCATGCCGCCGGGGAAGATATACCGCTGGATGAAATCGGGACGGTCGGTGTAGACATCCCACCGGCGGTCGGCGACCGTGATAATCTGCAGGGTAGCATTCTTGCCGGGTTTCAAACGTTTACGGACCGTTTCAAAATAGACCGGCCAGTATTTCTGGCCGACAGCTTCGAACATCTCGATGCTGGCGATGCCGTCGTATTCGCCCCGTTCGTCTCGGTAATCCTGCAGCTTGAAGGTCACAAGATCGGAAAGTCCTGCCTTTTCAATACGATCCTGCGCAAACTTCATCTGTTCCTGGCTGATCGTCAGACCTGTCACCCGAAGCCCGCGTTCCTTGGCTGCGTATTCCGCAAAGCCACCCCAACCGCAGCCGATTTCCAGAACATGATCACCGGGTTGCGCGCCCATCTGATCGACCATGCTGGCGTATTTCTGGGTCTGCGCCTTTTCGAGACTTTCCTGCCCCGTCTCGAACTTGGCGCTGGAATAGGTCATCGTCTCGTCCAGCCACAAACCGTAGAATTCGTTGCCAAGGTCATAGTGATAGCTGATGTTCTTGCGCGCCTGTCGCTTTGAGTTGCTTTGCAACCAGAACCGCAGCCGTTCGTAGGCGCGAACAAGGAACTGCCCCGGAAAGCCGTCATACATGTCCTCGGCTTCGTCATGGACAAGGTCCATGAAGGCCTGCAGGTTCGGAGTGGACCACCAGCCGTCCATGTAAGCCTCGGAGAAGCCCAGATCGCCTTCGCGGATCGTGCGGGTGAACAGGTCTGCGTTATGCACCTCGATCATCGCCACGTGACCGGCATCGCGGCCTTCCATGCGGAAGACGCGCCCGTCGGGCAGCTTGATATCAAGGCGTCCACGCTTGAGCTGACCCGCACGCTTGAAGACGGCCCCGAAATAGCGCGGCAGTTTCGTCTGGCCCTCGGTTGAGGTCAATATCATGGATGGTCCCCGTCTTTTATTCTTCGGCGAAGGGCACCCCCCGCTTGTTATGGAAAATTTAACCTTTTCGATGGCTTTGTCACGTCCAAGCCGGGTCAAAGGTTTCACTTCACTCGTTGACCCAGAGTCAATGCATCAGAAATCCCGGTTTTCATAGGCAGCCAGTGCGCGCTTGCGGCCTTCGTCTGCCCTGACGATCGGGTCGGGATAGGTGTCGTCGGCGCTCATGTCCCAGCTTTCCGGAATGGCCTTGAAGTAGGCTTTTGCCGTGTCCGGGGCGCTGGTCTGGCCTTCGGCAATCCAGGCGCGGGTGTATTCACCCTTGGGGTCGAACTTGTCGATCTGCGTCTCGGGGTTGAAGACGCGAAAATAGGGTGTGGCGTCGGGACCGGAACCTGCGGACCACTGCCAGCCCATCGCGTTCGACGCAGGGTCCCAGTCGATCAGGCAGTGCTCGAACCACTTTTGACCGATCCGCCAGTGGCACATCAGGTGCTTGGTCAGGTAGGAAGCCACGATCATGCGGCCACGGTTGTGCATCGTCCCAGTCACGTAAAGCTCTCGCATGGCGGCATCGACGAACCTGATGCCGGTGCGGCCCTGCTTCCATGCGGTGACCTCCGCTGTCCGTTCGTCCTCGTTCCAAGGGAAAGAATCCCAGTCCTCGCGCCAGTTGGCCGTGGTGATGCGCGGCGTGTGATGAGCCAGATGATAGGCGAACTCGCGCCAGACCAGCTCTTTCAGAAATGTCTCGGCCCCACCCTTGCCGTCGTCCAGCGCCCGTTGTCCGGCGTGCCAGCACCGGCGCACAGAGATTTCGCCGTAGGTCAGGTTTTCCGACAGGCCCGAGGTGCCATCCACATGCGGTAAATCGCGGTTCTTGTGATAGTCGTCGACCTTGTGCGCCATGAACGTCGCAAGCCGCTTGCTGGCCGCCTTTTCACCGACGGTGCAATGGGCGCGCACGATCCCTGCCCCGCGCCGCATGTCGGCGTCCATGTTCCAATCCGTCAGGTCGTCCGAGGTGGGCCAGCTTTCCGGCGCCGGAAACTGCGCAGGCGCAGACAAATCCGCAGGCACGTCGCGGTCGCGGACCGCTTTCCACATCGGGGTGTAGACCTTGTAGAACCCGCCGGACTTGGTTTCGACCGTCCACGGCTCGAACAGCACGTGACCCTTGAAGGACTGCGCATCGATCCCATCGTTCCTGAGCGCCGCCTTCACCGCAACGTCCCGTTCCTTGCTGTCGGGATCATAAAGCCGGGACCACCAGACGGCCCCTGCCCCCGTCTCGTCGATCAGCGCGCGCATCACATCCAGCGCCTTGCCCCGCCGCAGGATCAGCTTAGACCCCGCCGCATCAAGCGCCTTTTCAAGGCTTGCAATCGAAAGTCCCAGACGAAAACGCGGGGCCGCACCCTGACCTTCGAGCACTTCGTCATGGATGAAAACGGGAATGACGGGTTGCCCGCTTTCGCAGGCCGCTGTCAGGGCCTCGTGATCGCCAAGGCGCAGATCCCTGCGGAACCACATAAGGATTGGATGTGTTTCGGCCATGATGCCCCCCGTGGCGTCCGACGAGACCTAACCTTCGGCCGGCAGGGGTCAAGGTGACCCGGCTGCCGTTCACTAAAAAGGCCCGCTTTTGAAAAAGGACCACCCATGAAAAAGGCCCCGGTGCGGACGCACCGGGGCCTTTCTTTGGTTTTGGTCAGACTATTCGGCCGGACGCTGAACCATGTCGTCATCGTCCTTGACCGCGCGCCGTTCGGTGCGCAGCCCGACGAAGATCGTGTAGCACATGATCAGCAGGACCATCGTGAACAGGAACCCCGTCGAGATAACCATCGACTGCAGGCTGTCCAGTCCTTGCGTCCCCGTGGCCCCCAGCAGCAGCACGGCTGCCACCAGACCTTCGAAGATGCACCAGAAGATACGCTGGCTCACCGGCGAGTCGACCTTGCCACCTGCCGTGATCGTGTCGATCACCAGCGAGCCCGAGTCCGACGACGTCACGAAGAACACCACGATCAGGATGATCGCGATGAAGGACGTGATGGCCGCAATCGGCAGATCACTCAGCATCGAAAAGAGCGAAATCTCGGGACGGTAGTTGGCGATCACGTTGTTGAAGACCGCGCTATCCGCACCCTGCTCGATGGCCTGACTGATTGCCGTGCCACCGAAAGTCGCCATCCAGAAGACGCAGACCAGCGAAGGGATCAGCAGCACGCAGATGATGAATTCACGCACCGTACGGCCACGGCTGACGCGGGCAATGAACATGCCGACGAAGGGTGACCAGCTGATCCACCATGCCCAGTAGAAGGTGGTCCATCCATGCAGGAACCCGGTGTCTTCACGACCGAAGGGATTCGAAAGCGGGATGATGTTCTGCGCATAGGCCGACAAACCGCCGAAGAAGTCCCCAAAGATCGCGCCGGTCGGACCGACGATCAAAACGAAGAGCAGAAGCAGACCGGCAAGGCCCATGTTGATCTCGGACAGAACCTTGACGCCCCCGTCCAGCCCGCGCACGACCGAAACCAGCGCGATCGCGGTGATTGCGGCGATGATGAGGACCAGCAGAACAGAACTGTTCATCGCGGCGTCTTCATTGCCCCAGCCGAAGCCAAGGAAACTGCGGGTGTTCTCTGCAGCAACACCGGACCCGAAGACTTCGGTCAGACCCGATGCCACCTGTGTCGCACCGATGCCAAGCGAGGTCGCAAGGCCGAAAAGCGTGGCGAAAGCTGCAAGCGTGTCGATGGCGTTGCCCCAGAACCCCCAGACCCGTTCACCCAGGATCGGGTAGAACGCGGACCGCAGGGTAAGCGGCAGGCCCTTGTTGTAGCTGAACAAGGCAAGCGCCAGCGCCACGATGGCATAGATCGCCCAAGGGTGCAGGCCCCAGTGAAAGATCGTCGCGGCCATGGCAACGGACCGTGCTGCCTCGACGGTAGCGGCGTCCTGTACGACACCGTCCACGACACCAACGTCCCCCAACAAGGGCTGGTCGCCCCAGGGGGTCGCAAAGTAGTAGACAGGTTCAAGCACACCAAAGAACATCAGGCCGATGCCCATACCTGCGGCGAACAGCATCGCGAACCATGCAGGGTAAGAGTAGTCTGGCGTTGCTTCCACACCGCCAAGGCGCACAGAGCCCCAAGGCGATACGATCAGGAACAAGGCGAAAAGCACGAAGATGTTGGCGCTGAGCAGGAAGAACCAGTCAAAGCTGGATTTCAGGTAGTCGCGCATGGCCAGAAAGTTCTCGGCCGCGCCCTCGGGCCAGATCAACGCGATCGCCACGAAGATCACGATGCAGACCGATGAAATCACGAAAACCGGGTTGTGGAAGTCCAACCGGATCGGCCCCAGTTTGCCGGTGTAGTTATCCTGTCCGACCTCGTAGTCCGTTTCGATGACCGCGGTCGCCCCCTCGGGTGGTGGGATGCCTTCGCCAGAAGATTCGTCCGTCATAACGTTGCCTCTCTCGTTGGTTTTCCTAGTGCAAGGGCACAACAGGCGTCACACTGCCGAACGGCCTGCTGAAGGCCGGATGCGACACAGGCCAGCGAAAAACCACGCCTGTCACGCCCTTCTACCGGCGAGTGGGTTTCCGCCGATGCGTTCGATGCTACTAACAAGGATTAACTGTTAACCCGAATTATGCATGAGGTGTTGGTGAGGGTGGCGTAACGTTCTGAAAAGCTGTAATTTTATGGTGTCGAAGCCAAAAAAGCAGATTTTCAGGAGCCCCGCCTCACCATGGATATGTCTAC
>Ga0307981_1002352_pt1 | contig 15532 bp, 10 predicted proteins | sample OrgLakmetagen987_FD_201849 | JGI IMG/M metagenome (GOLD analysis project Ga0307981, IMG submission 201849) | Saline water microbial communities from Organic Lake, Antarctica - #987 | ecosystem: Environmental > Aquatic > Non-marine Saline and Alkaline > Saline | place: Antarctica: Organic Lake... | reverse complement strand
CAGAATTCTTCGTCAGCTCGCTCGCCGTTCACTATGAGAATCGCTGTTTCTGTCGTTCGTTCACATTAAGTCAGTCGTCACACTTCGCTTGACAGCCCGGAATGAAAAGAGGGTCTGTTCTACTCCTTGGAACCCTTAATCTGCTGCATAGCACCCATTCCTTTCCCTCTACCTCCTTCACTAGTTGTACCGGTATGGTTGCTTCTCGTCGATCCTGCACTTCCGCAGCGAAAACGATCGCTGCTGCCGCTTCCATTCCAAATAATCTCAAGACGCCGCCACCTCGAAAGGTTGCTGGGCGTTCGACTCGCCGAGAAAAGACGGTACTGTGTTCCAAGTCGACAAAGGCTTCTCCCGATTATTCGGAATCCTCTCTGGAGGCGCCAAACGTTGTCACTCCATCGGTGGCTTCTTTGTTCGAGTCGTCCAATGGAAGGAACGCCACCACGGTGGCAACTGTGGCAACTGGCGCTTCGAGTTCGTCGTCTTCGTCGACATTGCTCTTTTCCTTGCACGACAATGTCTATAATGACCCCCTAGTACGCGCAAAACTCATCGCTCGTCCCTCCAAACGGAATCGCAGTCCTTACGTGGCCGATGTTTGGCTCGAAGACGAACAACGCGAAGCCATTGCACACGTTCCCAACCTCGACATGGGCGGTAAGTGCGTGCCTGGTGCAACGATCCTTGTCAAAGCCGCGCGCACTCCCAAGGGCATCAAAGTTGGATGCAATGCTGTCTCTCCCAAGTACGGTACTCCAAAGTGCGAGTTTATCACACAGTTGTTGCATGTCGACGAATCTACCATTCATCCAAGCTTGTATCCGGCGGTTTGGGTGGGCGCGCATCCTTCCTTGGGTGAACGTATTGCCGAAGAATGTCTCAAACGCAACTTGCTGGGGGCCGTCTTTGCGGACATTGATCGCGATGCCATTCAACAGCAAATTCGCAATCCGTGTGGAGCCGACATGCGATCCGATTTTTGCGTCACGCACACGACAACTGGTACCAAGCGCATTATCGAAGTCAAGACTGTCGTGGATACCGACTATGCTGTTGACTTTGTACCTTCTACCAAAGTCAAGTGTCTCTTTACGTCCGACCAAAAGCCTTACACACGAACGGCCATTTTCCCCTGGGGCAACTCTAAGCAAAAGGGCCCAGATTTGGAACCCGTTGTGTCTGCCCGTGCCATTCATCACGTGCAAGAATTAACCCGGATTGCTACGGGCGAGCTGACGGATCATAAAGATGGTGAACGCTACAAGGCTGCCGTTGTGTTTGTGGTGATTCGCGGCGACGCGCAAGCGTTTCGACCCAACGTGCAAGCGTGTCCATCCTTTGGCAAGTATCTGCGAGCGGCTGCATCGGCAGGTGTCGAGATTCTCGTCAAGCAAGTGAGCTGGGGTACGGGTGATGAAGAAGGACAATGCTTTGTGGACGACCAGCTCTTGCCCTTGGAGTGGCCTATTGGATTGTAACTAAAACCTAAACGTGGCAACATTCGAATGTACGTAACAAACGACTAGTTAGAAACAAAGCACAACTGGTTCCAAGCAAAAGATGTCTATAACTGTAGACTGCTGCTAGTATTGGTTTACTTAGCTCCAACCGAATCAATCTTGGTCATCATTTCGGCAATCTTGGCATCCAAGCGCTCCTCGGCCTCCTTTTCCAGCTTTTTGATTTCACCTTCAAAGTCCTTTTCTTCCCAGGTGGAGTCGGCGGGCGGGGCCCATGCGGGTTCCGCACTCAGGGCGATTTGGCGAGCAACACCGAATCTGTTGTTGTGCATGGGTAATGCAATAGAGAAGACAGAGAGAGAGCATGTATAAGAGAGTCAGAGACTTGTGTGTGTGTGCGCGCGCGGGGAAAACGACAGTCGACTGCGAGGCGCTCTCGGAAGAACCAACCGCTGAACTCCACATAAAATATTGATCTCAACAATGCGAATCTAAAGACGCCATGGACCATGTCGCGTCCGCATACCACAACGATTAATACAATGAGCTACTCGCAGTGTCGCCAAAGCAAGGAGCGTCTCGTACATGGCTTTCCGTTAAGGCCGTGTAGGGCAACGTACGCGTCCAGACCGAGACGAGCTCACGACGGTTATAATAGGCTTTTTCGCTCAATTCTCTACAGTTTCTTCTTTCTAAGGGTGGACACACCTACTGGCAGGAGCAAAGGCGCTAGCAGAGGCCACAAGGGCGGCGAGAATGAGAGTTTGCTTCATCATCATGGTCAATATCGGGGTTTGGCAGTTGCGGCTTGCTGGTGGAAGCGAGGAGAGTTGAAGATCGGGGAAGCTCGTGCGTCATTCCTTTCAGTCGGTGGAGTCGAATTATTTGCAACGGAGGGTGGACGTACGGTAGACTATGTTTCTGAACTGACTTAACCTGACTCAAAACTCGACTGACTCGACTGTTCCAGCACTGAACAAATTGAACAAGAAGTCTACCCGTGTTTTTTGGCGCAAAAACCTGTCATCATCATCTCTCTGTCATGGACGATGACGAAAAATGGTCGTCTCATTTCAACGACCTGTCTCTATCCGTACAGTATTAGATATAAGACTTCTTGCTTGTGTAAATCGGGAACTAGACAGGCAAACTGAAGGATCAAGCGAACGAGAGGCTGTAGTAGAAAGATGAGTGACGAGAAGGGTGGTGATACCGGTACCGGTGTCAGTGTCAGTGATAAAGACGAGGAAGCTGATACGGAGAAGGAAATATTTGTCGTTCGTTCCTCCAGTGCCCAATGTCTACTTCTACACGGATATCCCTGTGTTTGATCCTGACGACAATCCAGATGAATACATTGAACAAGTTCGATACACACTGGATGATGGCGGTGATCCCGATTGGGAGGAAGGCAAGACGTACACGGACAAGTTCATTCTTGCTCTCACTGCCGATCAAGTATTGCAGATGCAAGGAAGCATATGCGAAAATTTTCCGCTCATGAATTCCAAGCAAGGTATTCGAATAGCCAAGCAGCTGGAGTCACAGACTCACAAAAAGGCCCGTCTGGGTCGTGGAATGCACAGTAAAGGGCTCTGTGCGCCCTTGTTTCACTGCGTGGAACGCATCTTTGAGGCTGCGAGTGGCAATGATGACGATACGAGCAATGAGGGCATGTTTGCGCAGGCCTTTCAGCAAGTGGAAGGCTTCCTCTTGGCACTTTCGGGTGGAGCCCAGAAGGGCATGAATGCTTGGGCGTATATGGATAGTGATATTAGTGTAGACTTGGCTGGACTCATGGTTGTTGCTGTTGCGCACGTTTTGCTTGGCATGGGTGTATCGCCCGATCCAAGCACACCAGCAGGGATCTGCTACGACTCGGTTTTGGCGCGTATGACCAATATGCAATCTCCTGGTGACGAGACCGAAGTCTATGAAATGTACGAGCCCAAGCTCAGGTCACTGGCGCATCGAAGAGAAGAGACGGCAAAGGTACAATTATATAGTGGAGAAAATAGCGATGCGGACGCTTTCTGCACTATCGAAACTTTTAACTAAGTCATGAGCACTTTCCAAAAGAAGTATGGTCGGAGTGTATGAGACAACACTGCACTCAGTGGCTACTATCCGCTGCAGCACTCCGTGGATCTGGCCCGTGTTGGAGATACAGGGATAGTCTAGAGTCGTAAAGGAAATCTCTAGCTCTGAATGTTCACGTCTTAAATTCGCTATTGGCCAATCTCTACGCATCGCCAAAGCTCACAGTGGAGTAAAACCGCTTGACGGATTCACTCAGACGACGGATACTGTCGGCGTTGACTTGACGCTCGGATAAAAGACGATCAATCGCCTCGGCTCGCCGATTCTCGGACCGCTCCAGCGCAACTGCCAGTGAAACAACATGGGAGCGCAAGCTCCCAACGTCGTCTTCGTCCTCCGGTGCACTCTCGGCAATCGGTGGTGGGGCAACAATCTCCCGTTCGACGCTTTGCTGCGACTGGACAAGTCGCATATTACTTGCCAGTTGGTCCATTTCCTCCTCTTTGGCGGCCAACCTCGCACGGGTCGACTGCAGCGCGGCTCCCAGCGACTCGAGACGATTCTTCAAAGCGGACGTTTCCCCGTTCATATCATGGCCATGACGAGCCGACTCCAACGCAGTCAACTCTTCCTGTGCGTTGAGTGCAGCCTCGGTACGCGTCAAGTCTTCCTTGCTCACGTCCAGCTCACCCCTTGTCCTGTCGACCAACGATTCCAGTTGATGAACACGGGCACTCTTCTCTTGCAATTCCTTCTCCATATAGCCCATCTTTTGACCGAGGGCACGGATTTCGTTAGTGGTCTGCTCCGCCTGTTGCTGACTTTCAAGCAATCGATTGATCTCTACTCTGTTTGCTTCAATAATTCGATTTTTCTCCAAGCACTCTGCTTCATAATCTCCGACCCGCACTTGGAGACCAATTTTAACGTCATCCGGTTGCTGAAGAGCCGCTATATTCTCGTGCAGCTGTTTGATCTCGTCTTGGTGGTGATGGTTCTGGTTCTCGAGCTGTTTGTACTGAGATTTCAGGTCAGATGCCAACGAAGCCAGTCTCTCCTTCTCGGAAGTGGCTTGTCCAAAAGTCGAGTTTAAAGTGTCGTATTCGCGACGGAGCGTGTCGATCATGTCGTTCGACTGCCCTTGGCCACTAGACGACTCGAGCTCAAGTCTCTCGATCTCACATTGCATTCGCTTAACTTCTTCGTCTGACAGGTCCATCTGCTCCTTCAAGATTCCGAACTGCACAAGCATCTCCTCGTTGTCGTCGGCTAATATGTCGCGTTCATTGGTAATGATAGCAAGCTCTGCCCGCGCCTCCTCCAGCTCCTCAACAACAGCTTGCCGTTCTGCCAGCTGGCTGCTGAGTTCATCACAGTCGATCTTCAATCCAGCAACCGTACTCTCATAACGTTGAGACGCCTCCTCTGCGTGTCTCTGCGCCTCGTCAATAGAACGACAAGACTGAGCTTTGATATCTCGGCATTGTGCAAGGACATGTTCTTTGTCGGCCTGCAGAGAATCTCTTTCCAAAACGAGAGTTTGAACTTCCGCGTTACTCGTCACAAGAAGACCTTCAACATCTCTCACGGTACTCGAGTAAGATTTGGCGTCGTCCACCGCTTGCTGCAGAGTTAGTTCCAACTCCGAAACACGAGACATCAGTCTCTGCGATTCGGCTTCGATTCTCTGGTGGTCGCTCGAAACCTGCGCCAGCTGGTGTCGGAGGGACTGAAGTTCTTTGCCCTTTTTGGCGACTTCGGCCTCGGCTTTGATAACGAGGAGCTTGCCGTGTTCCACGGCTGCCTCGAGTGATCGGCGACTTGACTCAGTGTCCTGTAGGTCCTGCGCAAGACTGTCCTTTTCCTTTTCAATTGAATCTGCCTTGGCCCCCAGGCTCACAATCTCGGAATCTTTGACCATCGTTAAATCCTTGATATCTTTGAGTTCCGCCTTGAGTTGTTGAACTTCCATGCCCCGCTTCGATTCTAGACTTTCTTGTTCCATGCCATGTTCGTCAATATGATTCTGCAGGGAAACAATGGCCTCTTTACTCTCGGCCAGTGCCTCTTGCAACAGGTCACGTTCCTGTGCGACAGACAACAACTCACTTGCCAACGACTCTGACTGTTCGGCGAGAGAGCGCTGCCTCAAAAGGTCAGCCGCCAAGCTGGTCTTCTCGCCCTTTAGCTTCTTGAACGACTCCTCTAGAGCACGGACTTCAGTGGTCTTTCTATCGATGAGCTCGTACTGGCGTTCCATCTCGCCTTCGTGCTGAATTATCAGATCACCTACTTGTTTCTCCAGCGTCACCTTCACCTTTTGAACACTCTCGAGCTCTTTCAGAACATCTCTAGCTTTCTCTACGGCGTTATCTCGTGACCGACTTGCATCTCTGAGGTGTCGCTGACTCTCTAGCACTTGCTCTCGAAGTTCGTTCGTCTCTAGCGCATATTGCGTACTGAGAGTCTCTCTTTCGCGCACTTGACCTGTCACCTGGTATTGCGATTCTTCCAATCGCTCTTGAAGCTGTGAAGCGTGGGCAACTAGCTCTTCGCACCGTCCAGTCTTGGCCGCAAAGTCTACTTGTAGTTTAGTCATATGTGTTGCAAGGTCCACATCGGAAGACGTCTGCGAGACCGAGTCGGCTATCGCTTCCTTCAAATGCTTTGACTCAGCCTCGAATGCCGATTTTGTAGCGACCCATTCACCCTTCTCTTGCTCGAGATCGGCTGCATATCGACAAGAATCTTTGAGCGCGAGATCCAGTCCATTCTTCTCTTTCCGGAGTCCTGTACATTGGATCTCAAGACCTCCAATCTTCCCAGAAAGGGACTCGTTTTGCGCACGTAGCTTCAAAAGCTCTGCTTCAAGATCTGATGATCTCTTTGCCGTTAATGACGCTTCTCGAAGCGTAAGAGACTCTTCTTCGACCAGGCGGCGCTTAACAATCTCATCCTCCAGTAACTTCTCGAGGTCGATCTGGACCGACTCGCCTTCGGGAGTCAGTAATGTGCCCACCAAAGCTCCGGTTTTGCTATTCACGTGGATGAGCTTCTTCACACAGGGACATTCAATGGTCTTGGCGTTTACACACGTCACGCAACGAATTCTTTCTACCATGAATGGCATGGATAGTTGCAGGTCGCTGACTGGACTTTCTATGGTGGCCTCTCTTGCTGGAGTTTCCTTGCGATACGGAGTGGATGGAGGGGTTTCAGCTTCCGCAAAAGACGTGTCGGAGATGTCAGGCTCTTTAAGCTCTGGCTCGTCAATCACAATATCGTCGTCGTCCCAACCAGTTCCTTCCGCAGCTTCTGGATCGTAGTATTGTGTCTCGTCTTGCTTTATCGAGGTCACAATTTCTGAATCAAAGTACTGCGTTTCATCTTGACCTTCTGATGCAGACCGGGACAAGTCGTCGCTGTAGGATTTCCCGAGCGATGGTTCAAATCTGACAGAAACGGTCTTTTCGAGGTCACCAGAAGCGCGGCGAAAAGTGGAAGAATGGTTCGATGCTGCCGATAGAATACCTGCTCTGTCAGAAATACCGCTCTCGGATACATCAAAGTCTGCATCGTCATCCCACCCACCACCTTCTTCTTGGTCCTGATCGCTGTTCACCTCTGAAACGGTAGCTAGAGCATCGACAGTCGAGCCACCTCTTGATGGGGCGAGTGAAGATCTTGATGTAGGTAAATGGTCAACAACGGGTCCAAACTTTGCGATATCGTCGTCGTCTTCCTCCACCTCCTCTTCAGAGAGCTGAGACTTTGCGGTCGCGGTCGAGTCGGCTATTCGCTTGTCACGCATGTTTGGTAGATGATCGACGACGACCTTAGACTGAACTGGGTCTGCGTCTTCTGGAATACCTTCCGCGCGATCATCTTTCTCAAGTGCCCTGCACTCTGATGCAGTAAGTTGCGTCGAAGTCGAAGCGATGCTGACGCCTGTTGCGGCAACTGAAGAGATTCCTAGAGACGGAGTCAGATCAACTACAGGCCCAAAGTCGTCTTCTATCGGGTCTTCCGTGGGCTGAGTTAGAGAGATGGCACCTCCGACGGCGACTTCCGAAGACTGTTCGCGTCCATCGGCAGACACCAAATCTGGAACAGCATCTTGAGGAGGCAAAAAATCTACCAACTGCTCGTTGACTCTCTCTACCACCGGCTCTTCATTTCCAGACTGCGGGTTGGGGGCTGGAACGTCGTCTTGGTCCCATTCATTTTCCTCCTGGGGTAGAACCGTTTCATCGGCATCATCCAGATCGTCAGCTGCTACCGAAGCGGGAGCAAATGCTACAGTCGACCCGGCTCCAGAAGGTAACTCTGAGGGCGCCATAGACGAGCGCGAGAGCGGTGTCACATCAACAACAGGGCCGAAATACCCTTCCTCTTGTCCCATGTCGTCGACTTCTGACAGTACTTCGGATGGGTCGGCAGCGACAAGAATCGAAGCATCACCAAAACGTGATGCTGGCCTCTGGGGTACGTGATCAACTAGTTGGTCGTCCGCATCACGCAACTCGGCCGGCATTTCTTCATCAATTTCGCTGTCACCACCACCGACAGTGGACCCATCAGCGTATGCAGTCGATCCTCCTGGCCCAACAGTCGAACCACCCACCATTGTTTCGCCAATAGTATCACCAATAGTATCAAGATCCTGCGTTTGCGCAACAATTGAATCAGATCTAACACTGGACGGTGCTCCTTGAGTTACTCGGGGTGTTGGAGGCAACTGATCCACGACAAGCCCAAAGACAACATTCACGCCTTGACTGTCGTTATCACCATCGTCGGTCTCGCCTTTGGATGCCAGTGCCGCAATAGAAGGATCAGTATTCAACTTTGCTGCAGAAGTGCCCATTTCCGATGGTGTGTGATCCACAAGTGCGACAGAACGCCCCCCGGTGTTCAACGGTGATATGACGTCTCTTATTCTTCTCTCGCGTTGCTCGTCACCACTGCCACTGCCACCACCACCGACCTCGACGACTAAGTCCTCTTGATCCCAGCCGTCGGCCATTGTCCCATCCGCGATGGTGGAGTCCCCGTAATCGGTTTCATCCATAGCATCGTCTTCTCGAAACTCGCTTTCAAGCGCCGAAGCATGTACAGCAAGTGAGTTGGCTCCGGAAGCTACTCCCACAGATGAAATTGGAGTTTTTGGTGTATGATCTACAACACGTCCATATGCTTCCTCATTTTCGTCGTCGTAGACCACTTCGTCATCTCCGTCCCCGGTATCACGTGTCAAATCTTCCGGTTCTGCCAATACAACAACCGAAGGATCAGTAGGGCCATGAGGACTCCCAGCTGGTGTATAATCCACCATTGGTTCTCCCGACGGTGGGGGTACCAATACGCTGAGAGTCTGTCTGGTAATCGACATTACCTCAGGCGGCACTTCCTCGTCTTCCGCAATCGGATAATGCTCCTCGTCCCAGCCGTATTCGCTGACCATTCCATCTACCGTCCGACCATCTAGAGTTCGCCCATCCACCGTCGAGTCCCCAAAGCACGTCTCGTCCATGGCATCGTCTTCTTCAAAGTCTTCTGCCAACACGGAGGCATGCGCTACATTGGAATTGGCTGCCGAGTACATGGTAACAGCTGGGGTTGGCGGGATTTGGTCGACTACGGGCCCATACTCGTGATTTTTATCCATATCCTTTTCGTCGTCAGGCTCCACATCCACCGTGTCACCGTCGGAAGGCAGCACATCAATCGATTGGGCACTATTAAACCTGACACTGCTCGACGCAGGAGCTGGTGTCGGAGGAGTATGATCCACCAGGGTTACTTGCGGTTCGATGATATCCTCTATAACAATATCCAACTCTTCGTCGTCAAAGTCGTCTTCACCTGCCCAACCGTCTCCAGCATCGTCAACAACAGACTCGTCCATGGCTTCATCCTTATCCAAGTCTTCCTGTAACCCCTGGGCTTGGACAGCCATGGAATCGTTTCGCTTAAAAGGAACAAGATCGGGCACAGCTGGAATCTGATCAACCACAGGTCCAAACTCTTGTTCATTCTCGTTATCGTAAATGACTTCATTGTCGCTCACGACATCCGGTCCCGAGTCTCGGGTGAGGTCTTCTGATTCGACAAAGACTCGAAGAGAGGGATCCACCGCGGCCGTCTGCATAGTACCAGTCAGCTCAGCCGGCATGTGATCCACGACCGGTGGTACCGGTGTCGTCATGGCGCCCATTTCTTGCTGAATTTCGCGAATGGCTTCATCGCGATTCTTTTCGTCTTGCGACAGTGCGTCTTCTTCGTCTTGTTCCAAACGATGTTCTGTCTCGTAATGATGCGATACTTCTTCTTGCGCGTCAATCTCTTGTAACACAATCTGCAAATGTTGCTGGGCGTCGGCCACGTGTTCCGGAATGAGCTCGGGTTGTTGTTCGTCTTCGATGTTGTTGTTGTTACTGTCGTCCACACCAAAATCCAAGTCGTCGTCGTTGTTGTCCTGTGGATCGTCCCATCCATCCTCTTGGTCAGTAGTAGTAGCAGGAGTAGTAGCAGTAGTAGTAGTAGCACGAACATCGTGGTGGATCATGGGCGCACCCAAACCGAGACTCGCGTCGCCACTACCACTTTCACCAACGGTAGTATCATTCCTGCGAGTTTGTTCCGCACCGCCGACAGCATCATCATCATCATGATTAATAGCCTCGTCTTCGTCCCATCCCAGCTCGTCACCGAGCTGTGCGTCATCGCCCCAACCATCACCCGCATCACCATCGCCATTATCTTCACCGTAACCGTCTTCATGGTCTTCGTAGGTATCCTCTTCGGCCTGCGTGACTTGCTCGAGAAAGTGCGTCAAGCGTCCCATGAGCATGCCCCCCACTGGCGATGCACCGACCTGTTGTTGCCGTTGTTGCTGATACTGTTGCTGATGTTGCTGATACGCATCTGGTGGGTGCAGCTCCACGGTATCAAAGTTGTGGTCGTCGAGGCCTTGCTCGTGTCCGTGTGGCGGCAGTTGTGCCACATTCGAAGACTCTGGAACGTACGCTTCGTTGTCGTCGTCGTTGAAGTCATTATCATCGTAGTCGTCATAGTCGTTGCCGTCGTTCCACGCCTCGTTATTGTTACTGTCGTTGTCCTCCACAGAAGGATCCGGCTCGGTCGTGGCGCGGATCAAGCTCGACCACATGATGATGATGCGAGTGTCTGTAAAAGGTAATAAACGTTCGTTGGTAGTCGCAGTAACTCAAAGTTAGCAAGTGGACCAACAGAAGATTGCGCTGGCAAGGAGACTTCCTTTCACGGGAACGCCACAACTGGTACAGCAGTGTGCCTCTTTTGATCAAATGGCTATCGGTCGTATCTTGTCTGTTTTCGTGTTAGGTACTAATGGTTCTAGACTACACGTTACGCTGCATTACTACTTTGAAAATGGCGGAGGGTCTTTTTTGGAAATTCGATTTTATTTGGCGGTACTCAACGGATGTCTCCGCGCGGTCCGTCTACGCCGTTTCGCGCGAAATGTTGTTAAGTAAAAAAGCGCGCGAAATCGCCCAAGCGACGACGGTCATCACCACCCATGCCCTCCACCATGGGAAACGGGCGATCACCAATTCTGTAAGATACCTACAGTAGCAGGTAACGTAGCTTCGCTGTTGGTACAATAACGGCCATGTCGTGCATTCGCCCCGTAACGCAGCGGTTTCCCGCGTCGCAAGACGTCTGGGAAGACAGTAATCTCCCCTTTGCGTGCGTCCTCACGCCGCTCGCCGACAACAGTACTACCAATAGTAATGGAACCACCGCCTCTACTACTTCCAATACCGAACCGCAAGCAACGCTATTCCCAGTCCACCCGCCCCTCTTGACTCGAATTGCCAAGTGCCTACACTGCGGAGCACCGCATCCCTCACAGCAAACGCACTACCGTCCCGGCCGGAGCATTACCACCTCCACGGATTCCTTTTTGGAACACCATGGCAACAGCAACAACAACAACAACAACAGCGCTTCCTTTCTATTTTGCTACCTCTGCGGCCGCGACTCTTCCACGAGCTTGCGAGAACAACAGCTGGCGCGAAAGTCGGTCGACGGTGACTTGAGTGCGCCAGACCCAGCACTCGGCAGTAGTAGTACTGGTAGTAGTAGTAGTACCAACAGCAGTATTCGCCAGCCGTATTCCTTGGCCACCAGCAACACCAACAAGACGGCCAATCACACGTTTGCCTTGCCCTTGCGAATTCTCAGCCAGCAACAACAACAACAACAGCAGCAACCAGTTACATATTCCATTCCCGCCACACAGTGTCCCGTCCTCTGGTTTGTCGTGCTGGACGGATCGTGCGTTCAGCGCCGCTACTGGCACGCCGCCAGCCAGTTGCTCTCCAAAGCGTGTCGAGACATGCCCGCACACGTGCACGTGTCCATTGTCATGGCCAGCAGTACCACACAGTCCACGCCAGAAAATAATAACAGCAGCAACAGCAGCTCGCCAGACACAATCAAGGACCACACCGTGGCCAGTGAAACTGTCCTGGCCGTCTACCAATTGGCATCGTCGGTCCCGCACGTTTTGCACTACACGGACCACACCGTGGTCGATGAAACAGACTTGATGCAAGCCCTCTTGCAGAGCTTGGTACCGGCCGACGGCGCCCACCAGTCGCATATTTTGGCGGCCGCGCGGTCTCTCATGGATTATACCGGCAGTAGCGGTAGCGGTAGCAGCAGCATTAGTACCGGTAGCAGTAGTACCGGTAGTGACGCGGCAACAACAACGACCAGCAGGAACATGCCGCTGGGCTGGACCATTCAAATGATCCTCGAGGCCTTGCAATCGTCGGCGCAACCCGTTGGACAACGACGGGTTGTGGCCACGCAAGATGATCCAGACAAGAGCGGCAATACGAATGATACTGGTACTGGCTCTGGTAGTAGTAGTCCCGTGTTGCCGTACGCGGGGGGTCGCATCATGGCGCTGCTCGCAGACCGACCAGCTGACTTGACGGCGTTGGGCGTGCGGGACAAGAGACGCAAAAGTCGTCCGGTGGCGGCAGGAATGGGCGGGTTTGGAGGTCGCATCGTTGCCGAACCGGGCGAGCGATTTGGAAACAACAACCACAATGGCGACTACAGCAATCACGATGCAGCTGACTCGGCGGCAACCTTGGACATTGAAGGTGGCGGTAGTGGTAGTGGTGGCAGAGTGGCGGCGGGAAAAAGTCCAAAGGAAAGCGACTTGACGGCCGACCACTTGCTGGAACATTATCGACCGCCTCCTGGCGTGGAAGCATACTTTTCCGATTTGGGCGCTGAGTGCGCTCAAAAAGCCTTGGGCGTCGACGTGTTGCTCTTGGTGGACTCGTCGGACGAAGAGGAGACCATCCCCGACTTTGGATTACCCTTGTTTAGTTGCTTGGCCGATCGAAGCGGCGCTCCGGGGCCTCTCCTGTTTGATTTGAACGACCCGGAAAGCGCAGCTCGCTTGGAGCGAGAGTTTACTGCCCGGACGCCATGGCACGGTAGGCAGGTCTTTGGAGCTGAGTTACGTTTGCGCATGTCGCCCGGCTTTGGAGTAGAGACAGCATCTATAGAGCCCTTGCTGGATCAAAAAGGACCACAACTGGCGCCTCTTGTTGTCCAAGCTGGACTCATGGGTCCGGCGACAGCGGTGAATGATTCCACTTATCTCTGGCGAATGGGAACGTGTGACCCGTTCACGTCCTTTACTGTTGATCTCAACCTCAAGAGTCGGACAATCCAAGATCGTTTTCCAATTGACGGCTTTGGAGAAATGATAATCAAGCCCGTCGTTCAAACGTGCTTTGCTTACACAACCGTCGTCAAGGACGACGCCGGTCAGTACCGAACCGTTCGCCAGCTGCGAATCACGAGCTTTCCGGTGCCCTTGGCTGATAGTGCCGAAGCTCTTTATTCGTCTCTGGACCCCGAGGCATTGGCAGTCGTCCTATTTCACAAACTTGTTCTCGCGGCTTTTCAAGACGGACTCAAGGAGACGGCTGTTATCGCCGACAATTGGCTAGAGTCACTACTCGCTTGCGCTTACAGGTCTGCAAAAGTTCAAGAAGGATTGCAATCGCAACTAGAAGAAAAGGGAATCCAAGGCGATGGCAAGTTTTTGGCCAACGAACGCCTCTTGGATCGAGAAGGCGAACTATCTGCGGAAGAAGTTCTCTTGGCGCAAGGACACACTCGTTTGCGCACAGTGCCCTTGATGACTTATCTCTTGGTACAGTGTGACGCACTTCGTCAATCGCAGGGAGCTTATCAACCATCGATGGATCTTCGTTGCGCTGCCTTGCTGCAGATGCTCTCCATGACGCCCACCAATTTGACACGTTGTATTGCGCCACGATTACAGCTGTGGGCAAGCCGTCTAGAAGACGACGAGGACCAAGTAGCAGCAGACGACTGTCCCATACTCGACATTATTGATTTACGATCAGAAGCAGTTCAATTGGCTGTCATGGAGTTTGCTGAATCGGAAGATCTCATTCTCTTTTTGGATTCGCCCGATCAGCTTGTTGTCATGGACGCACGCTATGTGAACGCTAGTGCAGACTCCGATTCAGAACCACTCCTTCAAATGAGCCCCGGGCTGGAGAAAGTTATTTCCGAGTCAATACAGAGCTACCGCACGCAGCCTGCTGTTGCTTACGAGCTCGGTCAGGCGCAAACAAGTGGCGAAAGAACGTTCTTGCGTCTGTTGGACGCATTAATTGAAGACGCTCCAAGCCCGTCAGGACACGATAACTTTCATCAATGGCGATCTAGCATTGCGGCCTCTATTCATGAGTAAGTTTGTTGTATCGATCGCTTCTTGGCACTTTGCCATCTCTATGGAGTGCCGTCCCGTCTCACATTGTCACTCTCGTTTGCTCTCACAGAGATCTGGAAAAGTCGTCTGCTGACTCTAGCTAGAAATATTCTAGTGGCCATGGTAACCGTATGCTGCTAAGAAGTCAACACAATACGATACTAGACTAGAATGAAATGAAAGGTCTTCAAATATACTATCACATAATTTGCTGCAAGTTGTAACTTATACTTCGTCCACTGGTGGTTGTTCCTCCTCGTCGTCGTCATCGTCTTCATCATCCTCTGACTTGGGAGGGTCGTTGAGTTCATCCAAAAAGGCCGGCCCGCTTAGTTGCCTGACAAATACTTGGCTGAGCTCGACCGGTGTCGCACTCTGTTGTCTTGCAAAGGTTGCCTTTTCCGACAGCAACTCGCGAAACTCGGAACGAAAGCGACCGTCGACTCGAATCGAAAACTGGTTCGGACTGTCGCAAGCCTCAATGCCATGCAACAGGTGATCATCGAAAAAGGTGACTTGACCGGAAACGAAGTGTCGATTGCCTTGCAAGTCTCGCACGTAAAATTGTTTGGTGCTCGACTTGGTTCTAATCCAGAGAAATTCGGAAACGAAATCGTCAAAATCAATGTCGGCATGCTCCACTCCCTTAGTGTTGGGCTGATTGCAAATGATGGATATCTTGCCCGTTTGTTCAAAGAATGGCAGATTCTCAAGGAAATCAATCACGCCCGGCAGTAACCTCGCGTTCACGTTGCGTCTCCACGATTGAGAGTCTCCGCGGTGCCCTCGGCACACTTTGAAGTCTTGCGCGCCATTGTACGGTCGGTACGCATCCTGGCACCACACTGACGTATCTCTGTCGGTGAGGTCAATAGCATCAGCGTGCTTGTATCCCTTGGCGGTAAAGAGCCCCACTTCCGCTTCCTCCAAGCGCACTTTGCCTTGCGAAAGATCGAGATGCTTCATGAGATACTCGTCGACATCCTCGAGCGCTTGCAACGAACAAAATTCGGTTAAATCGACAAAAGGAGGCTTTGTCTCGTCCATTTCATCTTTTTCCAACGTCATGACTGTGGTATTCTGTCGGCGTTACTAGTAGCTGTATGGGAATGCGCAAATCAGGCAAATCTATATCACTCCCATTGTAGGACGTCGTAGTCTAGAGAAAGACGAGGAATCGATGAATGGTCCTAAGAATCCGTTTCTCTGT
>Ga0307981_1002348_pt1 | contig 15540 bp, 10 predicted proteins | sample OrgLakmetagen987_FD_201849 | JGI IMG/M metagenome (GOLD analysis project Ga0307981, IMG submission 201849) | Saline water microbial communities from Organic Lake, Antarctica - #987 | ecosystem: Environmental > Aquatic > Non-marine Saline and Alkaline > Saline | place: Antarctica: Organic Lake... | reverse complement strand
AATTCCTTGCCTGTTGCAGCAACTGTTCCCTTGTAGTGGATGTGGACCCAATCATCCTTGACAGGGCAGCCGTACTCCTTTTTCAGTTGCTGTAATCCATCTCCCTCGGTAATGATGGTCTGTGAATGAACAAGGTGATCGTAAAGTGGCAATGGTAAACAAGAGGTTTTCGGTCATTCAGTCGACAGAGCCAAGTGCCACCGAAAGCCTTCCACCGACCGAGTGACCGGTTCCGATGCCAGAAGTCTGACTATCTCGTGGCCATTTCAACGATCTTTTCCACCCTTCTTGCTTCTTGCGCTTACCTTTGTCCACCCCTTGGTAGTTACGGCGTTCACCATTGTTTCGTTGTGTATTGTGTGTAGTTCCGATACCTGGTGACTCATGTATGAATAATGGATAATACCGTATGTTCACATGTTCCGACGGCAAAAACGGAAGTTCCCGTTCTCGAGAGGTGTTTTATACGAGCGATGGGTTTAAGTTTAAAAGGGGCAGCGTAAGTTGATGTCAATAGATTTGAGAGTTCATTTGACGCACGCCAGCCTCACGGTGTGGCTGGCGTGAGGGATGATTCCCACCACCCAGTCCCTGGTGTGACGTGACGCTAAGGTTATGGGCGATGTTGAAGAAGTCGACGATCCGGGCTTCGTCGCTGCGTTTGTGCGTTTGTTCACAATGGCAGAGGGCAGAGCATCGTCTCGTTGACTTCGTGTGAATCTTACAGTACTCGCAGTCGATCGTCCTGGTAACGCTATCAGGTTGGATTACTTAGTAGCGCAAACGAGTTGGTAGGTGAATTGACGGAGCGTCCTTAACGATTAGAGTGAACGAAAGTAGTAGACAACGAACACCGGCAATCTGGGAGAGCCAATCGAGGGCATGCTTGAAGTATGCTGTACATGAGCTGCAGTAGATTGCTCGTTTTATCAATCCAAAAGTCGTGTACTTCTACAATTCCGCATTTCTTATGCGCTAGCTCTCACAATCTCCTCCAACTCCTCATATCCAAAACAGAACACAGAACACAAAATATATACACTATTATGAGCGGCGTCACCTTTCGCGGAAAGTTCCCTCCCGTCAAACCCGACCCCACTGTTGACGATTGCTTGCGCGCCCTTCGTTTCAGCGATTACGCCCAATGGATTGGCGTTAGTGTTGGTGGTTGGGGCTACGGCCTCGTGATTGGCAAACCTGCTCGCTTTCACATGGCGGGTCTGTGTGGCGCACTCGGCTTTACCTTTGGCAGCATGGTGGTGATTCAAAACACGCGAGGACGGTTGATGGGCTTTCGCGAGAATACCCGTGAAATCAAAATGTACGGTGAATTCGAAACAGCTGGTCCGGCTGTCTTGACCAAGCCCATGGATCGGCGCTTTCCCGAAGCGGTAAAACCCATTTCCAAGGGCGAGTTGAACTGGTCCAAGTTTAACTAAGACTACGTACTACAGTAATACAGTAAGCACTCCATCATTCTAGTAAAGAGTCCAATTGTGTCGTGCAATAAATAAAGTAAGTATGATGTATGACGAGTCTTTATAAAGATACAGACATTGCCACTCTGCCATTGACACACAGTTAGACGCCGCTCTGCATGAGTTCAAAGTGGTTGCGAGCGTTTTGAATGTTCAAGAGCGTGGCGGCCGTGTGCACGGCTGGATTGGAGACAATCACCATGATATACGTGTTGGCCGTAAAGGCGTCAATAAAGGCACTAAACCTGGAATTGCGCACTTCCATTCCTTGGAACTGGCTCTGGGCTTTTCCGACCGACAATTTAAACTGTTTGATGATATTGGATATCTTTTCAAACCGGTGATTGTCAAAGAGTTCGGTTCGTTTCATGTGGCGGGATTGATCGCCATGGAGGCTATTCGCGTCTGCAATAGCGAGAGTGGTCCCTGCCGTGTCATCCGTGTCGGCCGTGACTATGCCCGGTACACTACTGTCTGCCGGTCCACCAGCTACCAGCGGTAGATCGGCCGCTTGCGCATGCGCAATCACCAAAAAGGTGGCTCGTTCAAACAAGACGACTTCGTCGGCATCGCAAATGCGACAAAAGCTAGCAAACAGAGGAACGGACGGACGGTGTGTTAGGGAGTGCTGGGTCGATGGAATGGATCTACACCACACCACACAAGAACAGCAAGGCAACAACAACAGCGCTTACTTGTTGAGGTGCGTTTCCAATAGCGAAATATTGGGAATTAGATTGGTGACAATTTCGCTCCACGCCTTGTAGAGCGTCTCGTCCCAAATGCTGGTTCCGTAGCACTGAAAGTGCTGCACGCCACAAGACTGACACGATTCGGCAATCAATCGCGTGCGATCTTCCAAAATCGCGTCGCGATCTTCTTCCGCCACGAGATCCATCTTGTGCACCAGAACAAAGATGCGCGCGTCGGGACTGTTCTCTTCAATGGCTTCCAAGACTCCGCAAAAGTGATCAAAGTCCTTTTCCGGGCTCTCTGATTCAATGTCAAAGACGTAAATCAAGAGTTCGACGGATCTGAAAATGGTTTCGCGATCGCGTTCAAAGTAACTTTCGTAAAATGCGTCTTGACCCCCGCAATCCCACAAGTTGAGCACCAAGTCACCGAGAAAGCGCACGTGATGGTGTTCTACATCCAGGGTTGGACTGAGACGGGTAGTATCCCGGGCCAAGTAATTGGCAAATATAATGGAGCGCATGCTGGTTTTGCCCGAGTGGGCCTTGCCCATGAGCAAGACTTTTTTTTTGGCCATGGTGTGATGGTTTCACTGGATTGATGAAAGTGAGATCCAGACTAGCAAAGGAGCGAAGGGGCGTCTGCTGCGGTTGTGAGTGTCGTCATTATCTTCGTGAACCTCGTTCCACACATACACGCTACACACGGCGTCGCTTTTTTACGTTTGGGAACGCAACGAATTCTGATGAAAGCATAGCACAGACGCCTCTTTTTATTCGTGATTCAATTGATTCCATCCATTCGTGAATGATTTGAAACTTCAAGTTTAGTTCCCTCCAAAAAAGTCCGAGCCGGCGTTTCTGGTGACAATGCAATTTCCCCCTTTCATTTTTGGGCGCACTTTACTTGTTGTCGTCGTTGTCCTTGTTGTTAACATCGAATCGAACGCCATCTCGCTAGACGAACAGTATTGCCACATATACTGATACTGTTACTGATACATACGGTTCGGTACCGACCAGAGCAACACCACCATGAACGCGAGCGACAGTACGGTCGACCAGACTGCCGTATCGGTCGGCTTGGTTTGGCGCGAAACGGCCGTCGAGACGACCGAAACGGCCTATTCCAAACTGGTGGCCGCTACCGGTACTGCTACTGCTACTGCAGATGAGAATGCCGTGAATGCCTTGGCCACGTTGCCTCTGGTTAGTCGCCGCCGTCGTCGGCAGTCGTACGGTGCCGTGACAGAGTCTACTACTACTACTACTATTAACGGTATTCGATCGCTCGTGGCGGCCGCTGCATTCACCACCAACGACGACGACCACGATACTGACGATGATAATAGCTTAGTGACGGACTTGCTCCTGGCGGACACTACGGCAGCCGGCGACTTGTCCGACAATGATGACGAAAGCGCCTTGCAATTCGATTCAGACAATGACGACGACAATGACGACGACGACGTTGATAATGAACATGATGATGACAATAACCCGGTATCGCCAGCGGTTCAGGACGCCATTGATGGCGACTACGGCGACGAACCGGCCATGGAAGATCTTTCGGATCAAGACTGCGAGTCGAATGATGCCGTCAATAAGACGACGCAGGCACCCGACCGCCACCAACTGTTTGCTCGCGACGCTGCCAAGGAGAATGGGGCTCCGAACAGGACACGCGCAACGAACGACCCGAACGGGCTGGTCGTTCAAGATGCGGACAGCGAACCAGACGACGCGCTCGAGACGCACCAGCCCAGTGGTCGCACCAAAAAGACGCGCCGAGAACTTGTTCCAGCCACGAATGCCGTCGAAAATGCCAAGGTGGCCGATTGCGAAGAAGGAGCACCTACCGATGCTCGAGAGCCTTTCGAGGAACCTTCCACCGAAAATGTTGAGGAACCTTCCAACAACAAAGACAAGCCCATTAGCGGCGATGCGCTAAACAAGCCCGCCAGCGACGAACCGAAACCTGCGGCGGATCCACCCACACTTCCGGACGTAGAATCGATTCTCGCCAGTACCGACCAGCTCTACCTGCTAGTGGACGACAAGGAAACTGTGACACTCAAGGATATTTTTGGTTCGCTCAAGGCCGAATACGGCTTCAAGTTGGACAAGCCCACCAAGGCTTTCGTGCGTCAGCGTCTCACAGACTTGATTTCCGGCAAGGCCCAACCCATGGTGGATGGGACCGTCAGTGATGTCGGAGACGCCGAGAGCGAATCCGAAGCCGAACAAGAGCAAGAACAGTCGGACTACGAAAACGACGCCGACGACGATGACGAAGGCTCCGTTTCGCAAAACAAAAAGAAACGGCAAACGAACAAGACCCCCGTTCGTCGCAAAAAGAATGCCGACAGCAAGCCTCGGTCCAGTGCCCGCCGCAAGCGCTCGAGCAACACCAAAAAGACCTCTGCCGTGCGCATTCACGCCGACAAACTCCGCAAGCGCCGCATGGAAGAGTTACGAGTTCGCAACGAAGAGTTGATGCTGGACCAGTCCAAGGAAGACCAAAAGCGAGCCGAGCAGATTGCCGCCAAGTTTGAAACCAACACGGACGAGCTCAAGATTCAGCGACTCGAACAGCGCTTGGACTTGTTGCAAAAGCTGGACCGCAAGCGCATTGCTGTCATGCAAGAAGCCAGTCGCGCGGATGCTGCTGCTGTCGTCAAGAAGGAGGAAGCTCCTGTCGTCAACAAGGAAGAGGCTGTCACGGCCAAACCCGTCAGGGCAACTGCCGAAGAGTTTTTCGACAGTGAAGAGAGTGACTCGGACGATGACATGGAACTCGAGTTTGTCGGAAAGGGCAAGAGTAAGCCCAGGCCGTTTACATTCAACAAGCCCAACGCGGCCATGTCCATCTTGGACATGGCCGACCGTGCCAGTGCTACCAAGACGAGAAAGGATCCCAAGGCTACGGACTCGACGGGCCACACGCGGCACACGTCGCCCGGCAGCAGTCTGAGTGCCCGTGCTGCCTTGAAGAACACGTTGTTGGCCAAGCAGCGCAAAATGGGAAACATGTGGCTGGCTCGGGAACTTGGATACAAGACGGAAGCTGAGCATTTGAAGGACTGCATGGAAGTGGAGAACAAAAAGATGCACCTGATGAGGATAAAGGAAGAAGAGCGAATGCAAGCCAACGAGCGTAAGCTGATGCGTGAGCGACTCTTGACGCAAGGAGACGATATTGCGCCTGAAGATAACGAAGACGACGAAGACTATGCTCCCAACGTGCAAGACTCTGGCAACCAAGAGTTACCTGCTGGGGACGACGAAGACGAAGAAATGCAGCTTGCCAAGGCTATTGAACAGGAGCAAGCCGATGATGATGATGCTGATGATGATGCTGCTACTGCAAGTGACGGTCCTGCCTTGGAAGATGGCGACAGCCCCACGTCAGAAGCTCCGGACAGCGTATCCCTTGGTGGCGCTCAAGACAACGAGGAGGAGGAAGAGGACCAACTCGAGACGCAAGCTCCATTCGATACTCTTCCCAGGCCCGAGCCTTCCGACTCAAGCAACACTGAAACAGAATCGCAGCCATTGGACGTGCCGGGAGTCAAGGCAACTTCTGCTTTGATCAGCAACGAGGACACGGAGCCTCTTTCGAGTGCTACAGCCGCCTTGAGGACAGCTGAAACCGACATGGATGGGTCCGCTGATCTACAGGACAGTGACGACGACGCCGAATTCGAAATGATAGACGAAGCCGAGTCCAATTCCAAGGACGAAGAGCCTGCGGAAGAAAAACCGAAGGGACCGCGAAACAGTGCTTGGAAAGCCATGCTAAAGAAAGACGCCGAGATTGCCAAGAAAATGAAGAAGCGAAAGAACGGCCTCGTGGAGGAAGAAGCCGACGAAGAGGAGGAAGAAGAAGTTGCAGGCCTTGAAGACTTCGGTTTCTCGCTCGGCAAAAAGAAGACGGACGAAGATGACGAGGGTGATGATGAGTTGGACGAGGACGACATGGACAACGTAGTTGATGACATCTCGGATAACGAAGGTGATGAAGAAGAAGGCGAGAGAGCTAGAAGAGCGCAAGCAAGAAAAGAAGAGAAAGATCAGCACAAGGAAATGATCCGAAGAATGCGCGATGGGTATGATGGCCGCCGTGGCGGCATCGCGGGCGGTGGCGCTGGTGCCCGTGGAGTTCACCGATTCGACCAGCTCGTTGCTGCCGACAATCGAGAGGATGCTAAGCGACTGGGTCTGTTGAACGACGACGAGGTCGACACCGACCAAGAAGGGGACGACAAGCCTGACGCCGACGAAGAGGAAGACGAAGGGGTCCTCCTTGACAAGATGCTGAAAGACCGTTTTCTTCACCGGAGCTCGGTTGAAGCCGAAGAGGACTTTTCGGACGACGAAGCGGAAGCAGAAAACGAAGGGGAAAAGGGCGGTGACGCTGCAGTTCTAGACAACCAAGACGATAAGGAGCAAGATGCTTTGGCCAAGCGTTTTGCTAAGCGCGCAAGAATGCAACGCTTAATGGAAGCCCATGGCCACGAAGAAGAATTCTCCCAGAACAAGCTCATTGATGAGGATACCGTCATGAAACTGGAACTGCAAAAGATGAAGGTACGTTATCTCTTGTTCTCATTTTTTGATTGCAACTCGTGGTGAATCGCCAGATCTTTCCATTGATTCACTTCTCACTCTTCTTCCTCCTATCCAATGAATCGCAGAACGGCTTGGCGCCCAAGAGAAGCCAGTCGACTCAATCGGCGGGCACTTCGACTAGCAATTCCAACGCTCCGTCGGAGCCAAATGCCTCCAAGAAGCAAAAGACTACCGGTAACTTTGGTAGCAGTTCCTTCCTCGGTACGGGTGGAAGCCTCGCGATTGCCCTCCAGGCCAGTCGCCGCCCCAAGGCTCGAACCAACTTTATGCGTGGATCTTCGACAGGAACTCAAGACCCCGCTGCTTCCCTCCAAAAGAGAGAAAAGAGTATTGCCTTTAACCATGTGGTTTTTCACTCGACCGACAGTCAGCTCTCCAAGAGTAACATGTCCAATTCAAACAGTGCGTGGGGTCGCACTGGAGCCTCTGCACCAGCTGCTGCCACGAGCAAGAGCCGGCGCAACCCTCTTGCCTCAAAGTCGCGCTCGTCGTCCTTGTGGTCCAAGGCCGTGGATACAGGCTTTCAAAAGCGACGTTGATTTGTCTACCAGAGGACTTCAATGCACAGTTGTAAATCGTACGGTACGCCCAAGGTCTCACTAGCATACAGTACACTTCTAACATTTCAAAAACAATTCTAAAACATGTCGTTCGATAGACTAGGTGTTTCCTTTCCACAATACGTCTGATTCTACACCGGGTAGCAGCTATTGCAGCTAACTAGAGGAGCCATTACCGTCTGCTCACCTTGCGAGGCTCGATTTCTTGCTCCTGTACTTGTTCTTTTTCTGGAGCTGCAATTGGTAGTTGCTGCTGTTGTGGCTCTGGCGTTGGTAGTTGCTCGTGTTGCTGGGGTGGGGGAGGTGGCAGTTCGGTCAGCTCTTGGTAGAGGGACACTGGTTCGTGAATATCGTCCAACGTAATGGACCGTGCCGGACCATCATCCGTACTAATCCAGGAGGCCTGCAGCCGTACCACTTCATACATATCATCGGGATTGACCAAGTTACCTCCCAGCTCTTGCACCCCACTGTGACTTGTCGCAACCTTGACGTATTCGGAACTTTGGTAGTGCAGCTTTTGTCGTTCTTGCGGCGACAAATCTCTTATTTTGCGGGCTGGATTGCCCACCCACAGTTCTCCCGCTCCCACTGTCGTATTGGCGGACACGACTGCTCCCGCCGCCACGAGGGCTTCTGTTTCCACCACGGCACCTGGCTGGATGACGGATCCCATGCCAATCAGAGAAAAGTCACCCACGGTGGCACTGTGAATTTGCGCCAAGTGCCCGACCGTGACGCCTCGTCCAATCCGACAGTGGTTAACGCGAGCCGTAATGATGCATCCGTCTTGAATGTTGGAGTCTGCCCCCACGGCGATCGAGCCCCCGTGACGGCCAAAGCGTTCGCGAAAGCGATTGCTCTCGAGCCGCAACAACAACAACGACGAGTCGTCGGGTGAGGATTCCTTGTTGTCGGTTGATTCAACTTGTGATTCTTCTGCTACTGATAATGCTGCCTCTGCTGCTTCAATGTAGTCTTCATAAGTTGCGTATTGAAACGACTCGACGTTGGCTCCCTCATCGGCTCGCAGTATCGCACCGTACCAAATGGACGCACCAGGCCCGACCGTGACGGACCCAATCAAGGTACTGCAGGGTGCCAGGTAGGCAACCGAGGAAGACACGAGAGGTCTCCCAGCTGTCAAGAGGGCAAGCTGTTGGCGGTGTCGACTGAGATGATCTTGGTAGCGCACGGGATCGTCAAAAAAGTCGTGGCGTGTCGTGGCAATGGCCTCGACGCGGACGGCCAATCGATCCAAGGCTTGGCCCGTCTCGCGTACAGCGCGACCTAGTGTTTGACGAGCGTGATGCCATACTGACGGTGGCGACATGGCGACTTTTGCGTGAATGTGAATGTGAATGTATGCTGATTCACGAGAGGAAATGGACGTGTTGCGAGAGCGGTAATGCCATGGTCGTTTCGTTTCGTCCATTCAATATTTCCCTTTCGTTCCTCGTTGAACCTTTTTTCCGTTTCGAATGATTCACTCATTCGAATGAGTCAAATCGCATCGTTCTTTTTCGCTTACACATTTCACAACTACACATGCTTTTCCAAAAAAATGACCATTGCCCTTCGCCAAAAACCAACAATAGACCATAGACCAGCCGCTCGCCGCAACATCTTGACCATGAGAGAGTGAGAGAGGATTGAATCAATCTCTGTTGTCGTATTCAAGAGATAGACTGATCCGTACCGTGCTGTAGTAGTAGACTGTCTTCTATAGATCGTAGAGACGCACCAACAACAATCATGAACGCCTTTCCCTACACCAACCCGTACGCGCAAAATAAAGCGCCGACGCAGCAGCAGCAGCAGCAGCAGCAGCAGCAGCAGCAGCAGCAGCAGCAGCAACAGCAATACGCATCGTCGCGCTCGCTCAACGAGGCCGTGTACCAGCTAGTGAATAATTCCACGGCGTCGTACGAACGATCGGTCACCGACTGTGCTGCCGTATTCGCCAGCGAACCGTGGACGCTCTCGGCCGCCACTTCGTTCGCGTCCTGGCTAGTGTCGACTGCTCTCCAACAGCCGAATCACGAGACTACGAGTACAACGCCACGAGACGCTCTCGGCTTGTTGGCGACGGCCATGGACCACTGGTCCGACGAAATCATGTACCAAGTGACTGTATGTGCCCTCCAAGACGACAACGACGACAACAATAACAACAACAATAACAATATTCATGCTCCGACGCACCCAGCAAGAACGCTCTGGCAAGTCTTGCAGGAACTGGTAGTGGCGACACCCACGACCAGAAAAGATCAGAATGATACTTCTGCCCACGCATTATCATCAACAACATCAACATCAGCAGCACTCGCAACGTTAGCCATGGTGTGCTTGACGACCGCTTGGAGAGTCTTGGACCGCATCGATTCGCTCACCCTGCGCACGCCGCGACACGCGAGCGCGAACGAATCATCCGTCAGTGGCAGCGCCGACATGGCTGGTTTTTGGTGGATTCAGACCAATGCGACCAAATTTGCGGAACAAAATGATACGTCCCACGTGTCTGCCGTCGATGTAGACCCCAACGCCTACTGGCAACCTGCAGTGGATCGTGCCGTGCGCAGCTTGTTGGGGACGACTGCATCAGCAGCAGCATCTAACGATACTGCCAGCACGCAAGACTCGTCGTCGTCGTCGTCGTCACTGGTGCGCCCCGAAACCGTTCAAACCGCCAGCGCTCAATTCTTGACGGCGGCGTTGCAACACGGCGTGACGGACTGGTTGTTTGCCGCCGCCGCCGATGGTAGCGATAATCACGAGCTGCTCTTGCTGCAAGAAACGCTGTGTCGCTCGGCCGCCCGTCTGAACGACACCAACATGCCGGCATCGACCTTTACCAAACTGTCCGTGGCCGCGGTGGAGCTCTTGAGTCGCTTGGAGGCCTGGCAGGGAGAAAGTGGCACCGGAACCAGAACCAACGGGGGTGTAAGTTACACCGGGTTGCTTCGGTCCACCGACTTGGCGCAACATATCGTCACGGCCGCCTTGGCGGATGACAACTTCCACCACAACCACGGTACTTCCTACGCGGCGGCACCGCGATGGACCCAAAGTGCCAGTGCTAGTGCTAGTGCTACTACCAGCCACCGCAGTGCCCTGCAAGTCTTGCAAGCCTGGCAGCAGTGCGGAGGCGACGCTTGGTCGGTCGTTCTAAACAAGACGGACCCGGCCCGCTGGAATGCCGCTGCCACCAAGGGATGGACGTCGTTACTCGCCACAGCCGCAGCATCAAACGACAATGGTAGTACCAGTAGTGTGGTCCCTACTGGTATGGGGAGTCTCGAGACCCTCTTATTCTTGTACCGCAACTTTCGCGTCGAGACTCGCCAAGCACTTGCGACAGTCTTGGCCGCGACAGAAACGACAGTCGCACGTCGTCGTCTCTTGTCCAACCTCTTGCATTGCTCCGCCAATTCATCAACAACAGCAGTAGCGCTTCTCCGGATTCTACTGCAAGATAAGCAATGTCTGGCGACACACGATGCACTATCCCGGTCTCTTTGGAAGGCAGTGGATGAATACTTTGTGCAAGACTGCCTCCGACTTGTGGGCACACTCGAATCTTCCAGTTGTAATACGAGCCACCGTGCCACCTTGTTGATTGTCTTGGATACACTTCAAACCATTCTGGCCTTGGTGCCTGAAATCTGTCACGGCATGTTGCAGGAACGCTTGCAGACACAGTCGGTGGAAACGTTGATTCAAATAATGTGTCCCAAGGAAGTGGTGCTTCGCGTGGATCGCGACGTGACGCTGGATCGCTCCTTTTTGCCCATGGTGGAAGAAGACACGCCTCTGGCCAACAATCTCTCTCGTCTCGATGAGACTGATAATATGTCCCTGACCGAACGCGAAGAACACCCTCCAGCCGTTGGCTTGGACGCGACGGTGCGCTTGTCGGCTGCCACTGTTCTGGCCGTGTGGGGCACGTGTCGGGTGCCGTGCGCCGAAAGTCGTGTCGCACTGTTGCAGGGACGAATGCTGGAGGCGGTCCATTCCTTTGTGGGAGACTTGACGCTACCCACTTGTGCTTCGAGACGAGTACAAGTCCACGGGTTTGACGCGACGCGCCGCCGATTGCGACTCTTGTCGGCTTTGGTTATTCCAGACAATGAAGAGTACCTGTCTGGCTTGCTCCATTCGGCGCAAGTGTCTCAGCAAGGATCAATGCATGAGATGCAAAAGAAAATGACACACGGTAAGCAACTCTTGGACGAGTATCGCGAAAAGGAGCAGAAGCTCATGGCCGAAAAGGAGGTTTTCGCTCGCAAACTAACGTCCCAAGCGGTCACGTTCCAGCGTGAAAAGCACCATTTCCATCAAAATGTTGCTCGGAATGCCAAGCAACTGGTGGAGGTTCACAACACCGAACGATCCAAGGCCGAGAGGCAGCTAGAGGAACTCTCCATACATGTTGCGCAGGTAGAGGCTCGGATAGCCGAGGCCGACCGGGTCGCGCAATCCTATCGCCATACAGAAGCGGAAACCAAGGCCGCGCTTCAGTACGCCAATGCGAGACTTCAGGAGCTTGAAGCACGAGAGCAAGAGGCCGTACGACGCACACAAGAACGTGCGGATGAACTGGTTCGAGTCAAGGAAGAGTTGCGGTCTACCAAGGAATCATTCGACGATCTCCGCCACCGCGAAAAGGAGATGCGTGTGCACATCGAACAACAAGACGAGGCTTTAGCAAGCACCGATGAATCGCATGGTGCAATGCGCGACAGTCTCGAGACCTTGTTTGGAGATATGGTGAGCTTGTCCCAAATGTATGAGATTAAGGAGCGGGAAGCTTCGGCAACTCGGCAAGACAGTAGTGCGATCGAGAAGAAATTGACGCGAAAGCTGGATACGGAGAGGAATCGGTACGCCGAGTTAGAGGAACAATTCCAACAAATCCAGTACGACAATGACTCTCTGTCGAAAAAGTATGCAAGAGCACGTGAAAAGCTGGAGGAAGAACGCAAAAAGAGACAAAAGGATGCCGTCCAACGTAAGCGGCCCGGTCCTGTCTCGTACATTAACCAGCTGCACACTTCGTCCATATCCGAGAAGAGTTCCAGAGACCGAGTAGCCCAGCCAGGCAAAGAAAACGATTCCTATTCAAAAAGTTCCTCATCATTCCGAACGAGCAAAGAAGGCGACTCCCAGACGACAAGCTCTTCATCACTCAGAAGAAACAAGGAGAGTGACTCCTATTCGACGGCATCTTCTTCACTTCGAAAAAGTTACCGATAGATGTGTAGCTTTATATAATACCGCTCTACGTCGTAATATAAGCTTAACTTCTATTGATATTGGTATTGCTATTAGAGTTTCATAGCATCACTATCGCTTGGCTTCTGCTTTGGCCAAGTTCTTGGGCGACAAGGGGCCGTTCACAGACTGGTGCAGCCACACACCTGCTAATCGAAGGACGTTGAAGACACCAAATGCCATCCATACTCCTGTGAGCCCATAGATCGGGGGAAATTTGTCGAGTGCCCACAAGCAACCTGCCGTCGCAACGACGGTACTGAGCGACAATTGGAAATAGCTACCAGTGCCCACCATGACGCCTTCTCCGATAAAGACGAGACCGTTCATAATTTGAAAAACACTTGCCAAGATGGAAGGTATCCACGCCGCGTCACGGACTTCTTGTATCGGTGTGGACCTTTGGATGATCGGAAGGAGTGCAATCTGCATCCCACCGAGCACAATTCCAAGTATCAAGCCCCAGCTCATGAGGCGGTTGACAGACGCCTTGGCGCTTTCACGTCCACCCACCCTTTTTCCCAGCTTCTTATCGAATCGCTCCACCAAATCGTTGGGAATTACTGTTTGAGATACAGTCGACAGCGCCAATAGAACGATACCACCGACTTGAAAGACTTGAATCGTCATGGCGTGTGCGGCCGCCGAGACTCCCGTCTGGTCAATCGATTGTGTTACGCGAGCCACGGCCAGAAACGTGAGATTCAACGCCACGTTGCGCAGCTGGAGTGCGGCACCACCTCGCAACAGCGGCTCCAGTTTGCTCCAGGGAGGAATTCGAAATAGTTTTCGAATACGAATGAGATCGCGTTTGCGCAACAAGTACAGGTAGGTGACGGCCGAAATAATTTCGGCCGCCAGAGTGGCGAGAGCGGCACCCTTGACGCCCATAGAGAGGCTGAAGATGAGCAATGGATCCAAGATTGCGTTGAAGAAATTGGCAAAGGAACTAATCTTGACGGGTGTCGATGTTTCCAGGATTCCGCGAAAGGCTGAGAAACCCACCAACGACACCAGCGAGGGCAAAAAGGCAAATGCTCGGATGAAGAGATACGGTCTAGCGTATTGAAGAGCAGGAGCGCCCTCCTGCAAGACGGCGCTCAAGACCTTGTCTGGATTTAGCAATAGCAGAATGGTGGAAGGAATTGCGATGCACATTCCTACAAATAGCGCTTGGCAGACGGCATCCTGGACACCTTCCTTGTTGTTGTCGGCGTTCTCCTTGGCAATAAGAGTGGCCGTGACAGCTGGCAGAAATGACGTTAACCAAAATGCCGAACTAAATACTTGATTTGCAGCAGCCTGACCAGCCACCGCCAAGGCGTTACCCATGCGATTGACCCAAAATAGATCGACGGCGCCAATCAAGGGATTAATGGCAAAGTTGGCAATCACCGGAAGGGCGATTGTGATCAGTCTTTTGTCCAGTGCGTCAAAGCAGGGCCATATCGGAGGGATCGGTTCTCTCTTCGCACCACCACCGCGAATCTCTAGTTCTTCACTAGTCGGTTCATCCTCATTGTCGCTGTCACTGGGATCGGCATCGTCCGAAGGCGACAGCTTTCTCGATAGCCCGTCAGGTTGGCGCCGAAAGACCAATGGATCTCTTTGGCGCAGAGCAGCAGAAGCAGGCACAATGAGCTGTTGCCGGTGTAATCGATCGAGACCAGTCTTGGCGGATCGACCGTGACTTTTACCTCCCGCTCCGACGGCAAAGGAGCGTACCACCTTGGACCACGACAAGAGAACGAGAAAGGCAAAGCATTGAAAGCCATAACGCCGGTGTATCAGCGAAAAGTCTCCTCTATTGCCGTAACCCATTCTATATACGTTAGTGTCTACTAGACAGTATAGTAGCGGTGGGGGAAAGTGTCTCAATACAATTCCAGGAGTAGACTACGTCGTAAAGCGCAAAGGCTTGGCATCCAAAAACCTCGTCGTCATTCGTCGTCATTATGGTCCCGTCCGTTTTCGACCGTCACTGACCACTGACGCACGTCTTTATCCCCAACCCTTTCTGTGCTCCGCGCGCAAAACGCGCATCTAAAAAAGCTCGTTTTCCAGCCAAGCTTTCTCCTCCATAAGGCTGGCTCAAAATTCCCCTCGATCCCCTCCTTGCACCATGTAAGTTGCTCAACCGCGGCCGATCCGTGGACTTTCACGGTCGCTCCTGGACCATGGAGACATTCCTTAGCATTGTAAACCTAGAGGAGAAAGAATGACGTTGATTAAAGATCGAACGACACTGTATTGGTCTCGTTTCAGATTTACCGCATTACCACTTACTAACATTTTCCTCATTCCGCGCAACACAGGTCTCACCGTAAGTTTGAAGCTCCCCGCCACGGTAGTTTGGGTTTCTTGCCCAAGAAGCGTACCAAGCACCATTCTGGTCGCATTCGCTCCTTTCCCCATGACGATTTGAATGAACAGCCCCACTTGACCGCCTTTCGCGGATACAAGGCGGGCATGACCCACATTGTCCGTGGTGTCGACCGTGCTGGATCGCTCATGCACAAGCGTGAAGTCGTCGATGCTGTCTCTATCGTTGAGACTCCTCCGATGGTTGTCGTCGGTGTTGTAGGATACGTTGAGACCCCCAGTGGTCTCCGCACCCTGACGACGGTCTTTGCCGAGCATTTGAGTGAGGAGTTCAAGCGTCGCTGCTACAAGAACTGGTACAACAGCAAGAAAAAGGCTTACACCAAGTACGCTGCCAAGTACCAGAAGGATGGTGGCAAGGATATTGAGGCCGAGCTGGAGCGCATCAAGAAGTTTTGCACGGTTGTGCGTGTGATTGCCCACACCCAGGTGAAGAAGCTCAAGATGCGTTTAAAGAAGGCTCACATTATGGAGATCCAGATCAACGGAGGCGATGCCGCCGCCAAGGTTGACTTTGCCAAG
>Ga0307981_1002347_pt1 | contig 15544 bp, 14 predicted proteins | sample OrgLakmetagen987_FD_201849 | JGI IMG/M metagenome (GOLD analysis project Ga0307981, IMG submission 201849) | Saline water microbial communities from Organic Lake, Antarctica - #987 | ecosystem: Environmental > Aquatic > Non-marine Saline and Alkaline > Saline | place: Antarctica: Organic Lake... | reverse complement strand
CAAGGTGGTGAATTTTGGCTTTTGGCGCGTGCATTATGGCCTGTTGAGCGTGCATTATGCGCGACGGGAGACTTTTTTCGCAGACTGAATTTTTGAAACGAATCAAATACAAAATAGTCGTTATGGCCCTGATGACCAAATTCTGATGGAAGATTCCATCGCCAAAACCAAAAAACCCACAATCCAAACACACCTCGAGCCACACCGATACCACACCACCGACCATCACCAACACCTGTAAGCATACCTAGATAAATCTGTTATCCCAGACCCCAGCCCAGCCAGTAACTGTACGTTATTAATATTCGAATATTGGCGAAGAGAAATAATTCACTGGCTGAACATCCTTGTTTGTTCAATGAATGGAGAGAAAGATGTTTCCTGTCCTTCTCTCTAGAGAGGATAATTCATATTTCGTATTTCTTTACACGTTTGATATTTTCATTTGTTGCGTGTCAAAAAGCTCCGAAGATTCACAGCACTTCAACTTTGATTCGAGAAGCAGAAATTCAATGAAACGGGGGGGTGAGACGGGTGAATCGTTTATTCGACATCTTTGAACCGAATGTAGCTTAATTTGGAATTAATCCCGCTAAAAAGTTCGATTTCAAGAAATTTCCTCTTCTGTTCAGTTTTCGGGTTTTAAACATTGTAGAATTTCACTACACTTGCGGGATTGATTGTCCGTTGAATGACAGATGTCTTACTGATCCTTTCTCTTGACCACACAGATCAGTCACCGGAAGAATCATCATCATAGGTACAAGAAAGACTCCTCTCTCTGAAGCCAGGGTTACTAAAAAGAAGAAGTGCTCAACAAGACTGCTACTATATTATTACAGAAACTAGATCACGCATGCCTACGTTAAGCACAATGATTCTACCTCTAAAGACTGTTCTTCCAGATCATTCTTTACCGCTAGCCAGAACAGGAATTCCTTCCAGTGAAATCAGTTCCAAGATTATACCAACAATTACCACAATGAAGAAGGTCATCGAAGACTCCTCATCAGAACATGCTGGGCCTTCATCTGTTCCGAACTCAGGATCTCCAGAGATGACCGCACATAAACAACATCAGGGAAAATTCACTACACCAGATAACATTCAGCGTGCAGTTGGGGGTCATGCGGCTCAATCTCAAAAAATTGGCGATGATGATGTCACCCCGTCTTTCGCACAAAGCGTCACACCGTCTTCTGTAGTGAACGTGGAGAGTTCCATCTGTGCAGTTCACGGCATCGAGCCATCTGCAGGAGGAGCACACACTTCCACAAGCCAAATCAACGCAATCAGTAAAACCGCGCTCAGCCATGATGCTGCTGAAGTTGGAAACGTGTCTAGAAGTATCCTTGAAACTGAAAACGAAAGTGCAGCTCTATTACGATCTCCATCGGCTACTGCACCTACTGGAGCATCGAAGGCAGAGCAATCAAAAGAACACTCTCAATCCAAGGCTGGGACGCGCACTACTACACCAGTACCACAATCTTGCGGGCATACAAGCAAAGGGATAGTCAGAACTCCAGTCAGATCGCCCATGAACGGTGGCTATACGTTCAATTCTGATTTACCGAATTTTGCATCCCCCAGCATATTTTTATCTCCATATGTACCATCCCCGCCGGAAGCTCTAGATAAGAAGGGTTTGAATTGTGGTGAATGTGATAGGGAGACCAGACACTCAGGTATTATGTCAAGTAACTTTGCATCCGATTTTGATAAGACGGAATTGAGTGATGATACTTTGAACAATGGTACGTACCATTTTTGGAGTTTTCTATTTTGTTATTTCTATTCATGTCAGCTTATCTAACAGTGCTTTTCTTTTTTTTGATCTCTGCAGTCTTACCCTGGTTGTCGCCGAATGCCTACGGATTGTTTTCCCCAGCGGGTGGACTGTCTAAAAGCATTACTCCCTCTGCCATCAAAAATACGCATACTAATTTCTCACTTCCGTTGGAAGGATCAAGTCGTAATAGAGTGGCTGCACCTGCAGGAGGAGGATTCATGATTTGCGTGTCTCCCCTTGCACGGAAGAATGGAACTAGTTCGAATTCGAGAATGAAGCATCCAGACACACCCATTAATTTCCATGAGGTGTTTGCTTCTCCTAAATCAGATTATCGCAGTCATTACCAAACTTCTATTTCAAATGAGATCCCTTCAATTTCCAAAGAGACAAAAATGGTGTTGCAGAAGTCAGTCTCGGATAGAAGTTTGAAGGAAGACGAAGATTTGAATGTTTTGTTGGATCTTGCAAAGACTACGCCACGGAATGATACTGATGCTGAGGGAACAAGAGTTTTCAGAGGAGCGGGAGGAGCTTTTGCATATCCCGCTGGTCAACCTGTTGGACCACCTTCATTCTTGCATTTACCAATTATTGGAAAGCATGCTACTACTGCAAAGAAAGGCGGAAATCATCGCATCCAAAAGAAGACATCTTCGTCGCCTAAAAAGAAGAAGTCTCCTAAGCAGCCTTTAAAAAAGAAGCACCCCTTACCTAGCCAAATCATGAATCATCCTCCACCAGGATATTACCCACCGCCTTACATGCATCCTGCGGCTGCAGCAGCAGCAGCTGTGAGAACTCCATTTCCATATTCATACCCTTCATCGGGCGGGCAAGCGCCAGTTCCATACATGTACTCCAAGACCCCCTTACCTACAAGTGCAGTAACTGTGAAAGGGTTGAAGAAAAAAGTGGCATCTAAAACAACGAAACCCTCGAATGCAACTGCTAGTAGCAGCAATAACAGCAGCAGCTTAAAAAGGCCACTGGCCTCAGCAACCCCATCGAAAAAGAGGGTTAAAAAAGAAAGCAGCGCGAAGGGAAGAGGTCCTGGAAAGAGGAAGGCCGTCGGCAGTTCCTCAAATGCTGATAAAACGAAGTCAGCGGCAGCAATCTCCGCGATCAATAACGCGGCAGGCAAGAAGAACAATAAAGCGGCTTCGCTTGCCGCAGCAGTTCTTCGTGGAGTCACAATGCGTCCATCAGGGAAATGGCAGGCGCAACTATATTTTGCTGGAAAGTCTCGATACATTGGTGTCTTTGATTCAAGAGAAAAGGCAGCGCTTGCATATGAGATTGCGAGAGAGCATTTACAGGACAAGAATGCACAGGGTAGTAAGGATACCGAATCACATGTAAATGCCGCGAGAAAAGCTGCTTTTGAAGGTGTTAATGAAAAGGATCCTCGGATTCTAAGTTGAATTCAATGAAAACATCAAAAACTATTTGGAATGGAGATCGAAATCAACGAATATCAAAAACTATTTTGAAGGTATACCGCACCAAAGCTTGGAAAAGATGAGACATATGAAGAAGATGCATAGAAAATTAGCATTGCAAAACATGTTTAATATATTAAAATAATCGCTTACGAAGAAAGTTATTGTTTCATATCATCTCCTTTCCTCGCACAAATTTGTCCTTCAAAACAATAGTCGGAACTTTGATACGCAACCAGTAAGCATACCTTCAACTTCTATTACCTGTTCATCTCGAGCTTGGCAGCATTCAATTCATCAGTGTTACTATAACACAATCCAGTTGTCTCTGCGATTGTAGATCATGGTCTTGGTGCGCTTTTGCAAAGTGCGTATATTAGCTCCTCCCTTGCCGATGAACATGCGAGGATTACGTACTACAAGTCCAGATACTATGTCCGTGTCACGAGCATATGAGGTGCTACCGGTAGAATTAGCAAGTGCTTGAGACTTTCCCGCATCACTAATTTGCTCTAGCTGCCTCGAAGCTACACCAAAGAGCTTATTAATGTCGAAAGAAGTCCTATCTATCATCCTCTTTGTCAAGGGCCGAGTTTTCCAGAAAGTAGGATTAATCTCATATAAATTGTTAGTGCGACATGTGTTATGACTGATCCCATTATGGAAGAACACATCATTGATACCCTTAGCTTCTTTTCCTGTTATCCATCATGGAAGCAGCTTTTATCGTGGACATTATTAGGCTCGATACCGTGGAGAAGGAAGAGAGCATCAAAGTCTATGCGACAGTCGTGTATGATTTTGATCACCTTGGCATCTTCTAGTAAATCCTTGACGGCTTGGACAACTTCTGGGTTGGGCACTTCTCCTAGATCAACCAGGAAGGTTTGCATCGAAGAGAAACAAATGGTCACGGTCTCGATGTATCCGAGTCTGCTAAGTTCGCAGCCTTCGCAATCGAACGCAACACTTTCAGGCACTGCTTCTTTAGAAAGGCAGGCCTTGCGAACAGCAGCGATAAATAGCACTCCTGTATCAGAGTCAGCAGTATTGACATAATGACCCTTCATTGTTTCTCTTGGTTATTGGTAGTAATAGCTCGGTAAAAAATGGATTTGCCGTTTTAATGAAGATAACGAAGATACAGGAGGACAAGACAATCATTGACTTTGCCCACAATTCTCTCCCGTGGATGCATGCCAAGCGAGCTCCTCTGTATCAAATTCAGTCGTAAAACCATTGCGTGGCGTGGACTAGCTACGCTACGACTCGTGGTCCTTTCCCGTTTTTGGATCACGCGCTCTCTCACTGGGAGCAGTTTGAAGTAAATTTTGGTGGGGAAGGAATGCTTGCATGAGCGTATCTACTCTAGTATTGCCAGAAACTTTGAAGGCTTAAATTAAGTATTCGCTAATATCACACAATATCGATGCTCTTACGTCAACTGTAGCACTGTCTATTGTTAGATCGTGGTTTCAGCAAGTATGATGACAGCATTGACATTCCATTCCGAATGAAGCTATTGAACAATACTAACGCGCCATTCGTATTCTACCACTATCTCTGTCGAGCTTGGATGGCTCGTGTGTCAACAGATTTCTGAACCAACCTCCCTGCATTTCTCAGATCAGGAGTATTCGTTTTCTTGACAAGTATTTCATCATCAGAATAGGTTCCGAGTACCTCTTTGGAAAATGCATCAAGGACTGTCCACGAGCTGGGATACGAACGGATCAAATAGCCAGCAATCTGGGAGTTGTAAGTTAGCGGCTTCAAGTAGTAAGCCATTGTTGCTGTTCCTGGAATACTCTTTTGGTCCTGCAGCATTGCACAAGATTGGAAAATGAATAAGATCCTTTCATCCTTCAAATGCGCATGATATGTACCTAGATACAACATATTAGATGGTTCCGTAAACTTACCTTGGCAAAACAATTCACAAGGATTACAGCTTTTGCTGTGTTAGATTCAGCGAGCAGCGTGACAGCCTTGTAATCCCCTGCAGTACTAGGAGTCAAGAAAATACAAACGTCTTCACTGGACACATCAGGAATCCCATCTTTCAACGAATATAACTTTACCCCACCGATTTTTTTAAGCTTGGCAAGGTAAGAGTTGGAAGCAGCCGAATTCACAAGAAGCGACACTTGTGGCCCAAGGAAGGGAGCCGGTGCTATGCCCTTAATTAATTTGTTGACGAATGCAATGTTTGCATCTTCGGCCGCAAGTGCCGATCTTAATGATCCGTCACCCAACTTGTTCTGTGACTCTAAAGCTGGAAATTCACATTCCAATAAGGGAATTGCTGGGTTTCTAGGTTTTTCAATTGCTGCCTTCACAGCATTGATTGCCTGTTTATCGCGATCATTCGTTGACGATGGTATTTTTGCTGCCCCACCAGCAGGACTCGAGCCGAAGTTGAAGAGAGATAACCTCGTGTGGGCTTGTTTCTGCAGCAAGGGCGTCGAGGTGAAGGCTGTCACTGCTCCTCCTACTAAGAGGAAAACAACGAAATGGAGAGAAAACTTCATTGATGACAGAAGCGAATAATAGCTTTTAAGATTTATTACTAGTGCTTGGAGTTACTTTCTTATCTTTTCTTATGCTAATTTGTAATTTATCAAGTTGGTTCATCAACGGGTTGGTTGCGGAGGTTGAAGGTTGAAAATGAGGAGGATTTCCAAAAACAAATGCGCGAAAAGTTTTGCGCCAAAACAAACAGCCTGATCTCATTTTTAATGTTTTTGAATGTGACTGAAACGAGAAACGACGAACATCATGATTGATTGACGATAGCTGTGACTCGATGATGGATGATGGATAGCCAATGATAGGATGGACAAGAATGAGAATGAAAATAGAAATGAAGCAACACTGTGAAAATTCAGCTTGCTTGACAATAATTCATACACCGAAGCAAGCTAGATGAGACCAGGTTATCTATACTTTTCAATATTTCTTTGGCTTGTTTCCACGGGAGGAAGGTTTACTGCCCCGTTCCTTCAGCATATAGCGGGATTTGATGATACCTTACTTGGGATAATTTTTGCTGTCCAGATTTTGCTGTTCTCGCTGCTAGGTTCCATCGGGGGAATTTGGGCAGATAAATTAGAACTAAGGTACCCGGACAAAGGTAGAATAGGCTGTCTGGTCATTGGAACTTTACTGGGAACAATTTCATTTGAGATTCATGCCATCGTACAATTCCTAGTGAAGGATGATCACATGATGGCTACTGCATTGCACATAACGGCGAGATTGATGTATGCGAGTTGCTCAGCAATATTATTCCCGATTTTAGATGGTATCACTCTCTCCTATCTGAAAACACATAACCGTGATGGAACAGCATATGGACAAGAACGTCTTTTTGGTGCTGTCGCTTGGGCCATAGCTAGTGCACTCATCGGTCCTATCCTTGACAGTCACGGGTTTAATGTTTTCTTCTGGAGTGCGCCTCTTGGTGGAACATTGAGCATAATTACATTTATAAAGTATGCTAACGATTCTCTCTCTTTCAGCGAAGAAAAGAAGGAAGAGGTTATGCCAGAAACTGAGATGGTCGAAAGCAAGGATCTAGAAATTGAAGCATCACCAATAGACGGAGCTGCATGTGCGAAGGAGGAATCAAGTCCCATTCAAGAAACCAATTCACTGTCGCTTCTCCGTTCAATGATCAGTACATTTTCAGCTTGTGGCTTCATAATATCCTCAATTTCCTTAAATATGGGGACCAGTGTGGTGGAAAATCTCATCTTTCTCTACTTTGAGAGTCTCGGTGGTACAAATACAATCTGTGGCCTCACTGTGGTTGTCACGGTTCTGTTCGAAATACCAATCTTTCACTATGCTCCACATTTGTTGGCTTATTTTGGAGCAGCGACCATGCAAAAGATTGCCTGTTTTGCATACATTATCAGAGTGGTTGGATACACTTTCGTTCCACAAGATCATATGGCACTGGTATTATTATTTGAACCCTTGCACGGAGTAACTTACGCGTGTTCCAAAACTAGTTCGGTTGAATTCGCTGCGGCAATATCTCCTGATGGCTACGAATCGTCTGGTCAGGGCCTGTTATCCATGCTGCTCGGCTTTGGTTCGGTTACAGGTGTATCCTTTGGTGGTTGGATTGAAGATGTTTTTGGTCCCAAAGTTCTATACCGTTCCTATGCTGGCATCGTCGCTGCAGGCCTCGTGGCATTTTACGTTGCACTAGCGTGCGATGGCAGGAGTGGAAATGCTAAATACAAGCACTTGGCGAAGAAACAGAGCTCAGTCCACGAGCAGGGAAATGTCGTTTAATTCAGCTCTCTTTTTTACCAGTCGGACGTAGATGGCAAGAATCAAGTTTATGACAAACGCAAAGGAGGAGAGTATCAAAACTGATCTAGAGGTGGGCGTTGTTTTGACATGGAAGGAGGTCTCATGGACAAATGAAATAACTTCGAACAACGCCATCGAAGGAATTTGCTGATGCAAATTCTTAACCCGATTTTATAAAGCAATAAATTGCTGAGTAACGGTATTTTGCAAATCAGAGCTGGAAATATAAACAACAGACTTAAGAGATATTCAAGAATTATTGGATAGTTTGGAAGATCCTAAGAATGTTCATGTTGGTCAAGTGGAATGGAGACGTGTGCAAGTTATTGACGCTAGATTGATGATGATTCGGTTTAGTAACGGCAGTAGATGAATCAAGTTGATCCTTATCAATGAGATCGACAGTATTGGATTCTTGGCTCATGTGTGTGATGAAAATGACGCAACTCCTGATATTTAAGCTCTCATTGCAAGAATGATACGCCTTATTCATTCCATCATATTAAATATTAGAACTCAAGTAATCCATGCGTTATTATTATTATTCCATCACAGCACTTTGTTCTACTCGCAATTGATGGCATTGTTTCATGTACTGCTAAGGATTTTACCTTCTTTTAAAAGCGGAACTTACATAAATATTTCGTAGTGCAATGTGTGCGCTGATTTTCATAGAGATGCCTCATCGTGCAGTCACTTATTACCCCAAGATAATTAATCTTCAATTCAATGATTGTCACCTCTTCTACAATTTCAATCGTAGCTACATCCATTTCACTCTTGTGGCCCTGCATGATATTGTCTTCATTGCACCCTGTCAAAAATCTACCTTCAATTCAAGATGGCGAAGGTCAGAATACTTTCTGGCATCTTAGTTCCTTTAGATGCATAATTGCCTTAGGGATACACAATAATGGATTCTGGAAGAGAAGTTACCGTCGTAATGTATTCATGAGGTGTATCTGCTATGGTTAATAGGACGTGAAATACAATATATTTTATGAATTCGTACCACGATAGATTTTCAGTCTCCTCACATTAGAGCATGGAGTATGGACTTAACAATTATACAGTCTCCTTCTAGCCTATTGGCAGTGTACTCAATCGTTTCCGACCATGGCCGTTGACCGTTTCCCCGTTTGAACGATTCCTACTCTAAAGAAAAACCAATGCAATAAAAATAAAATGGAAGTTTACAATGGGTTACCATAGTCCTTCCGTCAATGATCATTATTCGCTTTCTAGTTCAAAGACAATGCCTTCAGCTCCTTGAAGTATGATGAAATAAGTACCACTATGAGGTGATAGGTTCTTCTCAAACTAGTAATACTGAGTAAGACGAGCAGATATCTTCTAGCTAGTCTTCAAGTATCTAGCGAATCTAGTACTGATCAAGAATCTTCCTAAGAAGATGATGTTTTGATAATGATGGAGGATATAAGGAATGGAACGAAACAACAAATCTATGAACAAATGAAGCTTGATAATATTTTATAACAAGATCGTACCAGCAGGGAAACAACAGATAATTCTTTAGATAGCATGTGCAGGGAAACAACAGATAATTCTTTAGATAGCATGTATGTTCTACAGTTAAGCTTTTTGTCCGAGATTATTCATCTCTCTACTTCCTGTACCCACATCCAACAGAAAGCCTGGTATCAGCTCCAGTAGAAGGGTTTTCCCCCTTGAGAGTAGGATTCTTACACAAGTTGCGAATATCAAAATCTCCAATGTAAGCATCAGTGAAGTCGGCGTTCTCAACATCGGAATCTTCGAAACTAGTTCCAGTCAAAACTGCATTGTTAAAGACAGTACCCTTCAAAGAAGACCCTGCGAAGCTTGCACGATCAATGATTCCATTTGAAAAGTCTGCCCCATCAAACTTTGAATTACGAAGATATGCCTTGCTGAACTGACTCTCAATAAATTTTGAACCACTAACATCTGTCTTTTCCATGATTACTCCTGACAAATCGAAACCATTAGCATTCTGTCCGGTGAGAACACATTGTCTCAAATCATAAAGTTTATCACGCGCTGCATTAGCCTGTCCTATCTTTGAACTGCTAAACTGGCACCTATTTTTATCAGTGAAGTCGATAGGAGGAAGCTTGAATGTTTTTGTTTGACCTTTGAAGATATAATTCATGGAATGCAAGAAGTCAGCATAGATCAAGAAACTGATAATTTTCAAAATTTCGTATGATACGCACCGTCAGCAAGCGCGGGAGAGGGTACCATGAACATGGAGAAAGAGAGAGCTGCAACAGCAAACATCTTTCCTACATTCTCGATGGGATCACCATTCTTAGCTTCCAAGTGAGTAGACTTGTGTGAAAAGGTAGCCTTTGCTGGTGCGAATGCCGACGCATTCATTGCTGATGCAGTTAATACAACACTGATAATCGATAGTTTTACCATGGTTCAGATACTGTTACTGTTGATTTGAATTTTAAAGAAGGGGATATGCTTCCAGTAAAGTCCTGTTGTTGATGTGTTATGTGTTGTTAGAAGATGCTACTCTAGAGATACGAGAGAAAGATAGATGCGTTCCAAAGCTAGCTCGCTCGTCTGAAATCAGCCCCCAACACGTCACGACCCCGATACAAAGTGGATAATGATTTACTTACCAAATAACGTCACATTTTGCACATACAATAAAATGCAGAAATGAATGAAATCAACTGCTAAAAACGTAGCAAACAGTATTATAGAAGAAACGATGAATTCACGAAATGGTCACTATTTTTACATGGGTGTGCTGTCCAATATTTGCGCTTGGCAGGATGGAGTCGCGATTTTTGGCCAAGTGTTTTGACTACATGGACCATCATGGACCAGTTACCAGGTATTATCTACCCATGACGGGATTTCTTTCGCTCTTTCTTTTATCGAATTTGGACAACGTTCAATCAATGGTCAAATGAATATCATTCAGAACCATACTATCTATGACTGCCTTGTTTTGTTGCATTCATCGCAATCTTCCTCCTTCATTTTGAGTTCAAGAGCTTTCTTTTCTTCATATTGCCTGACCAAAGTCTCCACACTAGCACCTCTTGTCAAGTACGTCCTATACTTCGCAAAGAATTTATATCCAACATCTACTAATTGTTTCACAACTGGCCAAGTAGTAATTTGAAACAACCAACCAAGATTCACCTTCTCATACGCCATTTGAAAAACTGGAACTCCTTTGATCACTTTTCCGTCTGACGTAACGGCATGTATGGCCTTCATTCCACTTTCATACGTCACTCCTCCATTCGATGGATCCTTTGGGTCATAACTATCTGATTCTACATCTGTCAATTTCAGTTTGGGAGCACCCACGTTTATTTTTTCTGCATCTCTTTTAGCTAGAAAATTCATTTCCAATTTGCACACATTGCATTTACTATCGTATATGATATTCACATCTTCTGGAAAGAGACGACTGCCATCAGATTGAGCAACTGATTGGGAGGATAGGTATCTGTATAGGCTTGCGCCTGATTTGCTACTATTCCTCGCAGTAAATGTACTGACTTTTGCTCCGTATCCTGCTCTAGATAATGATAGCAGTGTGTTTGCAAAGATTTGCATATTGAATATTCTTCAGGACTGTGGATATGATATCGAAACAGATGCTCAAGCTAGGAAGAATCTGTTGTGAAGTGGGAAATATATGATTGTGTATTGTGTATTGTATTCAAGCTTTAAGAACGGGAAGGAATCATCAGAAATGATGAGGTGGTTGTCTCAGGTTGTCTCTGTGTCCGTTCTGAATCCAGCCTCATAATTCTATTTTCGCATAGCGTCCATAAACAATGCACATCTCTTCCTATTCCTTCTTTATATAAAGTTCATCGTCTTTCATTTGTTCGCAAAGATAAACTCCCCAGTCATGGCAATACACATCATTATACTCAACCAACCAAGCTCTACACTACACACATACTACAATTTTCGAACGTGATATTTCAAACACGAACATTGCTCAAGCTATGACATCGGGAGCAGAACAGATGAGCTCGTAGGCGATATCCAAAAACGATAATTCTGAAGCAACCATGAATGGATAACGAAAGTTGCTGTCTCTCACATGAACGGCATACGGATACCGCTCGAGTATCGACCTCCACCTAGTCGAATGTCTTGAATGAAGAGTGATTGCAACATGCAGTGGCAATTTTCCACCATGGCTACAAACAAAATTAAACGAAGTCAAAATGAGCAATAAAATGAAATCTCATCAAACAATCCATCAAGACCTTGTTCACTATCATTACCGTCCATAGCATTATCCTTCTCTTTATTCACTTACAATTTTTCAACGTCTGCAGGAAAGGTTTGCAAGACAAATTCCAAAAGGGCAGGGACATTCTGTGGGAATATCAAAATAAGATGGACCACGCCAATATCATCTCCATTCAGTTGGCCTAGTAGCAACCTTACAATTTCTTTGGAAGAATTCCCACTACCAAAATAAAACCCTAAAGGCGTTTGTTCTGAAGATGGCGTTTTCTGAAAGCATGCGCTTGGATCATACTGAGCGAGAAGAGAAACAATTTCCACCGATCTCTCATTGATACACGCCATGTGTAATGGCGCATAGCCCCGGTAATCATCATGTCCTCTTTTATTTAGACAGCTATGACTGATTATAAACGAGATGGATTTTGCAGCAATTTTCGAGCATTCACTAGCCAAAAACAGGACTGATTTCCCTTTGGTTGTTTTTATACTCGTGGTAATAGGATTGGCACGAACCAGTGCCTCGATGATTTCGAGAGACGATCCAAAACTGCATGCAATATGAAGAGGGATCATCCCATTTCGATCTTGTTGTTCTAGAAGGAAGGAGATATTTAATTGATTCGAAATCGAAAGGAAAAGAAGGATGCTAGCAGAATCGGTACTGCAGTATCGTACAGCGGAGTGTAGTGGTAGATATCCACAGTAGGTATCTCTCATTTCCATTGCTTTGCTAAATTGATTGTGTCTTGTGAATGCGCGGATCACACGAATTGGGGCTTTGAATCGCAGTGCGAGATGGAGCGGCGTTTGGAGGAATGATGTTTTGTCTTGAGCGAGGAACTCTCTTTTTGTTGCAACCTTGCAACGTTGAATGACTTGTTCCCACTGCTGGCTCTTTACCAACTCCAACAAACCTTGCTGCTTTATTTTTGACATTTATCGAAATTGATGGTTTGCTACGCTCACAAAGAATGAGGCGGTGGCTAATCAATGATGCCTGGTTTCAAATTATTTCAAAGAACTCCATTTTTGGGCGCGACTCGACAGTTACAGCTTCAATCACCCCAACCACCAGAGAACCATCTGTTATAACAGAGCTCTACACCCCAATTTTGACTAGGATTTGAGGAACAAATATGGAGTATCACCCAAGAAGAATAGGGTATGTAGTATTTATGGAAATCCTAACATTAGTGAGAAGAAAAAAGAAAATGACACTAAATTCAAAATCATTTTAAAAAGCTCTTTTTTAAGCTATTGTACACACGTCAATAGGCCATGCCTCATGCCTCATGCCTCCTTCTTCCTCCTTTGTAGTTTGCTGAAACCTAAAACCGTATCATCAATCATCAAGAAGTCAACCTTCTTATGTCATTACTTAGTTCCAGCAAGAAAGCCAGCACCAAGCACCAGTTACGTATCGCTACTCACTAATCTATAACGTGAAGAATGCTTCTAATTTATATTGTTACACTCCTAGCTCTCATCTCTGAGAGCCTTGCAGGAGTACCGTCAGAGCCACTCTTCTTCACAAACCAAATCATTGACCATCTATCACAAGATAATTCTTCTACTTCTTCCAAATGGACACAACGATATTACGCATCAGGCACTCACTTTGCCGGACCAGGACAACCAATTTTTGTCATCATGGGGGGAGAAGGTGGAATTGAACCATCCACAGGACTTTACTATCCCTTCATTGTCAATCATCTCGCAAAATATTTTGGAGCATACGTCCTCCAACCCGAACATAGATTCTACGGCGCATCGCAACCACTGGAAGATCTACAGTTTACTCCTGAACATGCAAACACGACGACAAGACTCATGACCACGGAACAGGCATTATGGGACGCAGTGAGATTGGTGCGCCATACTCAAAGTTCCCTGGGATGTACGTTAGATCGCGATAGTGCGACTTATTGCCCAGTCGTCACAGTGGGCGGTTCTTATCCTGGTTTCCTATCTGCTATGATGAGGATAAGACACCCAGATGTGGTCGATATGGCATATTCCGCTTCAGCACCAATGCAATTTTATGCCCAACGCGTTAATCAGACTAGTTACTATGACCATATAACCAAAGTGGCAGAAAAGTCATCGCAGGGATGTAGCGCAGCTGTGAGATCGACCCTTGTAGATGCCATGGGGCCATTGTTTCGGGAAATCAAGACTAGGAATGATGTCGATGAATTAGCAGATATGCTAGGAATATGTCCGGGCACATTACCAATGTATATCACAGATACAAATGGGGTCTCAATGGATTCCATTCGCAAGACGTTTTATGACGAACTCATGATGGTGGTAGGGTACACGTTTGCCAATTATAATATGGCCAACTACCCTCCTGATAGTACGACTACATTATACAAGGCTTGTCAGATCTTCCAAAATACAGAAATTGAACCAACAGATCGTCTAGCACAATTTCTTCTTGGAGTGGATAATAGTAGCAAACAGTCCTGCTTCAACATGAAATTGCAATTGCCCAATGGTCCGAATGGCACCATAACTGCAGGAGACTGGAGTGGTGTAGGAACTGGACGGAATGGACAAATGTGGGATTTTCAAACATGTACCCTCCTCATTGAACACATTGGTTTCGGCGAAGAAAGTATGTTTCCTGTTCGCCCTTGGACAATGGAATGGATGAACCAGCACTGTCAAACAAGATTTGGTGCACAACCAGATCCTTTTCGACTCGTCAAGGAATGGAGATTTGATGATATGGAGAATGCAGGGGTTACGCACATACTGTTTACCAACGGATTAAATGATGGGTGGTCCGTGGGTGGTTTGCAGAAGAACATCTCAGAGACATTGTTGGCTTTGAATTTCGAGAATGGAGCTCATCATTCGGACTTATCAGCTGTTGGACCATCAGTAAGGGACACGGATGATATTCGGGACGGCTTTGTACAAATCAGGAATATCCTTGAAGACTGGTTGACAACTGTGTCAAAGGGTGGAATATCAAATGACACACATCAATCACAACTTCGTAAAGAAAAAGACTGGTTCGCGGCTTCGCGCTGAATTTAGTTGGAAATACAATGGCTCTTATTACTAATTACGACTATTATTAATTGCGAAGAGTAGTTTCATGATTATTATTCTATTGCAGCTTAGCTCTCACCTCTAGACAACACAAATCCTGCAGGCCATATAATAATATGGGCAACCATTCATAGTTCTACTGTGTATTAATGTGGGCATCCATTCAATTAATTCCTACTGTGCAATCTCTTCCCATCCCGGCCCATGAGTGCCCGCACCTTTCTCCCAGAAACAGGAATACGAAACTGTTTCCAACTTCGTCTCCAACGTCTCCAAATACCCCTGTTCATCAGTTCATAAACTCCAATTCCAAATATCAAACCACCAAAATGAGTGGCATGGGCCACCCCATCACTTCTCCCGTTCATCGTCGCCATCATCCCCAAAATAGACCAGATCAACAGCCCAGTCAGCGCATATTGAGCAGGCAGCCGAATGGGAATGAATCTAATCAAGAATCCAATTTCCTTGGATGGATGAAGTTTGGCATCCAGTGCCAGTAACGAAAGTGTGACTCCCGAAAGACCAATGCAAGATCCATCGGAATGCATCTTGACAAAGAATGCATTTGCAAATACTCCCGCGAAGACGCAATATGCTGCAAGTGTCATATCATTCATTTTCAAAATTGGTTCGATGCTTTTGCCAAAGATCAGGAACCCATATAGATTCATTAATA
>Ga0307981_1002345_pt1 | contig 15556 bp, 18 predicted proteins | sample OrgLakmetagen987_FD_201849 | JGI IMG/M metagenome (GOLD analysis project Ga0307981, IMG submission 201849) | Saline water microbial communities from Organic Lake, Antarctica - #987 | ecosystem: Environmental > Aquatic > Non-marine Saline and Alkaline > Saline | place: Antarctica: Organic Lake... | reverse complement strand
ATGGTAACCGACAAGCCAATGCTGCCCTCTATCTCGTCGCCATCACCCGAATGCGGGATCATGAAGCCACAAAAAAACTATGTGATCAAACGCACCGCTCAAGGCAAAAGAAAGCGCGAGATCAATCGGTGCTTGAAACGCTATATCGTCTGCGAAATCTATCGCGAACTTTGCGTGCCCAAAGCCGCAAAAGCCACGCCTTGACAAACAAAGGAGCATCAAACACCGCAGGCCGCCTCGACACCCTTCGTCACGTCCGTCCAGGCTTCGACTTGCGCCTTTTGCAATTCGTCCATGCGGGCCCTGGCTTTCTTCTGCCGGGCACTGAGGTCGTCGATCTCTTCGATGTATTTCAGTTGTGCGTCGGCTTTGGCTTTATCGGCCTTGGCCCGCCATCCGTCGATCTCGGCCGCCCACTCATCAAGCTGGGCCTGCAGCTTGTCCTGATAGGCTTGTTTCTTGTCCATGGTTGTTTTCCTCTTTCTCGATCAGACCGGAGTTGCATGGCGGGTCGTCGCCATCTTTTTTGTGCTTTCTGCGATCTCTTCCACGGCTTCCATTTCGTTTTGGGCGAAACTTCCTGCGCAGCGCGCCATCATTTCGGTGCAGTCTTTTGCGTCTTCGGCCAAACGCTCCATGCTGCGAGCCTGCCAATCCGTCACCACCTTCATTGCGATGGCCGGGTCTTTGCCGCCGCCGTTGGTGATTTACGAAGCCGCATCGAGGGCGGTCCGCGTCGCGTCATGGCGCCGCTTGAACCAGGCGGATGTGAATTTCTCGGCCTCTTGCAGAAAACGATCCTGCGCTTGCCAAAAATGCCTGGACTGGGCCCCGAAGGCTGGATTTGCGGAAAAGAGAGCCTAGGCTGCGTTGAGGGCATCCTCTGCCGCGTTGCTGACGGTGGCTTTGTCTGATTTGGCCATCTGAGTATCCTTTCTTCGAGGGCAGGGTCGTATATCCAACACTTTGGACAATACCCGACGCCCTGCATTGACCTGCATCAACACCCATCGGACGAAGTGCGGCCCTGACGGGAACCCGGAGGTTGATGCAGATCAATGCGCCGGCTGGAGCGATAGCTAAGCCTTGCGATGTGACACCCGCGCAACAACGGAGGCTTTCCATGGCTGACACACCGCAAACGCCGACTGATTCCGACCCGGAACTTTCATCGCGGTTCCCGACCGCGTATACCATTTTGTTTGGATTGATACTTTTCGTGGCCGCCCTCACCTGGTTCATCCCTGCAGGGCAATACGAGCGCGTCATGAACGAAGATGTCGGCCGCGAGATTGCCGTCGCCGGAACCTACAGCGAGGTAGAGTCGAACCCGCAAGGATTTGTCGATGTGATGCTGGCGCCCGGTGCCGGGTTCTATGACCCTGACAGCTATGCCGCCAATGCCATTGATGTGGCGCTTTTCGTGCTGTTTCTGGGTGGATTTCTGGGTGTCGTGAACGCGACGGGTTCCATCGACACCGGCATTCGTGCCGCGATGACCTCTATGAAAGGCCGCGAGATCTGGATGATTCCGATCATGATGTCGCTGTTCGCGCTTGGCGGCTCGACCTACGGGATGGCCGAAGAGACGCTGGCTTTTTATGCGATCCTGATCCCGGTGATGATTGTTGCGGGCTACGATGCCGTGACAGGGGTCGCGATCATCCTGATCGGTGCGGGCATCGGCGTGCTGGGATCGACGATCAACCCCTTCGCCACGGTCATTGCATCCGACGCGGCAGGCATTCCGTTCACCGACGGCATCGTGCTGCGACTGGTGATCTTGCTGGGCGGACTGGCGATCTGCGCGGCGTATGTCATGCGATATGCCCATAGGGTCAAACTGAAGCCCGAGACGTCTGTCGTCGCGAAACAGGCCGATGCGCACCGCCGTCTGTTTCTGTCGAAGGATGCCGGGACGGAGGGTGCGGCTACATTGACCGGCACGCAAAAGATCATCCTGGTTCTGTTTGCAGCCACCTTTGCTGTCATGATCTGGGGCGTTTCTTCTCAGGAGTGGTGGATGGCCCGCATGGGCGCGCTGTTCCTGTTTGCGGCCATTGTCATCGGCATTGTCGGGCGTCTTGGTGAAAAGAAGCTGACCGGCAGCTTTGTCGACGGCGCGCGCGACCTGCTTGGTGTGGCGCTGGTGGTGGGGCTTGCCCGCGGCATCGTCGTGATCATGGAAAATGGCCTGATCGCCGACACGATTCTGCATAGCGCCGAGCAATCGCTTGGCGGCCTGGGCGATCTGGCCTTCATCAACCTGATGTTCTGGATCAATATCGGGATGAGCTTCTTTGTGCCGTCCTCGTCCGGCCTTGCCGTTTTGGCCATGCCAATTCTTTCGCCTTTGGCGGATTTTGCTGGCGTCAGCCGGGATCTGGTGGTGACGGCGTATCAGTCGGCCAACGGCTTGGTGAACCTGATCAACCCGACCTTTGCCGTCGTCATCGGCGGGCTGGCCATCGGGCGCGTGGGCTATGACCGCTGGATCGTCTTCATCTGGCCGCTGATGCTGATCTTGCTGGTGTTCATCTCGGCCGCGCTCAGCATCGCTGCAATTCTTTGAACATAAGGAAATATCATGTCCGATCATAAACTTGGCGTTCATTCCGAATCCGGAAAACTGAGGCAAGTCATCGTTTGCCGCCCCGGTCTGGCGCATCGTCGCCTTACGCCTGACAACTGCGAAGACCTTCTGTTCGACGATGTGTTCTGGGTCAAACAGGCGCAAAAGGACCACGACGCGTTTGCCGACGCGATGCGCGGCGAAGGCGTCGAGGTTCTGGAGACAGGCGCAATGCTGGCCGAGACGCTAGAGATTGCCGAGGCGCGCAAATGGGTGCTGGATCACCGCATCTCCGCCAATGATGTCGGCGTCGGCATGCGCCGCGCGCTGCGCGACTGGATGGACGGGTTGCCCGGCGCGGAATTGTCGGAATATCTGATCGGCGGGTTGATTGTTGGCGACCTGCCGTTCGAGGCTGCGGGCATGTTCGGCAGCTATCTGGGCCATCATGGCTTCATCCTGCCGCCGCTGCCGAATTTCCTGTTCACGCGCGACAATTCTGCCTGGGTTTACGGCGGCGTCACGCTGAACCCGATGTTCTGGCAGGCGCGTCGCCCCGAGACGCTGCTGACCGCCGCCATCTACAAGTTCCATCCCAAATTCGCAGGGCAGGTCGAGGTGATCTGGGGCGATCCGCTGAAGAATTACGGGCTGGCCACGCTGGAAGGCGGCGATCAGATGCCCGTCGGCAATGGTCTGGTGCTGGTCGGCATGGGCGAGCGGACGTCGCCGCAGGCGGTCGGCCTGCTGGCCGAGGCGCTGTTCGATCAGGGCCGGGCGGAGCGTGTGATCGCCTGTCAGATGCCAAAGACACGGTCTGCCATGCATCTGGACACCGTGTTCACCTTCTGCGGCGGCGATGTTGTCACTGCCTTCAAGGACGTGGCCGACGAGATGACCTGCTATGACCTGCATCCGGGCGAGGGCGACAAGCCGCTGGATATGCGCCATGACACGCGGCCCATGTTCGATGTCGTGGCCGACGCCATGGGGTTCAAGAAATTCACCATCGTGCCGACCGGCGGCAGCGATCCGTTCGAGCAGGCGCGCGAGCAGTGGAACGACGGCAACAACGTGCTGGCGCTGCGACCCGGTCTGGTCATGGGCTATGACCGCAACGACGACACCAACGCCGCTTTGCGTGCGGCAGGCATCGAGGTGATCGAGATGCCGGGGGCCGAGCTCGGCCGTGGGCGCGGCGGCAGCCGCTGCATGTCCTGCCCCACCATTCGCGACGCTGTGTAAGGAGAGACAACAATGGCTTTCAATCTAAAAAACCGTCACTTTCTGACCCTGAGAGACTTCACTCCAGCCGAGATCGGGTTCCTGCTGAAGCTGTCGGCTGACCTCAAGGCCGCGAAATATGCCGGCACCGAAGTGCCGACGCTGCGCGGTAAGGAAATCGCGCTGATCTTCGAGAAGGACAGCACCCGCACCCGCGTGGGCTTCGAGGTTGCGGCCCATGATCAGGGCGCGACCGTCACTTTTCTGGGGCCCTCGGGCAACCACATGGGCCACAAGGAAACCGTCAAGGATACCGCCCGCGTGCTGGGCCGGGTCTATGACGCGATCGAGTATCGCGGCTTCGGGCAGGAGGTGGTGCAGACGCTTGCCGACTGGTCCGGGGTTCCCGTCTACAACGGCCTGACGGACGAGTTTCACCCGACCCAGATCCTCGCTGATTTCCTGACCATGCAGGAACACGCCGAAAAACCGCTGCGCGAGGTCGCCTATTGCTTCATGGGCGATGCGGGCAACAACATGGGCGACAGCTTGCTGATCGGCGGGGCCAAGATGGGCATGGACGTGCGGCTTTGTGCGCCAAAATCGCTTTGGCCCGAGCAGGCCATTCAGGACGAGGCGCAGGCAATCGCCGCCGAGACTGGCGCGCGGATCATGCTGACACAGGACGTGGACACAGCCGTGAAGGGCGTCGATTTCATCTACACTGATGTCTGGGTGTCGATGGGGGAGAGCAAGGAGAAATGGGGCGAACGTATCGAGTTGCTGAAACCCTATCAGGTCAACGCGGGCGTCATGGCCAAGACGGGCAATCCGCGCGCCAAATTCATGCATTGCCTGCCCGCCTTCCACAACACCGACACCACCGTTGGCAAGGAAATCCACGAGAAGTTCGGACTGGATGCGCTGGAAGTGACCGAGGAGGTGTTTGAGAGCCCTGCCTCGATCGTCTTCGATCAGGCGGAAAACCGGATGCATACCATCAAGGCGGTTCTTGTCGCCACATTGGGAGGCTGAGCCATGCTGGTTGTCGCAGCCCTTGGTGGCAATGCACTACTGAAACGCGGCGAGCCTTTGACGGCTGAAAATCAACGCGCGAATGTCCGCGTGGCGGCGCAGGCTCTGGCAAAGATCGTGCAGGCCGGGCACCGTTTGGTCATCACCCATGGCAACGGCCCGCAGGTTGGGCTGCTGGCCTTGCAGGGGGCGGCCTACAAGCCCGAGGAGGCCTATCCGCTGGATGTTCTGGGGGCCGAAACCGGCGGCATGATCGGTTACATCATCGAGCAGGAGTTGGAAAACGCACTGGACCACAGCCATGCCGTCGCCACCTTGCTGACGCAAATCGTGGTGGATGCGAAGGATCCGGCGTTTCAGAATCCCACCAAGTTCATCGGCCCGGTCTATGACCGCGACGAGGCGCAAGCCCGCGCAAAGGCCGCAGGCTGGTCCATCGCGCAGGACGGCGATAAATGGCGGCGCGTCGTGGCGTCGCCCGTGCCGCAGGAAATCCCGGATATGCGGGTGCTGAGACTGCTGTTGAAACAAGGCGTGATCGTGATTTGCGGCGGCGGTGGCGGAATTCCTGTGCTGCGCAGGGAAGACGGCAGCCTGATCGGTATCGAAGCCGTGATCGACAAGGATGCGGCCAGCGCCTTGCTGGCCAGTCAGCTAAAGGCAGATGCCTTGTTGCTGCTGACGGATGTCGAGGCGGTCTATCGCGATTTCGGTAGCGATCAGCAGACACGCATCGCCGCCCTGACCCCTGAGGAGGCAGGCGCGCTCGATTTGCCCGCCGGGTCCATGGGGCCGAAAATGACCGCCGCATCACAGTTTGCGATCCAGGGCGGTCTGGCCGGTATCGGTCGGCTGGATCAGGCCACGGACATTCTCGAAGGGCGCGCGGGCACCTGTGTGCTCCTCGACGTGCACAGGCAGGAAGGCGATGCAAAATGAATGATATGCTTGACTACCTACAGAGCAGCTGGTGGATTTTTCTGCTGCGCGGTGCTGCTGCTATCGTGTTTGGGATCATGGCCTTCGCTTGGCCTGCGCTGACACTCGCGGTTCTTGTCATAATCTTCGGTTTTTATGTGCTGGTGGACGGTGTGTTCGGACTGGTCGACGCTGTGCGCCATCGTGACCGTCTGAATCGGATTTGGCCCTTGGTGCTGGAGTCGGTCCTTGGCATCGTCGTCGGTCTGCTGACGCTGCTCGCGCCGGGTGTTACCGCACTGGTTTTGTTGATGTTCATCGCCGCATGGGCTATCGTCGGTGGGCTTTTGCGGATCATACTGGCCTTTCGGATTCGCCGCGAAATCACCGGCGAATGGATCCTGATCGTCGGCGGTCTGCTGTCGATACTCTTCGGGGGCCTGCTTATAGGCCTTCCGCAAGCCGGGTTGATCACGCTGGCATGGCTCATCGGATTCTATGCGGTGGCCTTCGGTGTTCTTTTTGTCCTGCTGGCTTTCCGTCTGCGCAAGCTGGGCGGAGAAACGGGCACATTTGCCTGATTTCAAACCCAATCCAACCAAAGGAGAGATGCCATGAAACGTCTGCAAGACAAGATTGCCCTGATCACCGGTGGTGCTGCCGGGATCGGACTGGAGACTGCACGCCTGTTTCTGGCCGAGGGTGCATCGGTCGTGCTGGTCGACCTCAATGAGGATGATCTCGCCAAGGCAAAGGACAGCTTGCAGGGGGAAGTGGCGACCATCGCCGCCGATGTGTCATCGCCAGACGATACCGCGCGTTACGTCCGCGAAACCGTGGAAAAATTCGGACGCATCGACGTCTTTTTCAACAATGCGGGCATTGAGGGCAAGGTTGCCCCTCTGGTCGATCAGAAGATCGAGGATTTCGACCGCGTTATGGCGGTCAACGTGCGCGGTGCGTTTCTGGGGCTGCAACATGTCCTGCCTGTCATGACCGGGCAGCAATCGGGCAGTATCATCAACATGTCCTCCATCGCGGGATTGAAGGGCAGCCCCAATGTCGCGCCCTATATCACGTCGAAACACGCGGTTGTCGGGCTGACCCGCGCCGCCGCGATCGAGGCTGCCCCCGCTGGCGTGCGGGTGAATTCGGTGCATCCGTCGCCGGTGAACACCCGGATGATGCGGTCGCTTGAGGATGGGTTCAGCCCCGGACAGGGCGACGCTGTGAAAGAACAACTGACGGCGAGCATCCCGCTTGGGCGCTACGGTGAAAGCGCCGATATCGCAGCGCTTGTTCTCTTTCTCGCCTCCGATGACGCCGCATTCATCACCGGGGCGCAATACCCCGTCGATGGCGGCATGGCAGCGACCTGAGGATACCGTGACGATGACCGACGGATCAGACACAAGCGCCAGCGCAGACGCCCAGACCCCAGCCCGGACCCCAGCCCGGACAGATGGCACAATCGTCGCCATTCGCGGTGGCGTGGTAGACGTTGTGTTTTCCGACACAGTGCCGCGGATTCACGCGCGTGTGCAGGCCGGTGATCTGGTCATGGAGGTGGCCTCTATCGCCGGGGGTGGGGCGGTGCGCTGCATTGCGCTCGGTTCTGTGCATGGCCTCGGCCTTGGCGCGTCCGTCTCTTTCACCGGCAAGGGAATCGAGGTGCCGGTGGGTGAGGGCGTGCTGGGGCGGATGCTGAACGTCTTTGGTGAGCCTCTTGATGGCTTGCCGCCCCCCGATGCGATCGCGTATCGACCGATCCACCAGAAGCCGCCGCCGCTCTCGGACCGCGTGTTGCGCGCCGAAGTGCTGGAGACGGGGATCAAGGCCATTGATCTTCTGTCGCCCATCGAGCGCGGCGGCAAGACCGGCCTGTTTGGCGGCGCTGGTGTCGGCAAGACAGTGCTGCTCAGCGAGCTGATCCACAACACCGTCGAACATCATCACGGCGTCAGCCTGTTCTGCGGCATCGGCGAGCGATCGCGTGAGGCCGAAGAGCTGTGGCGCGAGATGGGCGAGGCAGGCGTGCGCGACAAGATGGTGATGTTGTTCGGTCAGATGAACGAGCCGCCGGGCGTGCGGTTTCTGGTGGGAAATTCGGCGCTGACCATGGCCGAGTATTTCCGTGACGACCGCGAACAGGACGTGCTGCTGCTGATCGACAACATCTTTCGCTTTGTGCAGGCAGGCTCTGAGGTGTCGGGCCTGCTTGGCCGGATGCCGAGCCGTGTCGGCTATCAACCGACATTGGCCACCGAACTGGCCTCGCTGGAAGAACGCATCGCCTCGACACGCAAGGGGTCGATCACGTCGATCCAGGCGGTCTATGTGCCCGCCGATGACTTCACCGACCCGGCGGCGGCGCATATCTTTTCGCACCTGTCGGCCTCTGTCGTGCTGTCGCGCAAACGCGCGAGTGAGGGGCTTTATCCGGCGGTCGATCCGCTGTCCTCGACCTCTGTCATGTTGACGCCGAATGTGGTCGGGCAGCGTCATTACGACATTGCGCGGGCCGTCCGCCGCACCCTGGCCGAATACGAGGAATTGCGCGATATCATCGCCATGCTGGGGATCGAGGAATTGTCCGTCCATGACCGCGCCGTGGTCGCCCGCGCGCGCAGGCTGGAGCGGTTCCTGACACAGCCTTTCTTCACCATCGGCGCGTCGGCGGGCACGACGGGCAAGCTGGTGCCGATCGCCGACACGTTGGACGGGTGTGAAACGATCCTGTCCCAGACCACGTTTGATCTGCCGGAAAGCGCGTATTACATGATCGGCGGCCTGTCGGGCCTGAAGGAGGACGCGGCATGAGCATGGCAGAAGAAATGCACGTCTATCTGCGATTGCCGTCGAGGGTGCTTTTTGAGGGCACGGCCGTAGCGCTGCGCGGGGAAGCGCGCGATGGTGGCTTTGGAATTCTGCCCAATCATGTCGATTTCGTCACTGCATTGGTGCCGTCCGTCCTGCTGATCACGCAGGCAGACGGGGTTGAGCGGATATTTGGCGTCGACGAAGGGTTGTTGGTCAAGAAGGGCCACACGGTCGATGTCGCGGTGCGCCGCGGCGTGGAAAGTGACGATCTTGATGGGCTGCGCGATACCGTCGGCGACAGCTTTGCCGGTCTGGAGGACGAGGAGCGCGTTGCGCGGGCGGCCCTCTCAAGGCTGGAGGCCGACATGGTGCGTCGCTTCGCAAGCCTCAGAAAGGCGCATATATGATGGATGACGATCACAGATCCGCTGACGACATCGGCAGCCGCGCACGCCGCATGAAACAGGCGCGCGACGATCCCGGCCCTAGCCCGCTGCGCGGCATCGGCACCTTCGGCATGATCGGCTGGTCCATTGTCGTGCCGACAGTCGGGGGCGCATTCCTCGGGCTTTGGCTGGACCGCATCGCACCGCAGGATTTTTCATGGACTATCGCGCTGCTTCTGGGCGGCGTCGTGCTCGGCGCGTTCATCGCATGGGGCTGGGTTGGCAAAGAAGGAGGTGGGAAATGATCATTTTGGATTTGACGGCGCTTGGGCTGGGAGCTTTTCTCGGACTGGTGACAGGTGCGGTATTTTTTGCCGGATTGGCATGGGGCATGCGCATTGCCCTGAGCCAGCCGCGCCCGACGCCTGTTTTGCTGGTCAGTGCAGCGCTGCGGATTGCGGGGCTGTTGGCGGTGGGCTGGTGGGTCGCGGGGCAGGGGGTGAGCGCTCTGGCGGGCTTTGCGCTGGCGTTCTTGATGCTGCGCTTTGCCGTGTTGGTGTTTGCACGCCGTCCGATTGAGGCTGCATCATGGAACTGACACCCGACACCAGCATCGTGTTCGATGCTTATGGCATCGCGATCAACGCAACCATCGTGAACACCTGGATCATCATGGCCGTCCTTGTGGGCGCATCGGCCTTTATCACCCGCAATCTGCGACCGGAAGTGCCGCCAAACCGCTGGCGCACGACGCTGGAGGTGATCGTGAACGCGATCGTCGGCCAGATTGCCGAGATCACCGAACGGCGCGACCCTCGTGTCCTTTATTTCACCGGCACATTGTTTCTGTTCATCGTCACCGCGAACCTTCTGACGGTCGTGCCGGGCTTCGACACACCAACTGCATCGCTGTCCACGACGGCGGCGCTGGCGCTGGCGGTGCTGATCGCGGTGCCACTTTTCGGCGTTGGCAGCCGTGGTGTGGGCGGCTACCTCAAGACCTATATCGAGCCGTCCTTCATCATGCTGCCGTTCAATATCATCTCAGAGTTTTCCCGCGGGATCTCGCTGGCGATCCGCCTTTACGGCAACATCATGAGCGGGGCGGTGATCGCCGTGATCCTGCTGGGTGTGGCCCCGTTCTTCTTTCCTGTGGTGATGGACATGCTTGGTCTGCTGACCGGCGTGATCCAGGCCTACATCTTCGCTATCCTCGCCACGGTCTACATCTCGTCGGCCACCGCTGATGCACCCAATTCCGCAAAGGACAAATCATGACTGATCTCGGCATTATCGCTGGTATTTCCATCTTCACCGCCGGGCTGACCGTGTCGTTCGGCGCGCTCGGGCCCGCCTTGGGCGAGGGGAATGCAGCCTCGTCCGCGCTCAGGGCCATCGCGCAGCAACCCGACGCGGCCTCGTCGCTGTCGCGCACGTTGTTCGTCAGCCTCGCGATGATCGAATCCACTGCGATCTACTGCTTTGTGGTGGCGATGATTCTTCTGTTTGCGAACCCGTTCTGGGAGGCCGCCCTTGTGGCCGCCAAACAAGGGGTTGGGGGCTAGGCACATGTCGATAGACTGGATCACGGTCGGTGCCCAGATCGTCAATTTTCTGGTTCTGATCTGGCTGCTCAAGCGATTTCTCTACCGTCCCATTCTGGATGGCATCGACGCGCGAGAGGCGGAGATTGCCGCCCGCATGGGCGAGGCCGCGATCATCCGCAAGACCGCCGAGGCCAAGGAAGCCGAATACAAGACACAGATCGCTGATCTTTCCGCAAGCCGCGCCGAGATGCTGGAGACCGCGCGCCGCGATGCCGAGCAAGAGCGCGATGCAATGCTGGTGCAGACACGCAAGCGTTTGGCAAAAGAGCAATCCGAGCGGGACGCGCATCGTGCCGATGAAGCCAGAGAATACACCGCCGATCTGCATAAAAGCGGCGCGGCGGCACTGCTGGACCTGACGCGCAAGGCACTGGCCGATCTGGCGGACGAGACGCTTGAACACCGGATCGCTTTGCACGCCGCGGCACAGTTTCAAGGTATGGCGGACGAATTGCAGAACGCCGCCGGTGACAGCCGCGATGCGGTGGCGTTGACCCGCGATCCGTTGCCCGAGGACATGAAGCCGCGCCTGCGCGATGATCTTGCCGCGATTCTTCCGGGGTTCACATTGCGCTTTGATGTCGATCCGGCGCAGTCGCCGGGGCTGAACCTGCGATTAGGCGGTGCTCAGGTCGGCTGGACAGTCGACAGTTACCTGAACGGCCTGGAGGCCGCTTTGGAAGACCGCGCCGGGCGTTCAATGCGGCAGAGCCTTACCAATGCCGCCTGACACCAACATCAACACGACAACAACGGGCGATCTGGTGCAGGCTCTGTTGAACGCGTCGCCGCCAAAACCCGAGGTCAGCGAAGTCGGACGCGTGGCCGAGGTGGGCGACGGGATCGCCATCGTGACAGGCCTTGCCCGCGCGCTGGCCGACGAATTGCTCGAATTTGCATCGGGCGTGCGGGGGATTGTCTTTGATCTTGAGCCGGGACGATTGGGTGTCGTGCTGCTTGGCCCATCCGAAAAAATCGCCGCGGGAGAGGACGTGCGCCGCACCAACCGGGTTGTCAGCGTGCCGGTCGGCCCGGCGCTTTTGGGTCGGGTCGTCGATGCCCTGGGACAGCCGCGTGACGGCAACGGACCGGTGGGGGCCTCGACACTGGCCCCGGTCGAGGCCGAGGCCCCCGATATCCTGAACCGCAGTGCGGTGGTGCGCCCGCTTGCGACGGGACTCAAGGCGGTGGATGCCGCCGTGCCTATTGGTTTGGGGCAACGGGAGTTGATCATCGGCGACCGCCAGACCGGCAAGACGTCGATCGCCGTGGACACGATCCTGAACCAGAAAGAGACCGGCGTGATCTGCATCTACTGCGCCATCGGTCAGCGCGGCGATGCGGTGGCCAAGGTGATCGGTGCAATTCGCGACGGCGGCATGATGGACCAATCCGTGATCGTTGCTGCGGGCGATGAGGACTCGCCGGGGCTGGCCTATATCGCACCCTACGCGGCCATGTCGGTGGCCGAAAGCTTTGCGGCCCAGGGCCATGATGTGCTGATCGTGATGGACGATCTGACCCATCACGCCCATGCCTACCGCGAATTGTCGTTGCTTCTGCGTCGCCCGCCGGGGCGCGAGGCGTTTCCGGGCGACATCTTCTATGTTCATGCCCGGCTTCTGGAGCGGGCAGGGCAATTCATCGAAGGCAAGGGCTCGATCACTGCGCTGCCCATCGTCGAGACGCAGGCCGAAAACCTGTCGGCCTATATTCCCACCAACCTGATCTCGATCACGGATGGCCAGATTTATCTGTCGCCCCGTCTGGTGCGCACGAACCAGTTCCCCGCCGTCGATCTGGGTGTGTCGGTCAGCCGGGTGGGGGGCAAGGCACAGGCGCGCGCCTTCCGCGAGGTGGCTGGCAACCTGCGCGTGACCCTGTCGCAATTCGAGGAGCTGGAGGAATTCGCCCGCTTCGGCACCCGGCTGGACGACGACACGCGCGCGCGCCTTGCGCGCGGCTCGGCTGTGCGCACTGCCCTGCGACAGGCCGAGCGTGATCCGATGCAAACCCGCGAACAGCTGGCCGTGCTGATCGCCGCCATTGAGGGGCTGTTGGACGGCATGGACGAGGCTGCAACCGTCCAGGCGATGAAGGTCATCCGCACGACGATCAGGGCAGATGACCTGGGCCTGTCCGAAACGATTGCCGCAAACGAAAAGCTGACCGACGCGGCGCGCGCACAGATCGTTGCCGCCGCACGCGATGCGCTGGCGCAGATGGACGAGGGCAATGGCACAGACGCTTGAACGCCTCACCCACCGCACCGACACCATGCGCAGCATCCGCAGCATCGTGCGCACGATGAAAACCATGTCGGCGATCAATGCGCTGCCCTACGAGCAGGCGGCGCAGGCGATCGAGGCGTATCGCGCCACCACCTTGACTGGGTTTCACGCCTTTGTGCAGTGCAACGGGACGCTGCCGGTCGAGAAAGATCGGGAGGGAATGCCGATCCTCATTGCCTTCGGCTCCGATCACGGGCTGTGCGGGAACTATAACGAGATCGTCGCGGAGGAAGTCGTGCGGGCCGCGAAATCCATGACCGATACGACAGTGATCTGCGTCGGGGCACAGATGGAGGATGCGCTGAACGGGCAGGGGATTTCTCCCGAGACCACATTGCTGCCGCCCGCGACGGCCGACGGTCTGGGGCGGCTTGCCGGCCGTTTGATCGCGACCCTCGATCAGATGCGCCGACAAAGTCGCACCGGGGCGATCACGGTGTCGCTGGTCTTTACGCAACGCATTGAGCATGGTCAGCAGCGCCCGGTATCCCGGAGCCTCTTGCCGCTTGATCCCGAAATGACCGACGGGTTCGCGCAGGACCCCTGGGCATCGCGGAGCCTGCCGCAGTTCAGCCTGCCGCCAGATCAGCTTTTGGCAGCCCTGATCCGCAGTTATCTGTTTGCCGAGATGTACCGCGCCGCCGCAGAGGCCATGGTGACCGAAAACGCCGCACGTCTGGCGCGGATGCAACAGGCGGAGCGGTCGGTCGACGAACAACTGGAAGACCTCACCGGCGAAATGCGATCCGTGAGGCAGACCGAGATCACGACCGAGCTTTTGGATGTCATCATCGGGTTTGAGGCACTGACGGGGCGTGGAAAGCGCAAGTCGGCAAAAGGGAATGCATGAAAATCCTTTCACAAAAACCGCCGCTTCGGGGACCTTCTTAACCTCGATCAATGTGGCGCGGCGCTTTATGCCCTAGCAGTAAATCGTAACGATCGAATTCAAAAAACTCGGAAAGAGACACTCAATGCTTTACGTTGATCTCCCCACGCCGCGTGAAATCGGCGATCTTGATCTGGTTCGCTCGGACGCCTGTGTTTCGATCTATCTCGCAACCACGCCCCTCACTCAGGAGATCCGCAAAAGCCGGACGAAGCTGACGCAACTTGTCGATGAGGCGGTCCGGAAACTTGACGCCGCAGGCGTCGAAAAGCGCCGCATCTGGCCGCTGCAAGAGCATTTCGAGACTGTGGCGGACGACGATGATTTCTGGGCGCATCAGGCACATAGCCTCGCCATTCTCGCCACGCCCGAGCGGCTTTTGACCTATCGCCTGGCAAGCGATCTGCACGACATGGTCGCTGTATCGGACCGGTTTCACCTCAAGCCGCTGCTGCGGGCCATCACATTCCCCAACGCGGCCCATATTCTTGCCGTCTCGGAAAACGCGGTCCGTTTGATCGAAATGTCCGCCGACATGCCTGCGCGCGAGGTGAGGGTGCCGGATATGCCGAAGGATGCCGCAAGCGCCGTGGGAAAGTCCACGATCAATGACCGCAGCCCTAGCGGGCGCATTCAGGGCATGGAGGGGCAGAAGGTCAGATTGGGCCAGTATATCCGCAAGATCGACACCGCGCTGCGCCCTGTGCTCTCGGATCAGAGCATTCCGGTTGTTCTGGCGGCAACGCAGCCGGTGGCAGCCCTGTTCCGGTCATTGAGCGGTATCGCGGTGCTGGATCAGACGATCGAGACGTCGCCAGACCAAATGAGCAGCGCCGAGCTTTCAAGCGCTGCACGCCCCATCCTTGACGTCTATTACGAGGACCAGATCGCAGGATTTCACGCGCAGTTCGAAAAAAGCACCGGTGAAGGTCGCGCTACGACGGACATTTCCGATGCCGCCAAGGCTGCCACATTCGGTGGAATCGATACGCTGATGGTCGATATCGACACGCTCGTTACCGGCACTGTCGACGAATCCACCGGGGGCGTCACATTCCTGCCGGACGGTGATGTGGGCAGCTACGGAATTGTGGATGAAATCGCTGGCCGTGCCTTGCGCACGGGCGCGCGTGTTCTTGCCGTCCGCAAGCTGGATATTCCCGGCGAAAAGCCGTTGGCGGCAATCCTGCGCTATCCTGTCTAGCCTTGCGCAGCAATTGCTCAAGGCCTGTCGCCATCGTTGCACACCTCGTATTGCTTCGGGTTAATTCCCAAGCGGTTTCTGCATGTTAGCTGGTCGGATAGCACGTTGACCCGCGTTATGGAGGTTTCGAAATGTTGGTAGGCCGCATTATGCGAAAGTCAGTTACGACGATAACGCCCGATACGTCGGAAAGGGGCGGCGGCTGCCTTGATGGGAAAGCTCAATATCGGTGCGCTGCCAGTGTGTGAAGAGGGCCATCCAGTGGGCATCGTCACGGACCGCGATATCGTCGTGCGGTGGGCCCCAAATGCTGTTGCCGACAGCCGAATTGCCCCAATCATGACGCGCAATGTCGTGACGTGTCGCACTGATCAGACGATTGAGGATGCGGCGCATCTTATGTCGGATCTGCAAATTCGGAGGCTTGTGGTTTTGGATACCTCAGATGAAATCGCCGGGATATTGACGCTGGGTGATATCCCCAATGACGCAAGCGAGGAGCTTGCGGGACAGCTTAGACTCAAGTTTCAAGTGCAACACCCAGCGCCCGTAGGGCATAGGATGTTGCGATGGATAAACGATACAAGCACCTCAACGGCGAGGAACGTGG
>Ga0307981_1002342_pt1 | contig 15564 bp, 12 predicted proteins | sample OrgLakmetagen987_FD_201849 | JGI IMG/M metagenome (GOLD analysis project Ga0307981, IMG submission 201849) | Saline water microbial communities from Organic Lake, Antarctica - #987 | ecosystem: Environmental > Aquatic > Non-marine Saline and Alkaline > Saline | place: Antarctica: Organic Lake... | reverse complement strand
GAGTCGCGGACCCGACGATGCCGACATCGTTTTCATGCGGCTGTCACAACTCTCCGATCCGGCCGCGCCGAGTCAGGTGTTCGACGCCGACACGGACGGCTGGCCAGCCGACGACATCGTCGGATGGGCTGATCAGATCGCCGACGGCGTCGACGCGTCCACGCCGGAGGCCACCATCCTCGGTGGCCTGCCCGCCGTTCGCCTCGACGTCGAGGTCGGTGACATCGCATGCGCCCAGGGACGCGAGCAGTGCGTCGGATTCGGCATGGACTACGTGTTGAACACGAAGTACCTGAATCCGGGGGCCGCCTACAGGATCTGGGTCGTCGAGCAGGGCGACGAGGCACCCCTCGCCATCGTGGCGGGAACACTCGACCCCGACGGGTCGTGGTTCGACACCGCCGAGGACGTGCTCGCCACGATCGCATTCGGCGACATCGGACCCAGCCCCCTCTCCGGAAGTCAGGCCGGTCCGATCGACTTGAAACTGTTCGACGGGATCCAGGTCACGCTGCCCGCCGGCGCCGTGTTGAGCCAACCGTCGACCGACTTCGGACGGATCCTCTTCGATCCCGAGTCCGACATCGACTTCCTCGCGGTCCCCCACGACACCACCGGCACACCGATCGAGTCCACCGACGACCTCGTCACTCAACTGACCTCGGTCGGCGTCGAGGTGACCGAGGTCGAGCCGTCGACGGTCGATGGTCTCGACGCCCGCGTCTTCGAGATCGCGATGCCGGGACCCGCTGACGCATCCCTGCTGAGGAACCCAGGCGACGAGCGCGGATGGTTCACCCCGCCGCTCGGAACCACGTGGGTGATCGAACATCCCGACCGTGGACTCCTGATGATCACCGCTGAGTCGTTCTTCGGCGATCCGGACGTCAACGCCCGGATCGCGGCCCTCACGACCGACCTCGTCGCCACCCTCTCCTTCACCGAGCCGACGTGACGGCCTCCATCCGGTGAGGCCGATCGAGCGGAGCACGCGGTCGTGAGTCGATGGGTTCTCGGCCGCACGGCTCCGGCATCGGCACCCCGGACCGGCGCAACCGACCGGGCCCGCACGATCGCGCTCCTGTACGACGCACACGTCGAGGAGGTGTACCGATTCGTCCATCGACGATGCCGGGACCACGACATCGCAGAAGACATCACCCAGGAGACCTTCATGAAAGCAGTGCACAGCACGATCGCGCCGGAGTCACTGACCGTGGGATGGCTGATGACCGTCGCCCGCAACCAACTGATCGATGTCCTCCGACGTCAGACGCGGCACGAAGAGAAGCTCCGCCTGGTCGGTGCAACGCAGGCGGCCGGTGATCCGGTCGATCCCGTCGAACGCCTGCGAATGGAAGCAGCACTCGCAGAACTGAGCGTCGACCATCGCCTTGTGCTTACGCTGCACTATGTCGACGGCATGTCGGTTCCGGACCTCGCCACGCACCTCGGTCGGTCGATGAAGTCGGTGGAGGGTCTCGTGACCCGGGCCCGACGCCACCTGAGAGTGAGCCTCGACGATGAAACCGACTCGCCGCAGATCGGCGGCACCCATGGATGACCGGATCGATCGACTCATGGAAAGCGTCGAGGGCGACGGCCCGTCGCCAGAGTTCGTGGCGAACCTCCGCCAGCGCGTCCTCGACGAGGCAACGTGGGTTGCGCACGACACGAGGATCGACGCGAAAGAACTGGTCACGGTGACCTCTCGCCCTCGGACGGAGGCCCGACCGACCAGACTCCGACTCCTCGTGGCATCGGCTGCTGCCGTTCTCGCCGTCGGCGCGGTCGCTCTGTCACTCGTCGCGTCGAACGACGATCAGCTCTCGACCACTGACGAGCCCTCCACGCCGATCACCGCAGTACCGATCACCGCAATACCGATCACCGTGACGACCGAGCCGACGGACGTCCCGACACCCGCTGGACCCGATCGGTTCGACCCGGTCGGAGCGACGCCCTTGAACCAGGAGTTCTACTTCCTCGAAGCGGGCAGCTATCGGATCGACTCGCTCGGGACCCCCCTCTCGTTCCGGTCGAACCAGCAGCTGTTCATCACGCGCAACCCCGACGGAGCGGTCGTGCTGGCCGACCGCAACAGTTCCAGTTCCGACGAACGGGAAATGGTCATGATGCGGGCGTCGGCGTTCGTCGACCCGGAGCGACCGAGCGAACCCTTGGACGACTTCGAAGACGGCAGGCCGGCGCTCGACGTGGCTGGCTGGCTCGACGATCTCGACCGTCTCGGCGGCGGGGTCGTGGTCGCCGACCGTCAGGCGACGACGATCGGCGGCCTCGATGCGATCCGGATCGACATGCGCATCGAGGACGAGGTGTGCGCTCCAGCACAGACATCGTGTGTGGACCTCGCGACGAATCGACTCGTCTTCACCAAGTCGATGGGGCCGGGCGTCCGATACCGGCTCTGGATCGTCGACCAGTTCGGCGAGGACCCGCTGGTGGCGATCGCCAGCATCGAAGACGATTCCGACGGTGAATGGTTCGATACCGCCGACGACCTGCTCTCGTCGTTGATGTTCGGCAACGTCACCCCCAACCCGGTGTCGACGACACCCGCGGGCTCGGCGCGGCTGCCTTTCCTGGGCGGCATCGAGGTGGAGTTGCCCGAGGACCTCGTGGTCATCGAGACGTTCGACGACTTCGGTCGGATTCCCTTTCGGGGCGAAGCAGCCGAAACGCAGTTCCTCACGAACCCTCGATCGGCGGATGGCGCCGCGTTCCAGACCGTCGACCAGTTGCTGGACCATCTGGGCGACTTCGGCCTCGACATCACCGAAATCGCGCCGACAGCGATCGATGGCGTCGAGACACGGGTCTTCGACCTCGCTGGACGAGTCACGACCCGAGCGCTCCTGATCCGACATGACGACGACGGGACCGGATGGGTCGTAGATGGACCGACGCGGTTGTGGCTGATCGAGCATCCCGATCGGGGCCTGCTGACGATCACCGCACGTGCTGTGGACGCGGAACTGGCCTCTGCGGTGAACGATCGGACGACGGAGCTCGTCGAGTCGATGGAATTCGTCGACCCGATCTGACCGAGACGCGAGGTCTGCATCGAGCGGGCACCGCGCTGCGTGACGGCCAGTTCGTTCCGCGCCGAAACCTTGCGTTCGGCCCGGGCCGCACGATTGCGAAAGGCGTCCCGTAGGTTCTGCGGCGATGGAATATCGGTACCGGGTGATGGCGGTGTACATCGCCGGGCTGTTCATGACGATCATCGACGGCACGATCGTCAACGTCGCACTCCCCACACTCGCTCGGGAGTTCGACGTGTCCTCGACCGACATCGAGTGGGTCGCGGTGTCGTACCTGCTCGCACTCGCTGCGGTCATCCCGGCGGCGGGCTGGTTGGGCGACCGCTACGGCACCAAGCGGATGTTCATCGTCGCGCTGGCGGTGTTCGTGGTCGCATCGGGCCTGTGCGGCGCTGCGCCGACGTTGCCGCTGCTGATCGTCGCCCGAGTGATCCAGGGATTGGGCGCGGGGCTGATCACACCGATCGGCAGCGCCATGCTGTTCCGGGCGTTCCCGCTCGACCAACGTTCGACCGCCACGGTCGGCGTGTTGAGCGTTGCCGTCGTCGCTCCGGCCATCGGGCCGATCCTCGGCGGCGTGATCGTCGACAACATCGACTGGCGCTGGATCTTCTACGTCAACCTGCCGATCGGCGCAGTGGCTCTCGCACTCGCTGTCGCCTGGCTTCGTGAGGAACGCCAGTCCGAAGCCGGGCGTCTCGACATCGGCGGCCTCGTCCTGTCGGCAACCGGCGTGTCGCTGCTCATCTACACGCTCTCGACCGGGCCCGAGAACGGCTGGCTCAGTGTCGCCACGCTCACAACCGGATTGATCGGCGGGGCGGCGATCGCGGCACTGATCACCTTGCAGCTCCGCATCGAACGGCCGATGCTGCAACTGCGGCTCTTCACGAACCGACTCTTCCGCACCGTCACCATCTCGGCGTCGATGGTCTACGCGGGCTTCTTCGGGTGGATCTTCGTCCTTCCGCTCTACATGCAGACGCTGCGCGGCTTCAGTGCCACCCAGTCCGGGCTGGTCCAGGCGCCGCAGGCGGCAGCCATTTTCATCGTGTCGAACCTCGTCGGTCGACGGCTGTACCGGATCGTCGGGCCGCGCCGGCTGATGATCGTGGGCGCCACCGTGACCGCCGCCGCCACGGGAGCATTCGGATTCGCCGACCTGGACACGCCGCTGTGGACGATCGCCACCGGTTCGTTCGTGCGCGGTGCAGCGGTCGGCATGGTGTTCGTGTCGATCCAGACGGCCGTGTACGCCACGGTCTCGAACGCCGACACGGGTCGGGCCACGTCGGTGTTCAACACCCAGCGGCAGATCGCGTTTGCGTTCGGGGTCGCGCTCGCAGCATCGGTCATCGCGGCGAAGGTGAACTCGGTCGGCGGAGACGCCGCGCCGGCGATCGACCGGCTGCCGGCGTACCAGTGGGGGTTCTTCGCGATGGGCGTGGTGATGCTGCCCGCTGCGATCGCCAGTTGGTTCGTGAACGACGACGACGTCGCTGCGACCCGAGGCATCGTCTCGTCGCCCGACCAGGTGCCGGCTGCACGCACGACGACATGATCCGGTCCGTTCGAGTTGCCGGCCCGACCCGGGTCCGATCGAACGCCGTCAGACCCGTCGACGAGCGACAGCGAATGTCCCGACGAGGTACACGGCGGATGCTGCGCCTGCACACAGCACGTGGGCGTTCGATCCTCCGCGGGTGACCGGCAGGCAGGCGAGGACACCAAGGGTGCCCGCAGCGACGGGCCACGTCGGGCGCCGTGCCGTTGCATCGATCACGGTGGACCCCGCCGAACTCACCAGCGTCGCTGCGTAGAGCGCGTGGTGGAGCCACCGCTGGCGACCGAGGTCGACGACCCCCCAACGCACACTCGTTCCGAGCAGTGCCGACGCGGTCAGGGCGGCGCCCACGCCGAGGTGCGGCCACGAGATCACACGACAACGGTACCCGCGGGCGCAGGGCCACCCGGCCGACGTCCCCAGTCCAATGCGCGGCGCTGGGGATTGGCCCAGCCGGACAACGGGGTACGTTGGCGAGTTCATGGAGTTCTTCGAAGTCGTGCGACGACGACAGACCACCAATGGCCCGGTCTCGGATCGCCCGGTCTCGCTCGAACACCAGCACCGGCTCGTCGAGGCTGCGGGCATGGCGCCGTCGCACTTCAACAGCCAGCCGTGGCGGTTCGTGCTGATCGACGACCCCGAGCGGGTCCGACAGATCGCCGACATCAGCGCACAGAGCATGCGTCACGTCTTTCGCGCCGGGGAGTTCTTCACCCGCTACCGGAAGTTCTTCCGATTCTCCGACGCCGAGATGGACGAACGACGCGACGGCATCCTGTTCGACCAACTCCCCCGGGCACTGCGCCCGTTCCGGCGACTCGTGTTCACCGACACCGCCACCAAGGTGATGAACCGTCTCGGCGTGCCCGACACGCTCGCCGACGCCAACCGAGAACTCGTGAACGGCGCTCCCCTGGTGATCGCAGCGCTCCTCGACAAGGAGGAGTACCGCCCGGGCGAGCTGTCCGGCTTCTACTCCGTTTTCGGCCTCGGCGCCGCAATCGAGAACCTCTGGCTGACCACCACGGAACTGGGGATGGGGATCCAGTTCATCTCGTTCCCGATGGAGGTCCCCGACCAGTGGGCTCGGCTGAACGATCTCCTCGACGTGCCGCCCGAACTGGAACTGATGGCGCTCTACCGGGTCGGCTACGTCGACGCGGATGCCGAGCGTCCACCGATCGACTGGTCGAGTCGTCACCGCAAGCGGCGTTCGGACTACGTGTTCCGAAACACGTGCGACACGCCCGAACCGGACCCATCGGTCGACGAGGCATTCGACGTGTCAGGGCCCGACGACGTCGCGGAGCCGGTCGGCCGGTGAACGAAGCGAACGCCGGACCCCGGATCCTCGGAGTCGGCACGGCCGTGCCCGCACACGTCGTGACCCAGGCCCAGGCACGCGAATTCGCCGGGCGCCTGTTCGGCCGACACCACCGAGACGTGGAACGGCTGCTTCCGGTGTTCGATCATTCGGGAGTCGAGCAGCGACACCTCTGCGTGTCAGCCGACTGGTTCGACCAGCCACACGACTTCGGCGAGCGCAATGACCTCTACCTGCACCACGCACTGACGCTGTCGATCGACGCGTCTCGCCGAGCGCTCGATGCTGCGGGCGTCGACGCCGGTGACATCGGGACCGTCCTGTTCGTGTCGACCACCGGAATGGCGACACCATCGCTCGATGCCCGCGTGGCACTGGCTCTCGGCTGCTCGACCGACGTGCGTCGCGATGCGACGTTCGGCCACGGCTGTGCCGGAGGAGTCGGCGGATTGGCTCGCGCCGGAGCCCACGCTCGAGCGGACCCGACCCGGGCGGTGCTGCTGGTGGCCACCGAACTGTGCGGGCTCACCTTCCAGGGCGACGACTGGTCGAAAGCCAACTTCGTCTCGACGAGCCTGTTCGCAGACGGGTCCGCCGCCATCGTCGTGGCCGGTGATGGAGTGCAGCGGCGTGGCGACGTCGGTCCACCGACGACCGCAGCCCCGCGGATCATCGCCGACAGCTCCGTTCTCTGGCCCGACACCGAGGACGTGATGGGTTTCGAGTTCACCGATCGCGGACTCGAGGTGGTGCTGTCACGCAGCGTTCCCACGCTGGTCCGTGAGCGATTCGCAGCGAGCGTCGACACGGTCTGCGAGCGAGCCGGCATCGTCGTGTCCGACCTCGATCACTACCTCCTGCATCCCGGCGGCGCCAAGGTGCTCGACGCATACCTGGACGTGCTTCCGATCGACGAGACCCGGTTGGGTTGGTCACGTGATGTCCTGCGGACCCACGGCAACATGTCGGCGCCGACCGCGTTGTTCGTGCTCCGTCGGGCTCTGGACGCGATGGCGGGCGCCGATCCGGACGGCCCGGCCGTCGGCGACCTGGCACTGGTGTCCGCAATGGGCCCCGGCTTCGCCGCTGAGCACGTGGTGCTGCAGTGGTGACGCCGGTCCGTTCGTCGCGACGTGCGCAACTGGCCGGCATCACCGTGGCGGGAATCGCAGCGCAACGCCTCGGCGAACTCGCCTGGTCGAAACGGAACGAGCGCAGGCTGCGGGCGCGAGGTGCGGTCGAGGACGGGCGGTCGCATTACCCGGCAATGGTGGCGCTCCATGTCGGTTGGCTGGCGTCGACACTGCTGGAAGCCCGCCGCCCGAGCGGGGTGCCGACTCCGGTACGGGTCGCGGCGCTCGGCGTGTTCGTCGCTGCACAGCCGCTGCGCTACTGGTCGATCGCAGCGCTCGGCGACCGATGGAGCACCCGCGTGCTCGTCCCGCCCGACGAAGGGGCGGTGACCTCCGGGCCGTACCGATGGCTGGACCATCCGAACTACGTTGCCGTGGTCGCTGAGCTCGCAGCGGCACCGCTCATGCTCGGCGCCTGGCGAACAGCGACGTGGGCCACCGTCGGCAACGCCGCTGTCCTGCGGACACGTCTGCGTGTGGAGCGTCGAGCACTGGCACGGGTGACCGCCGCAGCCGAGGACACGTCACCGTCCGGCTGAATGCGACCGGGCGATCGGAATGCACGACGACCCTCAGAACCCGCTCACGTCGAGGTCTCCGACGACCTGATCGCGAAGGTCGTCAGATACGCCCAGGCATTGCCGTACCGTTCCACCGCCACCAAACCGGCTGCCCGAGCCCACGCATCCGTCCGACGCAACGTCACGTACTCGGGCTCGAACATCTCCTCGCCGATCACGATCCGTCCGCCCGGTCGCAGCGCTCGTCGGCAGGCCTCGAGCGCCCGCGAAGGTTCGGGGATCTCGGGCAGGACGGAGATCATCACGATCACGTCGGCCACGCTCTCCAGCTGCAGGTCACGCGCATCTCCGATCAGATACTCGATGTTGTCCAGGTCGGCCGTCCTGGCACGGGTCTGCGCGACGTAGCGCGGCTCCAGGTCGTTCGCGATCAGTTTCTCGCAGCGCATCGCGAGTGAACGGGTGAACAGACCGGATCCGCACCCGACCTCGAGCACGGTGTCCGTCGATTCGATCCCGCACTGCTCGGCGACTCGATCGGGGTCGCGGTACGACCGGCGCCACGGGTTCTCCAGCAGCCACGACAACCCGTACGGGATCGCACGTGGCCGGAACCGGAGCCAGACGCGAACGGCGACCTGGACGATCACCAGTGCGAACAGGGTGGTCACGATCCGCATGGCGCATGGTACGCGAGTGAGGAGGCGGTGTGCAGACGACCGGAACAGACCCGACGAACAGCGGTTTGCGCGATGGTCTCTTCTCCGTCCGACAGCGTGGATGTAGTTGCGATCGCACATAACCTCTTCCGATGGCTTCACCGATCCTCCAGACCGTGCCACTCGGCTTCCAATGGCCCACGATCGACCCCTTTCTCTTCTGCGTGCACCATCTCGACACGTACCCCGCCGCCAACGGCCGACTCGGTCCCGATGCCTCGCTCGACGGACGACCCCTCGGCAGCGACTTCGAACCCACCGACGGCTGGCGCATGTACCACGGCACCCAGGTGCCCGGCTTCCCACAGCACCCCCACCGGGGCTTCGAAACGATCACGTTCGTTCGGCGTGGCCTCGTCGATCACGCCGACTCCCTCGGTGCCACCGCGCGTTACGGCGAAGGCGACGTGCAGTGGATGACCGCAGGTGGCGGGATCCAACACGCCGAGATGTTCCCGCTGCTCGACGACGACGAACCGAACACGCTCGAGCTGTTCCAGATCTGGATGAATCTTCCCGCCGCCGACAAGATGGTCGACGCCCACTTCACGATGCTGTGGGACCACGACATCCCCCGCCACGTCGTCACCAGCGGGCCCGACGAGCCCGCCGCGACCGTCACGGTGATCGCCGGTCGGTTGGGCGATGCCGAGCCACTCGACCCGCCACCAGCGTCGTACGCCGCACGGGCCGACGCCGACGTGGCGCTGTGGCACGTGGTGCTCGATGCCGGCGCCACCTGGACCATGCCACGAGCCGGTGACGGCATCGCTCGCGTGCTGTACGTGTTCGACGGAGACGGCATCTCGATCGTCGGCGACGACGGCGAGGCACAAGAGGTGGGCGGGTCGACGGGTGCGGTGGTGGACGCCGAGCAGACGCTCACGCTCACCAGCAGCGGCCACACCGAGCTGCTCGTGATGCAGGGCCGACCGATCGCCGAGCCAGTGGCCCAGCGGGGGCCGTTCGTGATGAACACCGAAGAAGAGATCGCTCAGGCGTTCAGCGACTATCGCGCCACCCAGTTCGGAGGGTGGCCCTGGGGCTCACCCGAGCCGACCCACGGCAGCGACCCGACACGCTTCGCTCGTCACGCCGACGGGCGGGTCGAACTCGCTGTCGACGCCTGACGGTCGCACGGTAGGCCCTTCACGGTCGGCGACAGGGTCGGCGGTCGATCTTCGACGGTCGGCGACAGGGTCCTCAGCCCTTGTCGAATTCGTCTCGAACGATCCCGTCGGAGGTAGCGGCGTCGTCGGTCGATGACGCTGCTGCGTCCGACGCGCCGTTCGGCTTCGCCTGTTCGACTTTGTCGGCGGCCTTGTTCAAGAAGTTGGTGAAGGCGTTCGCCGCGCCCGTGACCGCTCCGGCGGCTGCGGCCTGCTGGCGCTTCGCATCCGCCCCGTCGGACGGGTCGTACTGGCCGGGAGGCGGCATCGGCGGCGTGTCGATGCCGTGATGCGTCGCTCCACCGGTCGAGTACTTCTTGGCGGCGTCGGACGCCTTCGAGGTGACACTCGAGGTCTTGCCCTTGCTGACCTTGTCGAGCTGCGTGCCCGCCTTCTCGACGACGTCGCCGACCTTGTGACGGTTCTTCTCCAGCAGCTGCTTTGCCTTACGGAGGTTGCGTGTGTTGAACAAACCCATGGGCACAGAATACCGACTCGCTCCCACGAGGGCGCTCTCCGCACGGGACCGGCTCGTGCGGAGAGGGGACTGCGCGATCGAGAACTGCGAGGTAATTCCGTACGAGCCAGACCCGTACGGAGATGTGTCAGGCGATCTCGGGGCGGTTGCGGGCTCGGCGGGCAGCGTTGCGCACGGGAGTCCGTACCGCCTCGAGAGCGAGGTAGAAGGCCGGGAAGCTCAGCAGCACGAGGATCGTCGAGCTGACCAAACCACCCATCAGCGTGAAACCGAGTGATTCCCAGAACGGATCGCTGAGCGACAGCGGCAACAAGCCGGCCACGGTGGTGATGGTGGTCGCAACGAGCGGTCGGAATCTCGACGTGACCGCCACTTGGATCGCCTCGCTGGCGGTCGCGCCGTTTCGGCGTTCCTGGTTGGCGGCGTCGACCAGCAGGATCGTGTTGTTCACCGCAACGCCGATCAGGGCGATGAACCCGACCACGGCCAGGAAGCTCAGCGGGTTACCCGTCGCCGACAGCGCAACGGTGACCCCGAAGAACCCGAACGGAATCGCGAGGAAGATGAGCAGCGACTGGGCGAGCGACCGGAACTGCACGGTGATGAGCACCAGCATCAGGATCAATGCGACGAGCCCAGCGAGCCCGAGCGCAGCGAAGTCGTCCTGGTTGTCGGACTCCAGTCCGAAGTCGAAGGTCAGCGCGTCGGCTGCCAGCCCTCGCGCCTCGATCTCGGCCGACGGGAACGCTCCCGTCACATAGGCTTCGGTCTCGTTGAGCACCCCGGACAGGCCGTCCTCGGTGTCGTACTGCGCACGCACCTCGAGATACCGATCTCCGTCGATCCGGCCGATCACGGCGTCGGTCGCCACGATCGCATCCGTGACGGTGACCGTTTCAGCCCCGACGACGAGTTCCACACCGACGAGATCGGCGCGGAGTTCCTCGGCGAGGGCCTGACCAGCGGCGAGGGTCTCGTCGGTGACGTCGATCTGGGCAGCGAACGGGAACTCCAGCACGGGCGGGCCGTTCTCGAGTTGGTTCACGGTGATGCGCGCACCTTCGATCCCGGCCACGCGCTCCTCGATCCGTTCCACGAACTCGGGTGCGGTAGTTGAGCGTGAATCGATCGGCGTGAGGTCGATGAAGGTCTCGATGAGGCGCTCGTTCCCGCGGATGTACTGCGCCGTGTCCAACTCGTCGCCGAGCACGTCGGTCACGGCGAGGTCGATCTCGCGGGCGATCGCATCTGCTTCCTCGATCGTCGTCCCGTTCTCGAATTCGGCACCGACCGCCATCCCGACGGAGTCACTTCCGGACGGGAAGATCGAGAAGCCGAGGGTTCCTGCGACGGATCCGCCGGCGATGATCGCCACGACCGCGACTGCGGCCAGGCCGACGCCGGTGAGGCGTCCCGCCCAGCCATTGCCCGACGGGTAGCCAGCGAGGCGCCCGGCTGCGCGAGCGACTCGCTGCTCGGCCCGAACGATCGCATTCGGGCCCGATTTCGTGCGCAACACCAGTGCCCGAGCGATCGTCGGGATGAACACGATCGAGAAGAAGAACGACAGCAGCAGGGTGACCATCACCGTCGCCGGGATCGGCCGGATGAACTCGCCGAGGATTCCCCCGACGAACAACATCGGCGAGAACACGACCACGGTGGTGAGGGTCCCTGCGAACGACGCCGAACCGACGCGGTCGATCGAACGACGGACCACGCCCATCGACGCCACCGTTTCCTCCGGATCGGGTTCGTCCTTGTTCGCGTCGATGGATTCGGAGATGACGATCGCGTCGTCGACGAGGAGGCCGAGCGAGATGATCAGACCGAACAGGGTGATCGTGTTGAGCGTGTAACCGATCGACCACAGTCCGATCAATGCGCCGAGCACCACCGTGCCCATGAACATCCCGGTGATGAGAGCGACGCGCCACCCGATCAGGATCAGGCTGACCACGGTGACCGCCACGAGGCCCGTGAGGAGGTTCGTCGTGAGCGACGAGAGTTGCTGGCGCACACCGTTGGCGAAGTCGGCGGTGATCTCGGCGTCGAACGCTGCGCCGATCGGCAACGCCTCGTCGTCGAGCAACCCGTTGACCTGGTCGTTGAACGCGAGCACGTCGAGGTCCGACGTCTCGGAGCGGATCACCCCGACAGCTGCCGCGTCTCGGTAGCCGCCCTCCCCGAGAGCGACCCGGGTGAATCGCGTGACCCGCGCTTCGTCGTCTCCGGTCTGAGGATTCACCTGTTCGGTGATCAGGTCACGGACCTCGGCGACAGCGATCCCGTCAGCACCCTGCAGGTAGTCCGCGAGCAGCTCGGCCTGTTCCTGGAACTCGACACTGGTGGTCCCGGCCGGCCCGATGACCGACACGAGCGAGTCGTACTGACCGACGAACTTCGCCGCATTCAACGCGCTGTAGATCACCGCCGCTTCGTCGGGCACGTCCACGGCAAGCGCCTCGATGAGCGCAGTTCCCTCGGCCGAGTCGATCGAATCCTCGAACTCGACGGTCACGCCGAACGAGCTCTCACGCGCCTCGCTGGTGACACCGACGACACCCTCCACGTCGATGAACGCATCCACGAGTGGTGCCACGACCTCGTCGTCGACACGTTCGACGTCGTCGACGAAATACGTTCCGGAGACGATCGAGATCGGGGTGTTGATCGGCGGGAAACCCTCACGATCGAGACCGAAACCGAATGCGTACCCACCCGTGAGCAGAATCACGACGAAGAAGGCAGCAGTGACACGCCAGCGTCGGGCCGCGCCCGTGGCGATCGAGGTGATCACCGACCGACGCTTCGGGCCGGTCACGGCGGGCGCGTCGTCATTCGGGTTCGTGGGGGTGGTGGCGTCCATGGGTCTCCGATTCGACGACGGCGTGCGCAGCAGGGCGTGCACAACACCGATCACGCTAGTGATGGCCATGGTCCCCACCGGCGACGACACTCACACCGAGAGGCGACATCGGTCACAAACGACCAAGACGCACGAAGTCGTCTCCGGACCGGTCGCGATCGACGCGACCCCGCACGACCAGGAGGTCAGCAATGGAACCCTTCGCCGCCGGATTCTTCATCAACCTGTATTTGTTGACCCGCCCGAGCGACGCACCGAATCAGTACGGCAACGCTCCCCAGGACTGACCCGACCCGACGATCGATCGCACGCAGTGACAACATCGTCGCCATGACCTCCGACTCCACCCGCTGGCTCGATGCAACCGATCACGCTCGGCTCGTCGCGTCGGGCGAGGCCACCGCCGTCGAGCTCGTCGACACCGCGATCGCTCGGATCGACGAACTCGACGGCCCGCTCAACTCGGTGGTCATCCGCTGGTTCGACGATGCGCGAGCCGCCGCTGCCGACGTCGATCGGCGGCGCGCCTCGGGCGAGGAGCTCGAGCCGTTCGCCGGAGTCCCGACCCTGATCAAGGACCTCTGGGCCCACTCGAACGGTCATCCGATGACGTTCGGCAACGCCGCATTGGCTGCCGGGATGCCGACGTCCACCCACGACACCACGCTCGTCGCCCGGTTCCGGGCAGCCGGGCTCATTTCGCTCGGGCGCACCAACAGCCCCGAACTCGGCTCGTTGCCCGTGACCGAGCCAGTGGCATTCGGGCCCACCCGGAACCCGTGGAACACCGATCACACGCCTGGTGGATCGTCGGGGGGAGCCGCGGCCGCCGTGGCTGCAGGAATGGTGCCGATCGCGAACGCTTCCGACGGCGGCGGCTCGATCCGCATCCCGGCCTCGTGTTGCGGGTTGATCGGCCTCAAGCCCTCGAGCGGCCGGATCTCCATGGGCCCGGAGCGCGACGAGTCCGGTGTGAGCGTCCACTTCGCCGTCACCCGGTCGGTACGTGACACCGCCGGGCTCCTCGACCTGGTGTCCGGGCCTGCGGTCGGCGACACCGTGATCGCACCGACGCCGACCCGTCCGTACCTGTCCGAGCTCGGCGTCGATCCCGGGACACTGCGCATCGGCGTGCTCGCCGAACATCCGCTGGGCGGACGGCTCCATCCCGATTGCGTCACCGCGACCCGAGAGGCCGCGACGCTGCTGGAGGGCCTCGGCCACCACGTCTCGGACGGGCATCCCGCCATCCTGGACGACCCGGACTTCGCCAGCCGCTTCATGGCGGTCTGGGCGACGAACATGGCGGTGGGGATCCGGGCGATCGGCGACTTCGTCGGGCGGCCGCTCGAAGAACACGAAGTGGAGCCGGTCAACTGGGCGATGGCGCGATTCGCCGACACGGTCACGGCCACCGACTTCGCTGCCGGGCTGTCGGCGATGAACCGGTACCGGCGTGCCATCCGGTCGTGGTGGGCGGACGGCTGGGATCTGTTGCTCACGCCCACCCTCGCCGAGCCTCCGGTACGGATCGGCGAGCACGATGCCGTCGACGGGAACCCGATGGCACCGATGGCGCGTGCCGCCGAGTTCGTGGCGTTCACACCACCGTTCAACACGAGCGGTCAGCCCGCGATCAGTCTGCCCACCCACGTGAACAGCGACGGACTGCCGATCGGAGTGCAACTGGTCGCCGACTACGGCCGTGAGGACCTGTTGATCCGAATCGCATCCCAGCTCGAAGCTGCCGATGCGTTCATCCTTCCCGACGGTTCCACCATCGCCTGAAATTCGTTGCCTGATCTTGATCGCCGGAACTCGATTGCCGCACCTCGATCACCGCTCCGGTGCTCGACACGGCGTCGTCTCTCGATCCCGATCACGGGTCGATGCGGTGACGCCACCGCAGATTCGGTCAAGGTGCGTGAAATCCGGTCGATACAGAAGATGTACATTGGTTAAACATTGAGTAATGCGATGAAGCCGCCGACGATCTCCACGACCAACTCCATTGCCGACGCAGCGTGGATGTTCGACGTACTGTCGGAGCCCATCAACAGGTTCCGGATCTCGGACCGTGTCGTCACGTACTGCAACACGGCGTGGGCGAACCACTACGGCATGGAAGCGTCCGACGTGATCGGCCGCTGCCTGGACGACTTCTTGTCCGACGACGAACTCGACGGCCTGCACACTCAGCTGCAGTTGATCGGCCCTGATCGCCCGGTGATCGTGGACAGCGAAGCACGGGTCGACTCCGCAGAAGAACAGCACTGGCTCGAATGGGTCGACCACTACGTCGTCACCGAGCACGGACCCGAGATCGTGTCGATCGGACGCGATGTCACCGATCGACACCTCGCACAGCAAGCACTCGCCGAGAGCGAAGCGCGGTTCCGGAACCTGGCCGATTCGTCATCGGACATCGTGTGGCGCATGCGCGACACGGGAGGCGGGTTCGACTACCTCAGCCCGTCCACCTTCCACATCCTCGGATACCTCCCCGATCACTTCCTCGGGAACATCAGGCGCCTGCTCGACATCTGCGAGCCGAGCACCCGTTACACGCTCGAACGGCTCTTCACCGGTGAGCGATTCTCCGGCCGGTTCGACCTCGCTCTCCGCCACGCCGACGGGCGACCGGTGATCCTCGAATCGTCGGTGTCGAGAAGTGGTGATGCGATCCACGGTGTCGGCCGAGACGTCACCCAGATCCGCA
>Ga0307981_1002341_pt1 | contig 15569 bp, 16 predicted proteins | sample OrgLakmetagen987_FD_201849 | JGI IMG/M metagenome (GOLD analysis project Ga0307981, IMG submission 201849) | Saline water microbial communities from Organic Lake, Antarctica - #987 | ecosystem: Environmental > Aquatic > Non-marine Saline and Alkaline > Saline | place: Antarctica: Organic Lake... | reverse complement strand
GGGATAGATTAGCTTTCTTTCTGTCTACAAGATATGTTGTTTTACCGTCTATTATTTTAATCTGTGTTGCATTTACAAAAAGTGAACTCGCTTGATTTAGAGTAACACCAGACCCTGCAAATAAGGTATGAGTAACTAAAAAACTAAAAACTATATACTTCATTACTGTCTCTCAACTTGTGAACTTCCTCTCGTTGAGGTGCCATAGCTTTTATTTCTGTCATCTTTAATAATAACATCACAGCTTTTAGAATCTTTTACATCCCAATATTCCTCGGAGTCATTAAGACTTAGACTTCCAAATATAAGACCTTGCAATTTTTTGGTTGCAGTACTTCCGCAAGAATTTTCTCTTGTATAAACGTGTTTACCTAGTGTCGAACCAACAAAGCTTAAAATGTCATCGAAATCTTCTTGTTTGATACTTTTACCTGAATTATCTAGTAGAGGTCCAAGCTTTTCTCTCAGAAATTTATGTTCTTTTTCAAATTGATCGGAGTCGTCAGACATCTCGTCGAAAAGCATGTCTTTATACATTTTATGGCGTACATCTAGAGCCTCTCTGATAACAGACAAGTCATTAGCGTTTACTTCGACAGAGCTTGAATTTTTAGCATTTTTTTTCATTGATAGTAACGTAAAAGCGAGGGCAGGAACTCCATCATCATCCTTAACTGTAATGACACATTCTTTAGCGCCATTTTTATAAGAAAATTTAAAATCAGAAACTTTATAATCACCATCTTCAGCTTGGACAGAGTTGCCGATAGATTTAATAGTTAATTCATCTTTCATACAGTTTACGCCTGAAGGTTTCTTATCAGTTGAGTCTTCAATCGTTTGAGACTTTAAGCTACAAATGCCTTTTGACTTTAACTGGTTTCCTATTCTAGTCATATGTTTTTGAACTGAGACTTTTTTGATGTGATCATTAGACCAATCCAAATCAGCAATTTTATTTCCTGAACTATCGTGTATACCTAGTAAGCCAGCTCCAATTCCAGATAAATTATCACCAACACCAGTAGTGACTTCAATGTTTACTGGGCATGGCCTACCACCTCGAGTGAGAGTATTTTGAAGTATACCCACTTTGCCAATTTTATCTGAACACTCTTGAGAAGACTTAATTTTAAGTATTGCTTTAACTAGATTTGCTGAATCTTTATCATCTTGTGCAAGTTGCTGTGAGCAAATGCTTTCTAAGTCTTTTAATTTATCCTCAATAACCTGTGAATGAGCAGTATTTAAAATGACTAATAAACTTAAAAATAATAACCTCAAATCATTCTCTTTGTAATTTTTTACTTTATCGGTTCATTATACTTAGATATTGAGAGAAAGATTTAAGACGAGTACTTAATAAATAGAAATGAGTGCAAGTTATTAAAATTAAATAGAGTTTGGTTAAACAATTTGGGATAGATAAGGTTTAAAATTTTTAGTAGCGCCATTAATACAAGGCATTTTATAAAGGGATAATATTTCTATTCGAATAGTTTAAGTAAATTCTCTTTCATTTTTCTTAAAACTTCTTCTGTGTAGGTTATTTTTCCATGCCCAGAGTCTCCAGTATTGTCGATCTTATGATTCTCACCACCAATAATTGGAGATCCATAAATTCCAAACGAGGGTGTCATTCCAATTCCATGTGAGTCATCTTTTTGATAGAAGTTAACCCATTTTTTTGCGTTAGTTTTATATAGCTTCTTTGGATATTTCCGAGACCATACTCTCACAGGTTTATCTTCTTTAGAAAATGGATTCAGGTAGTCATATGCTTGTCCAGCATATTGGTCCACAACTTCAGCGATAGCGTGTTGAGCTTCAATAACTGGATCAATACTTAGAACGAGATCAGCTTCAATATTATAGCGTTTTAATTGTTCTAAAAACTTTACGGCTGATCTTCCTCCACTAGAGTGAGTTAAAATTATAAGCTTTGGATGAATATTTAGCTCTTTGGATTTTTTAGCGTATTTGAGTAAACAGTCTTTTGCGTTAGCTATTCCCTTTGGAAAGCCAAAAGTTGAGGCTTCTATCTCATCATCAATGTCTGATATGGTGTTTATATTTATATTCTCAGGTTCTGCAATAATTTCACTTTCTTCAGAGGCAAAGATTGCAAAGTCAAAATTTTTGGCATGAGAGTTTAGCTCTTTATCAGATATTAAGTCGCTCATAATTCCTTTGTCGATTCCAGACCACTTCGTGAATGCTGAATTTTTAACTTCTAATTCTTTAGAGAGTATGTCGTATGCACTTTTCTTGAATGACTCCGGTAGATTTTGAAAACTTCTACATTTAATTATTTGGGCGAGTAGGGAATGAGTTCTCGGATTGTATGCACCGGTTCCTGCAAAGCTTATAACAAATGCTTTAGAGTCTTTGTTTGGCTCGCAGATGTTTAATGCATTTCCCATCTCGTGACGGTCTTTAATTTGTAAAACATTATTGGTTTGATTCGCGACTATAATTCCAAGTTTTGCTTTTAATTCTAAGTAAGAGGAATCTTTACTGAAACTCTCGCAAATAGAAATGTTGGTGAGTGTGTTGATGTCTTTAGATAAAGAGATTGCGGTATCTACTTCAAGAGTAGAGCTACCATCATTGATATTACACTGTGAAGCCAGCACCACATGCATTGATAACAGATAAATAAGAATGGGCACAAAAGATCTCATACTGAACTGATCGGTTATTCGATGTGAATTCTAAAGTAATTTATATTTTATAACTATTTGATTTAAGGTGACAGACGTTCCAATTTCCAAGAGTTTTCCGACTTAGTGAAGTGGAATCTGTCGTGAAGTCTATTTGGACGGCCTTGCCAAAATTCAATCTCATCGTATGTGAGTTTATAGCCACCCCAGTTCTTAGGACAAGGAAGCGAATCTTTGTTTTTGTATTCTTCTTCAATTGTCTCGACTCTAGTTTGAAGTATCTCAAAGTCGACGGGTTGACTTTGGTTTGATGCCGCTGCACTAATTTGAGAACCTTTGGGTCTTGAACGGAAATATTTATCAGATTCTTCGTATGATATTTTTTCACAAGTTGCTCTTATTCGAATTTGTCTCTCGACTCCTTTCCAAAGAATAGTAAGTGCTACGTTTTTATTTTTTTCAATTTCAATACCTTTAGTACTCTCGTAGTCGGTGTAGATAACAAGACTATCGCCTTTAACTTCTTTTACAAGAACGACTCTTGCATTAGGAAATCCATCCAAGCCTATTGTCGAGAGAGTCACAGCATTAGGTAGTGGCAGATTTTCATTGATGGCATCGTTAAACCAACTCTCTAAAAGTTTCCCTGGAGAATCTTTATAGTTCTCAATCTCTAGTGGCTTTTGCATATAATCTTGTCTAACGTCTTTTAAATCCATAATATATCCTTTTCCCTTGGAGATATCATGTCAGATTATAAACTTATTCACAATCCAAAGTGTTCCAAAAGTAGACAAACATTAGAACTGCTAAAATCAAAAGGAATAGAGCCTCAGATCTTATTGTATTTAGAGAAGAATTTAGATGAGAGTTTTCTTAAAGAAGTTTTTAAAGCCTTACCAAATCCACCAGCAAAATATTTAAGAGTGAAAGAGGATGATTATAAAAACCTTGAAAATAAGCCAGAGACATTGGCCGAGGTAATCGCGGCCATAAAAAAATATCCCAAGATTTTAGAGCGACCTATTCTTTATCACAAGGGACATGCTCGAGTGGGTAGGCCACCAGAGAATGTGCTCGAAATTATTTAGTAATAGTCCCGTTTTCAATAAAGATTTTCACTTCATATGACTTAGGGTCTTGAACAGAGAAGAAGTCAGCAGTTAGACCTTTCTTTACTTTCAGATCATAGTTGTAGTCTACTTCAGGGTTAGGGGAGAACTTCACAAGTCCATTGTTTAGCTCTACATAGATATCGTATTCAGCATCTGTAAAAGTAATATTTGCTTCTTTTCCATCAACAGTTAACTTTATATTTGTTGGAACTTTAAAGTCACAGTTTGCTCCTTCATAATTCTCTAGATCTATTTCAACTGTTTCACCTGATTGGTTGATAAAAGATTCAGTAGGTGGCGTTTCTAACTTACAAGTCCAGGATAATTTGTCATCTAGTGAATTAGTAAAATTGAATAATCCAGATTTAAAGTTCACAACTAATTCATCAGTCTCTTCTTTTGGAAAATCAATCGCGCCTTCAAATTGATTTGTATATGTGTTTTCAGTGAAGTGATACTCATCTAATACTTTTACTTTTCCACTGGTCATATTGATATCGATTAATCCGCCTAAGAATACGACTTTTCCAAGCTTTTCATTTACTTCAAATATAGGTGTGAATTTCCAAATCATAATAGAGATGAATAATAAAAAAATACAAAATGTTGAAATGAAAGTGATCGACATCCACTTAAGAAGAGGGTGTCTGTTTGGTTTAAATAGCTTTAATCCACGATCGAGACGGTAGTGGTTGGCAACCTTAGCAGGAGCACCCAGATCTTCTAGAACCTCTTTAATATCTTGATCGGGATACTTCTTAAGTGAGTCTTGGATATGTTGGTTTATATCCAGGATAATACTTGAGCGATCTGAGGGAGTAATGTCCTGTAGATGCTTTTCTAGTTCGAAGAGGTATTGGTCCAAGATTGAGTAGTTTTTCATGGGTTTACATTATCATCTTGGCCCAATATATCCAATAATTTAGATTTATGAGACTCATTTTTGCCTCTTTTGATTTTGATATAAAGAAACTCAAGTCTTTAGTCGATAAGTTAATGAATACAAGGAGCAAGGAGCTTATATGAGTAAAGTTATAGATTTTCAGAAAAAAAGACAGGACTCGATTGCTAAGAAGAAAAGATCTTTTGAGCGAGTTTTATTCTCTGAATTTTTAGGCGCTTATGCTGAGATTGATAATAACGGAACAAAATACTCTGTTAATCTTATTGATATCTCAAAAGACGGATGTCTTTTTCAAGTTCCATTTACTGAGAGCGCTAAAGATCAATTTCCAATAGATCAAGAAACTACAATAAGAGTATATTTTACTAAAGATGATTTTTTACCACTGGTTGTAAATGTTAAACACGGCTCAGAGTATATCGATGAGAAGGGTTCTGCTTTTATGCGTTTTGGTGGGGAGTTTGATAAGACACTTCCAAGCTTTCAGGCATTTGAGCCTTTTATAGACTTCATTTATAAGTTCGCAGAATTTTCATGCATCGATAAAGGTGAGTCTAAAGTTTACTTTCTTTAAAGCTTAATTTTTCCAAGGCCATATGGATCAATAATTGATAATATCTTTGGCATGAAATACCTTTTTGTTCTTTCATTTATTATGCTGTCATGTGCTACGACTGAAGAGGGCATGTTTAAGCAAGACCTCGATCAAGTATATATTGGCTCTGGTATTGAAAAGTACTATCTCTCAGATCTTCCTGATTGGTCTAACTTCTCAAGTGAAGCTAAGTGCAATAGAACTACGCCTATTCGTTATTTAAACTTTAAAGATATGCACGCTAGCTATTCTCTAGATTATGAACAACTGATTCAATATCAATTAATGCTCAATCGCAGATTTGCAGACTATAAAAAATCAACGGGCCGTAAAACGGTTTTCTTGAAAGACGAGTCATTTTTAACTTTTAATGTGCATCAACAAATTATCGGCGGCGGAAGAGATTTTATACTTCCAAAGTTTAATAGAATCCATCTCGTCTGGATTGATTTTGCCCTTAAAAGCAAAGCTGAATTAAAGAAACTAACGACACTGATGAGAAGCCAAAAAATGCTTCGAGGTCATCCCGTGTTTGTATCAATGTGTTTGTCCGCAAATGAGATGGATGACTTTATAACTAAAAATAAATTTTCTGAATCTGGTGTAAAGGGGATTTCTCAGTCCATGTTTACTCCTTACAATACAGACTTTAGTCTCGACTATAATTATTCACTGGATGTGAATAAGCTTTTTAAAGATAAAGCCGTTTATCTTTATTCAAATCAAAAAACAGATTCAATTATTGGAATAAAAAAACAGATTAAATACTAACTATAAAAGAAAGGTGAAAAATGAGCTTTACAAAAAATGATCACAAAGAAGAATTAGACAGAGTTAATGCAACTTTTCAAACAAATATGGGAAACTTCGACGTTGTTCTTTACGCTAAAGAATGCCCTGAAACTGTTTGGAACTTTGTTAACCTAATTGAAGGAAGACAAGAAACAGTTAAAGATGGTCCTTTTTATGACGGATTAACATTTCATAGAATTATTTCAAACTTTGTGATTCAAGGTGGATGCCCTGATGGAACAGGAATGGGTGGACCAGGTTATAGGTTTGGAGACGAGTGTCACTCAGAATTAAAACATGATGAAGCTGGAATCCTATCAATGGCCAATGCTGGACCTGGAACAAATGGTTCTCAGTTCTTTGTAACTCTTGCCGCTACACCACACTTAAATGGTCGTCACACAGTTTTTGGTAAAGTTACTGAAGGTATGGATACGATAGAAAAAATTGCAGCTGTAAAAGTTGGACCTGGTGATAAGCCAGTTCAAGATGTTGTAATGGAAAAAGTAACAATCAATAGATAAATTTAATCTGATGCTTGAAGGTTTAATTCTTTAAGCATCAAACCACTTGCTGGTGCCGCTATTGATGCGAGTTTAAATTCTTCTCCAACTAAACTCGCTTTCAGCTCTTCTATACTCATTTTACCCAATCCCACAGATACGATTGATCCCATCATAATCCTAATTTGATTTCTTAAAAAACCATAAGCACAAACTTCATAAATATAGGAAGTCTTCGGAAAAAAACTGGCCGTAAGTTCAGTGTTGTCTTTGATAAAAGAACTTATAATTTCTCGTTCAAAAATTTTGTCGGGGTTGGGTCTAAAACAGTAGCGACTAAAGTTGTGGTGACCTTCATAAATTCTCGCTGCTTGATGCATTAGATCCATATCGAGACTTCCGGGAAAGTTTGTGATGAAAGGGGCAGAAAAAGGGTGGGGCTTATGTACATTGCTAAAAAAGTATTGATAAGTCTTAACTTTTTTATCATTGATAATCTGGAACTCAGGAGTTGCCTTCTCTACACTTAATGCTTTTATATCTTGAGGAAGATTCTTGTTGAGTTCAGTGAAAATAAAATCTGGATCAAATTCGTTTGTCGTTGTGAGCTTACAGTACGATTCCATTGCTGAGACCATAGCGTCTGTTCTACTAGCACCAAGGGTTTTGAATACTTCTTTTTTTTCAAAGATAAAATTGAGAGTTCTCTCAAGCATTCCTTGAACGGTACGATAGGTTTCAGTTTGTTTTTGCCAACCATGAAAACGAAACCCTAAATATTGAAACTTAATAAGGTAGTGGTACTTGTCTCTTTGGATCACATTGATCCGAGCGTAATTTTATCAACCATTAGTTGAATGATTTCATTGCCACGAAATCTATTTATTCCGATACTAAATTGAACGGTTAAACCTTCCTTTTCTTGTTTAGCAAAAAGGTCCTCTGGCATCTGTGTATTCCATTTACCAATATAGTTAAAACTTATACCACCAATCTTTTGTCCCGGAAGATCATCAGATACAAAAGTCCATTTAACATGAAGGTCTTTTAGTATTTTATAACTTTCAACACGTGCGTTTACCATTCTAAATGTGGGTCTTTGATTACCCATTCCAAATGGCTCCATAAGAGCGAGTTCTTTAATAAGCTTTCTATCTATCTCTTGAAATTTTAATATGATGTCGTAGTGATCTTGCTTTGTTCTTTCCATCTCAGGTATGGCGACAAGAAGGTTATTCATTCGCTCTTTAAAAGCTGTGAAATTCTCTTTTTTCATCGAAAGACCAGCAGCAGCTTTATGTCCTCCAAATTTTATGAATAGATCTGAACACTGTTTTAAAAGGTCATAAAGATTTAAACTCCCAGCACTTCGACAACTTGCCTTCATAACTTTTGGATCTTCAGAATCTGTGAAAACCATTGCAGGTACTTCAAAGGTCTCAACAAGTTTTGAGGCCACAATTCCTATTACACCTTCATGCCAATGCGGCTGGTAGGTGATGCATGAATATATCTCACCCGTTTTAACTTCTTTAATTATATTGGCGCGAGCTTCATCAAAAACTTCTTTTTGAATTATTTTTCTCTCGCGGTTTGAAATTTCAAGATGAGAATAGTTTGCGAATGCTTCTTTATAGTCTGAACTAATCAAAAGATTTAAAGCTTTCTCAGGATGATCTAGTCTGCCTTTACTGTTAATTAGTGGGCCAACATAAAATGATATTTTTTCACTCGGTATTACTTCGCAGTTTCTGTCTTCATCTGTGAAGAAACTTGCGATTCCTGAAAATGTAGTTTTTGGAATTTGTTTTAAACCGTGACGAGTAAGTTTCATGTTCATTGGAGTGAGCTTTGCCATATCGCAAATTGTACCAATGGCCACAAATTGTAATAGGGGATAGATGCTTGGAATTTCTTTACCTTGAGTAGCCCACTTATTTTTAATAGCGAGACAGATCGCAAATGCTACTCCAACTCCTGCAAGTGGCATTAGTACTTCCTTATCCTCATCGCGACGATTTGGATTCACAACTGCATAGGCGTTAGGAAGGTGCTCTCTGGCGTCTTTATGATGATCTGTAATGATAAGATCGAGTTCTTTCTCTTTTGCGTATTCACATGTTTCTAAATTGGTTATTCCACAATCAACAGTTATTAGCAGCGATACACCTTTTTCAAGCGCATTATCCACACTGGCAGGATGAACTCCGTAACCTTCGACAAAGCGACTTGGTTGAAACAACTCAACTTCAACGCCGACCATTTTAAAGAAGTGAAAGAAAAGTGCACAAGAAGTACAGCCGTCCACATCGTAGTCGCCATAGATCCCAATAATTTGTTTCTTATCAATAGCTTCAGTTATGCGATCTACAGTTTTGTCCATATCGAGCATATCTGTAATATCGGGAAGGTCTTTAAGATTCCAAGAAAAGTATTCTTCAGCTGATTCAAATATATCTCTTTTTTCAAAGAGTCTAATGATTGCTGGGTGGAGTTTATTTTTTAAATCGGTGTTTTCAGTTAGTTGGCTCATCTCCTATTGTTACCATAGGAGAGGTGTTTAGACTAGATTTACCAAATGACAAAGAGTCCTTTGATGAGATCTTCTTCTTCAAGCTCGTGCCCTTTGGCCCATAACTCATCGAATTTATATTCATCATTTCCGTGTATTTTTGCAAAATAGTTAAGCGGGAGAAATGACTTTCCGCAACTAAGACATTTTTCCACTTCAGCAGCCGACTCGGTTAACTTTGAGCAACAATGACATTTTCTTATAATCATTTTGGTTTTCTTTGTTACTGCAGGTCTTAAGTTATCCATTGGATTATCTGTCCTTGTGAGCATTAATATTACTTAACGTTTCGTCTCTACACAGATTTTGATTAGGAAAATTTTGCCTATACTCCAATAAAAACAAAAAGCCCCTGAATTACAGGGGCTTAAGGTTATTACTTGATTTTTTTAGTTTTTAAACTGTCATTCCTGCATCATTTGCATCTTCAACTTCGTCTTCAGAAAGATCAGGGTTGGTTACTGTACCTTCTGTCTCGATTGTACCATTGTCTACAGGAGCTATGTTAGAGCCTGATGATAATGTTCTGTTCATGTTGTAGTTGAATGGTTGCATCACCATTGCTTGGTTATTCATCATTGGATTTTGCAGTTGTGCTTGTTGTCCAAATGGTTGTCCTTGATTCATTGTTGAGTACTGTCCACCGTTGAAATAGTCTCCTGTGATTTGGTAAGTTGGTTGCATGCTATTCATTGCTCCAAGCATTCCGTAGATTCCATTTTGAAAGTTACTCATTCTCATTTCTTGTTGCATTGATTGCATCATCATCATCATGTTTAAGTTATCGTTTCCGTTACTTAAGCTTGGTGCCTGAGTCATTGGGAATCCAGAATTCATCATCATTGTCATGCTCATCATCATTTGTTGTTGTTGCATCATCAAGATTGCCATCATATCTGGTGCACTTGAACTGGCAGATACTTGCTCTTCAAGTTTTGCAAGTCTATTTTCTTGCTTACAAGTTATTGTTTCAAGCTCAGATTTTTCTTCTTTTAATTTTTTAGTCTCTTCAAGAAGAGCAACTTTTTCTTCTTCAAGAGCTGTTTTTTCTGCTTTTAGTTCAGCAATCTCTACTTCTTTTTTAGCAAGGAGTGCTTTTATTTCTTCAAGCTCAATTTCTACAACACCTACTTGAAGCTCTAGTGATTCTATATCTAGGGCCGCAAATTCAGCTTCAACTTTCATATCAGATACTTTCGATGCAAGAGTTGAAATCTCTTTTTCAGCAGAAAGAATTATCTGATTAAGTTTTTCAACTTCTTCAGAAGTATTTACAGGACTTTCAGAGATTGAGGCTCTTAGAACTTCAAGTTCTTGCGTTTTTTCTGCAAGTTTCTTTTTAAGTGATTCAATTGTTTCTGTATCAACTTCTGTTTCAGCAACCACAGTCTCTACTTCTGTTTCTACTTCTGTTTCTACTTCTGTAATAATTGATTCTGGATCAGATTCAACTTCTGTTTCAGTAACGACAGTTTCTACATCAGTAACTAGTGATTCATTGTCACCTTCGTTTTCACCGCTGATCGACTCAGTATTATTTCTAGCAATTAGGTCCCAGTCAATTTCGCGACCTTCTTTTTTAGCTTCGGCTTCTAAGATTTCCCTCTCCGCTGGACTAACAGTAGTATAAGGATTTGGCTCTTTGTCATCTTGAGTGTTTATTGAAATCTCAGGGTCTCCGTCGCCAATTTGAATAATTGAAGGCGCTCTTTGATGAGTTGGCTCTTTGTCTTGTGAATAAGCGCTTGTGCTTGCTAGCAACATTAATGCAACGGGTGTTAGCATTAGAAGCTCTCTGAATTGTTTCGTTTGCTTTTTCATTTCTCTCTCCTCGATTCTCTCTCTACAAAAATCGTTATATTTAGATACCTATATACATACAAGTCTTGTGCCAAGTGTTGATGGCGTGAAGTCACTGGAATTACGAGGAATTAAACTCTTTTTGTTTGGTTTGGGTGTGAAAATGTGAATACCTTTAAGTCGGGGTGTCTAAAAGTTAAACAATTTTTTTCATTTCAATATGATTTATTGTATATTTCCTTAAATTAAATTTATAAGGGTATTCACATGCATCACAAAGAGCCATCTCTACTAGTTTCTCTAATTCCTGTTGTCGTTCTCGTTATCTTGCTTTCACTGAATGTTATTATATTTGCAGATGATTCCTCATATGGGCCCAATCAAATTGCGTTACTACTGACTTCTATGGTGTGTGCCTTCATCGGTGTATTTCATTTAAGAAGACCCTATAAAGACCTAGAGAAGAAAGCACTGGCATCAGTATCCGTATCTACTCAGGCAATTCTTATCCTTATGATAGTTGGATCACTAATTGGTATTTGGATTCTAAATGGTGTTGTCCCAACAATGATCTACTACGGAATCAAACTTATTAGTCCGGAAGCCTTTCTTCCAGTCTCACTCGTTATTTGTAGTGTTGTCTCAATTGCCACTGGAAGTTCGTGGTCAACAGCCGGAACTGTAGGTATTGCTTTAATTGGAATAGGTAAGACTCTTGGTATCCCGGAAGGCATGGTTGCCGGTGCAATTGTTTCTGGATCATACTTTGGGGATAAGCTTTCTCCTTTATCTGATACTACTAATCTTGCTCCCGCTATGGCCGGAAGTGAACTATTTGAACATATTAAGCACATGACTTACACAACTGTTCCTTCAATACTCATCTCCTTAACAATATTTTTATTCTTAGGTCTTTCTTATTCGAGTGACACTTTAAATGCCACTCAAATTGAAGAGGTTTTAAAACTTATAGATGGAAACTTTAATATTTCACTTTGGTTGTTTCTGCTTCCTATAATTGTTATTGGTCTTGTGATGAAAAAAGTTCCGGCTGTTCCAGCTCTTCTAATTGGTACAATCCTCGGAGGAGTATTTGCTCTTATCTTTCAAACGAGTCTTATTACTAAGCTTGCAGGGGGAACTCTTGGAATTGAAGGGATCTACCAAGTACTACTTAAGACTTCATTTTCTGGTTTTGAAATAGTATCCGGAAACGCCATGATTGATAAACTTTTCAGTCGAGGAGGAATGAGTGGCATGATGAATACCGTTTGGATGATTCTTATGGCCATGATCTTTGGTGGAATGATGGAAGTGACGGGAATGCTCACGACCATTGCAAACTCAATTTTAAAATTAGTAAAAGGGACTACAAGTCTAGTTGCTGCAACTGTTGGTTCTGGAATATTTTTAAATCTCACAACCAGTGATCAATACATTGCCATCGTTGTTACGGGACGAATGTTTAAGTCAGCATACGCAAAAAAGGGTCTTGCCCCTAAAAACCTCTCTCGAGCAGTTGAAGATGGATCAACTGTAACAAGTGTCCTCGTGCCTTGGAATACATGTGGAGCGTACTTTAGTACAATCCTAGGTGTATCAACTCTAACGTATCTACCTTTCGCTTTCTTTAATCTTTTAAGTCCTATTGTATCAATTGCAATTGCTGCAAGTGGAAAGACTATGGATAAACTTGAAGAGGAAGTAGAAGCTTAAGTTTTTTGAGTAAACTCTCTCAAGAGACTGCCTGTTATTTCTACAACTGAAGGTTTTGGTATTGTTCCAGTTGGCCATGTACTTGTTGGATTCTTTATGTCTTTAGTTCGCTCACCAGGATGTTGTACTGAGAGAAATAAGCTTTTCTGATCCGGTGAAAAACACAGTCCTGTAAATTCCGCTTCATTTGGAGAAGAACCCACTTGAATTACTTCACCCGCTTGATCACCACTGGTTGGAATTACAAAGAGTCCATTGTTACCAAACGCCTTATAGGGTGACTTCCCAATAACTTTTCCATCTATATCATTACACATCCATAGATTTCCATTATTATCGAATGCTAAATTATCTGGACAAGTTATACCTGAATCTTCGCCTCCTAGAATAAAGGTTTCAGCTTTAAAAGACAGGCTAGTGTGGTCATTCTTGTTTTCAGTGATTTTTAAAATACTTCCGTGAAAATTTCCGGCCGGCTTATTATTTGTAAGTGTGACATAGACATCTTTTGTTATCGGATGAATTTCAATGTCCTCTGGTCTAGCAAGAGGAGTCGCTCCTAAAATCTTTGCCGCTTTTCTCGTATAGATTTGAACATCTAGTTGAGTTCTAAAATGTTTTTTAAGAATAGGAGAGTCATTAAGATCTAGTGAAAGCCATTTTCCTTGAGTTGTATCTGCGACATATAATTTACCCACGTCGAGACTATCATTAGAAGATGAAATGAACTTATAGATATGTTCATCATTTTTATCGTCAGCAGAGTAAACCACAGCTTTATTATTTTCAACTAAACAAGTTGCGCACTCATGGGCATAGCGACCAATTGATGTATGTTTTTTTGCTTGACCAGTTTTTGGATTAATTTCAACAACCCAGCCATAATGTTCTGGTGGGTGAGAGTAAATTTTTTCCCAACTTGCCCTTGAAGCTGTAATTTGACGTGAATTCTCAATTCGCTCTCCATAAGACATGTCGTAATTTTCTTCGCATGTAAGCATTGTGCCCCAAGGAGTTTTTCCTCCAGCGCAATTTGCAAGCGTTCCTATGGCAAAATTTTGTCCCTCTATCTCTACGTTATTTGCAAAAGGAATTTTTGTGTCACCTCTAATTCCTTTGTTGTATTTAGATTTAGAGTTAAATTCCCAGCCTTCATTAGTTTTATTGACCTCAATTATTGATCCACCAACTGCTCGGCGCTCTTTATCAATATTTTCTTTAGATCTTTCGTATCCACTTACAAATAGAGGATTTACATACTCATGATTTACCCACATTAGAAGTTTGTCGGGACCCAAAGCTTCGTAAGCGATATAGTCGTTATTAAAGCCGAAAGTTTCTCGTGAGTTGATCCTATCACCCCAAGAGATGATTTTTTTATAATCTAGTCCTGGTGCCAAGATTAAATCATCCTTTAGAGAGGCTTTAATGCCTTTGATTGATCTTGTTTGACAGCTTGCAAGATTTGCTAGAAGTCCATAATTGGCCACAGTCATCCCTGTTGCACCGAGAAATTTTAAAAATTGTCGTCTATCTAGATTTTTCATGCCTTTATTATACTTGTTTAAAACCTATTTGCTAAGAGCTATTTAGTTACACAAAAATAACAATTACTTTTAGTTGTGTATCAAAGAAACAAATGATTTCATATCCTTAAACATAAAAAGTGAGAAAACTATGAAATTATTGATACTTTTAACTGTTCTATCGACTTCGTTATTAGCAACAGACCTTGATTTTAGTCTTATTGGCCATGACGGGAGTTCACATTCTTTAAAAGCAAATAAAGGAAAGATTGTAGTATTAGAGTGGTTTAATCATGGATGCCCCTTTGTCAGAAAGCATTACGATTCAAAAAATATGCAAAATTTGCAAAAAAAGTATAAAAACAAAGTTGTTTGGTACACGATCAACTCCAGTAATGTGGATAAGCAAGGTTATTTAAAAAATGAAAAAGCAGCCGCTAAAATGTATGAATCTGAGGGAATGAATTCAAAATCTTTACTGATTGATACTGCAGGGCGTGTTGGTCAAAAATATAATGCTAAAACAACACCTCATATGTTTATTATAAATACGAAAGGAAAACTCATCTATGAAGGAGCGATTGATAGTATCGCCTCTGCCAATGATAACGATATAAAAAAAGCCACGAACTACGTCGATGATGTTTTGATAAAACTTACAAATAATGAAGACGTTGACTATTTTAAAACCAAAGCATACGGATGTTCAGTTAAATACTAGGGATTATAATGAATACAAAAACTTACGATTTAGGATTACTTTTTTTGAGATTATCTGTTGGATGCTTAATGCTCACTCACGGCATACCAAAGTTTCAAACACTTCTTGCTGGTGGAGAAATTCAATTTCCTGATCCAATAGGACTTGGGGCAACTTTCTCATTGGCCATGACCGTGTTTGCAGAAGCTATTTGCTCTTTTTTAATTATCATCGGACTTAAAACAAGACTCGCAAGTATTCCTCTTGTCATAACTATGTTTGTGGCAGCTTTTATCGTACATGGAAATGACGCTTGGGCAGTTAAAGAGAAGGCGGTACTTTATCTTTGTATGTATATCGTTCTTATATTTACCGGAGCAGGAAATCACTCAGTTGATAGCAAACTGAAATAAATGCACATAAACTTTTCTCCTACTTCTCATTCTCTTGAAGAAGTTTCTTTTGAAGATTTTTTAAAAGTTGATATGAGACTAGGGGAGATTATAGCTGTAGAAGAATTTCCAAAAGCCCGTAAGCCTTCTTACAAAGTCAAAGTCGACTTTGGAGGACTGATAGGAGTTAAAAAATCTTCTGCTCAAATAACTCACCACTATTCAAAAGAACAACTTTTCGGCAAAAGAGTCGTTGCTGTCGTGAATCTAAAAGCTCGGCAAATTGGTACA
>Ga0307981_1002340_pt1 | contig 15570 bp, 9 predicted proteins | sample OrgLakmetagen987_FD_201849 | JGI IMG/M metagenome (GOLD analysis project Ga0307981, IMG submission 201849) | Saline water microbial communities from Organic Lake, Antarctica - #987 | ecosystem: Environmental > Aquatic > Non-marine Saline and Alkaline > Saline | place: Antarctica: Organic Lake... | reverse complement strand
TCCCAGAGGTGAACTGCACTTGAGACGGAGGCAGTTTGACGAACCGAACGAACGATCTCTAGTTAATTGTTAGAGCAAACGATCAACGATCAACGCGCAAAGCCACTTCTTCTGATTCCACGTTTCGATGAGCCACGCAACACTCTCGTGGGAAGGGGGAACGGCAGGCAACAAGGTTCTTTAACTAGCTACAGTACACCACCGATGCTCTCAGTGTCCTTTCTTAGCCGTTCGAGCGGAGACGGTGCGACGATGACGAAGACGAATAATAAGGGGAAACCAATCGTCCTTCAATAATCATTCGTCCTCTTGGTTCATTGAGGTTCCAAAATCCCAACCTAACGGGACTCAACTCGTTACTGTTTTGATTCACTCGTGGAAAGTTCGGCGAAACCGGGTTGTGTCGTGTGAGACATGTTAGTTAGCGTTCGCGCCATCGCGCCAACCGAACCAACGTTACATTTCGCTAAAACTGAAAAAAAACAAACTTTCATCGCTTCATTCTTTGCGCCTCTCCAACAAAGAGTCGAGCAACGATCACCACCCCCACCAACAATGGTACACTCCTCCTCTATCTTCGGAGGAGCCAAGGCAGTTCTGCAGGTGACCAACACGGGATGGGCTCAGTTTCCCGCCGACAACAACGACGAAAAGAACGCTGTCCTCGAGCAGTTGCTCTCGGACCCGCCAACCTGTGAGAGTCCTACCAAACGAATCAAGACCATGCATTCACCGTCCGCCGCAGTCAAGCGAAGATCCTTTGGCGAAGAGATTGATGGAAATCATCTCGATGCCGCTAACATTAGCATGCTTTCCATGGAATCCAAGGAAACTTTTGCAACGCAGGCCACGGAGGATACGGTCTCGGATTGTGCGACGGAAGCTTCTTCGGTAGCAATGTTGAGAGGCTGGTTGGACGACTTTGGCAAGCAGAGCAAGACACATTACACCAAATACAAGTCGCCCGATCCAACCTCGCTCGAAAAGCCCACTAGACCCCGCGTTGCAAGGAGTGCTGCTGATGCGGCTCCTCCTACTCCACTTCCACCTCCAGCGGCTGCCATGATTAAGCGAATCATGATGGATCCCAAACGTCAAGGCATGAAGACACCCATTCGCATGGTACCCAAGTACGATAAGAATGAAGTTCAAGCCACTGACGACAGATGTGCGTCGGTTGCCAAACTGTCGGCTTGGTTGGCGGACGATCCGACCACTACCAAAAAGGTGAAACAAATCCGTCGTGGCGCCAATGTGATTGCCAAGTCGCGCCAGTTCGATAAAGGCCTCGCCAACGTGATTGTCGAGCAAAACCATATCCGATCGGGCTCGGTTGCCAGCAAGAAGCAGTGGATCGAATCGGCTGCTTCTGTCAGTGACGAGACTGTTGACGACGACAGTGCTTCCTACTCGGACAGGAAACATTGGTTGGATGGTCGCTCCATGATGAATACTACTGGAGTTCAGAATGACTCGGCCAGTACGTTCAGTGTCTCGGATAAAAAGGCGTGGCTCAATAGCGCCTTCAAGAAACCGGATGGTACCAAAAAGCTGGTCCCCAAGGCTCGCACCGACTTTGTGACGGCTGCCGACGAACGCAACGATCTTTCGTCTCGCGCCAAGCAAATGTGGCGCAGTCGCGCTCCCTCCTCCAAGCGCAGTCCTGTCAAGACATCATCCGTGGTGTGCACTCCCATTAGGGAACAACGCGACATTCGTCCGCAGACTGAGGTCAAGGCGGAAAGTCGTCGCGAAATGCCGGTCAAGGGCCCCGTCAAGGAGGGCCCCATCAATAGTAGTCCCAAGCGCGCACTGGAACCCCCTCCCGTAGCTCTGGCTCCAGCCGCCGCCACCGCCGCCGACGAGCCACCCGTTAACTTTCAAGCGGCGCGCAACCTGCTGGTTCACAGAGCCAAGACCAACGGAAACAAGGTGGAAGTTCTCACCAAGGTGAAACTCCGCAAGAACAAGTTTGAGAAAATGGAAAAAGAGTCTCGTCGCATATCGTTGCCCACGGGACTTTTGAAGGCGTCTTGGGACGAGGCGGACGAAGGCCGGCCCAGCAACAGTTACACCAAAAAGTACGTGCCAGACATTTGCCCCAAAAAATCATTTGAAGAGCTCCCTTGATTAGCAAGGTATTGGACGCTCCATTGATTACACATTTTACATTGGAAAACAAAAAAAGGCGAGTCTCCCTGTCAAGGACCACTATACAAGAACAAAACAAACAGATTCCTATAGGGTTAACCGATAGAAAAGTGACCAGTCAATCAAATCAATACAGTACTCGTGTATAGATGTTTGTAGACACTTTTATGCTATCAATTCTCTATGCAAATGAGTGCATTTCGTTGGGGCGTCCTATAATAGGTACAGCAGCGTTCGTTATTAATGTTGCAGCGGTGGTTTGTGTTTGTGGATCATGCTTTGTTTCAACCATCCAATTCCACCACGTCAATAGTACAAAACTCGCGACAGGCCCACACCACAATATTGGGCACGAGCAAGCAACCCACGGCCCCTGCAAAAAAGGATGTGGCGCATCGGATCGCGTCAACGGCGACTCGGCCGTAAAGGTCCACCATGTCGGCACTGGGATGGTGCAGTCGGCCGGCAATGCCAGCAAGGGACCACAAAATCACCGTCGGAATAACAAAGTCGCGCCACGCGGGGCCCGCCAAACAGCAAACGGCCGCCACGGCCAGCAAGAGGCCCAGCGCAACAATGTCCGTGGCGAGTTGCAGGGCCACGCTGCCGCCCTCGGCCCGGGCGAGCAAACTGAGCTGATCCGCCGTCATGAGGACCATCCAGCCCGTGTGCAGATAAAAGGGAAAGCAAAAGAGGCAGTATTCCACCAGGCCTTGTCGATTGCCTTGGAGGGCTCGTTTTTGCGATGCCAATAGCGAAAGCAAGGAAAGGAGCGCAGCCAAGACGGCTACAAAGGATGCGACAAAGCATTGGAAGGAAAATGTAACGGTCCAGACTGTTTGAATGAGAAAGGTGTAAAAGAAATAAAAGCCTGTACCGGCTTGCACCACGGGTCGGGCCCGGTAGTAGCGCGTCAGTTGCGCCAGGGCAAATATGCCTTCCAAGGCCAAAATGGGTGCCCACAGGTAGTAGGCCCACTTGGCGGGCGTCACGAGCGTCAAGTATTGCTGCTGCAAGTGCCAGCGCGTATCCAACAATCCAAACAGGCCGGTAATGCCAATGCCCCACGAGACAAACAAGTGACCCACGTAGGTAACGGCATTCAAATAGTTCAATCCCGAGAGTTGTTGGCGGCGGTAGCGATAACTGTGGCTATTGTTGTTGCTGTTGCTGATGTTGTTGCTGATGCTGCGACGGTACGAGGAGGAATGGTAATGGGGGAGGAGTGCCGCGGTGGCACCGTCGTCGTCTTGGTCTTGGTGACTGCGATTATGACTATGATCCTGATCCTGATCGTTGTCGTCACCAGCCGTAAAGGTGTCTTCGTCAAAGAATATGCGTTCGGAATCGTCTTGCTGATTGGGTACGCCTTGTCCTCCAGTAAGGCCACGGGCGGCGGCATGGCGGGGCACTACGGGCGACAAGAGATGGGGCGTACTGGTACCGCCCTCCGGATCATCAGTGGCCAACAGGTAGGCGGTGCGAAATGTGCCGGGCGATTCGGCCGTCATTCGGAGCTCACAAGCTAAGGTTGTCAACAGCCAACAGCACACTGCAGGGAACGAGAGCAAATGATGTAGGATGATGCAATGATGTAATGATGTACCGGTACGTCGTTCGGATGAAGCGAGCACGAGTGAAAATAAAAAAAAGAGAACGTTCGGATGATTTTCAGTCACTCGAGTCACGGACTCAGAAAAAGAAACCAACCAAATCAACCAGCAACCAGAACCAATCATGCACCCGCGTATCTCGCATGGCACAATGGAGATTGGAGCAGGCATCAACAATCACGCACGGCCATCTGCCATCTGCTATTCGTAACCCCCAGACTAGTCTACCCTACTCAACTATTTTTGTTGAATAGCCATCATTTATATATACATATATATATATATATATATAGTAGCATGACGATAGTACCAACATTCATTCTTCTCGCAGCAGTAGCTCTCGGACCGGTAGCCTTGGCGTTTTCGAACCGCCCGTTTCTGCGTTCCCCGCAACCTGCAGCGGCTCTCGACGAGACCCCTTATTGCTCGTCGTCATTCGCGCTGCTCAGCACTCGCGGATCAGATCGTCCGTCCAAAAGTACCGGTAGTAATGATGCCTCCACGGCATCATCCTCCACGACATCAGCGCCAGCGCCATCCTCAGCAGCGCCAGGGCAGCAATCGCGCCCCGCACCAGGCGTTCGTCTCAACAAGGTACTGAAGGAGACGCACTCGCGCCGCCAAGCTGACGCTCTGATTGTGGCGGGCCGCGTCACGGTCAATGGCGCAGTGGCCGCCGACACTCCGGGCATGCGTGTCACTGCAACGGATCAAGTGCAACTGGACGGGCAAACCGTTCGCTGGGCGCAGCAAGTCTTGGAGTCGCCCGCGTACGACTATATCAAGTACTGGAAACCCCTCGGCGTCATTTGCACCACGGATCGACGGATTGCGGGCAACATTCTCGATACCATTGAATTGACAGATACGCTTGGAAAATTGCCCAGCAGGCGCATCTACCCCGTCGGACGACTCGACAAGGATACTTCCGGACTCATTTTACTGACCTCGGACGGTCGCCTTCCCAATTCCGTCTTAAGGGGCGCTCAAAAACAGCCCAAAACGTACCGCGTTCAAGTGCACAAGCCGCTCACGGTGGCTGCTTTGGAAGCGTTGGCAGCGGGCGTGGTTATTACTACGCAAGCGCAGCGCGACGGCAAGCGGCCGCCGGCCTTGACGGCCCGCACCTTGCCCTGCACCTGCCTCCAGATTGCGGACCAAACGTTGGAAATTACCCTGCGGGAAGGCCGCAATCGCCAAGTGCGAAAAATGCTGGAAGCAGTCGGTTACCAAGTTTTGAAGTTACATCGAACAACCTTCATGGGCATGGACTTGGCAGAATTGCAAGGACCGGGGGATTGGAGTCGCTTGTCTGCGGCCGATGAGCAGGATGTAGTCAATGCCATTGAGATGCAGCAAGCGCAAATGCAGCCGTCTGGAGATGATGCTAATGACGATGAGGAGACACTGCTAGACTGATTGTCGTATGCATGAGACGGCCCTAGCTATTCACTATATCACGCGGAATGAATTGTTGATTGAGATCCAACCGTGAGTTGGCTCCCGCTGCACTGGTCGACAGAGCTAGGGAGAGAGAAAGAGGCGGGGGCTATCCCATGACGTGGCAGCAACGCTGGCTCACACACATTCGTCAACGGTTGTTAATACCGCCAAGCCATAAAGCTATAGACCTGCCACTGTCAAACAAAAGCATTGCATCCCATGTCTTGGGAGAGCAATAGTATTACTTTTTGGTAACAAGGAGAACCAATAGGGTAAGAAAATAGCTTCTCGTTGACTTTCTAGCTACTAGTTCCGTCTTATAACATTGAAATCTAGTGACTATTAATCCGACGGTCCTATTGGCCAACAGTTCAACGGTTCCAGTGACAGTACCCCCGGATACAATTCACTGCATCCAAAGTCCTCCAAGGTCCTCCAAGCAACGAGGTACTCTACTGGCACCTGTACAATCTCGAAGGTTTCCCGATCGATCAAAGCACTCGAACACCGAACTTGACCATGGAGAGTATGCTATCCAGTGACGAGGAGGATGAACTAGAGCATGACTGCGAAACGCGAGAAGATGCGTGGAACAGCTCGGTAGTTGCTCCCTAGGCTGAGTACTGATTCGTCTCCTGTGTTAGCTAGTGTTGAGTCGGCTAGTCTTGGCTTTGATCTGTAGACTTTCTCGGCGGCGTCTGGTGGACCTGCTGCAACCACTCTTTTCGTAAGCGCGTGGCCTTGAAACATAAGCAAGAAGGCTTGGAACGGTCCGGCAATCAAAACTTTATGAGTACTACCCTGTCTCGAATGGCTGGTACTATAGGTTGCCTTGCCTTGACGATATTCCATTTTGGCTTGCAGCCTCGGTGCTGCTTGAGCTCCTTGCAACCGCTATTTTAATTGTGCATGCGTATAAAGCGTAAGTCAAGGCGTGGGACAGCCGACAATCAGTACGGAGTACCAGATCGATTCGAAGGCAATCCCATTTGGAATGACTTTTTCCATAGAGCGTGGCTAATCTGCGGGAACTTGTTCTACCTTTGTGCGAGAAAAAGCAATACCAATCCAGTCGACATTGGTCCCAGAGGGGTGCACCAATGACTTCGCGCATGGCTCAGGGCACGGTGACGTTCCATATTGAAACATCGTGTTATTTGTAGATGAACCATGAATTGACAAGGCACTGCTATCTCGCATTGCGTATTATCTCACCCCTCTGCGTTTTGCTACCCGAACCACGCGCTTGACCTGTTTTTCGAACACCTGCTCTGCTCTACAAGATCCACAACAATCTTCCCACAAGTAGAGACACAATGGTCCAGGAGCAATTCATAAATTGCGTCCGTTGCTGCCCAGTACCCGACGAAGATATCGTTGGCACTAGAGATTGGGATGTTGCGGAGGTTGGAAAATCAGACGAGAGCTGCGACGGCGATATGCTGGGATAGTCGGACGGTGACGCTGTCGGAACATTGCTGGGAGGGTGACTCGGAGACGACATCGGTACGTCGGTTGAAATGGCACTGGGCGACTGGGAAGGTGCTTCCGTAGAAACCGGCGTCGGTGGCTTGGAGTTCAGTTCACACGTGTCGTTGTCGCAGTCACCTGTCACCGACCACGCATGAGCTATGGGTCTTGATATGTTGTCGGGGTTCGTCAAGAAGTAGCAGATCCCGACCTTGTAGAGGTCGCCGGGTGTAATGAACGAGTCTTCGTTGTTGATGATACTGTTATCTTCAATAAAGGGTTCACAGTTGACGCAGCCTTCTTGACAGTGTGCCAGGGCGATAACCAGAGCTCCGCCAACATCGCTGCAGAGAGCTTCGTAGTAACCGATATTGGGATGAAAATTGCATGTCCCGTCGACTTTAATGGGAGCCGTAGCACGTGTGCCGTCACAGGCAGTTCTAGTGGAATCGGCCGTGCCATAATACGAGAGTTCTCAGTCGCATGGAGGGGACAGAGTGGGAGCCGTCGTTGGATCTTGACCGAAAACTGCACGGGGAAAGATCGCTATGACTGCCAGTAAAAGCGTACTGGTGGAGGCGAAGGACGAAGGAGGTATCGAGAAGAGCTTCATTGCTGTCTTCTTTTGTCGCGGGGTGCGTAAGAGAGTGAGGCAGCAGTCTATGTTGTTTCTTTGGGTGGGGGGTGCGGTAGATAGCGTTGACTGCGTTGTTTCTGCCATCGTCGGCTTGACGATGAGGAAAAATGAAAGAATGGCTAAAATCGGCAAAACCACAATTTTACTGTTTAAATACGAAGCTAATTTTTTTAATTTCCTTATTCAAGTTTCGACCGTTTGTATCGTAATATCATGTACGTACCATATGTGAAGGAGCTGATTTCCATGCACAAAAGTAGATTTTCCGTGACGAGACTCGAACTCGCAACCTACAGATTAGAAGTCTGTCGCGCTACCTTTGCGCCACACGGAACTTTGTACTGACAAACAGTACAACTTAAACGCGTTTTATGATAATTAAAGTCTGCTGCAAAACGACCTTGCAAATGGTATCTTTTTGTTCATCCTTGAATGTAATCGACGATCATCGCTTTAAACTCACAATGCTCGTCGACCATAATGATGAGGTGCTTGTATGCTCTGCTTGGCCATGTCGCCTGCTTATTATGTTTATCCTTTTCTGAAAGAACGAATGCCTTTGTTATCCGACATGTAAGGCACAGGGTTCACTCGCGACCGCCGGCCCGTCTTTTCATGGCCCAAGTTAGTGAGAAAGAAGCCAAAGGTGGCATCGACAAGGTGGTTGCAGCTTTGCGGAAGGACAAATCAGCCAACTCGGAGCTTGGTCGACTGGATAAGGTAACGATAGTTCTTGGGTATGGAAGCCCTAGCCCCGGAACATTGGCTGTTCGTTTCAACGCCTCTTTTCGAAAGGCGGACACAGGTCTTTCGTCGATCCCTTTACCGTTTGGTCTCGGGCAGTCCAACGTTAGCGAGGGAAGAGGAAGCATGGTGGGACAAGTCAAGGCAAGCATCGACGCCAAGACGGGAAAGGTTTCTAGCTGCTCGGTCTTTCGCGATCTTGGTTACGGGAGAGCTTTCAATCTCAAGATTTGACGCTACTATTTAGTGTCTACGATTAGTCTTCATCACACACTCCGATATCATAAACAAATAGACTCGCTAGTCGGTAGCCGCAGCTGTGATTTCATTCCTACATGCCGTCACCAGCAAAATCCAGGATAATCTGTCTCTTATACGTACCAGTGCGCTGGCAAACTTGCCATTTCACCTTCTTCACGTGAAACGGTGCACGTTCGGCGGCCCACTTTCGCTCCAACTCCTCCTTGCGGCGTTCAATCGCAGAGTTTCTCGCCCCGCCACCAAATCGCCGAACGGCAGATGTGATAGAGGTAGGTTGCGATGGAAGTACGGATACGTCGGTAGGTGAGTAGTTGTGGACTCTGGCGGCTGGCGTAACTTGCCAATTCTTGAGCGACCTGCTTGGTTGAATACTTTTGTGCTCGCCGCTTGGCTCTTCTTGCCTCGGTTGAAAGGACAGCGGATCAATATCTGAGCTTCTATTCAGTTCAAGGACACAAAAAGCTTCTTGTCGTCTTTTGGCTTGTTCCGAAAGAATCTGATGGTTGTCCAACTCGGCTTCTTCCGCAAAGACCTCGCCGAGTCTGGAATCGAGAGCCCCTGGCGCAATGGAAGGCTGCCCGCTATCTTCGCTCCATGTTGAGACGGTTCCTTCCTCACTCATGCTGGTACGGTGATACCTAGGGGGCTCCGTCTTATTTCCACAGAGTAGATCTAGTGTGTTTGATGTGAGAGTCTTGCCTTGAAAGATTGAGGCGCTGTGCATTTGAGTCGCGGGAGGAGATCTGTTCCTCCTTTGAACTGCTTCCATTATCTCTTGCTTCTTCTGAACTGACATGGGCTCACCACTGCTAGCTAAAGCAATCTCAAATAGAGTGGGTGGCTTCTTTGCTGATAAAATATCAGCGGCGTCGTCTTGATTGTCCTTCGCCGACTTGCAGAGCAACATAGGAAGCTTGCGGCGAAACATTCCAACCGACTTTTGCTTTATGGTATTGTCTCGCGTCTTGCTACTCTTCGTGAGACGACGAGCGAGTTGACGACTCAATGAATGCATACCGGGGTCCGTCGCTGCCACTGAAATAGCGTCCTGTTCTTCCTCTTGGTCTTTGTGGTCCGAGATGTCGCCGTCGAGAAGAGAGCGCTGGCGGGCGATTGGATGCCAGAGCGAAGGATTGGTCCAGGGATCGGAGAAATCATCAAAGTCGTCCCAAGAAGAAAAGCTTTGACGATGTGGTCGAGCCACGGGTACCTCTAGAAGCTTTTGAATCGAAACAATTCGATAGTTCTCCAGTTCCTTCGATACCGTGGTTTTGCGTGGCCCGTTTACGGTGGGAGCGGTGGCCTCTTCCTTCTCAAAGGTTCGAAAGACGGGAACGTTTTCCGGCTTGACGACATGATCATCGTATCCATACGAATCATCTTCGTCAGAGGGTACAAAGGTTTCGTAGGGCAAGACCTTTGGCTCGAGTCTTGTGGTGTCATGGTATCCATATTCGTAGTACGACGACGAAGCCACGTCTTGGTGCGAGGCGGAGTCGCATTGATGCAAGACCCTCGACTCGAGCCTCGCTTTCTCTTCGTGACAGTACGACATGACGTCATCGTGGTAAGAGCCTTTCGATGGGGTCTCTTTGGGTGGGACTGGATCTCTCTTGGTAGTAGTCGATGGGGTGAGGATAATCGCAGAGGCCTTGGTTCCAACACTCTCTTCCACTTGCAGGATCCGCTCTCGAATAGAATAAGTGGGAGTATCAATCTGAAGATGACCTTTGCTGTAATGATCTTGGTTCTTTTCTCCAAACTGAGCCAGCCACTGGCGTAGCTCACCCACAGTCATGGTGCTGGTATCCTCTGCGCATTTCATCGTTTCCAAACTATAATGGCTGTGAGGTCGAAAGGGTGAACTCGTTTCTTGATTGTGGCGTGTTGACGCAAGAATGATTTGCCGTGGTGGCTCGATGTGGTGGGTGTCGTTGCGAATCACATGTTCGAACCGATGTGATGGGCCACGATGGGGTGGTGATAGTTTTCGATGTGGGAGGTAGGAGAGTGAACAGCCACCAGAGGTGCTCGGCACGCGTCGAAAGCTAGCATCAATATCGATCGAGAGGAAAATACGACTGGCGGCGGATGTGCTAAGCGTCTGCCCTCCCACAGCTTTGGGTTGCTCTTCGAATGTCATCCGTTTCCGACCGCACAAACTCACACTTTGTATCGTACCATGGTGGACGAAACGAAAGAAGCACATGCCCTTCAGTCTGGTACGTTGCGGAAAAGTGTTACTTTGGATCTATATTATCTGTATGCGTCTTTCCTTCGAAAACGACCGAAAAGAGGATGTTTAGTCCTTCCCTCGGTTGCACCAGTCGTATCGGTCGAGCCCAATCGATATGTTGAAGATGTGCTGGAAGAAGTCTCCACGTTGGAGCAGTCGATCGATAAGCTTTCATTTACGTGTATTCAAGGCCTTACCATAGCTGTGATGGACCTTGTTGCACTCGCTATACAATTGCAAGACTCTTACATTTTTCTTCTGTTGTTGATCCACAGAATGGGTGCTCTGGGAGCACAAGTCCGGAGCCAGTAAGAGTCCGAATGCTTGGAAAGAAAACATGTCGGAAGTCTGCTCCTTCAAGACGGTCGAAGACTTTTGGTCCAACTTTAACCACTTGCCAACGCCGTCCCAAGTTTTCTTTGACGGAGACTGCCGCAAAAAGTTGGGCCCCGAAGGCAAGACTGTGGAAGAATACAGTCTGTTCAAAAAGGGCATTGAACCCGAGTGGGGCGACAAGGAGAATATTATTGGCGGTGAATGGTTTTGTCGGCAGTATTTTGAAGGAGATGTCTTGGATCTGTATTGGCAAAACTTGGTAATGGGGGTAATTGGAGAAACGATTGAAGAGGCCGTTGACGAGAAAAAGACGAAGGAGGACCATATTAACGGTGTCCGAGTGGTTGACAAGTCGAGAGGCTACCCCATGTACAAGGTGGAGATTTGGATCAATTCTAGAGATACAGGCGTCAAGGAACGTATCCGCGACCGGTTGTTGGAAGTCATGACGGATGGACAGCCCCCTGGTCGAAAGGGACACCCAAAGTTTGATTGGAAGGATCACTCTTAGAGACTAATAAGTGGCGCTCGCTGTCTACTTTACATGCGCAAGTATTATATGTTACACAACTCTGTGCGGGTCTTTTTTAGATGTTAGCCGTCTTCATTAGGACGATGGGTTAGCTGCTGCAGCCATGGTTGCAAGTGCGTCCAGAGAAATGGGGCTCCAGACACTGCCTTGCTGCGAAAACACAACATTCGACTCAAAGTAGACGGGCAGCACACCAAACAGAAAGATTTGTTTACCATCTTTGGTCGAGTTATTCCCGAGGCGTGGCTGAAAGAGAATGCCTCGTTCGCGGGCAAACTCTTCCACCACTTCGCGAAAGGTTGGAGTTTGACCGTTTCGGTGCAACCGAACGCGAGCTTCGCGACCATTGTCGGCGGTGCCTCCGACAACACCAGTTTCCATTCGGATCAGGTCGTCGCTGGCTCGTTTCTTTTCTTCCGCGGTTCTTCGAGCAAGTACCACACGAAAATTGGTGGTGAAAGGATGTAACTCGTCAAGTGCGTCCACGTTGGATTCAGAGGCCGCGTGCAGCATGAGTACAACGCCGTAGAAACTTCCACAGATGACAGGATCCCCCTGAAGGAGATGTTGAGAACTGGAATCTTTGGTCGACGCTTTCTCTGTAGAAGATGATTGGAGCAGTCGAAGCTTCCACTCCACGTACACCTCAGCTGCCAATGCATAATCCCCAGGGGTCTCTTCCATCCATTCGTGTAGCGATAATTCCCAATTGGGCAACAGCTCTCCTTCCATGACACTCAGAAATTCATGGTCAGTGATCAAACCGAGATTTCCCAGCTGCAAGAGGATATCGACAGCTTTCCAATCCTGTGACTCGAGTTTACGCGCCACCGGCATCCTGGAGAGAGATCGAGACAGTCGAGACGTGACTGACGAGGAAATCATGTTGTAGATGCTTTCCTTTTTGAAAACGCCGCGCCAGGGTCGCAGCGAAGCTATACAGGCTTCAAAGAGCGTGTCGTCTTTTGAAACTGACTTTTGGAGGAACGAGACAGCACTTCGGACCTTGCGTTTGCAATCCGAAACCAAAGCTGGTAGCAGTGCTCGGTGTTCGATATAAGGAATCCAGGGTAGGATCCAAAGGTCGATCCTGTCTGCTAAAAGTCCGTCTTCATTCAGGCGTGGCTTCCACTGGTTCAATGATCGCTGTAGCTTGGGATAGACTGTATTATTCACAATCTCTTCCTTAACAAGGTCGGCGAGACTTTCCGAATCATCGATTGTCGACGACATGAGAATGGCATTGTCGTCATCTAGCGTAGCGGTGTGAAGGGCCACAGACGACGATTTGATTGCAATTTCACGGACAAGCTCGTACAGTTGCAAAGCCGACTCAGTGCAATGGATTGGATCCCAACGCGACGATTCGAGAGCGAGCTTGATGCGAGGCAAAAGATGTTTTGTAAACATGGATTTGCGAATCGACTTTAACTCTTCCTGCGTGTCTGCCGCGTCCTCGAACGATGACACGGAAAGGACCGATTGAACAATACCTTCCGAGACTTGTAGGTCGTCGTTCAATGGATCCCATTGATCGATGCTGGCTTGCACAACATTTCCCAACAACAATGGCACAACAACCCGTGAAAACTTGAGCGTCGCGCGCTCCTCGGCCGTAAAGATTGATCGGAGCTCCTTGACCATTCCTTGAACCTTGGTCACGTTGGATATTGCGACAGTATTGGCCGCAGTCGAGACTTCGATCTCGTTTAAAATCTCCATGACTCGCTCCAACTTGAGCGTTCGTTCCTTTGCTTCTTGCTGTCTCTCTTGCATGCTCGCTACATCCGACTCCAAACTAGCCAGCTTTTGACTCGTGGATTTTGCAAAGTGCGACGCCGAGTGAATCTTGTTTTCGTACGTATTGAGCAGCAGCGAAGCGTTGTGCAAGAGCTCTTCTGCCAGCGGTACTTCTCGCTCACCCTGTTCCTTGGAGGCATCTTCCGGATTTGGTCCGCGCATGTCAATAATGACGAATGGTTTTTGTTTTTCCAAGAGTTCCGTGTAAGGAATCACTTTTCGGCGCTGCCGTCCCTTGGTCACGTGCTTGGCTCCCTTCTTCCAAGACTGCTGTTTCATCAAATCCTGGACGCTGGGTAACGCCGAGGCCTCTGACTTGCTGGAAAATGATGACAAACTCTTTCTGGATTCCATTTTCTTTGCCACGGGCATTTCCTTGCCCGACAAGTCGGCTTCAATCTCCTGGTTGGCCTTGAGTTTGGTGGCTTCCTTGAAATTACCAAAGCCCAATCCGAGCTTGGTGGGACGCACCACGACTTCAACGGGCCGCGAAATGCCGACACGGCCCTTTTTACCAGCCTGAGTAGCAGCAGAAGCACTCTGCAACTTTAACTTGGCGCCCAATCCCCCACTGCCCTTGTATCCCATTTTCGAAAGCAGCTTCATGCCAATACCCTTGGTGTGCTTTTCCCATTTTCCCAAGCTGGGGTCCTGTTGAAATTGCCGTGGTGGTAGCGGCTGCGTCAGTGCAGCTGCTGTTCCAAAGAAAGTTGCCGGCATGCCGAGTCCGGCGTGTGGCACGGGCGCGTCGTCGTAATACTCTTCTGGCACTGTTGCGGCGCGATGCGATCCAATACCTCCAGTAGATGTAGCTGAAGCTGTGGATGTAGTTGTAGTTGTGGCTGTCATTGATTCTTGCTGTACAGTCTCGGACAGTCGGGGTCGTTTCTTCTTGCCCTGACCCTTGTTGAGCAACGACAAGAAATGTTGGTTGGCCTCCTCTTGCTGGCGTCGAAAGTCTAATTCTTGCTTGGTTGGCTGCTCTTTTGGTTCGGACGGTTTCGAGTCGACCCCAGCTGCTGCTGCTGCTGCTGCTACTACTGCTGGATCGTTGTCGTTTTCGGCAGATTTCCGAGTGTCGGGCGCGGTTCCCTTGACAAAGATGGGTACGGCAGCCCTTTTGCCAGAGGCGCTTGTTGTGCGCGGGTGAGTGCTGGTACTACTGCCGGTAGGGTTGGAACCTCCTCCGCGACCGTCGTGCCTCGGTCGCTTCGTTCGACTCCCGTTCGTGTCATTATCGTCCGAGTCTTGCTCCATGAAGATTCCATAAATGGCGTCCTCTTTGGTGCGGTGGCGGCGGCGACTGTCGTTGTTATCGTTGCCGTCGTTGTTATCGTCAAACGTGGAGTACTTGTATCGCGGGAGTCTTCGATCGAGGCGTTCGACTTCGTCATCGGAGGAAAGCGCGGCACTATCGTCCGAGTCCGAGTCTGACATGGATAGTGTCGTTGGTGTTGCAGCTGCAGTGCCCTGTCTACTGGTATCTGGGGTTCATGGTCGAACAGCTACCCGGTAGTCGAGTCTACGTCGTAGTCTAATGGCGGCTTTTTATTCTGCAAGTCACCGCAGGGTACACTATCATCACCAGTATTGTGCTATTACTTATTGAAAGACAAGTGGTACGACATTTATCAGAATACTTGACACCGCAAAAGAAAACAACGCAACCGCGAAGCGCGAAGCCATGCCAGATTTCATTCGGACCACCATGAGAGAAAGGCACCTTTGTATTTTGTATTTGTCCCCTCGCCACTTTTAGTAACTACAGTACAGAATAGAGCACAGGGCATTCAGTCAAGCATCATGTCCCGCTGGTTATCATCCGTCAATCATCTGCTGGAGAAACTCGACGATCAAGCCGAGCAGGTGGGTGACAAAACGGAAACGACCGCGCGATCCGCCGCGGCTCTGGCCAGCAGCTTGTTCTCCCGTCAGGAGTATCAAGGCAGCAGTGAGAATAGCAGCAGTGACGATGATGATGATGATGATGAGCAAGACGAAGATTCGTACTTGGATTCCGCCGAGGAAGACGAGTACGAAGAGGAAGAAGACGAGGAAGAAGAGGAGCCCGAGATCAACTTGGCAGCCAATCCCAATCCGGACAGCAGCAAGCGTTCGGAACCATTGTTTGATGACGACCGGGTGGACGCCGCGATTGCGGAAATATCTCCCGCGAGCGTATCCAAAGAGGCAGCAGCTGCTGTCTTTGAGCGGACTGCTGGAGGGACAAGTAGGAGTGTGAATGTGCCTCAAGAGACGACACCTCCACTCGAGATTACGACTCGAAAGGTTCCGCCGCCACCACCACCACCGACGCCAAGGGTCGCCGAAGCGCCAAAGCCTCCTC
>Ga0307981_1002338_pt1 | contig 15570 bp, 13 predicted proteins | sample OrgLakmetagen987_FD_201849 | JGI IMG/M metagenome (GOLD analysis project Ga0307981, IMG submission 201849) | Saline water microbial communities from Organic Lake, Antarctica - #987 | ecosystem: Environmental > Aquatic > Non-marine Saline and Alkaline > Saline | place: Antarctica: Organic Lake... | reverse complement strand
GGGAAAGAGCTTTCTAGTCATCAATTTTTAGTGTTCCAACTTATGTATAAGGATTTGTGAACCAAGGAGGGGAGCTAAAAGTTACTCATCTGATAATCTGTTTGCCAAGGATATAGCGGACTGCAGTTCGGATAAACAAAAAAAGCCACTCCCGGAGGAGTGACTTGATTGGAAAACTTTAAGTTCGGTTTATTTGAAGTCGACTTCGACTTCGTCAACTGTCTGCTGCACACGGGAGACGATCTTATAAGGATCTCCTTGTGAGTTCGGACGGCGGTCTTCGAGGTAGCCTTGGTATTTGTCACCCTTAACGAAACCGTGTGGCACGCGAATGGATGCACCACGGTCAGCAACACCCCAAGAGAACTTGTCGATAGACTGTGTCTCGTGAAGTCCTGTGAGGCGGAGATGATTGTCGGGACCGTAAGCTGCGATATGCTCGTCTTTATACTTTTCGAAAGCATCCATAAGCTTGAGGAAGTAATCTTTGCCGCCCTTGGTGCGCATGTATTCGGAAGAGAAGTTGCAGTGCATACCAGAACCGTTCCAGTCGCCTTGATAAGGCTTACAGTGGTATTCAACATCCACACTATACTTTTCGCAAAGGCGCTGAAGGATGTAGCGAGCTACGTGAATCTGGTCGGCAGCCTTCTTGGAGCCTTTACCGAAGATTTGGAACTCCCACTGACCCTTGGCCACTTCAGCATTGATGCCTTCGTGGTTGATGCCAGCCGCGATACACAGGTCAAGATGCTCTTCAACGATTGAACGAGCGATGTCGCCGACTGCACTGTAGCCTGCGCCGCAGTAGTAGGGGCCTTGTGGTCCAGGGTAGCCGCTGCCGACTGTAGGCCAGCCTAATGGTGCGCCGTCTTGCATGAGGAAATATTCTTGCTCAAGTCCAACCCAGAAACCGCTGTCGTCCGAGATAGTCGCACGTGCATTCGATGGGTGAGGTGTGCCGTCTGGCATCATGACCTCGCTCATCACGATAAATGCATTTGTGCGAGAAGCGTCCGGATAGATTGCGACAGGCTTCAGCATGCAGTCAGAACTGCCGCCTTCGGCTTGTTGCGTCGAGCTACCGTCGAAGCCCCACATTTCGCAGTCTGCTAGACCGAATGTACTTGGATCTCCGTCAGCAATTTTAGTTTTGCCGCGGAGGTTTGCTACTGGCTCGTAACCGTCGAGCCAGATGTATTCTAGTTTGATTTTTGCCATAATAAGTTCTTTTTTTATCAGGGATGTTTGCTTATTGCTTACTCTATGTAGCTCAGAAAGAGTTCCTGTGCATATTAGAGTAACGCGAAGCAGCATGTTGCATGCCATGGGAATGATCGCAAGGTTAATTGAATAGATTTTTTAAAAACTGCGCTATAGATGTCCGAGCTTACGCTTGCAAAGGTATTTAAGAGCGCTGATTCTAAAGCACCCATGCAAGAAGCGAAAAATACGGCAAGAGCACTTGTGCATATCGGTTACGACGGCCGGGTGCATAAGCATTTTCGAGGGCCGCAGGCTAAGGAGCGCTATGATAATGAGGTAAGAGTACTCGAATTCCTAGGAAGGCACGGTTGTAAATTTGTGCCGAAGGTGCTCGAGAAGGATGATGCAGAGCTCTATCTGGTCACGAGCAGTTGTGGTGCGCGGGTCGAGCGGATGAGTGACGAAAAGAAGCTGCAGATCTTTGCCGAGCTGGAGCAGTATGGGGTGCAGCATGATGATGCGGAGGTTCGCAATATTACCTATAGTCAACAGATGGGCCGCTTTTGCGTAATTGATTTTGAATTTGCGACTATTTTGGTGCCGGGCTATCCGCCCTCGCCTGAAATGAAGTCACACCCCAACACGGATCTAACCGACGATTCTTAGTATGCCTGAAGCTGTTACCCCAGTGACCAGCGTGGCCTGGTCGGGCATCACCGATGTCGGTCGTTTTCGAAAAAATAACGAAGATGCTTTCCTCGCTTTGACGGTGAATAGCGAGGGCATACGCCGTTTAGGCAAGTTTGGCGAGGCCTCGATCGAGCGAGATGACTTTGTTTTCGCGGTGAGTGATGGCATGGGTGGCGCCAATGCCGGTGAGTTTGCGAGTCGAATTGCGGTGGATAAAATCGCTCAGAGTTTTCCGGATGCATTTCGGCGCTCGGCGCGTGGCTTAACCATAGGATTTCAAGATGTGCTAACGGATCTCTATGACGCGATTCACAAAGAGGTTTCACACATGGGTTTTTGTTATGAAGAATTGCGTGGGATGGGGGCTACTTTGAGCCTTTGCTGGGTGCGTCCAAGCTGGGTATATTTTGCACATATTGGTGATAGCCGGATCTACCATTTACCGAAATCGGGCGGTATTTTCCAGGTAAGCGAAGACCATACGCATGTCGGTTGGAAACGTCGGCAGGGTCAACTTACTGAATTTCAGGCGCGGCAGCATCCGGGGCGAAACGGCTTGCAACAAGTGATTGGAGGAAAGACACAGTCGCTGAATCCGCATTTTGGGGCGATTGGCTATGAGGCGGGCGATCGGTTTATGATTTGCTCGGATGGCCTCATTGAAGGGCTCTGGGATAGTGGTTTGGATCGACTCATTCGTCAGGAGGGTTCTGGAAAGAATGCGGCGGAGCGATTGGTTGAAGAAGCGGTGCGGACGGATGGCAAGGACAACACGACGGCGGTGGTGTTTGAAGCGATTGCGTGAAACGTTTTGAATTTAAACCGTAGTCTTTGTCGTGTTGATCAACTTAATCGACTTGCTTTTGAATCATTATTGGACTCGAACGAATGTAAGTTATGAGGGGAAGAGTTCGCTGCGCGCGGATGGTATATTTAAGGTGAGACCTAGCTCTTGAAGAAAAAAAAGCCCCGCTCTATTAAGCGGGGCTTTTGCTGTAAGTTTATTTACAGCTTCTTTTTAGAATGTGAACGCGAGTGCTGCGAAAATTGTGGTTTGTTTCGGTGCATCACTGCCGTCGTAGAAATAAGCACCGCCGAGTTCGACCTTAATCGACTCAGTTGCTTGGTAGTCTATCCCTGTGCGAACTTCTTGGTAGCGTGGTTGGTTGTAGACATAGTTGAAATCACCCAGTCCAAGACCTTGTATAAACGGACTTGGGTCGCCTTCAGTTTCTTCGCTCCATACGAACAAGTGTCCGAGATAGAGATTAACACCATTATCGAATTCGTAAGACACTTGGTAGTCGAGTGAGAATCTGTCTCCCAGCGTGAAGCGAGGGAAGAGTGGGTGCTCGGCATCCTCTTCGAATATTTGATAGGCTATACTGAGCGTGTGTTTGAATCCTGCATGTTGCGTTCCCAACTGACCCGAGAATGTCCAGTAGTCTGAGCCATCTGTTACGGGCAAGAGGACTTCGTCCGTAATTGCCTGACCAATTGAACTGCTATCGAAGTCATCATCTACGTTGAAAGTATATTTAACTTCTGCTTTCGCAAAGATGCCATTAAGGGTGGTCGCATACCCAAAAGCGAGTGGCACCTCTCGCAGTTCCAATCCTGAATCTGTATTGGGGACACCAATACCGAGGCCATTAGTTTCGACTTCTCCGTCTGTAGCATACAAGCCAGAAGCTAAGTAAAAGCCTGAAGGTAAACTGTAAGCGAGATCGACGTTGTAATTAATGAATGTGTATTCACCTTCACCTGCATCGAAGACAAAGGATGCAAAGGATCCGCTACCATCATAATAGCTGTCTGCGGATTGATAAGAGACACTTGTGCGTGCATAGAAATCGCCCTCGAGTAATGAATTAGAAGCTTCCTGAGCGGATAAGCCGGTAGCGGCAATGATAGGTAAGATGTATAGATATTGTTTCATGTTAGCTGTTTGTTATTTTGTAAGTGAAACAACCTATACCGGTTGAAGTTTTATACTTACATCACTATGAAACGTTAACTCTATTTTTACATTCAGGCGCATGGGAATCTCTGCTAATTGATTAATGGCTAATAATTATGGCACGGTTTATATCGCGCAAAGACACCGTGCTGATCCAGTGACACAAGGGAGATTGATGTGGGAAGGGCGGCTCCGAGAGCTGTAGACGAAAAAGCCCCGCTCGTTAAAGCGGGGCTTTTGTTTTTGCTCATATTAATTTTAAATCATAATAACGAGATAAAGTCTGCTTGCATGCAGAGTCTTCTAGAAGCTTAAGCTGGCCGTCACGCCGTAGTGTCTTGGATCGGCGGGGCTTTCGTAGCGTTGGTCCCCGGCTCCGTTGTCAAAGAAGAAGATGCGTTTCTCGTAGTTTTCGTCGAAGAGATTTTTCGCCCAGAGGGTGAAGGTCCAATTGTTTATTCGGTAGCCGATCGATGCGTTGACGACATCATAGGCACTTCGTTGTTCGTTGTGACCATTAGATTCGTAGCGTTCGTCTTGTCCGGTGAGTTCTACATTACCGAAGAGGCCAGTTTCCGGATTATAGCTTAGGCGCATGGTGTAGTTGTAAGTTGGCGTGTTTGCTAACTCTCTGGATTGATTGGTTGCTCCAGCTGCCGTGAAGGTGCTGTAGTCGGCCTCGATTAGCCCGAGATTTGTGGAGATGCTCCAATTCTTTGCAAAGCGCCAATTGACTTCGGTTTCCAAGCCGTAGTGAGTGGCATCTTCACCATTTACTGTGATATAGTCGAAGAAGCTGCCAGAACCGGTCGAGTCTCTGAACTGGGGATCTTCACGGTAGGTGTAGAATGCAGTGAAAGACGCGCTGACGGAATCGTCGAAGAACTCACCGCGTAGCCCGCCTTCGACGGTCCAGAGTGTTTCGGTCTCGTATGTGATATTGGTCGCGCCCGTAAAATTGGGGGTGCTCGCACCGCCTGCTTTATAGCCTCTGCTGAGGGATGCAAAGAGCATTTTATCACTGTCTAGATCCTGCTCGAGGATGAGTTTACTGCCCCAGAGCCAGTTGGAATTTCCAAGGCTGTAGCCGAAGAGAGTGCCGTAGAAATCACCGGATGCCTCGACATCAACGCTGTAGTATTCACCGCGCAATTGAAAGATGACGCGAGTGGACTCGGAGAGTTCGTGGGTGGCTTGACCGAAGAGGGCGAAAGACTCGGACTCGAAATTTGTGTCCCAGATCGCACCGCTATCCCAGACGGCGAAGGAGTCTTCTTCAATTGTTTGCGCGTAGAAGCCGAGGGTCCAACGGTCGATAAATCCGAGCGCGTCCTGTTTCTCTGCGGAGTTGATCTTAAACTCGTTGCCAATGACATCGCGCTCTCGATCCAGATTCAAGAAGTCGGTGTAGAAACTTGTTGCAGGAGCGGGCGCGGCTCCACCTGCACCCCAGTCGCCGTCGAAGCTGTAAGTGGAATCAGTTGTAGTCAGGCTGGTCGTGTTAATGACTTCAATCGAATCGATTCCGGTGAAGGTCGTTTTAAGGCTGATGCCAAGGGTTTCCTGGATATCGCGGCCAGGCTCGTCGGAGTAGGTCGTGAAACCGGTGTTACCGAGCGTAAACTCGTCGTAACCATTATTGACGTCTGCGTAGAGTATAGCGGCGTCAATTTGAAGGTCCGGGTTGGCGATCCATCGCAGTTTTAAGCGGGAGCTTAGCTCGTCGCGCTCGTTGGTATCGTTACGATTCAGGAAGTCGTTTTCACGAAAACCGTTTTGAAACTGTTGATAGAGCGAGAAGCGAAAAGTGAGCTGCTCGGGATCGGATTCGATCAGTGGTCCGCCGACGGCGATGCCGCCTGCTCGGAGTGCATCGGTGCCGAGGGTGCCTTCAACTTGACCTGTCCAGTAAGCGGTCGGTTCATTACTGACGATTTGGATGACGCCACCGGCAGCATTGGCTCCGAAGGCTCCGGCTTGTGGACCGCGAAGGACTTCGACTTGGCGAGTGTCGAACAAGTTGGCGACGGTGCCGAGTCCGGTCAGGTCAATATCATCAATGAGGAAGCGCACAGAGGAGTCGGGGGTTTCTCCTTCGAATTGAGAGTTCTCGCCGATGCCCCGGATTTGGAAATAGCGTGGACGGGAGGTGCCGCCGGTAAAAGTCAGATTGGGAACACTTTGAATCAAGTCGTCAAAGTGCTGACTGGCTTTAAGGTTGAGCGCGGTTTGGTCGATCACGCTAACGCTAGCGGTGGTCCGTTCGAGAGCGGATTCCCAAAGGTCGCTAGTAACAATGACGGTGGGTAGGACGATGGGCTCTTCAGGAGTGCTCGTGGAGGGCTCAGGCCCGATTTGCGCGCTAAGCGCAGTTGTAATCGCTGCTAGAGCGAGTGTGTAGTATGTATGTTTCATTTGGATCTCAATCGTTGTTGGTTGAGATCCGGTTGTTGGCGGTGGAAGGTGAAGACGTCCCTGCGGATCGACTTCATTCCTTTCCCTACGCCGGTATTAACCGGATCAGGTTCGAAGGGATCGTTTCTGTAAAGTAAGGAAACGTCTCAGACCCATGCCAGGTCACCCCTAAGGAAGACACTCAGTAAAGGGGTCCATTCTTTGGGGTGTCAATTGGAATCCTGCTAAATTGGATATAGGCGAAATGGATTGCTGTGAGGCATTGTTTATTTTTACCGCCGATGAACGCTGATGGCTCACAGTAATATGGTTTTAGTCAGGAACGTAGGAAAGCAGGAAAAGTATTGGGAAACGTCCAACATCAAACGCTCAACGCCCGATTTCGAATGAGTGCCGGTTGGTTTAGGGATTGGTTGACAGGGCGTGCGGTGGCTCGCAGAAATTCGGTAAATGATATTGGCGATTGAAAGTTCCTGCGATGAGTCAGCTTTGGCGATGTTTGACCCTGAAGTCGGTATGCAGGGCGAGTGGGTGCATTCGCAGATTCAGCTACATCAGGAATATGGTGGGGTCGTTCCGGACCTGGCGAGTCGGGAGCATTTGAAAAATTTCTTTCCGCTTTTTGAGGCGGCGGGTATCGAGGGTAAGGCGGAGCAAGTCAAAGAGATCGTGGTCACAAATGGCCCGGGCTTGGCGGGTTGTTTGGCACTGGGCATCGCGTTTGGGCAAAGCCTGGGTCTAGCGTGGAAGGTTCCGGTTTCGGGAGTTAATCACCTACGGGGACATGCATTCTCGCCTTTTATAACTCTACACGCCTTGGCCCCTGAGCAGTTTGATTCGGCATTCAAAGCATTGTTGCCGCACCTCGGACTCATTGTTTCCGGGGGAAATACGATTTTGTTTCAGATCGACACGGACCGGAAATTGGAAGTGCTCGCCGAGACCGTGGATGATGCGGCGGGTGAAGCGTTGGATAAAGGTGCGAAGCTGCTTGGGTTGCCGTATCCAGGAGGACCGCAGGTTGAAATGTGGGCCGCTAACGGCGATGTCAAAGCCTTCGACTTTCCGAAGGCGATCGCACCGAGGAATGAGCGGCGATTTAGCTTTTCAGGCTTGAAGACGAGCTTACGTTATCGCCTAGAGGGGATGGAAGATGCGGTGCTTGAGGCGGCGATGCCGGATATATGTGCGTCGTATCAGGGCGCGGTTATTGATCAACTTTGTGGCAAGACAAAGCACTTACTGGAAGTGGGTGGGTTTAAAAGTATCGGTCTCTCTGGGGGCGTTTCAAATAATAAGTCGCTGCGGGCGGCAATGGAAAAGCTGGCCAGACGCTTTCGCTTGCCATGCTTAATCGCCGAGCCGAAGCACACCGGTGATAATGCGGGGATGATCGCGTTTGCGGCGTTTGCGGACTCGGAGCATGTGATGCCTTCGGTGGATCGTTCCTTGGGGATTGAGCCGGCTTTGCGTTTGGCTTGATTACTTTTTGGTTTGCGCCGAGTGGGTGAAAGCTTTGTTTTTGCACGCTTTCCCGAATTCTACTTATGACTCAAACAATCAAAATCTACGACACGACACTTCGTGATGGCACGCAGGGCGAGGGTGTATCGTTTACGGTGGCAGCAAAACTGCGTGTGGCCAAAAAACTGGACCAGTTCGGGATTGATTATATTGAGGGAGGCTGGCCTGGCTCTAATCCTCGGGATATGGCTTTTTTTGAGGAGGCGAAGAAGCTTAAACTAGAGCACGCAAAATTGGCGGCTTTTGGATCGACGCGACGCGCAAACTTGACTGCCGAAGAAGATCCACAACTGAAGTTGCTACTTGAGGCGTCAACACCGGTAGTGACTATCTTTGGTAAAACATGGCTTTTGCACGTGACGGAGATCATCCGGACAACGGCAGAAGAGAATTTAAAAATGATCGAAGACTCGGTTCGTTTTCTGACTGAGAACGGTCGTGAAGTGATCTACGACGCGGAGCACTTTTTCGATGGTTACTGTGACAACGCGGAGTATGCGTTGGAAACATTGGCTGCAGCCAAGCGGGGTGGTGCGATCAATTTGACGCTGTGCGATACGAATGGTGGCAAGCTGGTTTCGGAAGTGGCGGAGATGGTTGCGGTAGTGAAACAGCGCTTCCCGAATACTCCAGTCGGTGTGCATTGTCACAATGATTCGGGTCTAGGTGTCGCGGTATCGTTGGCAGGTGTCGAAGCAGGTGCGGAGTTGATTCAGGGCACCATGAACGGAGTGGGTGAGCGGAATGGGAATACTAACTTGACCACGGTTATCCCTAACTTGGTTTTGAAAATGAAGCGCACTTTAAATTGTGCCTCAAATATCGATAAGCTGCGTGACCTTTCACTCTTTGTGGATGAGATGGCTAATCGGTCGAGTGACCCGAAGGCGCCATTCGTCGGCACGAGTGCGTTTGCACACAAGGGGGGGGTGCATGCGGATGCGGCGGCCAAAGTTAAGCATAGCTATGAGCATATTGCTCCAGAGTTGGTCGGTAATCGCACGCGAGTGCTGGTCTCCGATATGTCGGGCCGGAGTAGTGTGATGATGAAGGCGAAGGAGATCGGGGTCGACCTCGATGCGCGTTCGCCTGAGCTAAAGGATTTCTTACAGGAGCTGAAAGACCTGGAATTCAAAGGTTATGAATATGAGGCAGCTGATGCGTCGTTTAAATTACTGCTGAACCGCTTTCTTAAAGGGAAGCACACTGATTTTGAACTGCTCGGCTACCGAGTCATGGTGGGGCATCAGGAGCAACTGAAGCGGACTATTTCCGAGGCGACGGTAAAAATTAAAATCGGTGACGAAATTCATCACACGGTCGCGGAAGCTAATGGTCCGGTGGGTGCTTTGGATGATGCTTTGCGACGGGCCTTGGCTCCGGCCTTTCCGGAAATTATGGAAGTGGAGCTGATCGATTTCAAAGTCCGTATTTTAGAGAGTCAGCATGGCGCGGATGCGATTATTCGCGTGCAGATTGAATCCACGGATGGTAAAGAGATCTGGGGCACGGTGGGCGCGAGCGATAATATTATCGAAGCCACTTGGGAAGCCCTGATCGACTCAGTCGAGTATAAGATACTTTTGGAGTCGGAGAAGAAAGCTGTTTCTAGCTAAGAGTATGGGGAGGAACGTCGAGCGTCCGATTTTACTGAGCACATGTGCGTCAATCTAAGGGATTTAGGCAGATTTAGGTCTCATGAAAAGCAACTGACGACGGCAGTTTCGGCGAAACAGCCCTACCTGTTGCCCTCAAGGCGCTTTGGGTTATGCTTTTAAGCTAGTTGCGTAAAGGTGTGTGTCGTAGGAAAGTTTGACTTCTTAGGGTGGTTTCAAGGTAGGGACGTTTCGCCGAAACGCCCGTTCGCACACGATGCGACATGGTCTAAGCGTCAAAGAGAAGACTTCATTCGGCAATCTGAGCCCATCACCTGGTCTTCAGGCCCTGGGTAGGCGCACCTGCGCGTTCGCAGGATCCTATTTTGAATAGCAAAGACATTGGCACTGATCGATTACAACTAGTGGGCGTTAGTATGATTTCTTTCGTAGAATCTGAGCTTGTGTCATCATCGAAGGCTGCTCAGGCCAGCGTGATCGCAAGCTGTTTCGAGGCACGAGCAAGCTAGCACGCCACGGAAATCTCCGAAAATCTACACATTGCAGGATACCAGTCGTCATCGATCAGTGGTATGTTTTCAGGAAATCGATTCCTGAACTAAGGCGACACTTAGCCTTCTTGATTATAGCGACCGCCATAGCTAGGGTGGTAAAGTCGAAGACCAATTGCTTCAGACATCGCATCAAAGTGATTGTCTTTAGCGTAGACACGGCACTCATCGCGGATGGCGATAGATGCAATCAATACATCGTTCCATGGGACGGATAGTCGAGACTCACGCAGCTTCCATGCATTGACTTTGGCGAGCTCCCAATCCTCCTCGTCAACACTGCGGTAAGGTATGCAGTCGAGCCAAAATTCCAACTTCTTACGATCTTCCCTACGCGCGCCTCCGAGAAACTCAAGTTTGACCGGGCTGCACCAGGTAGCTTCGTATTCTTCGAGCAGGCTTTCCAATCCGACTTTGTAAGCCAGCTCTCCTTTAAGTCGGCTCGCTTCGATCCAAATAGATGTATCGACGATCACCATTAACGATCTTGGGCTTCGATCTCTTCGTTCGTGTAATTGTAATCGAACGCGCCTTCTCGTAATAAAGCACCAAACTCCTTAGCTTTTTTGCGCTTCACGAATTCAATGACTGCTTTGGCCACAGCAGGGCTTTTTTTCGACTCTCCTGTAATACGGGCTAAATCGTTCAAAGTGCTTTCATCGATCTCTACAGTGATCCTCATATATATTTACATTAGATGTAAAATGATGCAAATAAATAGAAAATATGATGCAAATAGACGAACTTAAACAAAACCTTAGCCACGCAGTGACCAAAAACTAATTCTTGATTTGCTCTACCGATTGCTCAGATAAACGAGTATCTGAGTAATACGAACGTCTTTACCAACTGAGAAATTTCAAATAATTAAAACAGGTAGATCAGAGGCACAGGATTGGACTTTCAAAGTTTATTCAGTCTTCGTCATCGCCGATACCAAGTTTTTGGCGGATTTCGGGAAACTCAGCTAGTTCAGTCAGGAATTCGTCGACGGAAAAGTCGGCAACCATGAAGTCTTCGTATTCAAAAGTGGGGGTGAGGATTTGTCCACTGACGGCAACCATGGCATCCATATCTTTAGGGCTGCGGTTTACATCGCGCACGTCGAGATCGACTCCATGACTATTAAAAAACGAGAGTGCTTCACGGCACCAAGGGCAGCCTGATTTGATGTAGAGGATGGGTTTCATAGTAGACGTATACAATAGAACTGGAGAGATGTTTTTACAACGTAAAAGCGCGGTATTCTACGCTAAGTTTTCATCAGATCGGCTAATTTACTCTAAACGCTTCTTTTCGTTGCAATTTTTGGGTAGGGAAATTTACTACGTTGCTTCCATTATGAAAATACTAGTTGCAGACCGCATTTCGCCTATCGGTGTCGATTTATTCAAAGCTGAAGCTGGCTTTGAAGTTATTGAAGCCTATGGATCCTCTCCTGAGCAGATTTTAGAGCTCGTTAAAGACGTGGACGCGATCGCAGTGCGATCAGATACGAAGATCACTGCAGACGTGATTGCCGCTGCGCCCAACCTAAAAGTTGTCGGGCGTGCGGGGGTTGGTGTGGATAACATCGATATCGAAGCGGCGACGGACCGTGGTGTCATCGTGATGAATACACCTACGGGTAACACGATCGCGACGGCCGAACTCACTTTTACGCACATGCTCTGTGGCACGCGCCAAATCGTGCAAGCTTGTGCCGGTATGCGCGCGGGCAAATGGGACCGGAAGAAATACACTGGTTCCGAGCTCAACGAAAAAACTTTGGGTGTGCTCGGTATGGGCCGCATTGGTTCTGAGCTCGCGAAGCGTGCCCAGGCCTTCAATATGACCGTGCTTGGCTATGATCCGTATCTGACAGAGTCCCGTGCGAAAACACTTGGTGTGAAGCTTTCAACACTGGATGAAGTGATTGAAAATGCAGATTACATTTCGGTGCACATGCCACTGACTTCGGACACTAAGCACATGTTGAATGCAGATGCCTTTAGTCGTATGAAAGACGGCGTTCGCGTTTTTAACTGCGCGCGTGGTGGTATCATCGACGAAGCCGCTTTGATCGCAGCCCTGGAAAGTGGTAAAGTCGCCGCCGCTGGTCTTGACGTTTACGAGGACGAGCCGCCAGCAGAAGACAGCAAGCTTCGCCAGCTCGAAAACCTTGTTTTGACGCCACACCTCGGAGCATCGACTCAAGAAGCTCAGGAAAATGTGGGTATCGATGTCGCTAAGCAAATGATTGAAGCTCTCAAGGGTGAGATGGTTCGGAATGCGCTGAACATGCCCTCACTTGACCCGAAGACACTTGAGCAACTTGCCCCTTATATGGAGTTGGGGGTAAAACTTGGCACATTTTCTCAGCAACTTGCACCTGAAAACGTCGAGAAGATTTCGATTCGCTACTACGGTAAGATGACTGAGCTCGATACTTTACCACTTACCTATGCGATACAGCGCGGTTACTTGCGCGAAATCTCCGAGCGCGTGAACGATGTGAATGCGCCGAAGAAGATCGAAGCACTTGGCATCGAGACTGAGCAAGTGAAGAGCTCCGTGCATGCTGAGTTCACCGAGTTGGTAGAAGTTCAGGTCGTCTGTAAAGGTGGCAAGACACGCACAATCGGTGGCACATTGGTCGGTAAGACACAAAAGCCTCGCATCGTAACGATCGATGGACACAGCGTGGAAGTGAACACGAATGCAACGTTGCTGGTTCTGAAGAACAAAGATGTTCCCGGCATCGTTGGTTTCATTGGTATGACACTGGGCGAAGACAATGTGAACATCGCCAATATGTCGCTTAGCCGCGATCAAGGTGAAGGATTCGCAGTCAGTGTATTTGAGTTGGATTCAGCGCCTTCCGAAGTTGCCGCGAAGAAGATTACTGATAATCCGGCGATCGAGAAATATCGTGTGATTAAGTTGTAACTAGAATATTGGAGTCAGAAGTCAGAATGGAAACTTACGCTTCGCTCCTGTTTTCTGAACTCTGACTTCTGTGTCCTTACTTATCATAGCGCTCGTTACTGTAATCGGCTATCTACTTGGCGCGACCAGTTTTGCTGTGCTGGTCGCGAAGAGTCGTGGGGTAGATATTTTTAAGGAGGGCAGTGGAAATCCAGGGGCGACAAATGTAAAGCGGGTGCTTGGCTCGAAGGCAGGTAATGCTGTTTTTGCCTTAGATGCTCTGAAGGGGTTTGTCGCAGCGATCTGGCCGATCGTGTTCTTTGGCGGTGAGACAGGTTTGAAGCTTGGCATCATCGGGTTAATTGCAGCGATCCTAGGCCACAGCTTTTCAGTGTTTCTAAAGTTTCGCGGCGGTAAGGGTGTAGCCACGACGATGGGCGGCTTGCTGGCAATCATGCCGGTAATTTTGCTGGCGGGTCTATTGGTTTGGGCGGCTTGCTTCTATAGCACGCGGGTCGTGGCGCTGGCATCGATTCTCTTTGCGGTCAGTCTACCGATTACTGCGGCGATTCGTTTTGATACGGCGGACCCACGTTTCACTTTGGGATTGGTGCTCGCAGTTTTAATTGTGGTGCGGCACCGTTCGAATATTGCTCGCTTGTTAAAGGGGAAAGAAAACAGTTTTAAATAATCATGTCAGAAAAACGCACAGTTCGTATAGGTTTGCTCGGCTTCGGAGTCGTCGGACAAGGGGTTTGGAAAAATATCGAGAACAACCGTCAAGCACTCGAGATGCGGCTCGGTGCCCAGTTGGACATCACACAGGTCGTAGTTAAAAATGCAGGCAAGGAGCGCGAAGTTGCCGTTCCTGCCGATCGCTATTCGACGGATCCGTCCAATGTGATAGAGAATCCTGATATCGATATCGTTTGCGAGTTGATGGGTGGCACGGGTGAAGCGCTGAAGCATACACGTCGCGCGCTTGAGCTCGGCAAAATCGTGGTTACAGCGAATAAGGCCCTCATCTGCGAACATGGTGAAGAGCTTTTTCAAATCGCACTCAGAAATGGCGGACATTATTTTTATGAAGCCTCGGTCGCCGGCGGCATTCCAATTATCAAAACCATTCGTGAAGCACTGGTAGCGAATCGTTTCAAATTGATCTTCGGTATATTGAACGGCACTTCAAATTACATCTTAACCCGGATGGAGCGCGAGGGGCTGAGCTTTGAAGAGACCCTCGGGGATGCGCGCAAGCTTGGCTATGTTGAAGCAGATGAAGCGCTTGATCTCGATGGTATCGATGCCGCGCATAAGGCCGTGATCCTTGCGTATCTTGCGCATGGTAAGTGGGTGAAACTCGATGAAATTATTTGCGAAGGTATTCGTGATATTACGGGTGAAGACATCGCGATTGCAGGACAATTGGGTTATAAAATCAAGCTGCTTGCAGTGATCGCTCGTGACTTTGAGGCGAACAAACTCTCGGTGCGTTTACATCCTGCATTGATTGCAAAGTCAGAGGTGATCGCTGGCGTGGACGAAGTTTATAACGGTATTAGCGTGACTGGCGACGTGGTCGGCACGACGATTTTGATCGGGCGTGGTGCGGGGCAAGATGCGACTTCCAGTTCAGTAATCAGTGATATTGCCGATGCCGTTTTCATGCTCCAAGGGGGGGCTGACCCAGTGATTTCTGAAGAAGACGAGAAGATTTATAATGAGCTGGCGGCTGGTCTTGAACTGGCCAAACCCGAGGATTTAATCGGGCGTTACTACTTGCGTATCCACGTGAAAGACGAAGAAGGGGTGCTCGCGAAGATCTCAAACATTTTAGCAGCGCATCATATTAGTTTTAAAACAGTCAATCAAAAGGAGTTGGGTGATGGTACAGCGCTTATTATGGTAACGACTCACGTAACCAACGAAGTTTCTGTGGCAGCTGTAAAAGAAGCACTTGCAGGGGAGAGTGTCGTCGTTGACGCACCTGTCAGCTTTCGCATATTCGACCCGAACAAGGTATAATTTAGCATGGCATTGATCGTTCAGAAATACGGCGGCACATCGGTAGGCGATGTCGATCGCATTAAGAATGTCGCTCGGCGGGTAAAGGAAACTTACGACGAAGGCAATCAAGTAGTGGTCGTCGTCTCAGCGCGTTCCGGAGTGACCAATGAATTGATCGCACGGGCAAAAGCTTTGAACCCGAACCCAGATGAGCGCGAGATGGACATGCTTTTGGCGGTCGGTGAGCAGGAGACGATCGCTTTGACGGCGATGGCGCTACATGCGATCGGGGTGCCTGCTGTTTCCCGAACGGGTCTACAGGCAGGTATCCTGACGGATCCTTCGCATACGCGTGCCCGTATCACTAAGATTTCCGGTGGCGACATCAACCTGCAGCTTAATGCGGGCAAGGTGGTGATATTGGCAGGCTTCCAGGGTCACTCGGCCGACGGACAGATTACAACGCTCGGTCGTGGTGGTTCGGACTTGAGCGCGATCGCGATTGCGGCGGCGGTGAAGGCAGACCTTTGTCAAATTCTAACCGATGTGGATGGCGTCTACACGGCGGACCCGCGAATCGTGCCGGATGCGAGAAAGCTTAATGAAATTTCGTATGAAGAGATGTTGGAACTCGCGAGTAGTGGGTCCAAGGTCATGCAAAACCGCGCGGTCGAATTCGCGCAAAAATTTGGCG
>Ga0307981_1002337_pt1 | contig 15576 bp, 16 predicted proteins | sample OrgLakmetagen987_FD_201849 | JGI IMG/M metagenome (GOLD analysis project Ga0307981, IMG submission 201849) | Saline water microbial communities from Organic Lake, Antarctica - #987 | ecosystem: Environmental > Aquatic > Non-marine Saline and Alkaline > Saline | place: Antarctica: Organic Lake... | reverse complement strand
ATCGTCAATTGTGGATGGCGCATGGCTTGTTAATGGCATTGGCTTGGGGTATTTTCGTTCCGTTGGCGGTTGGATCCAGCCGTCTTCGCGACTTGCTGGGTTTTGCGCCTGACCTTTGGTTCAAGATCCATCAGGGTCTCAACATGCTGGCCGTCCTTTGTACTATTGTCGGATTCGCCATTGCTGTGCACGCCATTAATGAGAAGGATGGAAAAGACGCCAAGCACTTTACCGAGATTCCCCATCGCAAGGTTGGATTGGCAATTACGTTGCTTGCCGTGATACAAGCTTTGGTTGGACTGTTTCGGCCTCACCCTCCCAAGGCAGCAGCAGTCGCTGCCAACTTGACGAAGGCCAAGGACTTGGAAAACAGCGATAGTATTGGTGATACCAATAACTCGTCCTTTATACCCAAGGATAAGGACGTATCATCCGAGGTTGAGGCTGCCGATGATGATGACGATCAGCAGGAGCAGCATCCAACCAAGTCGAAGCTTCGTTCGGCTTGGGAATGGAAGCACCGCATTCTGGGCATGAGTCTGTTGGCCCTTTCGTGGTACAACTGCAACTCTGGTCTTGAGCGTTTTGCATTGCTCTTTGGAGAGGAGTATGACAAGACGGCTGCCTTTTGGGGTGTTACAGCTGGATTGACGGGATTGATTATCGTTTTGGATGTCGCTCAGAGGGCCCGTCGGGGAAGAGCTTCCAAGTAAAACCCATTGCATTGTATATCCATCCATCCATTAACCAAGTATTTATTTATGTAAAAATAAACGCTTGCAGAAAGAGAGAGTATAGAGAGGAAGCTAGCTACAAATATTGTTACTGTACGACTTGTGATAATCAAAACCAGTTAGCTAGCTAGCTAGCAAAGATTGCAGTGACGCATTCTTTCGGGGTTGTTTTGCCTCACTGACATGCTTAATGTCGTTGCTCTGCTGCGTTTCGTTTCCGTCTACAGCAGTGTCGGTGTTGGTGGTCACTACGTCATTCTTGGTTGCGATTGTCGCTCCTGTCGTATCCGAATCATCATTGTTGTCATCGATCGTCAAGGCCAAAAGTTCCGCCAATAATTCGTCCTCCTCGTCCACAGTGTCGGTACCACTAACGCCGCCGTGCGCAGCTAAAGTGTCGCTTATGACAGCGACATGCTCCGTTTCTTCCTGCAAGTCGTCCATAACAGCATCAACTTGCTCCAGCGGTTGCCGCATCTGGGACAGGGTGGTGGCCGCGTGTCGCAATACCTGAACCGTGTCCCGATTGGCCTCAGCCGCCTCCAATGTTTGTTGCAACGCTTCCAACGTGTGCATTTGGTCGTAGCACTGCGCCTGGGTGGTTTCGTGCAATTTGGAGCGTTTGAATTCGGCCAGTGCTTGCGCCGTGTGACCAGCTCTTATGGCTTGCACAGCCCTGGCGCGACAAGCTCCGAGTTTGGCCGTGGTAGCGTCCGTGCGGCCTTGCACTTGTGCCGCCGTACACTCGACATCCAACAGCGCCACTCGAACATGCTTGTCCCTGTCGTCGTTGGTGACACGCCCCAATAGCACCACGTCAGCGGCACTGTCGCGCCGAAGGACAGCGACACTACTACTAGCCGCGGCATCCAAACACTTCAACAGCAGATCGGTTTGGGATTCGGGTAGGCGCCCGAGAAACTCGGCCAGTTCCGCGTCGTCGTAAATGGCGGCAGCAGCCGCGGTGCGTTGCAACCAACCCTGCCACGAGTAGGCAGGCAAAGCGCCAACCAAGCGGACCACGCGAACGGGAGACTCCTTGGCTGCCGCTGCCTGCAAGATTTGTAAGCACTGTAGCAAAAGGTCGGTATGGATAACGGCAGTGTGGGGACTCACCGGCACTTGCGCTGCAGTACTAGTTGCTGCAGACAAGGACACACTCTCCCTGCTACTAGTCACAGTCACGGCGTGATCATTCTCTTGGTGCCAGTCGCGTTGGACTGCGTAGTCATCGTCACGATCCTTTAGTACATAGTTGCCAAACGCGCGAAGGGGGCTCGTCAAGACGGCTGCCGTGGTGGACACGGCAGCGTACAACCGGGCGGGTGTCGTTAACGTTGCTCTTGTGCGTGTCTTGTTGCTGGCGTCGGGTGTCGTCATCGGTGTCGTCGTCGTCATTGTGACTAGTCTCTGTTCGGCTTGATACAACGCCACGAGCTTGTCGACGAGGGATGGATCGGTCGCGTCTACAATGGTCGAGGCCAGAGGCAAGGGAACATTCGTGTCTTGACTTTCGCGTACTTGTACAGCCGTGGCCTGTAAGGAATGCCGCTGCAAGCACGTGTCGCGGTGCAGTTCCTTCCACGTTCGCGCTCTCCGTTTACTGCTAGTTGTTTTAGTGGAGGCGACGGAGACAGTTGCAGAGGATGGAACTTGCAGCGGACTTGAAAGCAACGCCGCATTCGTCAATGTTTCTGGAGCGCACGAGGAGTCGTCAACTGCTTCTTTGGATAACTTTGAGGCGGTTGTTTCGGCCTTGGAAGGGCTTTGAAACGAAAGCATGACAACGAGAGACTATGTACAATACGCTTCCGTCAGTCTTATAAGAGGCAAGCAACTGACTACTGTTTGACGGAACCGACGGTCTGGTGCATTCGCGTCTCGCCATTGTGACAAAGTAGTGACTACGTATCGAACAAAACTTGTCTCAATCGACACCCTTTTGGCGCGAAGAATAAGATTGGGGCTGACGTACGTTTTGCTCCGATACCTACCGTATACCATGCCTTAGTTTCCCGACCGGGAGTAGACACAAACACTTCCAAGCAAGAATCCGAACCAGTACCTCGATAGCATATACAAGTACGAGTACAACTAAAGTAACGTAGGATGCTATTTTATAGATGATGTTTGTGTGTGGAGTTTCCCCACGACCAGCAGAGGAAACTCCCAATGGATAGATGAATTTGATCGCTAGCAAGCTTTCACCTCATCCCTCCTTGTCGTTTCGATTCAGAGTCGGCTGGGAAGCATTCCCATTTTTTGTCTGCACGGGTACGTTTGCATAATTGCAGTCACCAGTCATAGTACTAGTAGTGGAGTCTGACTTTTAGTACAGAGGCGAGCATCATCATTAGTGCGCACCACCGCTCAACAAGCCCTTCTCCTTCCATTGTATACCCCCTTCGTCGGTCGTGTCAATCACCAAAGACATGATCGACGGAGTGAATGCTCCCAGCCACTGCAAAATTTGCGCCCACCCTTGTAACTTGTCCAACAAAATGTCGTTCCACCGCATAATCAAACTTGCCCATGCCAGTACCGTCATATCCAGTGCTAAAGGTGCGCACCATGTTCATGACAAACGTGCCAGATTTGTCGTCCTCTTCCCAATAGCCGCCAGCGTGGACCGGAGTCGGACCTTCCGTTTCTCCCATTGTAAAAGATCCGTCCTTGTGAAGAGTCAGCTCGGTGAGGCAGCTGTATCGGTCCTCCATCTCCTCGAGCTGGTAGACCCGGCATGCCGCACCTTGGACGACAACAAGAGAGGTGGAACGAGTAGCCCATCGCTGATAAATTTTACAATAGGCACGGTACCGTAACGACAAGAGCAAATGTCGAGTCAGTGAACTTGGAGGAGAACAAAATCATGACAGGGTGCAACTTTCATGTTCCTTTTTCGATACTTACTGCGGTCCTGACGCCGAAACGAGGGCCCCATACTGATAGTTTGAACTCCAGCACATTGTGCGGTGCAAGAACGGTAGACAGGACGCGAAGCATCCAAGAAAGAGACATCATGGTCGTTGTTGGCACCGCGCGAATTTGTGAGATGAGACAGTTTTTGCATTACTGTGACGTACTTACTCGTAAGCTGGTTATACTACAGAGAACGGAACAACGATACCATTTCCTAAGAAAATATGTTCTTTTTGTTCTTTAGAGAACAATGGACACTTTTTCACTGGAAGCCTCGTATGGCCCTGGCTGGCTTTGCAGATTCACAGAGCAAAGAAGCAGTTTTGCGTCTCAGTCTCACAATTTTCAATTTTCAATCTTCCCATCAAAGCATCATGACCATGTCGTTGTCGATTCGCTTTCTCGTTTCAGTTTTTCTTGTGTCGCATGTCCTCGGGTTCCATTCGCAGAGCATTCGCTTCGGTGTTGGAAACGCGGTAGTTGCACATTATTATCTTGCTCTATCTGGCGTGAAGCAAGCATTGCAATCTCTCGATACATTTTGAAACATTCCGAGAGAAAAAGAGGGCATTCTTTGCAATATTGCGCGCGCTCGCACCTCAACCTCTTGTGCTCTTGTTCTGTAGCGCATTCTCTGTCCCACAGGCAGTCACTCGTCCCACTCGTACATTTCTCCAGTATACGATCATCCCGGGCATTGAAAATGATTGAAAAAGAGGAGGAAGAATCAAACCCCGAAGAGCCTACTAGTACGGTATCCATAGTACTGTGAATGGCAGTCCCGTGTCCTTGAATAGGCTACCGTGACATTTCTGATTCGGCAGCGGATAAGGAAATGCGTATCGATGCGTACGAAAACACTGTGGCGGGAGGTCTCGTGCCTGGCTTTCAACTGAGTGCGCTTTGCGGTGACGATTAATGATTTGCGTCCCATGCTATGCTGCCAAGCCCAAGCCCAAGACCAAGCAACCTTTGCAGCACCCTACATTATAAATTTTCCCAGCACCAGGCACAGCAGGCACTACTGGTATCTTTCCCGTTGGCCTACTGCTAATTCCCTCCTTCGTACCATACCACTAGTAGTAGTAGTAGTAGTAGTACGTAGTAGTACGTAGTAGTAGTACGTAGTAGTACGTAGTAGTAGTATGTCGTATTACGTAGTAGTAGTACGTCGTATTACGTAGTAGTAGTACGTAGTAGTACGACGTAGTAGTTCGTAGTAGTAGTCTAACACAATCATAGTATCTACTTTCTTTTTCTCCGTAGTCCGTACCGCATGGACATTCGGTACTAAGTGACCGTCTCTATTCTGTGCTTCATCTCTACTACCGTAGTCAATAGTAGACTAGTTTACTTGTGTGTGTACGTGCAGGTATGTAACTGATTCCGCCAGTAGACAACTACTAGTCTTGGCGCAGTCACCCAATGTCGGTTCTGTCTGCTTGTCCGAGCAAAGAAATAGAAAGTTCCTAAACAATTCGAACGGCCAAAACGCCGACCAGACTACTTCACATCTCGATCGACGACAATAATGAACGGAGGACCGTCAACCATCAACCATCAATCATCAATCATCAATCATCACTGTTCGATCGATCGCTGGCACTGATCATATAAGCGTTTCTCTTGCTCTCACTCACTGCAACACTCTTACCTCCTGCAATACGAACGACAATGAACGTAATGAGCGAGAGCGTTCCCAATGGACCAGCAGCACATGATGCAACGACAACGTCGAGTCCATTTTGGTGTATGGTCGTCCTTTTGCAAGTCGTCCTCCTTGGCATGGCGTGGATACCCGTCAAGGCAATCTTGAATCGCGTTCGACTGTACCGGCATTTACGCAAGTATCCCTACGCCATGGTTGTGACGCCCAAGAAGCACCATCATCAGCAGCAGCAGCACCGTCACCAACAGCATCATCACGCCACTACCAAGAAACGCTGGTCCACCGCTGCCGTGTCGCTTCTCGTCAATGCCGCAGCGAGCCTTGTCTTCGGGATTCTCCTGCTGCTTGCGACGACGGGTTCCCTGGTAAAGCGACTCTTGAATGCAGTAGTGGACACTTGCAAGGCGGCCTTTGCCCGTCCCGACTATCGACGATACGAGTCCGTCACCACAACCTCGTCCTCGTCGTCGTCCTCGCCCCCCTTGTCGTTTCCACAAGCCCCGCCTTCGGTGCTCAAGAAGCGACGCCCCAAACCTGCCGCTGCATCCAATAGTACTACTAATACTACTACAGCTACAGCTACTACTGCGGCAAGCAACCGCCGATCCGTAATGTTTGCCGAGCACTCGGATGGCAACGTGCGAACGCTCCAATACTATTACAATCCCTTGGTGGAACCAGCCATGCGCGCCCCGGAAATATCCACCACACCACCCCGCACTTTTGATGCCACGCAAGGCAGTACCCCATTGCCCATTCGCAAGATTCGACACCGCCAGCAGACACCTCCCGCCGTGCAGCGGCGTCACACGGTAGCAACGTCTCGAACGACAACCACGTCCGTCGCGGTGACAAACCTGCAAGCTGCCAACGCCAACAGGAGCCCCCACACGCTTGTACCGCGCGTCGAAAACAAGGAGAATTGTCCACGCGCTGCCGCTGCTGCTACCGTGGCGTACACTGCCAGGACCACGCCGTCGTCCACGAGCCACGCGCCGGGCCAACGGGAAATTCGGGCGCGCACTGCTTCGTTGGAACCGCTGCAAGAGCAGGTGCGGGCGCGCAAGCGACAATTGCTGCAACAGCAGCAGCAGCAACAAACGACTGCCATTGCTACAACCGAGCAGCAACCACCATTTGCCTTCTACCCCAGTAACAAGAAACTGCGGCCTCTACTGTCCTCGGGACGCTTGGCCTTGACTTGTGCTGCTGGGGCCAACATCAGTAGTAGCAAGGGACGAGGCGTGCGGCATCCCACAGCCAACAAGCGTGCGAGACAAGAAAAGGAAGATTGGATCTTGAAAGAGCTGGATCGCAAGCGCGTCAAAACACAAGCACCCACGCCTGCTGTCACTGTCGCGACTCCAGCTACAACGGCAGCGGTAGTGCCAGCAGCAGCAGTGGTAACGACAGGTTCCTTTCAGTTTGGAGCCGCGCCGCCTACCACAGTCCCCGATCCCACTGTTCCCCCGGAAGCTGCTGCTGCCGTGACTTTGGCCAACAGTGATTCCGCTACTACTGCTGGTGCTAAGCCACCCGCCTTTAGCTTTGGCTCGACGCCAGCCACTCCACCGGGGTCTGATCTGGCAGTGCCAGTTGTGCCAGTAACGACGGTTGCAACGGTAACCAGTGACAACACGGCAGTGGCATCCCAGGCTTCCTTTCAGTTTGGCGCTACCAGCGCGCCACAGCAGCCTGCACCTGCTCCGAGTACTGCCATTGCCGCCCAACCCCCCGCCAGCGCGAGTAACACGGCTGCCCCACCGCAACCCGCTTTTAGCTTTGGTTCGACGGTTGCCAATACGCCAGCGCCTGGATTCAGTGCTGCTCCACCAGCAAGTGTGGCAGCCATTGCACCAACGGCCGCATCCTTTCAGTTTGGAGGCAGTAGTGCCGCCCCAGCAGCAGCACCACTCGAAATGGCGCCGCAACCGGCCGCATCCTTTCAGTTTGGCGCAGCCGCACCAACGCCCCAACCGAAAGCTCCGGGCTTTGGCTTTGAAGCGGCTCCACCAGCTGCGGGTGGTGGCTTTGGAGCCGCACCAGCTGCGGATGGTGGTTTTGGAGGAGCTCCAGCTTCCAGTGGTGGTTTTGGAGCCGCACCAGCTAGCGGTGTTGGCTTTGGAGGAGCTCCAGCTAGCGGTGATGGCTTTGGAGCAGCACCAGCTAACGACGCTCCACCTGCACTTCCTGCCTTTGGAGGAGCTCCACAATTTGGCAGCTTTAGTGCTGGTCCTCCGGCCGTTGCTGCACCAGCCTCCAACAGCGCCAGCGTCCGACGTCGGGCTTCTCGCAAAGGGCGCGGCCGTCGTTAAAATCGTTCAAACATTTGAACACTTTGAAAACGTTACATTCTCCATCCCATCGTGGGAACGAATGGTCCAGCAAAGAGAGAGAGAGAAATGTTCCTTCGGTAACCCCAAAATAGTGTAGCTAGTTGATATTATATCGTCAAACCCCAACACACTGCGGATGCTTGTATGCATTACTTTAGGCTTCCGTCGGCACAAAGAGAAACGACTATCTATATGGCTATGAGATACTCTCTGGTGTAGGCCTAAACAAACAAGCTCGAGCGCACAACACTGACATTTTCCCTTGAATGCTATTTGGGTCGCAACATCGTGCATGAACACAGTCTCAGAGACAATCAAAAACAGAACGAGGAAGAGAGTCATGCTCGTATACCCACACACGTACAGTAGTATAAGAGTATCATCAATCATCACCATCATTTTTATAGGCAAGCGTAAATTATAGGCACGAATAGGAATGCTGGCTGACAATCAAGGCAATAATCATGCCGTACAGCGCCAAGGCTTCCGAAAAGATCAACATGATGAGCATACTGACAAAAAGTTTGTTCTGAGAAGAGGCAAAGAGTAAATTAAAGTGAGTGAGAGACACAACGTCTAGAGCAAGTATTCATGATGAATATAAAGAGAATTGGTTTGGACTTACTTGATCGTCCGACCCAGAAATCTCTTGACCTCCCGAGACCGGAGCGTCTCCCCCTGCATGCTCGCCGTCCGGAATACTGCTGTAGCCTACAGCTTCCTTATCACTAGGAAATAGGGTAATGTTGGAAGCTCGATATCCAACGGCACGGACTCCGTAATCACCCACAATACCAATACAGAGACCGGCCGCAAGACCGGAAATACCGCAGCACAAGCCCGCACAAAGATGGGCCATACCCGTGTAGACGCTGTAAACGTTTTCACGGTCGTTGGTGGGCTTGACAATGGACTGTGTAATAATAACGCCGACAATAAGTCCGTAAATACCAATCACACCCGCCATGACGATTGGAATTACATTCTTCATGATTGACGAGGGATGCCTAATACCAGTGTGCATAATACTCATGCCAGCTTTCCATGTTCCCATCTATTTATAGATATTGTGAGAGGTTAGTTAAAGGAGATGGTAAGAGAGTTAGCATCATAGAGGATCCAGTTTTGCGAATCGTCGGGTGGATATCGGCGGCGCAGGAAGAAGATACGGATGGATGACTTAGCAGTATGACTTACCGCACTGCCCCAGTTGGAAAGACAGACCGCTGCTGCGACTCCCATGTAGCCCAGGGACGCCGCCCACGATGGGCATTGGTTGACTTGCAAAAAAGGACCTTGATCGACCATGGTGAAAGTTTTATGTTCCGAAGACTACTTTGAACGGCAACGCGGCAACACGACGAAGAAGCTCTTGCTTCTCGGCGGAGGGAAGCCCGCGATCTTGGCTCGTGCCTCGCTGAAGTCTAACTAATCTTGTAATGTTCCTAAAAAGGTCTTAATCGGTAATGAATATATTGTAAATAATATGTGCCGGGAAATCAGATGCCGGTTTAGAATTAAGCTCAACGGAAGCGAATTTTTCATAATGACGTGGCAAGATCTTCGGTTTTTTCTGACGGGTAGGCTGAACGTTCCATTTCCACAGCACATCTGATTATATCTTATTATCACGCACCACCACCATGACATCAGTGACCCAAGGAATGGAATTGTGCCCATCCTGGGCACCCGCCTTGTACGTCCATGAATCGATTGTTTGCAAGATTAGAAGTAGTAGTATGGAATGGACATGGGCAGACGCAACGGCGAATGAAGGGCGCGATTGGAGGAACAATATTTTTGTTGGAACTCTCTCCTCTCACGGAACGCTCCAACGTGGCTCCTTCTCACACTGCGTTTCTTTCTTTTATACATTATAATATATACAGTGGATACATGGGTGCATCAAGCTGTATGATTCTAGCTAGTTGGGGCAGTGCGTGGGGAACATGGCGATCCGGTCTGGGACTGTGTTCCATGGGCACGGACCATCCGGCCGGAATCATTAAATGTGTTGTACCCATTGTCATGGCTGGCGTCTTGGGGATTTATGGACTCATCGTCAGTGTTATCATTACACAAGCAATCGTTCCACCCAATTCCTATGCTTTCAACACTTACAGCAGTTACAATGGCTATACACACGTGAGTCACGACCATGTTCTTGCTTGTTCGCGTATCGTTCTGGAGCTCCATCTCACATATGCGAACACTTCTGTTTTCTCTATCAACTTTAGCTTGCCGCAGGGCTATGCTGCGGACTGAGCTGTCTAGCAGCTGGTGGGTGTATCGGTATTTTAGGAGACGTGGGCGTTCGAGGGTTTGGCATTCGAGCCGAAAATGGAAAACGCTTTTACATGACTGGCGGAGACGGGGGTGGTGCCGATGACGCTGCAGACGATGGTACCGGTATGAATACCATGAACGCAACCGAAGGTGCCAATAAGCTGTACGTGGGCATGCTCATTATGCTCATCTTTTCGGAAGCCCTGGCGCTGTATGGACTGATTGTTGCACTGATTCTTTCCCAGCACAATTATTTGTGCGTCTAAGACCGACGACGGAAACGTATGACGTGCAAGCAGCTCTGTTGTGTCGTTCATCCTCTTGATCCCTCTCAAGCATACGCATTAAATATAAAACACTATATAGTTTCCCCATTGATTGATTCATGCAAGAACCCTGCTGCCAGTATAGAGCAGGATGGGTGTAACAATTGTACGAGCGCTCTACTCGTGGTGCGTATAAGTTATACTCAGCTAGCTACTGAATAGTAGTGCAACTGGCTCGCTAGAGAGCAGCTACGGCTTCAAAGTTGGCCTGCTGTTTTGGCAAAGCGCAAGGTTGTGGTTCCCACCACCACCACCACCAGCAACACTGAATACTGTAGCCAAAACTTCCCTCCGACCTTCGCGCCTTTTTGTTTTTCGCCGCGTGTCATCTAGCAGACCATCAATCACCACCATCACTCCAATGGCCGAGATCGACGCCGAAGGATCGCATCACGTGCATCACTTTCTTGACATCAAGAAACATCACAAGAACTACCACGATGATGCGGTTTTACAGCGTTGTAGCACTCCTCTTGGCTGCAGTGCCCACTGCGACAGGAGCTTCCCACTTTCCTACTCCCGCCACCACGGCGGCGACTCCGGCGGCGACAGCATCGTTTTGCAGCGCCTCCACGACGACGGCGCAGCCACCCATATTTGGCGTCAGCCAACGACTTCCTGCGGCCCTGAGTATGCGCGGGGGAGAAGTGTTCGAGCCGGAATCTCTGCAGGATGTCGAGGCCATTCTACTCAAGGCGGGGGCCGAGCAAAAGCTCGTGGTGATTGACTTTAGTGCGACATGGTACGTCGTGTTTAACTAGTGGGACGTGGATCGGATACGGAAGAAGCTTGCGACTTGCGATTCCAATGCGATGCGCCGAGTCTCTTTCTCACGCTCTGTATCGTTCGTTACCTTCCTCTTTGAATCGACAGGTGCGGACCTTGCAAAATGATTGCTCCTCTGGTACGTCTGAACAGCCTGATGGATGATTACGATGATGGCTGGTAGTTTCGGTATCCGATCCATCCACACGAAAGATAGGACTACATTTCGCTCCTTGCTCATTCAGCACGTTTCGTTGGCTCGATCCCTCACACTTATCTTTTTATCTCAATCCCTATATTTCATAGTTTAAAGAACTGTCGGAAGCCATGGACAATGTTGTATTCATCAAGATTGACGTGGACGACAATCCGGATACGGCTGCCAAGTACAATGTCTCGGCCATGCCAACCTTTGTTTTCATCAAGGGAGGCGAAGTTGTGGATCGTTTAATGGGGGCTAACCCGGCACGACTTCAGGAACTCATTGATGAACACGTGTAAACAACACATAAAAAAAATCATCACAAAATAAAAGGAACAGTCATGGACAGGAGGATCAGAGTCTACGAAAGCGAGACTACTGTTTATTCATTTGACTATGGGTAGGGCAGATTACTATAACTATAACGATAAAAGCAAGATTCTGTTATCTTCGATACATATCCCAACTAGCTGCTGGCTTGTTAGCGGACGCTTGTGGACCAAAGGTGGCTGTTGCTGCGTGACCTCCGCCCCCGCCACCTCCCCCACCATTGATCTGAGGTTGCTCCGAGTACCTGCCCGACGTTCGGTCAAAGAAAAGCGGACAGTGGCCAAGTGCCCCATTGAAACGATTCTTTTTCACTTCAATGTACTTTCGCTTGTTGTCGTTTTGTAGAATCAACACCGTGTCAGCTTCTTGCGTCGCCTTGGCACTTCCGTAGATGGACGCCATGGACAGCTTGGAATCTTCTTGTTCTTTGCGTGGGTGGACCACCAGCGTCACATGAACGTTCTTGTCGGTAGCAAACTGACGAAACCTCTCGATCGCCATGTCTTGCACATCGAATTTGTCAAATGTACTGCTTCCCGCTCGCTCTCGCGAGATCATAAACTGCATACTGTTGTTGTTGTGAGTGGGGTAGGGTGGTGGTGGGTAAGTGAAGGAGCAAGACAACGAAAGGATTCATTCCACATGCAGTACATATGACACATTGCACTACACACGACGCTACCAACGTACTTGTCCAGGATAATGTGCTCGGCATCGTTCACGTAGACGGCATAGTCCATGGCGTCCAAGACGTCTTTCACGTCAGAACCACCGTGAAACTTCATGAAGTAGAGCGGAAGATTGGAAAAGCGATCGGCGATGGGTTCCAACTCTTTGGCTTTGGTAGGATCACCGACAGGAAGGGGCGCTCGGGAAAACTGCTGCAAGAGCTTGTGCATTAACCGCGTGTTTTTTATCTCGAACGATCCCCAGAGAACATTAATACCCTGCTCGGCTAGATCCAACGACATTTGTCCGAGAAAGGTTGTCTTGCTGAAGAAAGAAGTGCGACAGAGAGGTACGGGAGGAAACACGTGGGTTAGAAAGGATGGCTATCATGCTGGGAGCGTCATGCATTCGGCTGGATCGTTAGTGGACTTACCCGCTACCAGTGGCTCCTGTAATAACCGTTAGTTCGCCTCTTCGAAAGCCCTTCATGATACTCGTCAAGCCCGGAAGACTGGTCATTGGCACGCCCTCATACTTGTCAGGATGGAAGATTTCGTGGAGAACGTCTGCCCTTAGCTCTTCAAAGGTCAGAATGCGCTCGTGGGGGACCAACTTGGAGGCTTCAATGATACGATTCAAGTCCATTCCTTTTAGCAAAGCTTCGTTGGCATCCTTGGGAAGGGTGTCGCCACATATAGCGTTGGTTGGTCGAACAATAAAGCAGCGTTCGAGTCCTATTTTTTTGGAAAATAGCTCTGCTCCTTCTTGTCCCGGCCCATCATTGTCCATCCAAAGATATATCTTTTCGATGCCTTCCAGCTGCGGTAGGGCTTCGACAGGTAACGAACGGCATCCATTGGGCAAACTGACAGCGGGTCGCCCCGTGGCTTGCCACACGGCCATGGCGTCGTACTCTCCTTCGCACAAGACAATTTCTTTTGAATTGCGCGGTACCGTGTGAAAGCCAAAGAGACCCCAGCCTCCACCCGGTGGATCGAGACGTTGCCAGGCCTTGTTGGCCAAGGCTCGGACTTTGATGCGTCTCGTGAGAAAGGTATGATCTCGTTCGTCCACCTGCTCTGCTTCTCCTCCCCTTGTGCTGGTAGCCTCGTCTTTCAATGCATTTGTATCGTCAACCTTGGAGGCGACTGCATCACTCTTTCCCTTGGCGTCGACACCTTTGCCCTTGGCGGCGGCAACAGCTGGTACTGGCTTGGCCGTTTCTGGAGGTTCAAATTTGGCACCTCTCAAGGACTCTTGGTAGATAACGTCGGTCACACTCATGAGCCACGGAAACGTGACACATTCCGCCGCCTCCCACGCTCCAGCATCGGTACGAAAGTTGTACTTTGCGCTACCCACGCCGTACTTGCGAAGGGTTCTCACGTTGAGTCCGCGTTCCTTTTGCAAGTAATCCAAGGTAGCGTTGGGCGTCTGATCCAACAATTGCGTATTGTAACAAGCTTGTAAACGGGGTGATGGCATGGGCAAACAATCAGTCTCCTTCTTGGCCGTCTTTTTACCGTGTTGCATAAACTCCTTGTAACCCATTTGGTCTGTTGCCGAGGCAGAAGCCGTGGCACTGTGAACGCTCTTACGAGATTGTTGAGTAAAGGAGGATCCGCCACCAGCGGTAGCCTTGGGGTCACTACCCCGTTGACGCGACGAGACTCCTCTAAGGCCTGCTTCACTTCCCATGATATTATTGGTACCCCCATCAGCCACGCTGGATACAGCAAAGCCTCCCAACTTTAGTTTCAAGTCAAACCAAGAACCGCCTGCTCCACACCGGTGACAAAAGTAGGCTCCTCCACCAATCTGCACGTATAGTTTGTACATGTTATCCTGTTTGTTTGCCACGGGTTTGGTACAAAAGGGACATTCCTGCAAGATGCAGTGGCTCGTCGTGGTGCGAGTCAAGGCAGTATCGAGGCCGAGCTGGCTGAAAAAGTCTGTAATGTCTCGCGAGGTCACATGGAGACTCTGGTTGTGTCGCGAGACAAAGACACGGGTGCGAATCTGCTGGTGTCTGTAAAGGTGGTGGTGCTGATTATGGAGCGTCGGAGAGCTTGCCCCAGAATGAAACGGATCGATGGAGGATGCTGCCAACATTGTCGACGCCAGCGTGGAAGCTGCTGCGAACTGTGGCGTGACTGTTGACGCTATCCTTCCCATGAGAGGTGAGTGAGCTACGGACCAGGTGCAGGTACGGCTAGTGGTTCGAAGGCTTGCCCTCGAACGGGTCGATACGGAGCGCAACATGGTGAAATTGTAAATTGTGTGATTGTTTTGTGGTTTGAAATGCTTCTGTGACGATCAATGCAACCGCCGGCTCGCATCTTATGGCGCGTTACGCAAGCACCCACACCGAATGGGCGCGAAAAGTTTGACATGACCGAACCTGCAGGTATTCTCTATTCTCTTTGAACCAACCGGTACTGGCATGTTGGTACTGGTACCCTAGACTCACTCGACGTAAGGTATGCACGACCGCGTAGATTCGATATGGAGAGCTGTTGCCTGAGGGCGGGGTCGTTGTCTACTATGTACTAGCTAGTAGAGCTAAAGGTAGGTACAAGCTGGTGCGTGCGCGTCTCGCTGGTTTAAACTAGTCTAACGTAACGGTACCTTGGGGGGTCCTCTCACAGCTTTGAACAATCTAGTAGTAGTACTATGATACCGGTAGCCTACTACGGTACTTAGTAGCAGTAGTAGTGTATGCACACTTTGAGAAGAACAGTAATGGTATGTCACTCCAATGCTGCAACCCGGGGGCGATCTAACGGGGTCGAAGCTTGCACAGAGTGATGAGTACCAGGTAAATGATATCGGCTTGCAACTACTCTACTAGTAGAGCTCCATGGTCCAAACTAGCAGTCTCGTACCCGGCTCTATTCTCTACCGCTCAAAACCTTTAGCAGACCACGCTAAAAAGTAGAAACAATGCACGTAGTATTAGCTTCGAAAGGTTCATGCTCGGATTATTTCTTTCTACTACTAGAGAGGAGGATACGAATCGTCCGCCTTTACTCCTTCGCCTCCTTCTTGGCAGCCGGGGCCTCCTTCTTGGCAGCTGGGGCCTCCTTCTTGGCAGCCGGGGCCTCCTTGGCAGCCGGGGCCTCCTTTCCAGTCATCTTTTCCCACTGCGTCAGGAGTTGTTTGGGAGAAGCCTCCAGGAACTTGTCGTATCCCATGGCGTCCACCAACTGATCATACGCCTTGGTCTTGTCAACTTTGTTCTCTTCCGCAAAGGCTTCAATCTTGAAAGTGGCGGCTTCCTTGGTAAAGGCCTTTAGAGTATCATCCGCCTTTTTCAAGTCGAGACTGACGGTACTCACGG
>Ga0307981_1002336_pt1 | contig 15580 bp, 14 predicted proteins | sample OrgLakmetagen987_FD_201849 | JGI IMG/M metagenome (GOLD analysis project Ga0307981, IMG submission 201849) | Saline water microbial communities from Organic Lake, Antarctica - #987 | ecosystem: Environmental > Aquatic > Non-marine Saline and Alkaline > Saline | place: Antarctica: Organic Lake... | reverse complement strand
ATGAGGATCATCCTTCGTCTTGGTCAGTTCAAATTGCTAATACGCGACACAGACCCAAAGACCGGAGCCATTGTCCGATAAGGTGATTCTAGCCTGAGCGGGCTGCACGCGCATGTATTGATCCCGCATATAGTCGAAGGCAGAGCGCTTTGCAAACCCGCAAAAGTGTTTTTACTTGGCGCGGAACTGCGCTTCGCGTTTCTCAAGAAAAGCAGACATGCCTTCTTTTTGATCTTCGGTCGCAAACAGCGAATGAAAGGCGCGACGTTCAAACAGCAGACCCTCGCGCAGGGGCACCTCGAACGCACGGTTCACGGCTTCTTTGACGACCATGGTCGTGATCATTGATTTCTCGGCAATCTTAGCTGCGGCAGCCATGGTTTCTTCCATCAGCTTTTTAACAGGCACAACGCGCGATACCAAACCTGCGCGCTCTGCCTCGGCTGCATCCATGAAACGACCCGTCAGGTTCATGTCCATCGCTTTTGATTTGCCAATAGCGCGGGTCAGTCGCTGGGTTCCGCCAATACCGGCCACCACGCCCAGGTTAATTTCAGGCTGGCCGAATTTCGCGGTCTCTGAGCAGATGATGAAGTCGCACATCATCGCCAGTTCGCAGCCACCGCCAAGCGCATAGCCTGATACGGCTGCGATGATTGGCTTGCGAACGCGCATGATCTGGTCAGTTTCGGGTGTGAACAGATCGCTGGTAAAGACATCAACAAAGCTTTTGTCGCGCATCATCGCGATATCGGCCCCGGCTGCGAAGGCCTTTTCCGACCCGGTAATGACGATACAGCGGACTTTTTCGTTTTCCTGTGCAGACTTCATCGCATCTGCCAGCTCTGTCATCAGCTCGGCGTTCAGAGCATTCATTGCATCAGGCCGATTCAGTGTAACCAAGGCTACGTGATTATCGACATCGACCGTGATCGTTTCATAAGCCATCAAGAATGCTCTCGTTTGTTACGGTTTGAAACATGTGAATATCACGGGCACAGGCCGTTTCAAGTTATCTTTGGCATTGCATACAATAGAAGGATGATCGGCCAGACTGAACGATTCGGGCGATCTGACTGGAACATCCATCGGTGCGGCAAGGGTCTCCCTCGCGGCCATACACGTCAAAGCTGTGTTGGAAATAGCCCAATTCCCCGTCTGCCTGTTTGAAGTCACGCAAGGTCGATCCGCCCGCGGTTATGGCCTCTTGCAGGACTTGCCGGATGATGGGAACGAGCCCTGCAACCCTGCTGCTTGCGATGCGCCCTGCTTTGCGTGCAGGATGGATCCCCGCCCGGTAAAGCGTTTCGCAGACATAGATATTTCCCAGCCCCGCGACGATGCGTTGATCTAGCAAAGCCGACTTGATCGGCATGTTGCGCCCCTTGAGTGCGGCAATCAGATGCGCCTCATGAAAATCATTACCCAAAGGTTCTGGCCCGATCGAAGCCAGCAATTTATGCGCAGCGGCGTTTTGCGTATCCAGCAAATCCATCGCCCCAAACCGACGCGGGTCATTGAACGTCACGCGCGCCCCATTGGCCATATGCAGGACAACGTGATCATGCTTTTCAGCCGCTGGATGCTCATGTACAAATTTCCCCAGCGGATCGCCCGAGATCAGCATACGCCCCGACATGCCCAAATGGATCAGCAGTGATTCCCCAGATGACAGATCGGCAAGAATGTATTTCGACCGCCTGCGCAGCCTTTCAACCTTTTGCCCCGTCAGCCGCGCCGCCATATCGGGGGGGAAAGGCCAGCGCAGATCGGGACGGTTCACGTCGGCACGCGCGATCACCTGACCCTCCATCACAGGGGACAGGCCGCGGCGGACGGTTTCGACCTCGGGCAGTTCAGGCATGTTCTTTTCCCCTGTGACAAAAGGGGCGCATTGTACCCGGCCCCTCACTTCCTATAACAAAGGTGCAGATCAAAGGACCACAAGACCTCATGACAAACGATAGCGACAAAACCACCCATTTCGGATTTGAAACCGTGCCCGAGGGCGAAAAAGCGGGACGCGTGCAGGGTGTCTTTAACTCTGTTGCCAGCAAATACGACGTGATGAATGACGTCATGAGCGTTGGCATCCACCGGGTTTGGAAGCAAGCGATGATGGATTGGCTGGCTCCGCGTGCTGGTCAAAAGTTGCTGGATGTGGCGGGTGGCACAGGCGATGTGTCGTTCAAGTTTCTGGAACGGGCCGGAACCGGCCACGCTACGGTACTGGATCTGACCGAACCGATGTTGATCGAAGGCCGCAAACGCGCCGAAGCCGCTGCGATGGCAGACAGCCTTGACTGGGTTGTTGGCGACGCGATGGCGTTGCCGTTCGAGGACAACACATTCGACGTCTATACAATCAGCTTTGGCATTCGCAACGTCACCCGCCCCCAAGAGGCGCTGAACGAGGCTTACCGCGTGCTGCGCCCTGGTGGCCGTTTGATGGTGCTTGAATTCAGTCAATTGCCCAATCCGATGATGCAAAAGGCCTATGATCTATACAGCTTCAACGTCATCCCGCGCATGGGGCAGCTGATCGCGAATGATCGTGATAGCTATCAGTATCTTGTCGAATCAATTCGAAACTTCCCCGATCAAGAGACCTTCCTTGGTATGGTGAAAGACGCTGGGTTTGAACAGGCAAAGTACCGCAACCTGACAATGGGTGTCGCCGCGCTGCATTCGGGCTGGAAAATCTGATATGCGTGGACCCCACAACATTTGGCGGTTGATCCGGACCGGTGCAACCCTGGAGCGTACAGGGGCGATGAATGTCGTTCTGGATGCTTTTGATGCCACGCCCGCACTGCGTTTTGTTGCCAAGGCGCTTGGCAAGCCGTTCAAGTTTCTGGGGTATGCAGGGGATCCGGCGATGCCGCCTGCAACCCGTGCCCTAACGGCATTGGGGCCCGCCTACATTAAATTTGGTCAGGTTCTTTCGACCCGTCCCGATGTCGTGGGCGACGAATTGGCCGTGCAACTGCGCGTATTGCAAGACAAACTGCCACCGTTCTCTATCGAAGTGGCGAAAGCCGAGGTCGAAAAAGAACTTGGCCATCCCGTCGCGATGATGTTTTCCGAATTCAGCGAACCGGTCGCAGCGGCGTCGATCGCTCAGGTGCATCGTGCCAAATTGGCCGAGACAGGCGAGGATGTGGCTGTCAAAGTGCTGCGCCCCGGCATTGAAAAAGCGTTCCGCAAGGATGTCGATGCGTTCTACCTCGCCGCCCGCATGGTCGAGATGTTCTCGCCGGGATCGCGTCGTCTGCGTCCGACCGAGGTGATCAAGCATTTCGACGGTGTCGTGCGCGGAGAGCTTGATTTGCGGCTCGAATCATCGGCTGCCTCTGAGTTTGCCGCCAATACCAAAGACGACGAAGGCTTTCAGCTTCCTGCGATCAAGTGGGAATATTCCGCGCGTCGAGTGATGACACTGCAATGGGCGGATGGCGTTTCCATGGGTGATAACGCGGCGATCGACGCGGCCGGCCATGACCGGGTGCTGCTTGGTGACCGCGTCCTGCAACTGTTCCTGAACCACGCCCTGCGTGACGGCTATTTTCATGCAGACATGCACCAAGGTAACCTCAAGGTCGCGCCCAATGGCGATATCATCGCCTTTGATTTTGGTATCATGGGCCATATCGATGCCTACACGCGCCGAGTATATGCTGAAATCCTGTTCGGCTTTATCCGCAAGGACTATAAACGCGTTGCCGAGGTTCATTTTGAAGCGGGATATGTTCCCGCTGACAAGGATGTCGACGAATTTGCCCGCGCCTTGCGTGCTGTAGGCGAGCCTATCTTTGGGATGGATGCGACGCGTATCTCGATGGCGCGGCTCCTGACCTATCTGTTCGAAGTGACTGAACGCTTTGGCATGGAAACCAGGACCGAGCTGATTTTGCTGCAACGCACAATGGTGGTCGTTGAAGGTGTCGCGCGCTCTCTGAACCCGCATATCAACATCTGGCAAGTCTCAAGCCCGATTGTGACCGACTATATCTCGCAATCAATTGGCCCGAAGGCTGTGATACGCGACCTCGCCAGCACAGCCCGTGTCCTTGCGCGTTTTGGCCCCCGCCTGCCGACGTTGGTCGAGGCCGCATTGATCCGCCAGCAATCAGAAGGTGAGCCTAAAAAACCGGCCTTCAAACGCTGGGTCGCGTTGGCTGCAATCATCGGTGCTGCCGCAGCGACAGGCCTGATCGCCTTGATTGATGTGCTGACCTGATCCGGTCTTCTCTGGCTTGGAAATATCCTGCGGGGGTCCGGGGGTGCAAAACCCCCGGCGATTGCCGCAAAGCGCCAAGCCCGTTGACAGCAGCCCATCAAATGCGCAGTTATCCACTATGACGGAAAACTCAGACGCTATTTTGAACCAGCTGCCTTCTCGCTTGAAATCTGCGAGGACCGCACAGGGCCTTAGCCTTGAGGCGGTGGCCAAGCTTTCGGGCGTGTCACGGTCGATGGTAAGCCAGATCGAGCGCGGAGAAAGCAGCCCGACAATTGCGACCTTGTGGAACTTGACCCGCGCCTTGCAGGTAGATTTTGCGGGCCTTTTGGACGGCACTCAAAGCCCTGCGCAAATCGAAATACTGCGCGCAGATGAGGTTCCGACAATCCATAATCTTGGAACCGGCTGTCATATCCGCATCCTTTCTCCCCCCGAAGAGGCTGGAAAGCACGAAGTCTACGAGCTTTTGATTGATGAGGGCGGCATTCTGGACAGCCAGCCACATGCGCGCGGTGCCCGCGAGCATCTCATGATCATCCAAGGAACGGCTGGTTTGCGCAGTGGTGATGCCCAAAGTACAATCACAATAGGTGATACCGCACGTTATCCAGCTGATGTCGCTCACACAATTCATGCAATTGGCGGGGCTGTCCGGGCGTTTCTTGTGGTTCAAGACGCGTAGTTTCCGGAATACAAGAAATATTCCGCTATAAAGGATATCCTCTATTCCGGATTTACTTCCACTATGCTAGAAATGCACAAAAGGAGCTTTATCATGACCCAACTCTATCTAGATCACATCGCGGCCACGCTTTCGCAGATTGAGGCCGAGGGCATGATGAAACGCGAGCGCATGATCACCTCGCCGCAGTCCGGGAAAATTACTGTCGCCGGCCGCGAGGTCATTAACCTTTGTGCGAATAACTATCTGGGGTTGGCGGATCATCCCGACCTGATCAAAGCGGCGCAGAACGCGATGGACCCCAAGGGTTTCGGGATGGCGTCGGTTCGGTTCATCTGCGGCACCCAAGATATTCACCGCGAACTTGAGCAAAAGCTGGCAACCTTCCTGGGGAAGGATGATTCAATCCTGTTTGCAGCCTGTTTCGATGCCAATGGTGGATTGTTCGAGCCGTTGTTCGGGGCCGAGGATGCTATCGTCTCGGACAGCCTCAATCACGCGTCAATCATTGACGGTATCCGGCTCTGCAAGGCGAAACGATACCGCTACGCGAATTCGGACATGAATGACCTTGAGGGCCAGCTCAAGCTGGCCCGGGAAGAAGGTGCGCGGTTTATCATGATCGCCACAGATGGCGTGTTCAGCATGGACGGGACATTGGCCAATCTGCCTGACCTCACCCGGCTTGCCGAAAAATATGATGCTATGGTGATGGTCGACGACTGCCACGCGACGGGGTTCATGGGGCCGAAGGGTGCCGGAACGCCCGCGCATTTCGGCGTTGATGTGGATATTCTGACCGGCACACTGGGAAAGGCGCTTGGCGGTGCCATCGGTGGCTATATCGCTGGACCGCAAGGCGTGATCGATTTGCTGCGCCAGCGTGCGCGTCCCTATCTTTTCTCGAATTCTTTACCACCCTCAATCGTTATGGCGGGGATCAAGGCGCTGGAACTGGTCGAGCAAGGCGATGACTTGCGTGCCCAATTGTTCGAGAACGCGGTTTACTGGCGCAAAGGGCTGGAGGAGTTGGGCTTTGATCTGTTGCCCGGCGAACATCCGATCATTCCGGTGATGCTGGGCGAGGCGCAGTTGGCTCAAGACATGGCGGCAAAGCTGTTTGACGAGGGTGTTTACGTCAGCGGCTTTTTCTTTCCCGTTGTTCCACGGGGGCAGGCTCGCATCAGAACGCAGATGAATGCGGCACTGACAAAAGCTGATTTGGACGGCGCCCTGGCCGCCTTCGAAGTTGCAGGCAAGAGCTGCGGGGTGCTGTCATGAGCAACCAGATGAAAGCGCTCTGCAAGTCTGAGCCGCGCGAGGGGTTATGGATGACCCGAGCCCTGGTGCCAGAGATTGGCCCCGATGATGTGCTGATCAAGATCAACAAGACCGGCATTTGCGGGACCGACATCCATATCTGGAACTGGGACAGCTGGGCGCAAAATACAGTGCCTGTTCCGTTGATTACAGGCCATGAATTCGCAGGCGAGATCGTCGAGCTGGGGCGCAATGTCACCGATCTTGCGATCGGGCAAAGATGCTCGGGTGAAGGACATCTGATTGGCAAGACCTCGCGGCAGTCGCGGTCGGGCAAGTTTCACCTTGATCCTGCGACACGCGGCATTGGCGTCAACGAACAAGGGGCGTTTGCGCAGTACCTGCGATTGCCCGCGTTCAATGTTGTCCCGTTGCCGGACGAGATTTCAGACGAGATCGGGGCGATTCTGGATCCGTTGGGAAATGCCGTTCACACGGCATTAAGCTTTGATCTTGTGGGCGAGGATGTCCTGATCACCGGTGCAGGGCCCATTGGGATCATGGCGGCGGCCGTTGCCCGCCATGTTGGTGCCCGCCATGTCGCCATTACGGATGTGAACCCGGCACGGTTGGAACTGGCGGCGCAAGTGGCCGATGTGATTCCGGTCAATGTCGCAAAAGAAGATTTGCGCGATGTCATTGCAAAGCTCAAGATGAAGCAGGGGTTCGATGTCGGGATGGAAATGTCAGGCAATCAGGCTGCGCTGGATCAGATGGTCGAGGCGATGACCATGGGCGGGCGGATTGCGATGTTGGGAATCCCGCCGGGGAAATCTCCGGTCGATTGGAGCCGGATCGTGTTCAAGGCGATCACGATCAAGGGTGTCTACGGGCGCGAGATATTCGAGACGTGGTACAAAATGATCGCGATGCTTGAGAACGGCCTGGATGTTTCGGGTATCATTACGCACCGGTTCGGCGCTGACGATTTTGAGACAGGGTTTGCAGCGATGAAATCGGGCCTGTCTGGTAAGGTCGTTCTGGATTGGACAGGGGTTTAGGGGGCCAGCCCCCGTCCCGGCTGCGCCGGGCCTCCCCCGGGATTTAGATCCATTTGGAATGGTGGATTAGGGGCGCAGCGGTACCCGCCCTTTATTCGAGATTACAAAGGCATCGCTGCCTTCGAATACGGCCGCTTGTAGGGGCTTGAAATACCCGGCACCTGCGTCAAGGTTGACGCGGTAGCCGTGGTGTTCGGGATAATCTACGGAAGTGTGCCCGTGTACGACAATACCGCCGAAATCATGCGGTTCTGTTAGCCAGTCACCCCTGATCCAGATCAGATCATCCTCGATCTGATCTTGCAAGGCGACACCTTTGCGAAGGCCCGCATGGACAAAAACCAGATGGTCCGTCGTGTGGAGGTTTGGCAGGCCGTCCAGGAAATCACGGTGCGACTGTGGTACAGCTTGAAGGGCCGCTTTATGGATCGGGTCGACGGGCGCAAGATCTTCCCCGACAATTCCGTATGACAGAAGCGTTTTGTCGCCGCCAAGGCGCGGGTTCATCCAGAACAGATCAGGCCTCGTGGCAGGATCATAGACCGTTTGATCATCCAAAAAGCGGGTAAAATAGCGGTCATGGTTCCCACGGATTGCTGTCCAGTTGCGCCCATCCGCGATGCCGTTCATCAGCAGATCTACTACGCCTTTGCTGTCTGGGCCACGATCCACGTAATCCCCCAGGAACACCACTTCGGCGTCTTTGCCGCCATCGGCTTCGATCAGCCCCAGAACACGGTGAAGATCATCGAGTTGGCCGTGGATATCGCCGACGGCATAGATGGGCGTGGACATGACGGGGTTCCTTTTCTGCTTGGCCCTAGGATGCCTGAACGGGGCCGAAAGGGGAAGGCAGAGCGATGCGTTTTGCTTCATAAACAAGCGAACCTAAGCCAGGTTCAATGCAAAAAGCGCCCCACTGGGGGACGCTTTGATGATTTTATAGACAGGTCTTAGGCGACGTCGAAGGCAAGCTCTTTGACTTGGGTGAAAAGACCGGTGTCTTGCAGTTGCTTGATCGCGGTATCTGGCACTTCTTCGTCAATATACAGCAGTGCAATCGCCTCGCCTTTAGCGGCGGACCGGCCCAGCGTAAAGTTCGCGATGTTGACGCCATTGGCACCCAGTGTCTGGCCCAATGCTCCGATGATGCCGGGAACGTCTTCGTTGGTTGTATAAAGCATATGCGCGCCGATTTCGGCGTCGATGTTGATGCCTTTGATCTGGATAAAGCGCGGTTTGCCATCGGAAAACACTGTTCCGGCGATGGACCGTTCACGCTTGGCCGTTACGACCGTTACCTTGACATAACCGTCAAACACGCCGGACTTGTCCTGGTTGGTCGTGCTGATCTGGATGCCTTTTTCACGGGCAACCACGGGGGCGCTGACCATGTTCACGTCCGGGTTGGCGCGCTTCATGATGCCTGCAACAACGGCGCAGTTCAGCGCGTTCAGGTTCATTTCGGCGACTTGGCCATCATACAGGATATTGATCGCTTTGATCGGTTCATCGGTCATCTGACCGATGAAGGCACCAAGATGACCCGCCAAGGTGATCCATGGGCCCATCACCTTGGCTTCTTCGGCTGTAACCGACGGCATGTTCAGCGCATTGGAAACGGCACCCGTCAGCAGGTAATCAGACATCTGTTCTGCCACTTGCAGGGCGACGTTTTCCTGTGCCTCTGTGGTTGCCGCACCAAGGTGCGGCGTGCAGATCACGTTAGGCAGGCCGAACAAGACGTTTTCGGTCGCGGGCTCCTCCTTGAACACGTCAAAGGCGGCACCGGCGACATGGCCGGATTTAAGCGCTTCGGCCAAGGCTTCTTCGTCGACCAGACCACCACGGGCACAGTTGATGATGCGAACGCCCTTCTTTGTCTTTGCCAAGGCTTCCTTGGACAGGATATTGGCGGTTTGTTCGGTGTAGGGCACGTGCAGCGTGATGAAATCGGCGCGAGCCAAAAGATCATCAAGCTCGACCTTTTCGACGCCCATCTTCTTGGCTTTTTCTTCGCTCAAGAAGGGGTCATAGGCGATGACCTTCATTTTCAGTCCACGCGCACGGTCGCAAACGATGCCACCGATGTTGCCCGCGCCAATCACGCCAAGGGTTTTACCGGTCAGCTCAACCCCCATGAATTTCGATTTCTCCCATTTGCCGGCATGGGTCGAGGCAGACGCTTCGGGGATTTGACGCGCAACGGCGAACATCATCGCAATCGCGTGTTCGGCGGTCGTGATCATGTTGCCAAAAGGCGTGTTCATGACGATCACACCTTTTTTCGATGCGGCGTCTTTGTCGATGTTGTCGGTGCCAATTCCGGCGCGGGCGATCACCTTGAGGTTGGTCGCATTTTCAAGGATTTTCGCTGTAACTTTTGTCGCCGAACGGATGGCAAGGCCATCGTAATTGCCGATAATCTCGGCCAGCTTGTCTTTATCCTTGCCCAGGTTGGGTTGGAAATCGACATCGATGCCGCGGTCTTTGAAGATCTGAACAGCAGCTTCGGACAGGCTGTCGGAAATGAGTACTTTGGGGGCCATGTTTGGCGCTCCTTTTTTGAAGAGAAGGGGGGCGTGGGTTGGAACCCACCCTACGCGCCGCGCAAGGTGGGGAACCCGGAATTATGCGTTGATTTCGGACTCAAAAGCCCAAGCGAGCCACGGCAGCATCGCCTCGATATCCGAGGTTTCAACCGTACCGCCGCACCAGATTCGCAGGCCCGGAGGGGCATCGCGGTAAGCACCAACGTCGAGTGCCACATCTTCACCCTCAAGCCGTTTTGCAACGGCTTTGGCGAATGCTGCGCCATCGGCGATACGGTCATCTGTGAACTTGAGGCAGACAGATGTGTTGGACCGTGTCGCCGGATCGGTGGCAAGAAAATCAATCCAATCATGGTTTTTCACGAATCGGGCAATCGCAGCGGTATTGGCATCGGCACGACCGATCAGGCCTTGCAGGCCACCAACGGATTTCGCCCAGTCCAGCGCCAGCAAGTAATCTTCGACGCAAAGCATTGAAGGCGTGTTGATGGTTTCACCCTTAAAGATGCCGTCGATCAATTTACCACCTTTGGTGAGGCGGAAAATCTTGGGCAGGGGCCATGCAGGAGTGTAGTTTTCCAACCGCTCGACAGCGCGCGGGCTGAGGATCAGCATGCCATGCGCCGCTTCGCCACCAAGCACTTTCTGCCAGCTGAAGGTGGTCACATCCAGCTTGTCCCATGGCAGGTCCATGGCAAAGGCAGCAGATGTCGCATCGCACAATGTCAGGCCCTTGCGATCGGCGGGAATGACATCGCCCGTTGGGACGCGCACACCGGATGTGGTGCCGTTCCAGGTAAAGCAAACATCGTTGTCATAGTTAAGCTGTGCCATATCGACGATCTGGCCATAGTCCGCAGTGTGGACGGTATGTTCGATTTTGAGCTGTTTGACGGCATCGGTCACCCAGCCCGCGCCGAATGATTCCCAAGCGACCATTTCGGCGGGGCGTTCGCCCAGCATGGTCCACATGGCCATCTCGTATGCGCCTGTGTCAGACGCAGGCACGATGCCGATTTTATAATCCGCAGGAACGCCGAGAATCTCTCGCGTCGTCTCTATCGCGGCAAGCAACTTGGCTTTGCCGGGTGCGGCACGGTGGCTGCGGCCCAATGGCGCGCTTGCCAGCTTGGCCAGATCATATGCGGGGGGTTTGGCGCAGGGGCCGGAAGAAAAACGCGGATTCGTTGGTCGCGTTGTAGGTGTCGTAATAGCCATTATGCTACCCTTTCAGATAAGCGCCCTTCGTTGGGGAAGGGTGTCCCACCGCTGCTTTTAGACGTCTGCGTGGTCTGGCACAAGCAGGAAAATATCGCTAGAACGCCGCTTGAATTGCTTTTTACGACAGCCTTGGCGCGGATCGGAAACATGATGATGCATAGTGTAACTTTGTTAACTTCTCCTAAGAAGCCTCATTTGGACGCGGCGCTGGTGGATAGCTTGCGTAATGCCTGGGGCGGTGGGGATGCGTTTTGGCTGGCACCTGATGAGGCCGCAACCTTTGATATGAAGCGGATGCCCGGCAACCAATGGGACATTTGGGCAGAGTGTCAGGGGATGGGCGTCGATCTGGTGATTGTGCCATCCGAGGGGCGCCGCAAGAAGATGCTGTTGGCGGATATGGACAGCACGATGATCCAGCAAGAATGCATTGACGAGCTTGCCGACGAGGCGGGCGTGGGGGATCGGGTCAAGGATATCACAGCGCGTGCGATGAACGGCGAGTTGGATTTTGAAGCGGCGTTGCGCGAGCGTGTGGGCCTGCTTGAAGGGTTGGACGGGGCAGTGATTGGCCGCGTTCTGGATCAGCGTATTACACATATGCCTGGCGGCAAGACGTTGTTGGCCACAATGAAGGCGGGCGGCGCTTATACCGCGCTGGTATCAGGTGGGTTCACGGCGTTTACAGCCGCTGTTGGCGCTGCGTTGGGTTTTGATGAAAACCGTGCAAATACCTTGTTGATTGTGGATGGAAAGCTGACGGGCCAGGTGGGTACGCCGATACTGGGCAGACAGGCCAAAGTCGATGCGCTGGAGCAGATCACGTCGCGGCTTGGGCTGACTGAAGCCGATGTTATCGCCGTTGGTGATGGGGCGAATGATCTGGGGATGTTGCACCGCGCTGGCATGGGGGTTGCACTACATGCCAAGCCTGCGGTTGCTGCCGAATGCGATGTGCGGATCAACTTTGGTGATTTAACGGCGCTTTTGTATGTTCAGGGCTATGCGAAAGACGATTTTGTCGTCTAGGGACGAAATGTGCATGGGGCGCTGCCCCATACCCCGGGATTTAAACCATTTGGAAATAGGGCCAGCTTGGTTATCAGGTGAAGCTTTCGGCAGGCTTTAGGCTGCCTGTGATGATACCGCGACGATTCACGATGGGCGCGTTGCGGTATTTCAGGGCCTCTGGATGGTTCGGGTCCAAAGCGCCGAGTTTGACAAGAATTGACGCGATCGCACAGTTGGCTGCGCGGTTTGTTCCGCAGGAAGCTTTGAGCGCAACGCCGAGTTTCTGTTCCGGCAGGATCGCCACAAAGAATCCTTCCGCTCCGGTTTTGATCGCGACCTTGCCGTTCATGGCACGCATGAGATCAGTGCACGCACGGGTTTCACCAGCGACCAGTTCGGGATGCAGGCGCATGGCCTGATGCAAGCGGGCTTCGGCAGAGCCTTCGGGGGCAGCTGCAAACCGCGCCATTGCACGCGCCATGCCGTGAAGGGATGTTGCAAAGTTCGGGACAGAGCAGCCATCAATTCCGTAGCCTGGAGATGTAAGGCCCGTGACATCCTCAAGCGCTTCAAGACAGGCCTTTTGAACGGGATGATCATGCTTCTCGTAGTCTGCGCTGCCGCCCAGATGCTTGTTCACCGTCAGAAAACCGGCGTGTTTGCCGGAACATTCATGATGGATCTGACAAGGTTGTTCAAAAGCCCGGATCAGTGCGTCGCGGGCGCTTTGGTCACCAGGAACGGCGGAGCCACAGCGAAAGTCGCTGTCGGAAAGGCCCAGGTTTTCCAGCCATTGCCCCACGATACCAGTATGCAATCTGGCAGCCTGATGCGACGCGCAAGCCAAGGCCAGATGTTGCGGGCCTAGCCCCGCTGCGTCAGCGGCACCTGACCGGATAAGGGGTAAGGCCTGAATCATTTTCGCGGAAGAACGCGGCAGGACAACTTTCTCTGGATCCCCCCATGCCTCAACGATTTGACCGCTGTCGTCACACACAACAGCATGACCCGAATGCACACTTTCAAGGAAAGCGCCGCGCCAAATTTCTGCAAAGGGGGCTGGTTGGGTCATGTTTCATCCTTTTCTTGGGCGAATTCCTGCCAATCAGGGTTTCGCAGGTCGCCTGTTTGGCGTTATTATGCTTGTTGTCTTGAGAAATACAGGTCCTTTAAAAGAGCGCCTCCCGAAAGGCAGCCAGAGGAGTTGTAAGAATGTTGAGGATAATGGCGGCAGGAGGCCCAAGTAGATGATAAATTTTAAGACGATTGGTTTAGCAGCGGCAATTACAGGGCTGGCTGTGGGTGGTGCATTGGCGCAGGCGCAAAGCACAAACCGCGTTGGGGCAGAAACTGATTGGAGTGTTTTCGTCGAAGATAATCCCACGGAGTGTTGGGGTGTCTCTACGCCAAAGTCGAGCGTAAATTCCCGTGATGGACGTGCTGTGGCCGTCAACCGTGGCCAGACGCTGTTAATGGTGTTCTACCGTCCAAGTGCAGGAGCCAAGGGACAGGTTGCCTTTACGGGTGGCTATCCTTTTGCATCCGGATCCACGGTCAATATGGACATCGGCGGGACCACGTTTGAGTTGTTTACCGAAGGCGAGTGGGCTTGGCCTGCAACCACGGATGACGACAACAAGATCATCACTGCGATGAAGCGTGGTGCTGATGCGGTTCTGACCGGTCGGTCCGGTCGTGGCACGCAGACGAAAGACACTTTTTCGCTTTTGGGATTTACGGCATCGGTTGAAGATGCGGCAAAGCGCTGCGGCGGCTGAAACGATTTTTATTGGTCTTCAAGGTCTCGCCCCAGGCGAGGCCTTTTATTTTTGGCGAATCGATTTTGGGCTTCAAAAGCTTTCTTGCCGAAATCCATATTCAATTACAGATAGTTAATCGAGCAATAGGCTGACCATGCTTACCTTGCGTAACTTAAATCACAATAAGCAAGTGATTTTTCGAATATTTCTTCTTGATAAAATTAAAAGATGCAACCTATAGTTATGTATGCCTGATTTTAATGGGCGCTAACTTCACGCGTTTTAGTGTGTGTTATTTTTTTAAATACCTTGTTTTTTTAAGACTTTTTCGTGTGACAAAATTTTAAATAAGGAGATAATTACATGAGTTTTCTGGTTCTTTCAGCCAATGCCGTGAATTGGAACGGCGGGCAGCGCATCACATTGCGTGCCGGAGAGACCGCGCAATGCACGACCCTTAGACCAGGTCAGCTATACGGTATTTTTGTCTATAACTCTGCACAAAATGACAATAACGCAGCCGTCAGTGTGGTATGGTCAAACAGCCAACCCCCCGTCAAGATTACCATCCCCGGGACAACCGCAAATGCAGGCAGTGCATCTGTCGGCTTTGTTTCCGGCACCGACACTCAGACGGTTTCGGTGTCTTTACCGTCAAACAGCGGGATCGCGCAGGTCGAGATTTGGCTGGGCAGCGTCAGCATGCCGACGGATACTTCTGGGTTGGATAACGAGCATCTGGAGATTGACGGGGCACCGCATCCGTTTGACAAGTATCGCCGCTATTACAACGTGCCACCGGCCAGCTGGCATCAACTTACCATCGTCAGCACCGTGACACAGTTTATTTCCGTGCAATTCCGTCAGTCAAAGGCAACCGTTTTCGTCGTGAACGAGACCAGTAACGGCTTGCTTGATGGGCAGATTGTCAAAATGGGTCCGACTGCGAATGTTGCGAATGCAGTCGTCACAACGAATGCGACCATTCAGTCTGTTGACGAAAATCTGCAAGGCGACGGCACGCAGTGGGTGTGGATGAACGCGGACAGCCCGGATAACTCCAGCCAATCAACGATTTCGCTGCAAAGCCTCTAATCCGCTCTGCGGTGTTGGCAAAGTGGTGATGCCGGCGTTTTCAAGCGCCCGGCATCGCCTGATGCAGGAGGTAGGACGCTTCGACGATTGATTGGAATGATGGTCGGTTGGTGACGTTGCAGGGCGGTCAGTCCGCCCGATGTGCTGCCTTGGCCAAAGGAGAATTGTATGTCGCGCTATTGTACAACTCATCGCAAAACGATCAGATCGCGGATGTGATCGTGGTGTGGAGCAATGACGCCCCTCCGACGCATGTCACTTTGCCCGGAACAACAGGTGATCAGGGCCCGGCTGCGCTGGCTTTTGTTTCTGGGACGGACACGGGTTTTCTGACGCTATCTTTGGGGGCTACAAGCGCAGCCTCGGTTGATGTGGTTCTTGTCAGCACCACGATGCCGACCAATACCAAAGGGTTGATAAACGCTGAGCTGCCTGCCGATGGGCAGCTACGCGATCTTCCTAAATATACAAGATATCACGCCGTGCCCCCAGACGGCTGGAGCCAGCTATCCCTTGTCGACAAAACCAGCCAGTTCCTGAGCTTCCAGATGCGCAGGGCGGGTGCGATTGCTTGGATTCAAACATCAAGTGCAACGGTTGATTTGAAGGCCTGGATTTCGTCGGCCATGGCTTCGGCGGGTGTTCTCCATCCGAGTGTTTTTCTCGGACGATTGTTCATCAACGCGGCGACGTCG
>Ga0307981_1002330_pt1 | contig 15609 bp, 12 predicted proteins | sample OrgLakmetagen987_FD_201849 | JGI IMG/M metagenome (GOLD analysis project Ga0307981, IMG submission 201849) | Saline water microbial communities from Organic Lake, Antarctica - #987 | ecosystem: Environmental > Aquatic > Non-marine Saline and Alkaline > Saline | place: Antarctica: Organic Lake... | reverse complement strand
CCCAAAGCTACAGCGGCGCGGGTGGGCCGCGCGAAAGCGCCCCCGTCGTCAATATATCGATCCAGACCCGCGACGCAGAGAGCTTCCGGCAATCGCGCACGCAGGTCGCAGCCGATATCTCGCGCGCAGTCTCCATGGGCCGGAGGGGGATGTAATGGCGTTTCACGAGGTGCAGTTTCCCGACAACATCAGCTGCGGCGCGCGCGGTAGGCCACAGCGGCGCACGCAGATCGTCGAGCTCGCGTCGGGCCGCGAAGAACGCAACGCCAGCTGGTCCGCATCGCGCAGGCGCTACGATGTCTCGTACGGTGTGCGCCGCGCCGATGATTTGCATGCCGTGGTCGCGTTCTTCGAGGCCCGCCTTGGGCGTCTCTACGGTTTTCGGTTCAAGGATTGGGCTGATTACAAAAGCAGCCTGCCCTCGCGCGCGGCCTCGGACGAGGATCAGCTGCTCGGCACCGGAACCGGCGCTCTGGCCAACTTCCAGCTGCGCAAGCGCTACGGGACGGACGAGCATTACTGGTGGCGGACGATCCAGAAGCCAGTCGAAGGCACCGTGCGTGTCGCGGTTGGCGGCGTTGAGCAGTTCTCGGGCTGGTCGGTCGACGTCGCCACTGGCCTCGTCACCTTCGCGTCACCGCCCGCGCTGGGCGCGGCCGTGACTGCGGGTTTCGAGTTCGACGTGCCGGTGCGCTTCGACTCGGACCTGATGGACGTCACGCTCGACATCGAGCGTCTCGGATCGATTACTTCGATCCCCCTTATCGAAATCCGCTGAGCGCACGCCGCACGGCAACCAGACCGCCTGCCGCCCTCGCTGGGCAGCGGGCTTAACGCTTTTGGAGGCACCATGACGACCGACACCCTTCGCCAAGTCTTCGGCGCCCTGCGCACGCCGAACGGATCGCCGTTCCCGAACAAGTCCCTGAAGTGGTTTCGCGAACGCCGCACGACCGTGGCGCAAGGGTCCTCCGTGGTGCTTGACGATCCGTTCATCGTAACGACCGACGCCGAAGGCGACATCGACACTGCAGTGATGGCTGGTTCGTATCTCGTAATGGCGCCTCTCTCCGACGCGGACCGTTACTTCCGAGTGGTAGTCCCGGATCAAGTGGGGCCTTTTGACATTTCCAGCCTGATCGACGGACCGATGGTGGAGCCCGACGACCTGACGCAGTTCGAGGCGCTCGTCGCGAAAGCGAAAGCATGGGCAAACGCGCCGGGCGGCGCGGTAATCGATGGAGGGGAATTCTCAGCCAAGCACTACTCGATCTTGGCTGAGGGGGCCAGATCTGACGCGGAAGGTGCCGCAAAGGTCGCGCAGGCGTCTCGCGATGCAGCTTCAATCAATGCAAACGTCTACCCTACGAAGGCGGCTGGCCTTGACGCGACTGCGGACGGGCAGCAATTCCAAGTTGTCAGCGGCCCAGAAATCATCCGCTATCGCAATGATAGCGGCACGGCGACGGAGTTGGTGCGGTATCCTTCCACTAAATATCTAGATACCCTCACGGAACTTGGCATTCAGCCAAAATCAAGTGCGGACGAGGCTCGCTCACTTCGCAGCCAAAACAGAGAAGCACCTGACGAGTGGGCGTCTGACCGGTTTGTGACGATGTTTCGCAGTCACGGCGGCAACGAAGCCAACCGTGTTGAGTACTATAACGCGGCAGGGTCCAAGATTGCAGGCGCTGGTGCGTTGGCGCGGATACGGGGCGCTGGCGCTGATCTGGTTTCAAATGGTGTTGGGACGACCTCAGTGACGTTTCGCTCAGAACCGCTTGGCGATTCCGTGACACTCAGCACTGGCAATCTCGGCCTATCGCATATCCGCTTGGGAACAGGTGGTGTGTTTACACTTTTTGATCAGGGCGCACACTTGGGGCGGCTAATCAACGCTCGCAGGTGTGCGCTGGTCGCTAAGCTCTCACCGCTTTGTAACAACGGTCAGGACGTTCCAGTACTGAGTTCGAGCAAAGCCGAAATTGGTTTGACCCGCGCCTCCAACAGCCAATACCGGGCATATGTCAAAAAGACTGTCGGGGCGGATGTTATTCGATGGGAGAGCTCAGACCTTTTGCCCAGTCCTGGCACTGCGTCAATTCGTCCAACACTAGCAGTTTCATTTGACGGCACCTTGAGCGCAGGATCAAAAGCCACAGGCTTGTACAATGGGGTGCCCATCAGTTTTTCCTTGGTGCAGCAGGATAACGCTCTTGATCCAGCGGTCCTTTTTGACACTAGCGAAACCCTGAAAATCGGCAGCTCTGACACTGGAAACCTCAAACAGCTTGATCTGTTTACGTTTGCGGCATGGGCAAACCCTGAGCCGGAGGAATTGCGTTTTGCCTCAATTTGGGCGTCAGACGTCGACCGAAAAACCTTCATGTACAATAAACGAGACAGGCTTTTTATCCCGTTAGAGGCTTATGGCCCTAACGGTCAGCCTGCAGCGGATCGTAACATTACACGCACGGGTAATGCCAGCGCGGGATCGGCAGCATTTATTGGCCCTGACCTAGACGACAATTTGACAATCGTTGATGGCGACGTGCCTACAATCGCCGCGCCCGCTGACCCCAACGTGTCGCCGTGGACAACTGCTCTTGATGATGACCTTCCGTGGTCGTGGACTGCATCGGGACGGTGGGTTCAGGATTATCGCGACCCGACCAACCCACTTAAGATGGTAATGGTCACAGGGTCGGCCCGTATCACAGGTCGGGACGGTAGTGGTAACGCAACCGGCCTTGAGCGATATGCCTGCCTGTTCGAGACCTCGAACGGTGGGCTTACAGCAACGCCTGTCGCTGTCGATACAAATGGTGGTACACCTTTCCATACTTTTGAGGCTGGTGTGGATGAGGCCGCAGTCAACAACCTTGTCTTGCCCGGACGGACTTTTGTTCAGTGGGTCGAGTATTTACCGGAGCCGCAGAAGATGTGGCTTGAAAACGACTACAACGCCCCGGCATGGGTGGATGTCCGTTATGTGGTCATGGTTGAGGAATTAAATGGCAGCGGCATTCGTGCGGGCTTACAGGTCTGCGATCAGATTGAAGACCCTAGCCGCTGGTTTTCGGTCCCTGTAGAAATTGTGCCGTCTGGTTTCGCGCGGGAAGACAGGGAATTTGGCAACCAAACAGGCTCTTTCAACCTCGAAATGGCTCAGGGTTTTTGGGAGTTGAAGTGCGTCACATGGAATAAATATGACGGATATTTCTATGCGGTTGTAAGGCCCAACGGACTTGGTTGGTCTGGTCTTAACGGTGATCAACGTGAAGTTCGCCAGCACTGGATCGTGCGGGCATCACAACAAGGTATTGAAGGGCTGCGCCGTTGGGATACGAACACCGCAATGCCGCTCACGCCGCGCCCGAATTGGTCACAACACAGCTATATTGCGAGCATAGTGGATATTGGTGAGGGTTGTTTTGCGATGGTCTCAAGCGACTATCTCAGCCCTCACTTGACGGGAACGACAGCAGCCTTGACACTGCCTACGGGTGACGTATCCCGCTACAACAAAAGCCAGTTTTCGATCTGGACGTGTCGGGCACTTGGTCAGGAGTATTTCCGGCTTGTAAATCCGCTCATCGTGGACACCCCTGCGAGCAATTGGTGCTCCGGCTTTGTGCATCAAGGATACATAGAGCCCAACAACGGACGCTTCTTTTGGTGGGGCATGACGGGTCAGCACGGCGGCGGTAGCTACATAGGTCCACAAGACTATAAAGGTGGCGCGGTCAGCATTGACATGGCTGCTTTGCGTGGATTTGGGGGACGCGGGGCAAAACCAAACATGGTCGCCGATCCGGTTGGTACGTTGGTCACGCGACAGAGCCTCCCATTCTTTGCAGGCGACTATGAGTTTCTGCAACTTGTCGCGGAAGTTGATCCTATGGGTACGGCCCGGGTCCGGTTGATTGATCCGGAAACCAGAAAGACAATTCCCGGTTACGGCTTCGGGGGTTCGGGGTTTAGTGAAGACGGGGTATTCGACTGGCGAGTCATGTGGGATTTGGAGCCGCGCACCAAGGTCTACCGAGCTGGACGATGGGCACTGCCTCCCATGATGGTGATAGCGGAAGTTGAGACGCGAAGCGTTACTGGTTTCGGCGCGACAAAGATTGCAGGGCTATATGCCAGAAAAAATGGCCAATGAAAACTATTGGCGCTTTACAATCGCAGTTGGACTCGGGCGCGACAACCTTGGCTTGGTGCTGGCGTATCTTGCGAGCGGACGGCGAGATCGTCGGCTTTACCGACCACGACTGCACGCTGGTATTCAATGGCACCAGCTTCGAAAGCGAAAGCGGCCTAGTGCCTTCGGAAGTTCGCTCCGGCTCGGACCTGTCTGTCGACGCGCAGGACGCCGAGGGCGTGCTTTCATCGGACCGCATTACCGAGACTGACATCCTCGACGGCCGCTGGGACAACGCCGAGGTCGAGGTATGGCGCGTGAACTGGCGGGACACCGCCCAGCGCGTTCTTATGCGACGAGGTGCCATTGGCCAGATCAGACGCGGGCGCATGGCTTTCGTGGCCGAGGTCCGCAGCATGGCGCATGTGCTCGGCCAGACGGTAGGGCGCACCTTCCAGGCCTCCTGCGACGCGGCGCTGGGCGACGCGCGCTGCGGGATCAACCTCGAGGCCGCTGCTTTCAAGGGCACCGGCTCCGTCACGGACCTGCTACGCGACCGCGCCTTCCTCGCCTCCGGCATAGGCACCTTCGCCGACGGCTGGTTCTCGAGCGGCACGGTCGAGTGGACGTCCGGGGCGAACGACGGACGGCTGGCGGAGATCATGCTGCACGAGGTGTCGAGCGGCATCGTGACCGTGACCCTGCTCGAAGCACCGGTGCGGCCGATCACGGCGAGCGATGCCTTCGTGATCCGCGCGGGCTGCGACAAGCGCGCGGAGACATGCCGGGAGAAGTTCGCCAACGTCGTGAACTTCCGAGGCTTTCCTCACATCCCCGGCCAAGATGCCGTAATCCGCTATGCCACCAAGGACGGTGGGCACGAGGGCAATGTGCTATGACCAAAGTAAACCAACGCAGCGCACCGCGCCCGGCTAATCCGGACGCGGTGGTGGCGGCCGCGCGCGCATGGCTCGGCACGCCCTATCATGACCAAGCCAGCCTCAAAGGCGTCGGCTGCGACTGCCTCGGTCTGGCGCGTGGCGTCTGGCGCGAAGTGGTGGGTGTGGAGCCTGTGCCGGTGCCGCCCTACAGCCGCGACTGGGGCGAGACCGGCCGCCGCGAGGTTCTCTTCGAAGGTGCCGCGAAAGCCATGATCAGAATCCCGGTCGAAAGCGCAGGGCCAGGCGACATGATCCTCTTCCGGATGCGACGCGGGGCGATCGTCAAACACGTCGGAATCCTCACCGAGCCTGACCGCTTTCTGCACTCATACGACCGCCTTGGCGTGATCGAGGAACCACTCACCGATGCCTGGCGGCGGCGCATCGCATTCGCCTTCCGTTTTCCGCGCCTGAAGCGCACCCGCAGAAAGAGACCCTGACCTATGGCCACACTTGTTCTTGGTGCCGTCGGCTCCGCCATCGGCGGCTCCCTGATCTCGGGCACCGTTCTTGGCTTCACCGGCGCGGCCATCGGCGGCTTTGTCGGATCCACCATCGGCTCGGTGGTGGACAGCTGGATCGTGTCGTCGCTGATGCCAGGGCAGCGGATGGAGGGCGCGCGGCTGGACAGCCTGCGGATCACGTCCTCGACCGAGGGCGCAATCCTGCCGCGACTCTATGGGCGCATGCGGATGGGTGGCAACGTGATCTGGGCCACCGACTTCCGCGAGGAAACCCGCACGACCACCCAAGGCGGCGGCAAGGGCGGCGGTGGCGGAAAGGTCACCACGACGGAGTATCTTTACTTTGCAAGCTTCTCCGTCGCGATCTGCGAGGGCCCGATCAGCGGAATCGGTCGCATCTGGGCTGATGGCAAGCCCATGGACATGGAGGGTGTGGTCTGGCGCTGGTACGCAGGCGACGAGGACCAGCTTCCCGACACCTTCATCGCGGCCAAGATGGGCGCAGCGGCGACGCCTGCCTATCGGGGCACCGCCTACGTTGTGTTCGAGGAACTCGCGCTCGAGAAGTTCGGCAACCGCCTGCCCCAGCTGTCCTTCGAGGTGTTCCGCCCGCTCGCGGATCCCGACACCGCTGAGGGACTGACGAAGGCGGTGACCATCATCCCGGCGTCTGGGGAGTTCAGCTATGCCACGCAGATCGTCCGGAAGAGCGAGGGCTCGACCACGACTGCGGAGAACGCGAACGCTCTGGCCAACACGGCGGACTTCGTGGTCGCGATGGATCGTCTTCAGGCGCAGGCTCCCGAGGTCGAGAGCACCTCGCTCGTCGTCGCATGGTTCGGGGACGACCTGCGGGCCGAGAACTGCAAGGTGCGCCCGGGCGTGGAGGTGGCCAGCAAGATCACGACACCCGCTTGGTCGGTCAATGGGGTGGCCCGCGAGAGCGCCTACCTCGTAAGCCGCGACAGCGACAACCGCCCGGTCTACGGCGGAACGCCAACCGACCTCTCAGTGGTGCAGGCCATGCAGGAGCTGAAGGCGCGCGGCCTGCGCGTGAACTTCTATCCGTTCATCCTGATGGACGTGCCCTCGGGCAACACGCTGCCGAACCCTTACAGCAACAACGCCGCCAGCGCTGGGCAACCGGCCTTCCCTTGGCGCGGGAGGATCACTTGCACCCCGGCCGCGGGCTTTGCGGGAACGGTCGACAAGACCGCCACGGCGGCGTCACAGGTGGCGGCGCTGTTCGGCTCGGCCACGCCCGCCAACTTCTCGGTCTCGGGAACGACCGTCACTTTCACCGGCTCCGCAGGTGAGTGGAGCCTGCGCCGGATGATCCTGCACTACGCCCACCTCTGCGCGGCGGCCGGTGGCGTGGATTCCTTCATCATCGGCTCGGAGATGCGCGGCCTGACGCAGGTCCGATCAGCGTCCGCGACCTATCCGACCGTCCAGCAGCTGCGCGACCTTGCGGCAGACGTCCGCTCGATCTTGGGCGCGGGCACGAAAATCAGCTACGCCGCCGACTGGTCGGAGTATTTCGGCCACCACCCGGACGACGGCAGCAGCGACGTATACTTCCACCTCGACCCGCTCTGGGCGGACGCGAACATCAACTTCGTCGGCATTGATAACTACATGCCGCTGTCCGACTGGCGGGACGGCTTCGAGCACCTCGACGCCCAAGAGTGGCCGGTGATCTACGACCGCGGCTACCTGCAGTCCAACATCGAGGGCGGAGAAGGCTTCGACTGGTTCTACGCCAGCACCGCCGACCGGGCCGAGCAGGACCGCACCGCGATCAGTGACGGCGCGGCGGGCAAGCCGTGGGTCTTCCGTAACAAGGACCTGCGGAGCTGGTGGAGCAACCAGCACTTCAACCGGCCGGGCGGCGTCGAGAGCGGCACGCCCACCGCGTGGGTGCCGCAGTCCAAGCCCTTCTGGTTCACCGAGTTCGGATGCCCGGCCGTCGACCGGGGCTCCAACCAGCCGAACGTGTTCTATGATCCGAAGTCCTCCGAAAGCTTCGTGCCCTACTTTTCGCGAGGCTGGCGCGACGACTCCATCCAGCGCGCCTATCTCGAGGCGACGCTCGACCATTGGGGCAAGCCCGCGAACAACCCGGTCTCGAGCGTCTACGGCGACCGGATGATCCGGATCCCGGAGTGCGCGGCCTGGACGTGGGACGCGCGCCCCTATCCGTTCTTCCCCGAGCTGCAGGACGTCTGGACCGATGGGGCCAACTGGCGTCTCGGGCACTGGCTGACCGGGCGGCTGGGTGCTGTCTCGCTGCAGGCTCTGGTGCGCGCCCTCTGCCTGCGCGCTGGGATGCCCGAGGAACGCATTGACGTCAGCGGTCTCTGGGGCGCGGTCGAGGGCTATGTGATCAGCGCGCTGGAATCGCCCCGCACTTCGATCACGACGCTCGCCCGGCACTTCGGCTTCGACGCCATCGAGAGCGAAGGCATCATCCGCTTTCTGATGCGCGGCCGCGCGCCGGTGGTGACGATCACCCCCGACGACATGGTGGCGGCGCAGAATGAGAACGGCGAGGTGCTTGAGCTGACGCGCGGGCAGGAGACCGAGCTGCCGCAAGCCTTGAAATGGCAGATGGCGCGCTCGGACGAGGACTACGACTCAGCACTGGTCGAGGCGCGCAGGATCACGGTGGAGGCGTCACGCGTGAGCGCGGAGGCGTTCCCGATGGCCTTGCCACCGGAAGAGGCGGAGCGGCGCTGTCGCCGCGCGCTGATGGAGGCATGGGTGGGCCGCGAGAGCGCCGCCTTCCGCCTTCCGCCATCGCGGCTGGCCATCGACCCGGGCGACGTACTGCGGCTGGATCACGACCAGCGCCTGATCGAGCTGCGCGTCGTCTCGGTGGCCGACAGCGACTCGCGGGCGATGGAGGCGCTCTTTCAGGACCGCGTCGTCTACGATCTGCCGCCCGGCCAGCCGCGCGCCGCCTCGCTGGCGCGCCCGGTGGTTTTCGGCAAGACGGAGGTGGTGTTTCTCGACGTGCCGCAGTTGAGCGAGCAGGAAACGGACTACCAGCCGCTGATCGCGGCCTTCGCCCGGCCATGGCCCGGGAACGTCGCGGTGTGGCGCAGCTATTCCGACGAAGGCTTCGAGGTCTTCCAGACCTTCGGCACCCGCGCGCGTCTCGGCACACTCTTCGCCGACCTCGCGGCTGGGCCAACCTCGCGCTTCGATATGGCGAACCAGCTGGTGGTCGATCTGCGCAGCGGAACGCTAGAGAGCGTGACCGACCTAGCTCTGTTCGGCGGTGCGAACGCTCTGGCGGTCGAGAGCGCACCGGGCGTCTGGGAAATCGTGCAGGGCAGCAGCGCAGAGTTGGTCGCAGCAGGCCGGTACCGGCTCACGCGCCTCCTGCGCGGGCAGCGCGGGACCGAGCAGGCGGTGGCGGCGAACGTCGTGGCCGGTGCCCGCGTCGTCGTGCTGGACGAGGCGGTGGCGCGGATGCCTGTGGCACAAGCGGACCTCGGCCTGCCATGGAACTGGCGCATCGGCCCGGCATCGCTGCCCTTTACGGACGACAGCTACGTGGCGGCGGCCTTTACACCCGCTGGCGTCGGTCTGCGCCCCTTCTCGATCGGGCATATCGAGCAGCCGTGGCTTCGAGGCAGAACGCCGGGTGACCTGACCATCCGCTGGAAGCGCCGCGACCGGTCCTTGGTCGGCGACAGCTGGGCGGCGGTCGAGGTGCCCATGTCCGAGTCGAGCGAGGCCTATGAGGTCGATATCCTCGACGGGGCAACCGTCAAGAGAACCTTGACCGTTGCCACCACAAGCGCGGTCTACACCGCTGCCCAGCAGACGGCGGATTGGGGATCCACACTGGGGCCCGGCGACACCCTCGATGTCCGCATCGCGCAGCTGTCCTCGCTCATCGGGCGCGGCACCCTCCGAACGGTAACTCTGAACTTCTGAAGGACACCCCATGGCCGACACCTCCACGAACCTGCTGCTGCCATTCATACTGGCGGCGCAGGCCCAGAAGCATGTCACCCACAACGAGGCCCTGCGGCTGCTCGACGGGCTCATCCAGCTGTCCGTCCTCGACCGCAACCTCGCTACGCCGCCCGGTTCGCCCGCCGAGGGCGCGCGGTACATCGTGGCCACCGGCGCGACCGGTGCCTGGTCGGGCTGGGCCGGGGACATCGCGCTCCGGTCCGACGGCGCTTGGGTTCGCCTGCCAGCCCGCACCGGCTGGGTGGTCTGGGTGCAGGATGAGGCCAAGGTGGTCGTGCGGATCGGCGCTGCCTGGACGCCGCTGGACGAGGCTATGGGCCTTCTCGCTCAGGCGGGCAGCGTTGACGTGGCGCTGGGCGCGCTCGGCGGCACCACCGGCATGGCGGTTCTCGAGCAGACCCTGTCGGGCCTCTCTGGGGCCTCGGTGACCTCCACAATCGAAATCCCGGACCGCGCCATCGTGCTCGGTGTCTCGACGCGGACTGTGACCACCATCACCGGCGCGACCTCCTATGACTGCGGGATTTCAGGCGAGACCACCAAGTTCGGCGGATCGCTCGGCATAGCCGCTGGAATCACGAACGTCGGCGTGATCGGACCGCAGGCAATCTATGCCGACACGCCCATCGTGCTCACAGCGCAGGGCGGCAATTTCACGGGCGGCTCGGTCCGCATCGCCATCCATTACCTGACGCTGGGAGTGCCAAACTGATGCGCGGGGAAACTCAAATTGAAGAGCAGAAAAAAGGAGCAGGCAAATATGCCGAATTGGGAAACGATACAGGCGGTCTGGCCACTGCTCTTGGGCTTGGCCGGTCTGTGGGCGAGAATTGAAGTGGCTCTCTCGAAGGCCTCCGCGCAGAGCAAGCAGAACGAGCACGAGATCGCCAAGCTCGAGGTAAAGGTCGAGGCGCAGGCCGCCTCAGCAGCACAGCAAGCGGTGCAGCTGGGGCGCATTGAGGAAAGCCTGCTAGGCATCGGCAGGACCCTCGAAAGGCTCGACAGGAAATTCCCCGACCGCTGATTATTCATCAGCGCACAATCAAAATTCGATTGAGAAAGTAACCACCCGCCCTCGCAGGCGGATTTTTTATGCCTAGAAGGAGCACATCATGGCCCGAGACAACTTCACCGCCTGCATGGCAGAAATCTTCACCCACGAGGGCGGCTACGTCGATCATCCGAAGGACCCGGGCGGTGCCACGAACATGGGCATCACCATCGGGACGCTGCGCGACTGGCGCGGCGGGCCGGTGACCAAGGACGACGTCCGGAGCCTGACCAAGCGGGAAGCGGAGACGATCTACCGTGCGCGCTATTGGAACCCAGTGCGCGGCGACGACCTCCGCCAAGGCGTCGATCTTGTCGCCCTCGATCCCGCCGTGAACAGCGGCGTCAGGCGCGGCGTGCAATGGCTGCAGCGCGCGGTGGGTGCGACGGCCGACGGCAAGATGGGACCGGCGACGCTGGCGGCCGCCAACGACGCCACGCCGGCCGACGCCATCAAGCGCGCCTGCGCGGTCCGCATGGGCTTCCTGCGCGGCCTGCGCACCTGGAGCACCTTCGGGCGCGGCTGGTCTGCACGGGTGGCGCGCGTCGAGGCTGTGGGGCTGCGAATGGCCGCCGAAAGTATCGGGGCGCAGGCACGTCCTGTCCTGATTGAGGAAAAGGACCGCGCCACCCAGCAAGCAAGGCGCGAAGCCCAAACCGCGAGTGGAACTGCTGCGGCAGGCGGCGGTGGTATCACCTTCGCCGACATTCCGGAGTGGGCCCTGATCGGCGGTGGGATACTGCTGGCCCTCGCAATCATCAACATGATCGGCCGCAGGCGCCACGATCTGGCGCGGGCGGCAGCAATGCAGCAGGTCGCAGAGGAGGCCAAGCCATGATGAGTGAACTGCAACCATTAATCCGGATCGCTCTCTATATCGGAGCAGGATATTTGGCAAAGGCAGGCTTGCCTCCTGAACTGGTCCACTTGATCAGCAATGATCCCGGCATGATCGATTTGATTGGCCAGGCGGCGGCGGGTCTGGTCGCCTTGGTCGGACTGGTCTGGTGGCGGATCGCCAAGCGTATGCGGTGGACGACGTGAGCTGGATCCTACGCCTTCTAACGGGAGGCATCGTTCAGCAGTTCACTGGCCCTCTCTTGGAGGCGCATCGCCTGCGCGTCGCAGCGCAAAATGACGCGCAGCGCCTCGCAGCCGAGAGCCAGATCGCCAGCATGGAGGCGGCGCGGGATATCGCCTTGGCTGAACAGGCGGATAGGTGGAGTGCCACCCGGCTCGGACGGCTGTTGATCGTTGTCCCGTTCGGCATGTGGTGGAGCGCGGTCTTTGCCGTCTCGATCCTGAATCCGCTGTTTGGGTGGGGTCTCGCGATTGACGATATTCCTCCGCGGTTTTGGGAGATTGCTACGGTCCTGATTCCGGCTGTAATCTTGGGCGACGCGGGCGCGCTTGTCGCCCGTCGCTGGGGACGGTAAACTCAAACCTCGACGAGCTGAGGGGTTCAGAGGTTCCGTTGCAATAACATCTGACGAAATTTGACATTTAAGGTGAAACTTGGTTAACAATCCGGCAGCCAATAATTAAGGAAGTGAGCCGATGAGTCTGATTACAATAGGAATTCCAACATATCGCAGGGATCAAGAAGTTATTCAGGTTTTGACGCGAGCTAAAGAGCAGGACGTTCTGTTGGACTTCGGATTAATAGTTATCGATGATGGGCCTAGTGATTCACTAGAAGATATAGTCTCACAAACATTTCCGTCCGTTATTTTTTATCGACATGACAAAAACATGGGGTTCGCGCGGTCATTTGTTGATTTACTAAATAGATGTCCGACGGCATACCTGATGATAACTGCGGACGACGACTTCCTGCTACATTCAGGGTTACGTGGCGCAGAGAAATATCTAGAAAACAATGAATGTGATTTGCTATCAACTCAATGGTTAAGGAATGGTAAAATTCACCGAGGCCGTAGCAGTATTCTACCAATAGGATATTCCGAGCTTAGACCAGCGACAAACCATGCACCGGGATTGATTTTCAATGTTGAAAGTGCGCTGCGTCACGCCTCCGTTCTTAATAGATTGTTGGACGCCGGAAATTACGCTGCGCGAACTTATCCGCAAGTTGTTTTGGCTTATCTGATGTTAATGGAAGGTGGAGTGCTAAGGTGGCATGACTCTGCTCCGGTTTCGGAGGGATTTGTGGCTCCTTCACAGTTTACGGATTCAGCTGGCAACGGATACTGGAGCTTGGCTGGTAGGGTTCAAGAGCATTTGGGGTTTTCCGAGTTTTTCCAAATGTGTGCAACCGAATTGTCGTCATCTAGCGGGAGACAACTTGCTTCGCAATTAACGACTTTTCAGGAGCAGGAATTATATAAACTTATCGAGGCGTGTATCTCTACAGATATGAAAGGCCGTGGTCTAAATTTTCGCGGTGCTGCGCTATTTTATAATTTAAGAAGCCCCATAAAGGCATGTTTCGAGCTTCTCAGTTGGGTTCGCAATAGACAAAGAGCACATAAAATTGCAGCTAAATCGCAGGCTGACTTGGTTTCGACGACCCGCGTCGCCTCTGAAGCCGAGATGGAGTGATAGCTAGTTCTGCCCACCTAACTGACGGATCCCTTCTTGATCATGCGGCGCGCGAGGACGTGCAGCGCGCCCGGCTCGAGATCGACGCCTGTCGCCCGGCGCTGGTTTCGGCGATACTGTAGTGGTCGAGGTCGCACCCCGTGTTGATTGATCGGAAGGTGGGCGGTTTTTTACCCTGCCGCTTCGCGAGTGGGTCGGGACTTTCCCTGTCGAGAAACACCCGATCTAGCTGAAGTTCTATCGAAAATTGCGTGGTCACAATAACGCAATTCATCAAATTTGCCCCTCGGCTGCAGCAGGGGTGCTGTTCTGCGTTTGTTGGTCGAAGCGGCGCGCGGTTTCAAGTTTCCGCGCCTTTTCCCGCCTCGGTGCCTCTGTGTGGTGTGACGCACAATGCACAGCATGAATACACCTTTTCAATATCTTAGTGTTTGCAGCGGCATCGAGGCCGCCAGCGTCGCATGGGAGCCGCTCGGCTGGCGCCCCGTCGCTTTCAGCGAGATCGAGGCGTTCCCAGCTGCCGTCCTCGCCCATCATTACCCAAGCGTCCCGAACTGGGGCGACATGTCCCGTTTCAAGGAATGGCCGGATGCAGCTGTCGATCTTCTCGTTGGTGGAACCCCCTGCCAGTCCTTCAGCGTCGCCGGGCTTCGAAAAGGACTGGACGATCCGCGCGGCAACCTGGCCCTCGTCTATCTGGGACTGGTTGACCGCTACCGGCCCAAGTGGGTGGTTTGGGAGAACGTCCCCGGCGTCCTGTCGTCGAGCGGCGGACGGGACCTTGGTGCCTTCCTCGGGGGCTTGGGCGAACTCGGGTATGGGTGGGCCTACCGAGTGCTGGACGCTCAGTACATCCGAACACGCCGCTTTTCCGGTGCCGTTCCCCAGCGGCGACGACGTGTGTTCGTTGTCGGATATCTTGGAGACTGGCGACCTCCCGCAGCGGTACTTTTTGACGGCGAAAGCCTGCGCGGGCATCCTTCGCCGCGCCGCGAACAGGGGCAAGGATATGCCCACGATGTTGCAGGGAGCCTTGTCAGCAGTGGTCGCGGAGTCGCAAACTGTGGCGAAACCAGAGGACAAGACCCTGTCGTCGGATTGATCCGGCAGGGTTTCGGAGGCGGCAACACCTCGGGTCCAATCGACGTCGCCGCCTGCCTGACCGCCAAAGGGCAGCGCATCGATTTCGAGGTCGAAACATTTGTGGCGCATACACTGCGAGGTGAGGGCTATGACGCGAGCGAGGACGGAACTGGCCGCCAGAATCTTGTTCCAATCGCATTCGACTGCAAAGGAAGCCAAGTGCAGGTGGACGTTTCCGGGGCCACGCCGACTCTTTGCGCCATGGGCCACGCCGGATCGCATGCCAATGCCGGTGGCCAGTTGGCTGTCGCGTTCGACCTTCGAGGCCGGGAAGGCGGCGCGATGCCAGAGGGTCCGCACGAGACCGCCAACATCAGAGCTGCCTCTGGTGGATCGAGCCGTTCCTATATTGCGACGCGCTGGGCAGTGCGTCGACTGACGCCCCGCGAATGTGAACGGCTTCAGGGTTTTTCCGACGACTACACGCTTATTCCATACCGGCATGGCAAGCCCGCTGCCGATGGCCCCCGCTACAAGGCGCTGGGCAACAGCATGGCGGTGAACGCCATGGAGTGGATCGGCCAACGCATCGATTTAGTTCGCAGCCTTCTCTGAGCACTCTTTCCTTTCTTCCGCCCAGGCCCTCGGCATTTCGCCGGGCGTTTTTTCTGTTTGAAATCAACGCCTCGCTGTTTTGCGTTCGTGGTCAGGGCAAAACATTGAGTCATGCTTGAGTCAAACCAAAACGACTAAAGCCCGACTGATTAGGTCGGGCTTTAAGCGTTTGAATTAGCGTAGTTTTTTGGTTGCGGGAGTAGGATTTGAACCTACGACCTTCAGGTTATGAGCCAAAACCCCAGCGATTCCAATAAGTTAATAAAAACAACCACTTAGGCGACAAGCCTTTGATTACTCAAATTCTTCCACCCCGCATTCGCCGACATTCACGCTCATTCGGCCGCAAACCCGGTGCGAAACATGCATTCGCGGGTTGATGTGGCGTTGATGTAGGAGTTTTGCATGTGTGGGAAGATCTACATCGCAATTCTTCACTTTCGGTACTCCTGAAGCCCGAGTTCAGCCCACATCCAGCCGAAATCATACTCGGCAATCGGTCCGTCATCGTGCCTCGCGCTGCGGTTTTCGAGGAGCTTCAGCCATTCGATGACCTTCGCGCGCCCGACTGCACTGCGTACCGCCTGTCGGGGAGACTTGCCGCTAAGCGCGGGCAACGGGGCATCCAGCGCCTCGCGGTAGTGATTGTCCATGTAGTCGTGGGTGACCTGCTTCGCGATCTTGGGCGGTATTTCATCAGCCCCACTCGGCGTGGGTCTGGCTTCCCGCTCGGCCATCAATTGCTCGACGGTGCGGATC
>Ga0307981_1002327_pt1 | contig 15615 bp, 16 predicted proteins | sample OrgLakmetagen987_FD_201849 | JGI IMG/M metagenome (GOLD analysis project Ga0307981, IMG submission 201849) | Saline water microbial communities from Organic Lake, Antarctica - #987 | ecosystem: Environmental > Aquatic > Non-marine Saline and Alkaline > Saline | place: Antarctica: Organic Lake... | reverse complement strand
AAAGTTCCTTGAAAGCCCTTAGACTAATGGCAACATTATTGCAGCGCGAGAGATTGACTAGGCCCGCATTTTTTGGTGCCGAACAACGAGTAGCAATCACAGGTTTGCCTTTGATGGGGCTGGCGGTGGATTTCTTTTTAAAGAGCGCCGTCAACTTTACGGAAAACTCATGGCTGGGCTGAGCCGCTACCGCGCTGCTTTTTTGCTAGCCCTCCAGACACTGTTGTTCAGCGCTTCTCCAGATAGCGGTATCCAGTGCAACGAAACGAGTTGGTTGGCAAGCTTCTTGGGATGCTTTGTCTTGGCGAAAGTGGTAGGTTGCGAGCCGTTGGTGACGAGACGAACAGCAGTACTAGCAACAGCCGGATTAATCACTGGTACTGGTGTCGCCGTTACACTTTCTTACTGTCCAACCACTAGAGTTACAATTCGCTGTTCAATGCCCTCTTCTTTCATCTTGTGGCGGACCGCTTGCTTGGGCACGCGCATCTGCAACATTTTGCGATACTTGGCAGCAAGAATCATCTCATCGGCGGCCGCAGCTGTAGCTGCTGATTCGTAATCGTTCTTGGTAGGAGCCACGGCTGGTCTCACTACGGTTATTGACGTTGTAGTTACAGTGCTCTGCAGGATGGTGCTGCCTTGCGTCTTCGAGTCTTGCGTAATATCCGACATGTCGTCGTCCATACTGTGCACGCTCGTATTATCTTCCGTGGTACAGGTATCACTTGTAACTGACAATGGCAATGGCATAATGAATCGATCGTAGTCTCTTCTGACAGGTCGACGTGGCTGGTAGTCATCACGATAGTCTTGATCTTGTTGGCTGCTGGTCTTGCCGGCCATGTCGTCGTTGCGACCATTCCCATGCAACGAGATCGTGTGGGGTTGATCTGGTCCGAGAGACGAAGTAAACATGGCGTGCGTTGCACGGTACTCGCTTACCAGCTTGCTGTCTGTATCGCAGACCCATACCTTAGTGGAACTACTGTCCAAAACCCGGCCCCGTGGCTTGGTACGTGAACACGTTGTCGTACCAACTTCCGGGAGTTTTGCAACAAGCAATGGGTGACGGACACCGTGTGGGCACTACTGGAGGAGAATCGCGAAAGAAATCCCTTTGCCAAACCGCGGCGTATTTTGGGTTTACCGATTTCCTATCTCGCTCGGTTGGAGAGTGCGGGTCAGCGGTGGCTGGGGTATGCGGTCGACAACAGTTGTGTGGCGATAATGTCGTGTGACGTTCTCTGTCCAAGACTTGAAACCCAAGACTGCTGCAGCCGGTGAATCCCCGATCTTTTGGTGTCTTGCTATTTCCTCTGATATGGTGTCGTATAATGCCTATCTCGCTATTGCTGGATGGCTGGTTGGCCTCGGAGGAGATGGCGAGTTGTATCATGGTGGGAGGCCCGGTTCGTTGTGAAAGAAGTGACGAATAAAACGACCGCCATTTTTTAAGCCAAATAAATCGCTAATGGCCTCCTCAAACTGTGACTGATGGTTTTCTTATTTTTTTTAGTGGTCGGTCCTCCGTTTTGCAGTTTATTGAAATGCTCGGGGGGCGACGATGCGACGACGAGCGATGCGTGACGAGGCGCCGCTAAACCATTGCCATAATTGCTGCTTGAGCCCCATCATTCTGGTTGATCTCCGAAAGCACCTAGTATCAACTAGTCCCCTATTTGTGGTTACTGTAGTGGTTGATTATTAGCCTCGACTGTAGTAAAGCGAAACGTCTTCAAAGAAGAAAGGAGCCCTGCCGAACGATACGCACGTCTGCATACAGTATGGTGTATCTTACGTTTACAGCGATGAACGTCTGCCTCCGACGGTCGCTCCTTCAAAGCCATCCTCCGACGAGAATTTTCTATCGGAATTCCCGTGTGATGAAGCCCATGGGCCGGCGCTACAAGAGTGATCCGGCTTTCAAGCCTACGTATGCATCTCCTGCGCCGCCGTTGACGACGACGAAAGGCGTCCAGAATGTTGCTGGCCAATCACCAAGAACTCGTACCGAACAAGCATCCCGTTCAGCCCATCAATCCTTTGAGTTTCTGCGAGAAAAGGCACGGGACTTGGTGCAAGCTTCTCGACCAATCGGGGCCTCGGCCTGGAAAGCCGCCAAGCAAGTCTCTGTCAAAACCTTGGAAACTGCCAGAGATGTTTCGGTACCGCTGCTGAAAAAACCGGGTCAAGTCGTCGTTGACAAGACCAAGAATGGAATAAGAGCTGCTAGCACTACTATACGAGAGACAACAAGATCGACTGCCGACAATGTTCGCAGCCGCATACGGACGGCTCTCTCGGCATGGACCTTATCTATTCGCAACACGGCGCTTCGCACGGTGCGGGTCGTGACGGAACCTTTTGCTCGCTTGACAGCCAATCTCTCACAGTCTGGCTCGTCAGTTTGGAATCGCTTTTGGTGGTGGTCCCTGTCGGCCGTCGCAGTGTACGGATTGGCCACCACGGTGCCCAAGGAACTGATACGGCGGGGTAGGTTGCAGCAGGAGACTGCCGATAACGACAAGGCGTCGACGTAACCTCCTACAGAAAACAGACAGTTCGGATTCTAAATGATATTTTTAAATATTATCCACTTTAAGTCAAAGATAGAGAGATTCTGCATAGACCATCGTGTGGTTTCGCTATCTCTTTCGACCGGCAATGTTCTTGCCGTTCATTTGGTCCAGGATTATCATGGGCGGAAAGCGAAGCACCGCTTGTTTGCGTTGCAGCAGGCGGAGCTCCGCAATGACTAGTCGCATGCAATCCCGACGAAATCCCCTTCCCAATAGTAGACGTGCCTCTGCTCTCACAAAGGCAAAACGCCGCGCCACCAGCCAGTCGTCCATGCGAACGATTTGCTTTACCTTTCCCGACTCACTGTCGTCCTCGGACAGTTTACGAATTTCCGCCTTGAGTGCCACCGATGCATACTCGTAAATAAAGTCAAACTGAAAATCACGAGTCATGAAGCAGCACAAGCTTTCTTCGCCAAGCCAGAGAAGCTCAAGCTCGACAGGGCTGAGGATGGGGTCTGATTCAAACAGCTTGTCTGGAGTAGGGATCGCCGGACATGCGCCCTTTGCATCTGAGGCAGCGACACTCGGTTGGTTTGGAACGGTGATTGAAGCGTCATTCGCATATGACGTAGGATATAGGAAAAGGTGGTGCGAAAGCGAAGCCCTTCTAGGCTGTAAGTGCTGTGATCGAGTGGGAGCGTCCTTAACACGACGAGGCAATTTGGTACTTTCGCTTTCGGATACTCCACCAACTGGCAAACGTGGAGGGGGCTTGGAAGCACTTCCTCCAGTTTCTTGGCAAAATTCAAATTCACGCTCGGCAGTCTCAATAGCTGATACTTCCTTCTCGCTGGTAGCGGGTGACGGGGCCTCAATGAGCGAACTCTTCTCTCGTTGCAGATGTAGAGTCACTTCTGATTTTACTGTTGAGAAATCCACACCAGGAACTGCGGTCGACTCTACAGTAGCACTTGACGTCGCCAACGCCTTCTTAGTTGGACTTGACTTTTTCGAAATCCACTCAAAACCAAGGGCCTCCAACTTATTTTCACGATCAGCGTTCATCGGAGAGTACTTTCCCTCCTTGTACAACTTGTATTGGCGTCGCTGGTTACTAGCCCACTCGTGCAGCTTCGGATACTCATCACAATGGAGAAGAACGTGGCAATGCTTGTATTTCTCTTGGAAGTCGGCAAGCAAGCACAGATGTTTGGCCCAGGTCGCGTCATTGGCATGCCAAACGAAGCCGATGACTTCGAAAGCCTTGATGCGGCTTCTAGTCATACGCGTGGGCTTCCCTTCCCTATTGGATTTATATTGCTCGCGCTGATTACTGACCCATTGACCAAGAGGTGACTTCGACAATTGAAATTTTAAATCGCAGGTATATCTCTTCTTCCACCAGCCAGAAATAATAGTGTAGATAGGCAGAGGGTTGAGGATAAGAATGGCCAAGTTCTTGGAAGCAAGGCAATCCCATGGTGATCGGTGATTTGCGAAGATCAGACATTGTGACCTGGACAGCTAGACTAGTCGTAGATTTATTGCGTGGTTCGCTTTTCAGATTTCAGACATTTGACTGACTCGACTCACTCTTCTGCGTCGTGCGTCGTCATCCGCACATACGTAATCAACGAATGAACATAAGCCTATTTTTGCGCCAGATGAGTCTCCAGTCTCCATACATACTCAGGCTACAGGTAGACTATTAAAGGAAGGACTTGGTAGATTATGCAGTACCGTAGTCCCGGTACGCCCAAGAAGCATGAAGCAAAACTGAAGTCTCGAGGAGCCCGAGGCAGGTTAAGTCTAACACTAAGATGCTGGAGCTACAGGTACAGTTGCCTCTTCGTTCCTGGAGTTACGGCGCTCGCGCATCTTGGCGGATTCTCCCTCAAATCCCGCAAAGCTTGATTTGTGATCCTCTGCTTTATTAGGATCGAGCTTGGTCGGCAAGGGCGCGTGAATCGCGAGACTACCGCGTCCACCCGCCGACATGACGACACCGGCATTGAATTCCTCCCAGTTTTCGAGCATTAGCAAATGTCCTGCCTTACTGACTTGATAGACGTTTACGTCGGGAGCTTGTTCGCCACGGCTCTTCATGTCTTCCGTTGCTAGCTGGACTTGCAACCCTCCCGCTGGATCCATCCAGTCGTTGGAACCGTATAAGAATGACACGTGAGGAATCTTGAGGTTGGGGACCCGGTGTCGTGTTGGCTTTCTTCCATGCGCAAACGGAGTCAAGAGTCGATTGAGGCAGTATTCTCCCGAACCGGGCAAGGCCGCGTTCAAGTAGAGATAGTCGGCGACGGCCTTTTGCTCGTCAGGGCAGTCAATGGCTGGCAAGCGTCGCTCAATGTACTGCTGGATCATGCCTTGACTACGACCTGCGGGAAGCATTCGAAGAATACCACCGACTGTGTGATCATTGTCAAACAAGCTGGTGTAGAGGGAACCAAACATGCGAGTCTGCGTGGACGAGGCCAAGCGAGCCTCACGACGCTGCTTGGCTTCGGGTGATTCTTCCGTGACACCTGCTGGACTGAGTAGAATGAGTCGCTCCACATTTTGAGGGTATCGTTCGCAATAGGCAACCGATAGGTAGCCACCAATGGAATGCCCGGCCAGGATCATTTTGGGGATATCGTTCTTAACTCGCCAGGCTTCCAACGACTCTACGAAAAAGTCTTCCGCTGTCTCGACGGAATTGTCTGTGAGTTGGAAGTTAGGTCTACTTGAAAGTCCCCAACCCAACATGTCGAGTGAGTAAATGGAGTTAAAATAAGAACTCAGTCCAACAAGGTTCCTAAAGAAGTAGGCTGATCCATTCATGTATCCGTGGAGTAGAACCAGTGGAGTCGGATGGGTAGTTTTGGGCGCGTTGGTTTCCACGTTTTCCACGTGCACGCCATGGATGAGATAATCGTTGTTTTCCACATTCTCATGAACATCATATCCATGGCTCTTCAGGGGAACGACTTCTCTTGGAATTGGGGTGTCGAAAGCCCGCATCTCGTAGTGATCCGTGTGCCGACCACCGAAACGCTTGGCAAAGCTCAGCAAGCGTTCCTCGGCGATGCGCATCGAATCCATTTTCGCTGCCACGGCGGCCGCACTCGTCCAGAACCACATTATGCGTTGGAAGAGTGTTGATTGTGTGATACAGTATGCTGCTGCAGCCGTGAGACAAAGGGTTGTCTCTTCGTTGGGAAGAAGAAAGAACAATGAAACCGGAAGTGAAACGTGAAGTGAAACGTGTGACTCGTGAACCCACAGCTGAGTCCTGAAGGAGTGTACTTACCGGTACGGTACTCTGGCCCACCCTGGTTCTGGTCCCGTAATGACTATTGCATTCTACTCGTGTACAGAAACTGTACGTCCGTGATTCTCTCCGTATGTTCATCTTCCTCTATGAGTATTAGGAAGGTTTTGGAGAATGACCTTCGTCTTGCAGTATACCTACGTAGTAGTGAATATAGCCACCTTAGTCAAAAGTATCTGGACGCCGATCCTCCCACTGTTGGATGGATTTCAGCTTGCTAACTGCTATAAGAGAGCTAGTCAATCGAGGGCAATTGATGTATGCCTTTTCAATCACGTCAGTATCAAAGCCGTCGAAAAACGATATCGATCCACCCGTCATGAGGCTCGTCTGTGCCCCCAGCATGGCATAGAGAGCGCTATCCGCCAATGACACTCCGTCACCAACCAACCATGGTCCATTACCACTAGGTGGAAGCGAAGTCTCGAGAGCCTCACACTGTTGTGATAACTCCTTCGTTAACCACTCCTTCCGCTCGGCCAAGAGGCCTTTCTTCGTTTGAAACCATGTCGTTCGAATGTCGCGAATGGACTCGTATATTCCATCGATCCAGGCTGGTTCGATTGGATCCTTTCCAAACAAGTCATGCTGCTCGGCAATAAATTTGTTTATGGTGTGGCTTTGACCGACAGTCGCAGCATCTTTCCTTCCTTTGTGAGAATCTGCATGATTGGTAATCGATCCATATTAATTCCAAAGTGACCCGCCTTTTTGTCTCGCAAAAAGTTATCATCCACACCAAAGCCTTTGCCGCTAGCAATCATGGGGTATCGAAAGTCATCAAAGGGTGCCTCTGCCAATGCGAGCAGATACCTTGTGGGTTCAGCGGCGCCACGTAAGTTGAAATAGACGAGACGATACAACAGCGGGGATCCTGCTACTGCTACTGCCGCTGGTTCTACTGCTTTGCCGGCTGCCATGGCGAGATTTCGGTGAATCATGAGTTGAGCTGAGAGGATCTGCTACCATTAGACTGCTAACATCGTAACAGTAACATCAATTACGCAAAGCGAGGGATGCACGCACCCTCCTTCATCTTCCACGGAAGCAGAAAGAAGAAAGCAGAAAAGAGTAAAAAATGAGTATTATTCGCGCCAAATGTGTGTTGAACCTTAGACATCTATCATACCGAGTACCAGGTGCCGGTCGTCTACTAGCTAGAGCGTAGCTTTGGAAGATCGACAGACTTGCTGGTAAGTCACTCCTCAGCCCTTTGCTCCATGAATGATATCTCTATAGGGTAGAGCTACCCAACGATGACGTAAAATACTGCAGAGTTACAGGTACTCTAGTATTACTACCTCATAATATATTGAGTCAGTAGCAGCTATAATGTATACGCTGCTGCACCCACCGACGCCGACGGAAGCACTCTCGGAGAAGTGATGATGCTAGTCTAATAATATTTATAAAAAGGATACGTAAACCATCAAATATCCGCGTGGATCAAGGAGAAGCCTGCTGGGGGCGGGGGTCGAGTATCAGACACGAGTATCACACATACAAATCTGCGTCTGTATCAGCCGTACAAATCTGCGTCTGTCTCCCAAACAAGTTCGTCCTCTTCATCGCCACGAGTGCCAGACATATCCAAACGAAATCAATTCGACTCTTCATTTGCAGAGTAGCGCACTTGGTCGCCTTTCTTGATACCACCTTTCTCGAGGAGAATGGAATGCAACATCTTGTTGTTCATGTTGGTCTCAACTAGCTTTCAAATGTGGCGGACTCCTGCTTCGGGAATGGCATCCCTCGCAATGATATTGGCCATCCTATGCTTTGTACGGGACGAAACCAACTGGCAGACACCAAAAGTTTCCGCCGCGGTAAGCTTATCTTGCTCACGTTCGATCAAATACTTGGCAACTGTCACCGTCTCGCCAAGCAAAGAATGCTTGGCTGAGTCGCCATTCGCCATAGGCAAGAACGGAACCACACGACCAACTCTTCCCATGAATGCGGATGTAAATGGGTGGGTTCCTTGGAGCCTCTTCCGAACGACCGACTCCAAATCTGATTTCATGTCTTCAAGTTCCTCCTTGTCCGCCGTGTAGATATCATGTTTCTCGGCGTACTCAACAATCTGACTGTCGCAAGCGTTCGTAGTCATAATATAGATAATGTTGTGGCAAGAGATTGTTTGGCTCTGGACGCATTTTCAATCTTGCAGTTTTTTGTTCGTCCATTCGCCCTTGTCGATCACCTGATAAAGACCATGGATCACTCCTCGTCCGGCCTTCTCAATCTCGTCAAGTAGGACAATACCAAGCGAAGCAGGCTCTAGTGACATTCGAAGGATGAAGTTGTTCAAAGCAGATCCCTCATAAGCTCCTTGATATGCTCCTGACATCCCGAAGACCTCATGCTCGGATGTAAGCTGACCACAGTCAACCTTCAGAAAGGTATCGTCGCCTGGTTTGTTCATTAACTTCGCCAGCCAAATCGCAAGCTCCGTCTTCCCGTTACCACTTGGACCAGCAAAGATCATGCTTAATGGCTGTCGATTGCTGAGCATTTCTTCGATAGTGCTCCTGTTCCAAATGTGGCGCACGACCTCCTCGCGAATCATCTGTTTCGCCAAACGCTGCCCGATAATCGAGCTGAAATCGAGTTCCTTGATGAGACACAATCGTGGGAACGAGCTGGCGCTGCCAAATCTACGAAGCAAACAAAGGCTGTAGCCCAGAACGTATTTTAGAAAGTCGAAGAAATAGTCAAGAGGAGAGAGTTCGCTCCTCCAGGCTTTCTCACCATCCGTACCCGAGGTTTCGCCCAAACCTTCCAAGAGCTCGGGAAGAGGATCCTGGACACCATAGGCGAGTAGAAAGTTAAGAGGCTCATACCGCGAGGCACGAGCCATCTCGGGGTGGAAGAGGACAACCATAACTGGCGAAGCCAATTCAACGAGGACTTCAAGATCTGGACCGTCGTCCATTGGAATGGCTACCGTGATCTTACGCAGGTCGCATGACGAGCTCTTTTCGACAAATCACAATCATAAATGTAAAGATACTCTCGAGCTTGTTTGCGCCATTCTGTGGGCTGATAGATCAAGAGCTCCTCGAGATGAGTGTACCCGTGGTCGTTCTCATAGTCGCGCCAGTCCAGACCATAGCCGCGATCACGTCCCACAGCCGAAAAGGTACCGTCAACAAGAACATTCTTTTTCTTCTTACGGCGTGCTTTGAGCTCCTCGATGACCTTGCCCCGGTTGACGCCTTCTTTGAGTGTCCCAGTAACATAAGTGTTGCTGTTCAGCTCAGAAAGCCAGTTGTTGTGAACTTTCCAAGGCACAAGTGTGCCCAGCACCCGCGTTGCAGCAAGCTGCATTTCTTAGCAGGCCATCGAAACCGACAAGCGTCATACTGCTACGAAGCTTTCTCCATACGACAATGAAATTTTCGTCGCGTACGTTGAAAGGTCGTGCATACTGCCGCTGACGGCGGCTAAACTCCGCATGGAAGCTGGAAGGCATCAGGCATCGCCGAGTGACCATCTTCTTGCTACGGAGCTCTCGTACGACGGTGAAAAATTCGTTGTAGACGTTTAAGCTTCGCTCAAATCCGCAACGAAGTCTGAAAGAAGCGTGTCAACAACCAACGCGAGTCAGTCAGTCGGTAGATCAGAAAGTCGAGGGTCGTCATAATACATATGAGTTGTCAATATTAGCAAACGGAGGCAGAGGCAATCTTTTAATTCATCCAAAAAATCGTCATATTCATCGTATGGTTTTTATTTCAGGAAAAACGAAGCCCGTCTCGTCTGTGTCTGGGACATTGACACATATTTAAAACACGTCAGATTACTCATACTGTTCATTTTAAGTACTGATTGACAGGTGTTGATTGAGATCTATCCCTATCCCTAATCATTATCGATATCACCGATCGACTTCGATGGGGGGAGAAGAACCGAGAGGAAAACGACCGAAAACGAGAGATGTCCCTAAGTCTTCATTTCCCATTTCGGTCAGCGAAGAGCAGTAGCAGAGACAAGGTGAGTTCGTGTGACAATGGAGGGTCGGAGGGATGCACTTTCGTTGGGGCCGTTGGTTTTCGTTGCACTTCCTGGTAGGCTGGTAGTAAGAATGTTCGTATGTGAAAGCAGTACCAAGGTCAACAGACGTAGATCTCTACGCATCGTGGACCATCGTAGCATCCCTACCATCGAAAAAGCGTTGCGCCGCGAGACGCGTTGAGAGGTCGCTCGCAGTGGGTTACGTTCTTTTTTGCTCCTGCTTGCATCTGTTTAGAGAAACTTTTATCAGCGACATTCTTCGTGTCAACATCTAAATTTCCGGGTTTCTCTAGACTCCGAAATGGATCGACCAAATTCTGGCTCAAATACCATTCTAGCTAGCTTGCAGAGATACTCACACATTCCTTCATTTCATTGCCATCGCCAGATACGGTATAAACATCTAACCAATAGAAAAAATGGCAAAGCGAGCTGCCAGAGATGCCGGTGCGCCCAAGCGCAACATGAGTGCCTACCTGCTCTACCAGAACGCGATGCGTGAGCAATTCAAAGCTCTAAATCCTGGTATGACCTTTGGTCAACTCGCCAAGTATACTTCGGCTATGTACTCGGAACTGGTTCCGTCGGAGAAAGAGGCCTGGGTTGCCCGTGCGGAGGCTGATAAGGCCCGGTATCTGCACGAACTCGCTTCGTACGTGCCTCCTCCTGGATACGACCCCAAGGGTGACGCTATTGTCTCGGCCGTCAACGTCAAGTATGGCAAAAAAGGAAAGCCCGAGAAGGATGCCAATGCCCCGAAGCGTAACATGAGTGCTTACTTGCTTTACCAAAACGCCATGCGTGAGCAATTCAAGCGCGAGAATCCAGGCATGACCTTCGGACAGCTCGCCAAGTACACGTCTCACATGTACAAGAATCTCACGCCTGAAGAAAAGGCGACGTGGGAAGCCCGAGCCCAGCAGGACAAGGCTCGTTACGACGCGGAGATCGCTGCGTATGTCCCTCCGCCGGGTCACGACGCCCGTGGTGTCTTGATCGACGACCACCGTCCCCGAAAGCGTAACAAGCGTGGTCCCCGAGACCCGGCCGCTCCAAAGCGAGCTAGTGGTGCCTATGTGTTCTTTACCAACGTGATGCGCCCCAAGGTTCTTCACGAATTCCCTGGGATCAAGTTTGTAGAGCTCGGCAAAGTGCTCGGCGAACGTTGGCGTGCATTGACTCCGGAAGAGAAGAAGAGTTACGAGGAAATGGCCGCCGAAGACAAGGTTCGCTTCCAGGTCGAGATGCAGCAGTATACGTCCACCCAAGCTGCAGCTGCGCCTCCACCGCCTCCGCCAGTAGAGCATTCATACTATCACGACCCCAGTGCGGCCTACGCCGTCTACGATACCCAAGAAGTGCCACACCACGATCCTTATGCGCAGCACCACAGCGCACACTACCCTGCCTAAGTCTGTGTCTCCTGGGGAGACCAGATTCCTCTGATTCGTTCGTTCGTGCATCCATTCATCCACTTGTTCAATGCTCATGAATTCGCATACGGTGCGGAAGGCGTGTACCAGGTACTCGATATATCCTTTGATTAGCGACACACTAACAGTACTGTAGTTGTATGATTTAGCAGCAGTAACTTTGTATTGTCTTCACTACAACTGTAGCAGCGACGGACTTTAGTTATGAAATCTGCTCATCGCGCCTCTGCTGAAAGGTGGTCTCTGCCTCTTCCTCCCGTTGAATCGCCCGTAGCTCAGAAACGCTCGAAGCCAGGCCGGAACACAGCGGAATGAGACTAAGAACAATCAGAATGGATACAACGACAGCTGCTGCTGCATCAGCTTCTTCCGGAGTAACTCCATTCACAACCTTGTCGACTCCGGCCGCTACAATGACTGCAATACTCCGGAGGGTATCGGCAAAGACGTGCGTATACGCCGAGCACATGTTGAGATTGGCGTGTTCTGGTTCCCTATCGCGATTGTGGTGGTGATGAGAATGAGAATGATAATGATGTTGGTCATGCTGGTGCTGGTGCTGATGATGCAGGGCATGCATGCTGTTGTCGTTTTCCCTGATGCCACTTAATGGTGGACTATCGGAGGGAACGTGCAAGACCAAGTCATCGTGAGCACTGCTTTCGCTGCACTCGAGATCGACTTGCTGGTACGACGAACTAGATCGGGGTCGATTATTTTGGGTACCATTCAAAGGCTGATCGCCGGTATTATGGTGACGATTTTCTACGGCGCCTCCGTTGCCATGGTTGTGAGCTGCTGCTGCAGCTGTGGCGGCGGCAGCTGCTGCTGCGGCGGCAGCAGCAGCTGCTTCGGTCGCTGCGTAGCCCATCAAGTGCTTGGCCTTGGCAAAGCAAAAGACATTGAGTCCGTCCAGTGCTAGATTCAGCAGAGAAAAGGCCATCATTAGGTTGACATTGGGTCGCAACTGTTCCGACGGATCCCGGTGCATATCGAGCTGCAGCGTTTGAATTGCCTTGCGCATGACAAACGCAGTCACCCCCAACAAGGTACTGACAGACATAACGGGCGGGAAAATCTCCAATCGCAACACCATTTTTCGTTTGGATCGTTCCCAGCGATTTCGATCTTCCAGGCTAATCGTGTCTACCATTGTCCGTGAATCTACAAACCGTTTCTTGCGACGTTCGGCATCCCAATTGCAAAGGTACGTCAGAGCGTCGACAATCATTGCGGCCGAATCACCCATCATGGCCTTGGAACCAGCAATTACGGCAAAGATGGACTGCACGAGGGCAAAACTCATGAATGTCACGAATGCGGTCCCCAGTAATCGTTCGTTGGATGGTAGATCTGAACCGCCGTCTGCGTCGCTGCTGCTGCTCGATTGTGATACGGGTGCCGACATTTCGCAGTAACCATCAGCGTCGTCGTTGGAATTGTCCGAGTCGTCTCCACTGTCAATCAAAAAGGGCGATCGTGTTCGTATAATCTGTTCTGGTGTTATTGATATTCCCACCGGACGTTGTTTGGCGTCTATTTCTATTCGAGTCGATGGTAATGGAGAGCTAGTGTCTGTGGCAGTTGGGTTGATGGAAGAAACGTGCGAAGCTTCAGTTGGGGGTGCTGCTGCTAGCATCGTAGGTTCTGCTTGTACCTGGATGTGTCGTGTTGGGGTGCTAACAGATGTGGTTGCTAATCCCGCATTGTAAAGTCGAGAATGTTGAGGCTGGACTTGTGTTTGGTCCAAAGAAACTGGAACCTGTGATTGTGCCTGAAAGCCGTAGTCGAGCGAGGGCATGTCTCCCTTAGTAACTATTATCCTGCTTTCTTCCAGCCGTTTGCTTGCTCTTCTCTCGTAGGGTCAATGCGCAGAATTTATCTCGTACATCCAGAGGGGCGAAGCAAGAAGGGTAGGGTCTGAAGGAGGTTACAGTCTTTAGGAGGGGCAGCATTAACCATGCAGGAGCCATAAGTCCATCGTCGATCGTCGGCGGGTGGCACGGACTTCCACGAGCCGAAATGTTTCGCGCCTAAAATGTCAAGCTTTCCCGCCATTTGAGTCGATGAGGTCCATCAGGAGATTCCGTTTCTTGCGCCTTTGACTAGTCGTAGAGACTATCATATGTATATCTTACCCTGCTCCCGTGACCTATTCAGTTGACCGTACTAAACCGACTGAGCTCATAGATCACATTCAAAGTGGTCCAGAGGTGTTCACGTTAAAATAACTTAGCGCTGCTTCGCTTTCGCTGACGAAATTCCAATGCGTGGTGCTTGTTGGTGCTTGGCGTTTGACCACCTTATTTTCTGCAGGCGCTGCAATCTGCGATCGAACCACCAAAACCGGCGAATATTTGAAAAATATTGCCAATCAATTCTAATCGTAAGCAAAGCTACGTATCGTATGTGATAGCATAGAATGGGCGTTGACAGTAAACGACGCAGTATGATTTTATAGGGTACTATTAACATGAAGCTGTAGTCGTCGAGCGGAAGTGACCAGGTTCTATGCTGCTGGAGCGAGGCGCATATGTTCGACTTTGAGCAAGGCGCTCATTGAAAACAATTTCGTGTCGTCTTCGTCGAGAAAGTGATGAGTCGATTCTTGTGCAAGAAGAGAGCGAGTAGTCTCAAGGCACTCACGCATCTCTTCAGGGCAGAAACGAGACGAGTAAATGTGTGCCATGTTGTGGGAACTAACGAGTAGGACGAAGTCACACGATGCATCAATCTCTTGCGTGCTCTTGATGACCAATGTGGCCATCTTGTAGAAATTGAGCGCCTCGGTCAAAATAGTGGAGCTGCCTCTTTCAATAGCTCGACCGTGATTGACAATAGCTATGTTATAGAGTACAACGCTGGTTAGTGCATCCAGGTCGTTGAAGCTGTGCAAGATCATGAGGGCTTTGTTGAAGTTAGGGACTAGGCCGTTGTTATGCGAGGAAATGACTCCGGAAGTGACGCTGAAGACCGAGGGTACCACTGGTTCTTCGTCCTCTTCCATTTCCTCGCCGAGTGACCTCTCATTGTCGTATTCGTCGCCACGAAGATTGGTTACGCGACGTTGAGAAGGTTGACGATGAAGGGACGGAATCTCTGTCGTAGTCGGCGTCGGTGGTGGTGTGATGGGTGTGGGCACGGTGGATTCGTGGTGCGCCACTGCTGCATGTTGCTGTCCTCTCTTGGCGAAGCAATCCTTGAGGATTTCCAGTGCCGTCAACAGCTGGTCGTGGGCTGTCTTCGGACTTCCTTGTTGCAGAGCGCAAACGGCCATGTTTTTCATGTTGATGAGTTCCTTCATCTTCAATCTGTATTTTTTCTGGTGTGAGTCGACTTGCCCAGAATTGTGAGAGACGCCAACAGACCTAGGTACCAGTATGTCGTAGCAGGTACTGTAGAAAGAGCAAGGTAGTACGGTATTGTTTCTACGACTACAGTACGCAGTTTCAATACTGTGAAAACTAAGAACCAGTAGACCTGCTAGTACCATGCCGAACTAGATGATAGAATGGCACTGGGTACCAAGAAGAAAATGTCATTTCTACGCATTTTCAGTACTATTGTGCGGTTGGTGGACTTTGACTTTGATTGGTTCAGCTGGTTCACTACTGGTTTTCGAGGATCGGACGAAGCCTGAGTCATCATACCGTAGACAGATACCGGTACTTACGCATATATGTACCAAAAAGAGGACCGCGTCATTTAATCTAGTCTTGGGTTTTGTACCTTGGACTTGCTTGGACTTGAGGTAATTCTGTGGTCTTGGGCCACTTCCGCTATCTTAGCTAGAAAGTCATCGAGGTATTTTCGAGACTTGATTGCTCGCACTCGGTATCGGTAATACTGTTACAAACCGTTTCACTTGTCCATCACATAACTTGATTGGCCAGACGGCTGATGATTAGAGTTAGTGTAAAACATGAAACGAGAGACAAGACGGTCCTTTCATCTATAGTCGTATCAAACGGTCATCTCGTGAGTAAATTGACCGTATAGCGGAGATGTAACGATTTATTAGTGCTGTCAAACGGCCGTTTGGAGAACGAAACGGCCGTTTCACTCAGACGGACGCTTGGTCACAACAGACGAAAAGTCCGAATCCATTCTGCTCCCTCACTCCTCGTGGAGCTTGGGAGCGACGTGGCCGCGCGGGGCGAGCCGCCGCGCTTCACTCCATCGTGTTGCGAAGCCACGATGTTGCATGCTGCTAGTTGCATGCTGCTAGTTTGGACGGCGCAGTGTGCTAGATTTGGGAAGTAACTAAGTACGTTTGCTCCCCAACCCCAGCCCGGAACCCCTAGGAAAGACTGCG
>Ga0307981_1002324_pt1 | contig 15633 bp, 8 predicted proteins | sample OrgLakmetagen987_FD_201849 | JGI IMG/M metagenome (GOLD analysis project Ga0307981, IMG submission 201849) | Saline water microbial communities from Organic Lake, Antarctica - #987 | ecosystem: Environmental > Aquatic > Non-marine Saline and Alkaline > Saline | place: Antarctica: Organic Lake... | reverse complement strand
TCGACCTCGATGCCGGCGTCGGCCCCGAGGGCCACCGCTCGGTCGGCGATGTCCTTCGCGTTCAAGTAGGTGGGCGGGGTGTTGGCGAGTTCACGAGCGAGCGCTCCCGCACCGGCGATCGCATGGCCGAGCGTCGCCCCGTGGTTCATCGGCTCGGCACGCTTCGACGTTCCGAGCAACGTGAGGGACTCGAGCTTCGAGCCGCTGTCGGTGGCGGTCTTCAGGCCGACATAGCGATACGACGCCAACAGCACCCCTTCCACCACGGCTTGGGCAGCGAGTGCGGGCTCGATCCCGGCCTGGTCGGCGAGATTCGTGGCCAACGACGAGTGCTTCGATGCCGCACGTGCGAAGGCCGCTGCTGCTGTACGCAAGCCGCTCGCGTCGAGGTCGTCGGCATCGCCGACACCAACGGCGACCAACAGTGAATCCGGTGTGGGGATCGACAGGACCTGGCCCGATGATCCTGTGAAGCCGAGCGCTTCGAGCTGCTTGCGGTTGAGGCCCAGCTGGCGAGGAACCGCACCCTTCGAGGCGACTGCATATCCCACCGCACCCGTGTCAGCGGGGGCCGATCGGGCAACAGAAATGGCGACGGACTGGACGGTGACACTGGCATCGGTCATGACCCCAGTGTGCCCGAACCGGACACCGACACCCATATCTCTGCTGTTCCACCAGCTCGCATCGCCACACCAGTGCGACGTCTGCCGGAAACACGCAGGGACAACCCACGTCACACAGAGGTGTTACGTTGCGCCGGTCGCCCGGGGCAATCCCGCCTGCGGTCGAAGATGAATTCGAGGAGAACAGTCAATGATCAACAGGGGGAAGACTTCAACGATGAAGCGCACCGCAGCAGCGGTCATGGCGCTTGGTCTGGTCGCCGGAGCGTGCTCGAGCAGTTCGGGTGATTCGGCAGACGAAGCCGACGACGGCACCACCGAAGAGACCGGCGACTCCGTTGCCGACGAAGCGACCACGACCGAAGAGACCGGTGACACGGTCGTCGAAGACGACACCGTCGAGGTCGTCCAGGCCGAAGGTGGCAAGCTCGCCGCCGTGCAGGAAGCCGGCGTGCTGCGCTGTGGCGGCAACGAGACGCTGCCGGGCTTCGGCATCGTCGACAGCGACGGCGCCTACTCGGGCTTCGACATCGACTACTGCCGTGTCGTGGCTGCCGCCGTGCTCGGTGACGCCGAGGCTGTCGAGATCGTCCCGCTCAACGCCGACGCTCGCTTCCCCTCGCTCCAGTCGGGCGATGTCGACGTGCTGATCCGCAACACGACATGGACCGGCTCGCGTGACGGTGAACAGGGCGCCAACTTCTTGTTCACCACGTTCTACGACGGCCAGGGCATGATGGTCCCGGCTGCGTCGGGCTTCACCACACTCGAAGAACTCGCCGATGCGAGCATCTGCGTGCTGTCGGGCACCACCACCGAGTTGAACCTCACCACGATCTTCAACGCTCGCGGCATCCCGTTCACGCCGGTCGTCTTCGCCGACAACACCCAGCTGCAGCCGGCCTACGAGTCGGGTCAGTGCGAAGCCTGGACCTCCGACGCTTCGCAGCTCGCAGCATTCAAGTCCTCGATCGAGGGCGAAGGCGGCGACGAGCAGTTCATCATGTCCGAAGTCATCTCGAAGGAGCCGCTGGGCCCCGTGGTCGCCGATGGCGACACCGAGTGGGCACAGGCCGTCAACTGGGCCGTCATGTCGACGGTGCAGGCCTGGGAGTTCGGACTCGACTCGAGCAGCATCGCCGGCTATGCCGGTGACGACCCCAGCATCCTGGCGTTCACCGGACAGGCCGAGAACCCGGCTGCAGGCCTGGGCCTGCCCGACGACTTCGCCGTGCAGGTCGTGAGCCAGGTCGGCAACTACGAGGAGATCTACAACGAGCACATCGTGCCGATCGGCCTCAGCCTCGAAGGGTCGCCGAACGACCTGTGGACCAACGGTGGCCTCATGTACGTGCCGCCGTTCCGCTGATCCGTCAGCTGAACACCTGAACACCCTGAACATCTGAGATCGGTCGGGAGCGGCGCCCAACACGGAGTTGCCGCTCCCGACCGACTCGTTTCTGAACGAACACACTTTCCCGGGGGAAACAACACGTGGCCGAAACCATGACGGCGTCATCGCCCGTGACGCCGCCGAGCGCACCACGCACGGGCAGCACCAAGCCGCCGTTCTGGCGCAACATCAAGGTCCTCCGGATACTTGCCCAGGTGCTCACGCTCGGCGTCGTGGTCGGCGTGATCTACGTCCTCCAGAGCAACCTGCTCGGCAACCTGAACCGACTCGGCATCAGCACGAAGTTCGACTTCGTCTACTCCAGTCCGGGCTTCAGCGTGCGCGACTCGGGCTTCGACCCGCAGGGCCAGGACGCAACCGTCTGGCGGATGATCCTCGTCGGCGTGCGCAACACCGCAGCCGCAGCTTCCGTCGGCATCACCGCTGCGCTGTTCTTCGGCACACTCATCGGCATCGGTCGGCTCTCGTCGAACTGGGTCCTGCGCAAGCTGACCACCCTCTACGTCGAGACGTTCCGCAACATCCCGCCGCTCGTCATCATCATCTTCGTCGGGACCGCGTTGTTCACCGCTGGCCCGCTGCCGCTGTTCACCCCGACGAACCCGCCTGGCGAAATCGGGATCCCCGGTACCGACGACAACTTCTTGATCTACTCCAACACGCGGCTCGGGCTCCCGTCGTTGATGAACGGCGACGGCGCCGGAACCTTCTGGGTCGTGATGCTCATCGCGCTGGCGATCGCAGCCGTCGTGTGGCGCTGGCGCACCAAGGTCAGCGAAGACACCGGGAAGGATCACCACCGGGTGCTCTGGTCACTCGGGACCCTGTTCGGGATCGGCCTCGTTGCGTTCGTGGTGCTGAGTGGGCCGGTCTCGTTCTCCTTCCCGGCGGTGTCCGAGTCGGGGCGTGTCATCGAAGGCGGCATCGCCACGAACGACGGCTACCTGGCGCTCACGCTGGCACTGGCGCTGTACACCGCCAGCCACATTGCCGAGATCATCCGTGGATCGATCCTCGCCGTTGCCAAGGGCCAGAGCGAGGCAGCGAATGCACTCGCCCTCTCCGGCTTCCAGCGCTACCGCTTCGTGATCCTCCCCCAGGCCGCCCGCATCGCGCTCCCCTCGATCATCAACCAGTTCCTCAACCTCACCAAGAACACCTCGCTCGCCACCGTGGTGGCGTATCCCGAGATCACCGCACTCACCCAGTCACTGATCGGCAACGACCAGCCGGCCCCGCAGATGATCCTCGTTCTCATGCTCCTGTACTTGTCGTTCTCGTTGACGATCTCGCTGGTGTTGAACATCGTCAATCGACGCTTCGAGCTGGAAGGGAGGACCTGACATGGCCGGAGGTGAAATCGCCATCGATCCGAAGATCCAACACGCACTGTCGGGGGCGGGCAGCCCTCGTCACTCCGACCAGACACCGGGCGAGTGGGTCAAGTCGAACCTCTTCAACAACTGGTACAACGGCGTGATCACGCTCGTGTTCGGGGCGCTCGCGCTGGTGCTCGGCTTCCTCTTCTTGCGGTTCGCCGTCTTCAATGCTCGGTGGGAGCCGGTGCGGGACAACCTCGAGTTGTTCTTCGTCGGGCGGTATCCCCGCGAAGAGCGGACCCGTCTCGTGGTCCAACTCCTGCTGATGTCCGGCTCGGTCGGTCTGTTCATCGGATGGCTACGACAACGCTCCCATGCCGAGGCCGAGCTCGCCGGTGTCGAACCGCCGTCGACCAGCGCTCGCGACATCGTCTCGTCGTACTGGGCACTCGTCGTGTTCGTGTTCGTCGCACTCGCCATCGGCGTGGGCGTCGATTCGTTCCGGCCATGGCTCCTGCTGCTCGGGTGTGCCATCTCGGCAGCCGCCGCGTTCGGGATCACCATGAAGCCCCGACGTGGTGCCTTCGGCATCGGTCTGGCGGCGCTGCCGCTCGTGCCGCTCGCCCTGGCGGGCGCAGTCCTGTCGACCGTGTCCGACCTGAACAACGGCGCCGCCTACCTGCTCGCCATCGTCGCGACCGTGTTGCTGGCAATCGTGCAATATCTGCACCGCCCGGCGTTCACGCTGTCGGCGGGGGCACTGGCCGGTGTCGTGTCCTTCCAGGTCCTGTCGGGAAGCGAACAGCTGTCGTGGGTCTTCCTCACCGCAGCGATCGTTCCCGCGGCATTCGATGTGCTCTCCCGCGTCGATGACCACGACGGTCGTTCACTGAGCGGTCTGCTCGGCTCTGCCGTCTTCGGAGCAGGAGTGGTCTTCTACGTCCTCTTCACCGGCGTCACGTCGCTGCGGCTGATCGTGCTGGTCATCGGTCTGGGTGTCGCCGTCTACGCATTGGTCGGCGCCCTGTCGGGCGGGCCGGGCAGCGGACGACGGCTCGGTGTCGTCACCGTGCTCGCCATGGCAACGTGGTACATCGGTCGCCTGATCGACCTCGACGGGATCGACTGGACCCAGTGGGGTGGCCTCCACCTCAACCTCGTCGTCGCTGCTGCATCGACGACGCTCGCCTTCCCGATCGGGCTCTTGTTGGCACTTGGTCGACGATCGTCGCTGCCGGTCATGCGGTGGCTGTGCACGTCGTACATCGAACTGATCCGCGGTGTCCCGCTCATCTCGCTGCTGCTGATGGCCCAGCTGTTCGTCGGGTTCTTCCTGTCGTCGGGGAACAACAACCTGAGCCTCACCACGAAGTCGCTCTTCGTGATCACGATGTTCTCGTCGGCGTACATCGCCGAGATCGTGCGTGGCGGCCTGCAAGCGGTACCGAAGGGTCAAACCGAGGCGGGTCAGGCCATGGGCATGTCACCCGCCAAGATCACCCGACTGCTCGTGCTCCCCCAGGCCCTGCGGGCCGTGATTCCGTCGATGGTCGGACAGTTCATCTCGCTGTTCAAGGACACGTCGCTGCTGACCATCATCGGCGTGCTCGAATTCCTGGGTGTGCGCGAGATCGTCCACGCGCAGCCCGACTTCCGCGGCTTCGGCCTCGTCGAGACACTCGTGTTCGTCGCCTTCGGGTTCTGGGCCGTCTCGTTCACCATGTCCCGTGAGAGCCAGCGGCTCGAACGCAGTCTCAACGTCAGCAACTGAGAAAGACCATTCCATGACCGATCAGAACGCACCCGCCGCAGTCTTCGCCGACGCCACCCAGATGATGGGGAAGTCGTCCGACGTGATGATCGAGGTCAGCGGCGTCGACAAGTTCTTCGGCGCCTTCCAGGCGCTCACCGACATCAACATGCGCGTCGGCAAGCAGGAGGTCGTGGTCGTCATCGGACCGTCCGGCTCGGGCAAGTCGACCTTGATCCGCTGCATCAACCGGCTGGAGAAGCACGACCGCGGCGAGATCGTCGTCGACGGCGTCGAACTCGGTGACGACATCCGCAACATCCAGGAGATCCGTCGCGAGACCGGCATGGTGTTCCAGAGCTTCAACCTGTTTCCGCACCTCACCGTGCTCGACAACATCACGCTGGCGCCACGTCAGGTGCGCAAGACGCCCAAGGCCGAGGCCGAGGCGACGGCGATGGAACTGCTCGAGCGGGTGAAGATCCCCGACCAGGCCCGCAAGTACCCGGGTCAGTTGTCGGGTGGCCAGCAGCAGCGTGTGGCGATCGCTCGATCGCTGGCGATGTCGCCGAAGGTGATGCTGTTCGACGAGCCGACATCGGCACTCGACCCCGAGATGATCAAGGAGGTCCTCGACACCATGAAGGACCTCGCCGACGAAGGCATGACGATGATCTGTGTCACCCACGAGATGGGCTTCGCCCGCGAAGTCGCCGACCGCGTGGTGTTCATGGCCGAGGGCCAGGTCGTCGAAGTGGGCACTCCCGAGCACTTCTTCGACAACCCGCAGGAGGAGCGCACCAAGCTCTTCCTGTCACAGATCCTCTGATCGCTGTCCGTTCGACACCGCGTCCGGGCCTGGTCCACTGATGGATGCTCCCACTGCCATCGGGTTGTTCCTCCTCGCATTCGGCGTCGGGGTGTACGGATCGGTGATCGGTGCCGGCGGTGGCTTCGTGATGGTGGCCGGACTGGTGCTCGTCTTCGACCTGTCCGGAGCAACGGCGGTCGGCACCAGCGTGGTCACCACTGCGGCGATCCAGGCGACAGGCGCCTACAACTACACGAAGCAGGGCCTGGTGGATCGGCCCTCGGCACTCTGGTTCGTCCTCGGCTCGGTTCCGGTCGCGCTGCTCAGCGCGATCTTCCTCGCCGACCGGATCCCGGAGAACACCTTCGAGGCGCTCATCGGCGTCCTCATGCTCGCACTCGCCGTGTTCGTCGTTTTCGTGCCACGCCGTGATGCGCCCGACGGAACCACGCTGCCGCCGCGCCGACGGGCGCTGACCGCCTCGGGCAGCCTGATCGGAATCCTGTCGGGTGGCTTCGGGGTCGGTGCCGGACTCGTTGCGGTCCCGCTGTTCGGCCGGCTGCAACGCCTCTCGGCCCACCGGGCCGCCGCCACCACCACCTTGGCGGGCACCTTTTCGGGTATCGCGGCGACCATCGGTCACGCTGCAGCCGGCAACCCGAAGTGGACGGCCATACCGTTCACCGTCGTCGGCGCCGTGCTCGGTGGTCGGATCGGGTCCACCAATGCGGGTCGACTCAGCGCACGCACGATCCTGATCCTGCTGGCCGGCGGCCTGGTCCTGGCGGGCCTCCCCCTGGTCATCAGCAGCCTGTAGCGATGTCTCGGTGAGATTCGCGCTGCGTCCGCCCTGCGGGTCTCGGTGGTCCGACGGCGCGAACGGGTCCAGCACGAGTGTCACATGATCGGGACCGATCAATTTTCCCGGGTGTCCAGGCGGTCTAAGGTGCATGAAGTTCGAAACCATGGACGATGTGGAGTGAGCGGGGTCCACCTGCGCGGATGGCCGGAGAGCACGTGCAATGACGAAAGACATTCAAATGGGCGAGCTCGACCCGGCTCATGACGCCCTGCTGCAGGCACCGGATCCGACATTCATCCTGTATCCGGTTCGCGACGAGTCGGGCACCATCGTCGAGTTGGTCTACTCCTTCCTCAATGACGCCGCCCTGAGTCTTTTCGGCATGACGAGCGACGACGTGCTCGGCAAGGGTTTGCTCGAGATATTCCCCTCCGCCCGGGACATCGGCCTCTTCGACGCTGCACGAGCGATCGACACGCAGGATGATGTCGAGGCCACGGTGTCGTGGATCGACGAAACCGAGGTGCAACGAACCTTCACGATGAAGGCCGTCCCACATCACGACGGCGTGCTGGTGACAGCGGCCGACCTCACCGCCACGATGGTCGCCGAAAGCAAGCTGCGCCACCAATTGCTCGCCGAGACGTCCGGCGAAATCGTGTATCGGCGAAGCCCTGACGGTGTCGTGGAATGGGTGTCACCTTCTGTGACCCACCTCCTCGGCTGGTCTCGCGAGGAGTTCGTCGGCTCTCAGCTCCACGACCTGATCCATCCCGATGACGTCGGGGCCACCGAATCCGTTCACCCATCAGCGGGGGACGGTGGTGCGGAACCCGGAGCCGTCGAGATGCGCTTCGCAACCGCTGCGGGCGGCTGGCGGTGGATGTCCACGTTCGTCCGCGACATCCGCAACGATTCCGCCGGCGTGATCGGTTCCGTCCACACACTGCGCGACGTCCAGTCCGAGGTGGAGGCTCGTCACGCCTTGGAGCTCGCCGCCCTCGATCTGAATGCTGCCCAGCGAATGGCGGGCCTGGCGAGTTGGACGTGGAGACCAGCAACCGATCGCGTGCTCTGGTCCGAGAAATTGTTCGAGTTGTTCGGCCTCGATCCCGCACTTCCTCCTCCGGACTTCGCGGCACAGGCGAAGTTGTACCCGACAGAGAGCTTCGATCGCATGAATGCGGCGATCGCCGAGTTGACCGACACCGGAGCGCCCTACGACTTGGAGGTCGAGTACTTCCACGCCCACTCCGGCCGGGGCTGGCTGCGGACCTGGGGCGAGGCCGTTCGAGATGACCAGGACGTCCTCATCGAGGTGCGCGGTTTCGCGCAGGACGTCACCCAGCAGGTCGCTGCGCGGCAGGCGGTGGAGCAGAGTGAACAAACGCTGCGGGCGACACAACGGATGGCGCGCCTGGGAAGTTGGGAGTGGGACATCGCGACCGACCGGGTCGAATGGTCCGAGGAGTTGTACGAACTGTTCGGCCTGGACCCGACACAGCCACCGCCCGGCTTCGCTGAGCAGGCGAGATTCTACGAGGCCGAGAGCTGGGCGATCGCTTCTGCGGCGGTGGCCGAAACGGGCACGACCGGCACCCCGTACGACTTGGAGCTCGAGATCATCCGTGCGAACTCGAAGCGAGGGTGGATCCACGTTCGCGGCGAGGCCGTTCGAGACGAGCACGACCTCATCGTGGGCCTCCGCGGGTTCGTGCTGGACATCACCGAACGGGCCGAAGCGCTCCGAGCACTCGAGCGCAGCGCATCGGACCTCAGCGAGGCTCAGCGGCTGGCGCGAATGGGGAGTTGGCGACACGACCTCATCACCAGCGAGCTCACATGGTCCGCCGAGATCTACGAGATGTTCGGCCTGGACCCTGCGCTCCCGGCACCGACGCTGACCGGGTATTTGGGGCATCTGACACCCGAGAGTGCTGATCGTCTCCGCGCGGCGAGGGCAGAAGCCGACAACACGGGCACGTCCTACGAACTCGAACTCGAGTTCGTGCGATCGGATTCCCGACACGGCTGGATGCGATCTCGGGCCGAGCCGGTCCGCGACGAGCACGGCGTCGTCGTCGTCGTCGAAGTGCAGGGGTATGCACAGGACATCACCGAGGAGGTGGAGGCGCGTCGACTGCTCGAGCGCAGCGACCAGGCGCTGCGAGAGACACAGCGGATGGCTCGCCTCGGGAGCTGGGAATGGGACATCGCGACCAACCGAGTCGAATGGTCCGAGGAGTTGTACGAGTTGTTCGGCCTGGATCCGACACAGCCGCCGCCCAGCTTCGCCGAGCAGAAGAGCCTCTACGAGGTCACGAGCTGGCAAATCGCCAAAGCGACGGTCGCCGCCACTGCGAGGAGCGGCGAACCATACGATCTGGAAGTCCAGATCATCCGCACGAACGCCGTGCGGCGATGGCTCCACGTCCGTGGCGAGGCGGTTCGAGACGAGCTGGGCGTCATCGTCGGCCTGCGTGGATTCGCGCTGGACATCACCGATCGGGTGGAGGCGCTTCGAGCGGTCGAGCGCAGCGCACTGGACCTCAGCAGGGCTCAGCAGCTGGCGCGAATGGGGAGTTGGCGACACGACATCATCACCAACGAGCTCACATGGTCCGCCGAGGTGTACGAGATGTTCGGCCTGGACCCTGCGCTTCCGGCACCCACGATCGAGGAAAATCTGCAGCTGCTGACTTCCGAAAGTGGCGATCGCCTCCGCACCGCGATGGCAGACGCGAATGACGCCTCAGCTTCCTACGATCTCGAGCTCGAGTTCATCCGGTCTGATTCCCGACACGGCTGGATGCGATCGCAAGGCGAGCTGATCCGCAACGAGCACGGCGTCGTCGTCGAAGTGCAGGGGTATGCACAGGACATCACCGATCAGGTCGAGGCGCGTCGGCTGCTCGAGCGCAGTGACCAGGCGCTGCGAGCAACGCAGCGGATGGCCCGCCTGGGGAGCTGGGAACTGGACACCGCCTCTGGTCAGGCCGAATGGTCGGAGGAGTTGTACGAGTTGTTCGGCCTCGATTCGGCATTCGCTCCGCCGACGTACGCCGAATCGTCGCACCTGTACGAGTCGGGCAGCTGGGAGAGGATCACCTCAGCGATCGCAGAGACCGGTCGAACCGGTGTTCCGTTGCTGCTCGAGGCCGAGATGATCCGTGCGGACGCCACCCGGAGGTGGGTGGAGATCAGGGCCGAAGCCGTCCGAGACGATCGGGCCGTCATCGTCGGCCTCCGGGGCTTCCTGATGGACATCACCGACCGAGTCGAAGCGACCCGAGCACTCGAGCGGAGCGCACTCGACCTGAGCGAGGCACAACGGCTGGCTCGCATGGGCAGTTGGCGACTCGACACGACGACCGACCAGGTCACCTGGTCCGCCGAAGTGTACGAAATGATGGGTCTGGACCACACCGTCCCGACACCGACGCGCCAGGGACATGCCGAGGTGTTCACCGCGGAGACCGCAGCACGTCTGAATGCAGCCTTGGCGGAAACAACGAGTTCGGGCGCGCCGTACGAACTGGAACTCGAGTTCATCCGGTCGGATTCCCGACACGGCTGGATGCGATCCCGAGGCGAGGCGATCCGCGACGATCGTGGAGCGATCGTCGAGGTACGTGGATACGCGCAGGACATCACCGATCAGGTCGAGGCGCGTCAGATGCTCGAGCGCAGTGACCAGACGTTGCGAGCAACGCAGCGGATGGCCCGCCTGGGGAGCTGGGAACTGGACACCGCCTCTGGTCAGGCCGAATGGTCGGAGGAGTTGTACGAGTTGTTCGGCCTGGATCCGGCGGATCCGGCACCACCCCACACCGATCAGATGGGCCTCTACGGACCGAACAGCTGGCCGGGAGTTTCCGACGCATTGGCAACGACGGCGCAAACGGGTGTCTCATCGCTGGTCGAGGGTGAGATCGTCCGCGCTGATGCCAGCCGCGGCTGGGTACAGGTCAGGGGCGAAGCCGTGCGAGACGCACACGGCGCCATCGTCGGGTTGCGCGGCTTCGTCCTCGACATCACCGAGCGCAGGCAGGCCGAGCGAGCACTGGCCTCGTCGGAGTTGCTGTTCCGCACGGCAATGCTGGCGTCTCCGATCGGGATGGCCATGATCGAGGTCGACGGATCGTTCCGGGTGGTCAACGAGTCGCTGTGCGAATTGGTCGGTCGAGACGAAGCGTGGCTCACGACCCACACCATCCACGACGTCGCCCACCCCGACGACCTGGAACTCCTCCTACGCGACTGGCAGGCAGTCATCGACGGCGATGCGGTGACCGACTTCCAACCATTGCGGCTGGTGAACGCCGACGACGGGGTACTCCGCGTGAAGCGCGCCGCAGAGCTGATCGTCGATGCGTCCGGTGGGCCGGACTACCTGCTGGTGCAGTACGTCGACACCACGGTCGAGCACGCGGCGCTGAAGGACCTGGCCCACCAGGCGTCCCACGACCCCCTGACCGGGCTGCGCAACCGAGCGGGAATCATGGATCTGCTGGAGGCCGACCTGGGTGTCACACCCGGCAGCGGAAAACGGATCGGTGTGCTGTTCATCGATCTCGACAACTTCAAGATCGTCAACGACTCGCTCGGACACGCCGCAGGCGATGACGTGCTGATCACCGTCGCCGAGCGAATCACCAGCGCACTGGGCTCGAGCGACCGGTGCGGCCGCTCGGGAGGTGACGAGTTCATCGTCGTCGTCCCCGACGTCACCGATGCCGCACGAGCCGGGCGCATCGCTGAACGCATCGTCTCCGCCGTCGGGACCGAACTGATGATCCGTGGTCACCGCATCGTGCCCACCGTGTCCATCGGCATCGCCCTGAGCACACCCGATTCCACCAGCGCCAGTCTGTTGCGCGATGCCGATGCCGCCCTCTTCCGTGCCAAGGAGGCCGGCCGATCCCGCTGGCAACTCTTCGATGACGCCATGCACATCCAGGCGCTCGGACGCCTGACCATCGAGGGCGAGATCCGGCGCGGCCTGGGTGACGCCGAGTTCGTCGTGCACTACCAACCGATCGTGCGACTGGAAGACCGTCAGGTGGTCGGTCACGAAGCGTTGGTCCGCTGGGAACACCCGGTGCGCGGCCTGCTCTTCCCGCTGGATTTCCTCGAGACCGCTGAGGACTCCGGCCTGATCGTGGACATCGGGCAGAGCGTCCTCGAGCAGGTGTGTGAACTCCTCGATTCCAGGCCCGACCTACCGGGGCCGATCAGCGTGAACTTCTCGCCCGTGCAGCTCGCGCATGCGAACTGGCTGCAGGTGTTCACCGACACGCTTGCCCGGTCCGGCGTCGACCCGCAGCGCATCATCGTCGAGGTCACCGAGACCGCCGTCATGACCCTGCTGCCGGGAACCCGAGACGAACTGCTCGCACTGCGCGAACTGGGCGTGGGTCTGCACGTCGACGACTTCGGCACCGGATTCTCGTCGATCTCACTCCTGCGGGACATGCCGGTCAACGGACTCAAACTCGACAAATCGTTCGTAGCCGACCTCGATCAGGACGACGACGCCACCAACGCGCTGTCGAGCGGCCTCGCCGGCCTCGTGACCGGCCTCCACCTGTTGGGAACCGCCGAAGGTGTGGAATCCGAGGCCCAGCATCGGATCCTCCTCGGGCAGGGCTGGAGCCACGCCCAGGGCTACCTGTACGGGCGCCCTGCGCCCGAGCCCAGCCTCGCCAGTTTGACCGAGGCCGACTAGGACCACTCGGCCGTCAGGTCGGTGTCAGCACCGACGTTTCACGACTTGCGGCGACCGAGCCGGATCAGTCCTGGACGCCGATGCTCACGGCGATGGGTTCACCGTGACGGAACAGCGTGACGGGGCCGTCCTCGCTGACCACGAAGGCCACGGTGTGGTCGTGGTCCCAGGTGTAGCGAGCAGCCGACCGGTGACGCATCCCGGCGTCGATGTGGATCGCTGATTCCGACGCGATCGAGCTGCGCAGACCGACACCCAGCCGGCCGATGTCGCCGTGAGCCGACACGAGCGTGGCGAGATCGGTCTGGGCCAGCACGGCGAACAACGCCGGGTAATGATGACGTTGCAGCACACTCAGGCTGGGCGACGGCAACGCAGCCGAGGTGTCGAGTCCGTGGTCGTCATGAGGGCGCGGCTCGAGGTCGAGCACGAAGGTCGCTCCGATGTGTGCCGGGCTCAACCAGTGCACGGCCAGGTCGAGCAGACCCTGCAGCAGCTTCACCGGAGCCTCGGGAACCGCATGGCGCAGCGCCGGGAGGTACACCCGCGCCGATGGTCGGTGCCGCCAACGACGTCCGTTCCATTCCACCACGCCCGTCGGCGTGAACACCCGGGCGACCCCCGAGATCGTGCGTTGGACGATCGCCGCACCCGTCGACTGCTCGATCTCGACCAGGTCCGCTTCGTACTGCACCGTGCGGCGAAAGCAAGCCAGCTGTGCGGTGCCATCGGAGCGCCTCACCATGAATGCCGAGCGACCGTCGGAGAATCGACGAGCCTGGGCGATCGGCATGTCGAGGTCCAAGATCTCGACCAGGTTGTCGATCTTCACCAACGACCGCTCGCCGGGAAGCAGGATCGATCCGTACAACATCGTGCGGTTCTCGTGGATCGGTGGCCGCCACGCGTACTCGAGCTCCGTCAGGAGGAGATCGACCTCGTCGCTCGAACCGGGCAGCGTGACCCCGTCGTCGTGCAGTTCCTCACGCAGACGCTCGTGGGCCCTCCTGAGTTCGACCATGCGTCGACACAATACCGCCGTGCTGTTCGACGACGAGAGCGGCGCGGGGTGTTCTCGATGATCACCACACCTCGGGGCCCGAACACCGCTGGGCAGCGACCGAACCACCGCTCGGATGCGGCCCGAACAGGATCACTGCCGCGTCGGCAGACTCGCATCCCAGGCAGCAGCCAGTGCGGCGTAGCGGCCGCCGAGGGCGACGAGGTCGTCGTGACTGCCGAGTTCGGCGAGTCGACCCGCGTCGATGACCGCGATCCGATCGGCGGTCCGGATGGTCGACAGTCGGTGGGCGACCACGATCGTGGTCCGGCCGGTCATCAATCGCTCGAGCGCCTCCTCCACGATCGCTTCGGTGCCCGGATCGAGACTGCTGGTCGCCTCGTCGAGCACCAGGACGGCAGGATCCACCAGCGCCGCCCGAGCCAGCGACACCAGCTGGCGCTCCCCCGCCGACAGGCGAGAGCCGCGTTCGCGCACCTCGGTGTGCACGCCGTCTTCGAACGCATCGAAGCGTTCGAGTGCCCCGATCGCGTCGAGCGCAGCGCGCACCTCGTCGTCGGAGGCCTCGGCCCGTGCGATCCGGACGTTCTCAGCGATGCTCCCACCGAACAGGAAGCCTTCCTGGGGCACCACCACCACGCGTGAGCGCAGCGAGTCGAGCGTGCAGTCGCGCAGGTCGACCCCTCCGAACGAGATCGAGCCGGTCGTCGGGTCGTAGAGCCGGGCCATCAGCTTCGCGACGGTCGACTTTCCCGCACCGGTCGGGCCGACCAGTGCCAGGCGCTCGCCGTCGGCGACCGTGATCGACACGTCGCGCAGCACCGGCTCGGACGTGTTGGGGTAGATGAAACCGATGCCGCTCACGACCAGTTCGCCACGATCGGGCAGCACTGCCGAGCCACCGTCGAGGTCGGGCTCGGTGTCGAGGATGGTGAACAGCTTGTCGAGTGCGGCTGCTGACGACTGCACCGTGTTGTAGAGCTGCGAGAGCTGCTGCACCGGTTCGAAGAGCTGCGCCAAGAGCAGGACGAACGCAACGACGGTGCCGATCTCGATCGCTTCCAGGCCGACCAGCCACCCGCCGATTCCAACGGCGATGGCCGTGGCCACGATACCCAGTGCTTCGACCAGGCCGAAGTACCAGGTGGACACCCGGATGCTGTGGACGTGGGACCGGTACAGCGAACGGTTCGATGCCACGAACTGGCGGGTCTGTTCGCCTTCCTGGGCATACGCCTGAATGACACGGACCCCCGAGATCCCCTCTTGCAGCTCGGACAGGTTCTGCCCGACTCGCTCGCGAACCTCCAGGTAGGCATCATTGGAATCGCGTTGGAACTTGCGTGATGCGAAGATGATCACCGGCATCACCAGGAGCGCGGCGATCGTGAGCTGCCATGACATCGCGAACATCAAGACGAGCGCGATCACGATGAGGAACAGGGCTGCGACGAACTGCAGCAAGCCCCACTGGACGAGTTCGGCCATCGACTCGATGTCGGCGGTCATCCGCGAGATGAGCACACCCGACTGGTGCCGGTCGAAGAATGCGAGCGACTGCTTCTGGATGTGGTCGAACACCCGGATGCGGAGTTGACGCAGGAATCCTTCGCCCGCACGGTTCACGAAGATGTACTGCTGGCGTGCGGTGACATAACCCAGGAGCACGACGGCGACGTACACGATCCCTGCGTTGCGCAGCACGGTGCGATCGCCTTCGGTGATGCCGTTGTTGATGCCGTAGCCCACGATCACCGGCCCGAGCAGGAGCCCGAGCGTCGACAACATCACGAACACCAGCGCACCGGCGATCGTGCGTCGGAACGGCTTGGCCATGCGGATCGCTCGACGCAGAACCGCCTTGGTCGCATCGGCGTCGAGCTTGTCGTCGGCGTCCACACCGCCCATGCGCATCACGGTCGATCACCTGCGGTGGTCTGGGACGCCGCGTCGGCATCAGCATCCATGGCAGCGAGCACATCGCGATAGCGCGCATCGTTCGCCAGGAGTTCGTCGTGTGGTCCGGTGGCCACCACCCGCCCGTCGGCGAGAAGCACGACGGTGTCTGCCAATGCGATGGTCCCCGGGCGGTGTGCGATGACGATCGTGGTGCGGCCGCTCATGACGGTCGACATCGCCGAGCGGATCTCGTGCTCCTTCGA
>Ga0307981_1002322_pt1 | contig 15640 bp, 12 predicted proteins | sample OrgLakmetagen987_FD_201849 | JGI IMG/M metagenome (GOLD analysis project Ga0307981, IMG submission 201849) | Saline water microbial communities from Organic Lake, Antarctica - #987 | ecosystem: Environmental > Aquatic > Non-marine Saline and Alkaline > Saline | place: Antarctica: Organic Lake... | reverse complement strand
GGGATTCCACTGTGCGAGGTGATGGACGGCGCGCAGGTCGAGAGGATCGATGCCGCATCGCTGGACATCCTCGAAAACGTTGGCGTGCATTTCCGCGATCCCATAGCGATCGAGGATTGGCGCCGCGTCGGCGCCAAAATCCGGGGCGAGCATGTGTTTCCCGACCGGGGCCTGATCCGCGATCTAATTTCTACCATTCCGGCCGATTTTACATACCACGCCCGCGATCCTGCCAAAAATGTCCGGCTGGGCGGGCCGCATTCCATATTCGTGCCGATGACTGGCGCACCCTATATGCGCGATCTTGACGACGTACGGCGCAACCCGCTGATGGCCGATCTGGAAATGTTCCACAAACTCAGTCATATGCTGCCGGCCATGCACAGCAGCGCGCACCACATCGTGGAGCCATACGACCACCCGATCAGCCAGCGTCACTTGCGCATCACATATTCCTCAATGAAACACTCAGACAAGACGTTCATGGGCATGACCACGTCGCCCAAAAACGCCGAGGATGTGCTTGATATGTGCGCCATTCTCTTTGGCGCCGATTTTATCGACACGCATCCCGTCGTCACGGGCAATTGCAACGGCAACTCGCCACTAGTCTGGGACGAGACGATGCTGGGCGCCATGCGCGCCTTTTGCCGCCGCAATCAGCCTGTGCTTTGTTCGCCCTTCGTCTTGGGCGGCGCGAATACGCCTGCATCAGTCCCGGCCACTGTCGCGCAACTGAACGCCGAAGCGCTGAGCGCGCTAGCCTATACGCAAATCATCCGGCGCGGCTGCCCCGCTATCTACGGCCATTACCTCAGCACCGTCAGCATGAGATCGGGCGCACCGATGGCAGGCACGCCAGAAATATCGCTGATGAACTTTATGATCGGCCAGATGGCGCGCCATTACGGCGTGCCGTGGCGCACATCGAACACACTGGGCGGGGCCAAGACTTTCGACGCCCAAGCCGGCTACGAGAGCGCGACGACGCTATCGGCGGTATTGCATGCCGGGGCCAATTATATCTGGCACTCGGCAGGCTGGAACGAGGCGGGAATGCACTGCTCAACCGCCAAGTTCATCGTGGACGCCGAGCAGTGCGCGATGGGCTACCGCATGGCCGAAGGGCCGCAATGGGGCGATTTCGATGCAGCATTGTCCGCAGTGCCTGATGTCGGCCCCGGCGGCCATTATCTGGGTCATCCGCACACGCAAGAGAATTTTCAGACCGCTTTTTTCGTGCCCGAGCTATTCGACAACAACTCGATCGAGCAATGGCAGGCAGAAGGCAGTGTTGAGATCACAGCAAGGGGGCTGACCCGCGCACGCAAGCTGCTGTCGGAGTATCAGGAGCCGAAACTCGACATCGCAAAGGACGATGAACTGCGCGCATATATTGCCCGCCGAGAGCGGGAAATTCCTGAGGCTGACGAGCTAAACCAGACGCACTGAGGCACGCAATTGGCCTTTTGTTTCGATGCAGAGTGAGAAACAGGGGTCGCCCCCGCCAGATTGGATCTGGGGCCAAGCGCGAAGATGATCGTTGGCCCAAGGGCAGGCCACAAGGCGGCCCGTTCACAAATCAACGCCAGCTCGCGTCACCGATCACTCACCCCGCGCGCGCATCTCCGTCCACTGAATCACTGCGTTGGCGCCCCAGTCGCGCATCTTCGGGGTGGCAGGCGATAATCCCCACCGCCGCACGGACGCGCTTTTTTCCGCGCACGCAATCCACTAGGGTTGCGCAAAACAAGAGCAAAATGAGGCAGGCATGAGCGGTACTTCACGACTGACACGGCGGAACTTTGGACGACATGTTGGAATGGGTCTAGCGGCGCTGGGGCTATCCGGCTGCGGCGACATGCGCGGCCCGATGATAGCTGGCGCGTCAGAGGCGCGCACGCCCGCGCCGCTGACCGACGATCTGCGCCCCACCTCCAACAGCGGCTATGACGCATGGGTCGCGTCATTCCGCGCGCGCGCGGGCGGTTACGGCATTTCCGACAGCACGCTGGCCGTCGGATTTCGCGGCACCGGATTCTTGCCTGGCGTGGTCAAGCGGGACCGCAACCAGACCGAATTCACGCGCACGCTGGAGGATTATCTGTCTATCGCCGCCTCAGACGAGCGTATCACCAAGGGCCGCGCAGCCTATGCACGGCACGCCGCCACGCTGAACGCGCTGGAGGATCGTTATGGCGTCGAAGCGCATGTCATCACGGCTATTTGGGGTCTCGAGAGTTTTTATGGCGAACGGCGCGGCAACGTGCCTGTCATCTCGGCCACATCGACGCTCGCCTACGACGGACGGCGCGGCGCATTTTTTGAAAAGCAGCTCGTAGCTGCGCTCAAGATCATCCAGAACGGCGATATCGATGCCACCCGCATGCTCGGCAGTTGGGCCGGCGCGATGGGACATACCCAGTTTATCCCGACATCTTATGAGCTGTTCGCAGTGGATTATACCGGCGATGGCCGCCGCGATATCTGGTCCGAAGATCCAAGCGACGCGCTGGCGTCGACTGCAGCATATCTTGCCAAGAGCGGTTGGACACGTGGCGTGAAATGGGGCCGCGAACTGGCGCCCGGCGAGGCCGCTGACGGTACCGTTATAGAGCCGCAGGTCGGCGGGCCACGCTTTGCCGTGACCGGTAATTTCCGCGCGATCAAGCGCTACAACAATTCGGACGCCTACGCGATCGGCGTCGGCCACCTATCGGACCGGATCGCGGGCGCGGGACCGCTAAAGGGTGCGTTTCCGCCCGACGCAACCGGCTTGACCAAGAAGGATCGTGTCGCGCTGCAATCCCGGCTAACGGCAAAAGGTTTCGACACGGATGGCACCGACGGCGTCATCGGCCCGAACACGCGCGCCGCGATCAGCGCATATCAGACCAGTCGCGGTATGCCCGTCACCGGCGAGCCGTCGGCCGAGTTGCTTCGCAGCCTGCGGTAAAGTTGTTTCTTGCACTTCGGGTGATCCATGCCCCCAGCCTGAGCGCGAAACGCCGCACGAAATGCAAGCGCGAGCGCGCGTTTCAGCAGCTACGGCATGTTGTCGGTCTCGCGGTAGTGCAGACGCGCGGCGCCTGGCGCCTAGCGTTTTCATACCCGACACCTCGGAAGGCGGCGGCGTAGGGTCAGGTATCCCCGAGTCGAGCGGGACGGAAAATTGGCAGCAAGGGGGAGGGCGCGCAGCTGGGGATCGTATAGAGCGTCGGCACGCACAAAAGAAACCGACCGTTACCCCGAATAGGACGCGCTAAAAGCGGAACGGAAATTCGCTATGCTGCCCGATGGCACCACGGCCCCACCCGATATCCGCCGCAAATTGGCCGAGATACTTCCTGTACCGCTGCAAACTCAAAAGCCTGATAAAGAGGTGCTTGCGCCCAGTTCAAAGCCCAAAATTTCTGCGGCCGCAGCATCACTTCTTCAAAGGTATCAGCGCAAAACTGACTTTCGTTGCCAGTGCGAAAGCCCGTCACCCGCAGTCATTAATTGGGCATTCCCGCCCAAGATCGCCTGTCCGTGACTGACATCGATAGGTAGCGCGCGCTCTCGTCGTCATTCGCAGGCAAGTGCAGTAGTTCCTGCATGCGCGACCAGTCAGACGGGGGGGTATACCGCCGCGATACGCGACCTCCCGTTCCGATATTCAGCCCAATTCAGCGTCAGCAGAGCAAGCAATACTGCAACACCTAGGCCTTCGACCCACAGGTCGGGCCAGAACACCGCGATCACACCCGGCACGATCAGGAGCCTTTGCCAAAGCGCCATCGGTGCAAACAAGAACCCTTCAAGGCAGGCCGCGAAGGCGGTCAGCGCGACGATTGCGAGGAAGCCGTTCCAGATGACCAAGGGTACAGGGCCACCAAGAATAATGCTCTCATTGAACACCATGAACAACGGAATGAGGTAGAGGCCTTTGGCAAATTTCCAAGACTGGAAACTCGTTTCCATTGGCTTGGACCCCGCTATTGCCGCGCCAGCAAAAGCGGCGAGAGCCACGGGCGGTGTCACGTTGCTGTCTTGAGAATACCAGAACACCACCAGATGCGCGATCAACAGCGGGACGCCGAACTCAGAGGTCAGCGCCGGACCGACTAGGATGATAAGTACGATATAAGCTGCCGTGACCGGCAGCCCCATTCCTAGGATCAGGCTGGCAAGCAGCACCAGAAGCAGCGCAAGCACCATATTGCCACCAGAAAACGCGATCATCATCGACGAGAATTTCAGGCCGAGCCCGGTCAATCCAACGACCCCGACAATGATGCCTGCCACGGCGCAGGCAATCGATACCGCAACAGCATTGCGCGCGCCCAGTTCCATTGCCTGCAACGTCAGCGATAGGCCACGTCGGCATAGCGCGACGAGGCCACCCGGCGTCGGCTTGTCGCTTGCATAGGTCCAGAGTGCCCGCGCAGACGCCGCCGCCACCACCGACACAATGGCATAGAAGCCAACCCGCATTGGCGAGTACCCGGACACAAGAAGCCAGACGAGCACGACAAGCGGCAAAAGGAAGTGCCAGCCTTCGGCCAGCACCTTGCGCACGCTGGGGAGCTGATCGGCAGGCAGTCCGATCATGCCCTGCTTGACGGCGGCGATGTGCACCAGAAGGTAGACGACCCCGAAATACAAAAACGCCGGAAAGATCGAGACCAAAACGATGTCGACATAAGGCACACGCGTGAATTCACTTATCAGAAACGCGCCTGCGCCCATCAGTGGTGGCATGATCTGCCCGCCGGTTGAGGCCGCCGCCTCGATGCCCCCGGCCTGTGCGGGGCGGTAGCCAAGTTTTTTCATCAGCGGAATCGTAAAGGCTCCCGTGGTGACCACATTGGCGATTGCCGAGCCACTGATTGAGCCCATGCCCGCAGAGGCAATCACGGCAGCTTTGGCGGGACCGCCGCGCTGTTTGCCCGTTGCGGCGAAGGCCAGATCAATGAAGAATTTGCCTGCCCCGGTCACCTCAAGGAAGGCGCCGAAGAGGACAAACACGAAGATAAAAGTGGCCGCGACACCAAGCGGCAGACCGAATATCCCTTCGGCCCCGAGGGTCAGCTGGCTGGCCAATCGGTCCAGTGTATAGCCGCGATGATTTAGGATGCCGGGCATCCAATCGGCAAGGAACGGCAACTCCCCCCGATTTCCCGAAAAGGCATAGATAACGAAAAAGGCGCCGATGATCGTCATGCCAAGACCCACCGCTCGGCGTGCTGCCTCAAGCACAACAAGTGTGGTGATTATCCCCACGATAATATCAATCTGCCGAGGGAAAATCGCATTGGCTATTATGTCAATGTTGACCGGAACCCACATGCCGACCAGCACGCCACAGGCGATCAAAGTTCCATCAATGGCCCAGCCAAGAGGGCCGCGGGGGCGCTCCTGCCCAAAAACTGGAAAAATCAGGAAACACAAAATCAGGATAAAACCCAGATGGATCGGGCGTTGGAAAAACAGGCCAAGGGGCTGCAGGCCCGCCGCGTAGAGCTGAAACAGGGAGAGGGCTATGCCAACAGTCGCAATCACCCGCAACATCAGACGCGGTGTGGCAGCGGTCGGTTGCGGCATCGGGGGGCGCTCGGCGATGTCAGTGGTCATTACTGTTCTGTCCCTGTCAACGAGATGCGGACGCGCGCGCGGGGCGCAGCGGCGGAAAGCGAAATTTCTTTCGCACCCATTTTGATGCGGTGATCGACGATGCCTGCACCTGGGCGTAAGATGTAGGAGTTGCCCGGTACGGCCTCGTTAATATCCTCGATCCAATAGCCGCCTTGTCCATCCGACACCTGCCGCCCTCGGCCCGGAATGTGATCTAGACCAGCGGCAAAGTCTGGCAGATGGGAGCGGACGAGGATCATTGCGCCCATGCTGTTCGTGTAACAGTCGGACACTTCGAATCCCTGCACTGAATGATGCCATAGTATGCACCATTTCGCCCCTTCGGGCACGTTGAACACTGCCAGCGTGCGGCCGGTAACGATGTCGGTTGCTGTTAGGGTTTCTGCATTTACAGCAGCGGTCGAAAGAAAAAGGAGGACGGCAATAAGCCACCCTCCAAACCGTGTTATCACGGACGCAGCGCGTCCGGGATAGCCGCACCGGTTTCTTCAAAATACCGGATTGCACCAGGATGCAGCGGAATTGGCGAGGAGGACAGTGCCAGCTCTACCGTGGTCTGAAGCGCCGCAGGGTGAACCGCCCGAAGATCGGCAATGTTCTCAAACATGGCACTGGTGATTGCATAGACCAAATCGTCGGACATTTCCGAGGATACGACCAGTACGTTTGGCACACCAATCACGCTGACATCTTCGTCAACGCCTTCATAGGTGCCGCCAGCCAGGGTGGTGATGGCAAAGACCGGATCAGCGGCCCGCGCAGCAGCCAGTTCATCTTCGCTCAGCTCAATCATGACGATGTTGTTCGTCGTAGCGAGGTTGAGGATCGAAGAGGTCGGCGCGCCGACCGACCAAAATCCTGCGTCGATATCGCCGTTCGCAAGCGCATCAGCAGTTTCGTTGAAATTCAGTCGCTGCTCGTCGATATCATCATAGGATAAACCGTTAGACGACAGAATCGCGCCTGCGTTGACTTCGGTGCCAGAACCGGGTGCGCCGATGGACACACGCTTGCCGATCATACTCTGAAGCGACGTGATACCACTGCCTTCGAGCGTCACAATCTGCACCATGTTGGAATAGGCCACGCCAATGGCGCGTAGCATCGGTAGCTCTTGGCCCTCAAAGCGCCCCGTACCAGTGTAGCCCTGCTGCACAGTGTCAGCCAAAGCAAGTGCAATATCGGCGTCACCGGTCGCAATAAGACCCATATTTTCAACGGATGCGCCCGTAACCTCGGCGGTCGCTGAGTGACCATCAACATGGTTATTGATAATCTCAGCGAGGCCACCACCGATCGGGTAGTAGACGCCGCCAGTACCGCCCGTTGCGACGGACAGCTGTTCCTGCGCGAAAGCAGGTGCCGCCATCAGCAGCGTCGCAGCTGCAAGTTTTGTAATGTTTTTCATTTTGTTATCCTCCCAGCATGTCTTTTAACACGCTGAGCAACCTATTCAAGATCGTTGATTGCATCTGTTGTGTTTTATCAATGCAAAGTGTGTAGTTTTCTCTGTCAGAGCAAGTTGGCTTGCGGCTTTCACGTTGCCCAAAAAGCGTTACCAGAAAGACCAAAAGCGGCCCTTTCGAGGGTGTACTCAGACCAATTCAAACGCGTCTCCACCCGGCGTTCAGCCCCGTGGCCCACATCTGATTTCCCCTCATCCAGTCATCGATCGCGCCAACATCGGGGAGATCGCACGCAGCGTTCAAAAGCGACTAAATTCCGGTCAGAGCCCAACTTGGCCAATGTTGCAAGACGGCCAAATGAGGTCGGCAAAATCTGGGATGTCATGCGCTTAGCCCCGAGATGGGTCAGGCAAGCCCGCAGGAAAGCAACAACCCCATTATAGCCAGAATGCGGATGACGATTCAGCCGCCACTCCGTAACATCAGGCGACAGTTCGGCCAGCTACAGCCCCCCTACCCTTTTATCGCCAAACCACGCTCAGATTTTTAAGGATCAGGCTCAAGCTGGAAGTGCGACACCAAGGGACGTGACGTGCCCCTTGCGGAACATCGACGGGGAATCAGCCTGCGTGGGGTTGGCCAACTTCTCAGAAGGCATCATTCCACTATCGGGCTAGCGCGCGATGCGGCGTAGCGTTTTGGCCGATGGCGCAAACTGGTGCCGGAGGTTCTGTTTTACGTATGGTTCCACGATCGTCTGATCCAATGGTGCGGTTTGCCCGAGCATACCGCGGCCAAACCCCAGCCAGACTGCTGCGCATGCATCCGGACGATCCCAGTCGGCGCAACAGCGATTCCTTGACCGGCGAGGAGTATCGCAAAGCGATGTCCCGAGAGGGGGACGATCTGTGCTGCAACTTACGCGCGGCCACGGGGCGCATCGAAGCCTCTGATGACCGAGGCGCGCCTCATTAGCGGGGTCCGCTAAGGCACCGGAGATACTGCGGATCATCCATCGCCCCAAAACATTGCGGCGCGTCTGGATTCTAGCCACGGGGACAGAAACGAGATCAAGGTCCCCTACAACCGCTCGGCTTTAGGTCTGGTCATGGAGCGCAAAACCCGCGGCTATCCTCTGCCAAATACGTGGCCGCCCCGCCAGCGCCGCGCTTGCAGGCTTCACACGGCAGACGAACCTGTTGGCCGCGGGGTTCCGCCGTTCACCTGTGATCGAAGCTCGGACCAGGGCTGCCATCCTGAGCGGTCTCACCGCCTGAAACTCGACATCGGGTTCTCAGATCCGCACGCTCACTTCTTGGCAAGTTGCTTTGCAATCGCCTGCCGCGCGCTGAAAAACAGTTTTTTCGGTTAAAATACCGCAGGCTTTCTGCACCAGTTCTTCCCGAAAGGCACCGTCTTGAGTAATTCCAACCAGACCGCACTGAACGACGTCACACGGCTGATGAGCGACCACGACCGTAAAACCCTGGGATGGAAAACCGCCGCCAAAGCCAGCGCCAAGGAACTCGGCAACAACCTAAACAAACGTCGCACTTTGAACTTGTGAGCAAGGGAAAGGCAACTTGGCAACCGGCCTCTCACCCGAAGAAAGCTGATGGCATCGAGACCAGTCTGCCAATAAAAACAGCGCCTTCAGGTAAAATCGGCCAATAAGTCACAATGCCCGGCGCTTCCTCCTCAAAGACTCGTCGCCTCTTACGCCAAGCGGATCGTCCCAGCATAGCCTCAGAAGTTCAACAGATGTTACTTGGCTGTCATTCTGAAAATCTGCGACTACCTATCCATCATCGCGATGGGCCACAGAAGGGTCCGCTTACACAGTACTGCGCAACCCAAAAGTATTGATCGAAACGCGGAAAAGACGCAGTATCACTCGGGTTGAATTTCAGTTGGCTAACGTTGGCCAGATAAGATCGCACGGCAAATGTGGAGCACAAATTTATGCCTGAGCAAGCGAGCCTAACAGATTTGACAAATCAGCTGTGCCAGATTTCAAAACTGATTGACCAGTCAGGCACAATAGAGTCCGTAGTCACCCAAGCGGCAACAGCAGATTCACCGGTAGCAGCAGATGCTACTACGAAATTAGTGTTCACTTCGGCCCAAGACGTGCCGATGTTCGTCACAGTCTCTGGTGACGGAAATCCAGATTTAGTAGCGAGAGCAACCCGAAATATCAAAAAAGTACGACGCCAATTATCCGAGCGTTACGCCGAACCGGTCGTCGAGCCACTCGAAGCAGGCATGGTCTTAGGCCGATCCTTTGCCGTCTGGCCGATGCTTGATCAGTTTCCGCAAGGGAGAGTGCCAAGATATCTAGCCAAGCGCCGTATCCGCCCGAATGTTCTGGATTGGCTTTCTGGCATTCTTGATGAGACGCACATCCAGACCAACGCGGATGATCGGCGATTGATTGCTACGAATTTGGCGTTGTTATACGATGATCGGCGTCACCAAGATCATGTTCGCAGGGCCGCAGAGAGTGCGGCTGATAGCTTAGCGTCGGGGCGGTGGGTGCCAGTGCATTGTGTTCAGCATTCAGACCTTTGGATGGGTAACATAATGATCGCGCCAGCAGGATCCTCCATGTCTTTCACACTAGTTGACTGGGCAGGAGCGACCACTACAGGGTATCCGTTTTTTGATCTTTGCCGTTTTGCAATCAGCAATAATACACCGTCTCGATTGATCAAAAAACATGTCGCATGTCAGCTAAGGCGGCTAGACTCTAATAGTAACAGGATTGGATTCAATGTGCTGTGTGCGCTCGGTCAGATGCAATCACGTCTGGAGCACTTCCCTGAAAGTCTATTTCGCAAGATGGCTTTGGAGACTACCAACTTTTCCTTGAATTTGTCAGAAGAAATGAGACAGTGAAAATTAGCACTTTAACTTACCTTTTCCCCGCACAAGCCTTCTACACTGGATGCATAAATGTTTAACAGATCTGTTTCATTTTCTCCTACGATTTTGTATATAAGCCCTCATGCATTAAATCAGCATACACTGGAGCCGAATTTAAGAATGGTCGTCTGGTCAGCCATAAATTTACCTGATTATATAAACCAGAAATTAGTTCTTAGGTTAAAATACCTGTTGGGACGAAAAGGTGTTTTTGGGGGAAGCTGGGACATAAAAAGCCAGCCTTTTTCAAAGCGTGAAGAATTTCAACTGATAGATGATTTAAATCGTAATCTGTCCAACTTCAAACAGTCAACCTGGTACGGACGCGGGCAACAAATCATTGAACAAGGAGGCGTATTTTCCCACAAGGATCAGGTGGCGCACAATATGCAGCAGCTTGATGAGGTTTTTGAAGGGTATTTGATCGAATTACTCACCTCCATGAAACGTGAGGGGTACCGGCACAGAGACGGAGCAGACTATCCAGAAGCCATGATTGGGCGCGATGGTACACTGATCAAAACTGCACACGGGACGCACAGATTAGCTGCAGCCGTGGTGACTGGTGCCAAGGGTTTATTCCCAGTTAAGGTGATTGGGGTACATCGCTTATGGTTATCGGCTCTGCCAGAACAACCTGGTGGTGTTCGTTCCGACGAAATCGCCCATTCGTTGAAGATGATAGAGCAAAAGTATAGATGAAGCATAGATCAATCAGCCCAAAGTGCCATTTTGAATAATCTCCAAAATTCCCTCTCGATGCAGCCACAGCGCTGCTCCACCGAAGAGTAACATTGCCCCAAGAAATAACATGTCGTGCAACCAATCCCATGCACCATATGACCGGGCAAGCCAGACAATCGCAGGCAAAGTAAACAAATGAGCTGCTGCCTGCCCAAAAATCGCCCCCGCCACACCAAAGTGATAAGCTCCCAACAAACTCAGTGCCATCATCACTGTAGCCTTGATGGCGACCACAACAAAGAACTGCCGAGAGTTCCCAGTGGCCAACGCCGCATGATCGTATGTCAACCCGACCGCCAAGGGCATCTGAGAACAGGCAACTAAGACGAGTATCATTCCAGACACTGAATATCGCGCATCGTACAAAAAATCGACGATGTGAGGGCCAAGAAAGCTCAAGCCTATTAGCAGAGCAAACATGCCACCAGTCACACCGAACCTCAACTTTCTAAGCTTGTTAAAATTTTCTACTGACGCGCTAGGTGGATGTTCCCGATAAAGTGGAATTAAAACTTTTCTTGTGACCTTTTCTGTCAATAGGACAGGGAAACTGGCAAGGAAGAATCCGATACTGTAGATGCCCAACGCTTCTGCCGTGAGAAATTTTCCCAAAATTATCTTGTCACCCTGAGACACGACAAACCCGCAGATCGTGCTAAAGAATATCCATTTACCAAAAGTCACGATTTCCACGGCGGCATTCATGTTCCAGCGCAGGCGATTAACATGTCCAGGCAAACCAAAATGCATAACCAGAAGGAGCAAAACGCTGCTTGCAAGGCTTCCGTAAACTAGTGCCCAGACTGTTTGCATCTGCCAAGCCAACAGTACAATGATCAAGACGCCAATCGCCTGACTAACAAACTGAAACAGCGTAAGCTTACCCACCCGGAGATGTCTGTGGGCTGTTGCAATGCGGGTAGGCATCAGACCTACAACCAAAAGCTCTAAACCGGCGATAGGTAAGATCTGGGCGAGCAGGGGCTCATTGAAGAAATTTGCCACTGGCCAAGCCATCAAACAGGCGAATGCCCATAGTATGATGCCCCTACCCACTTGAAGCGTCCATGCGGTGTCCAGAAAGACGGCATCATCGCCTTTGTTATCTTTTTGGATCCAGGGGCGAATACCAATATCAGAAAACATCTTCATGCCGACGATAAACATAGTCACCAGCGCCATAAGACCGAACGCTTCCGGGAACAGCAGCCGGGTCAAGATTAGATTAGCACCAAGCCTTAGGCCCTGCGAGGCTAAGAGGCCCAGAGCAATCAGGCCTGAACCACGCAGAACGCGCTCTATGATTGTGACGTTGCTTGTGCCTGAAATCTGTGACGTCACGCTCAAATGCTCCTTCTCTGACGTCGGCACGTTTACCGCCACCAGGTACTACCGTAAATCAAATTTCAGTTAGTAATCTATAAACACCGACCAAAACATATCGCTAAATTCCCGACAAGACACGGTTTTCTGCCTCTTTAAATGTCCGCGGTCAACCGAACCACCTGTCGCCCTCACAGCGAGCGTCCGGTTTTCTGGTGATTTTTCGATGTAGGTCGGCTGCGCAGCTTTGAAGCCTGCGGACTAGCGGCCTGCGTTGGAAAAACGCGGGCGGCGGCCGTTATGGGACCTTCAAACAGACCATGGAAAAGTGCGCCGACAGTCGCGGAAACGACTGCATTCAGGGTGCGGCTGATTGTATGAACCGCGACCAACCCAACCCAAAACTGCCCCAACAGCATGGCAGGATGCGGGATAATTAGAGCAGCCGGTGACGTTCTGTTCCAGATGACACGTGACGGCCGATATGCCACAAAATTTCCTCTCTGGATGGTGCGGTGATGTTGGTTTTTCCATGCCGCATCAACGCGTTGGTACAAATGGGGCCACCGCAAAACGAGCATGGCTCGCTCGCGCAGGGTGAGCAGGGTGAGCAGCGCATTCAGCCTCTGGGTCTGCCACTGCACGCTCTTAAGAATACTGGCCGTTTGGGTCTCCATTAAACGCAGTTCCCCTGTCTCTAAAGCGGCCAGAACACAAGCAATGCAGGCACGGCAACCGCGATCACCAACATCTCCAAGGGGAGCCCGATCCGCCAATAGTCTGAAAAGTGATAGCCACCTGGGCCGAGAATGATCGTGTTATTTTTGTGCCCAATCGGCGTGAGAAAGGCGGAGGATGCCGCCACGGCAACACCCATCAAATATGTATCGGGGTTCGTTCCCGTCGCCGCCGCGATCGAAAGGGCGATCGGCGCAGCTATCAGTGTCGTTGCGACATTGTTTAGGAAGTCCGACATCGTCATAGTGACGACCATGAGCAGGGTAAGTGTAACCCATGCGGGGTATCCCTGCGTCAGACTCGCGATCTGGTTGGCTAGGACCTCTGCGCCGCCGGTTCGTTCGAATGCTTCGGCCAGCGGTATAAGGCTCGCAAGTAGAACGATCACTTTCCACTCTATTGAGTTGTAAACCTCGCGTCCGTTTACAAGCCCTAAAGCCACATAAGCGATCACTGCCGCACCGAGCGCCACGGTCAATGGCAGGACGCCCGCAACGGCAAGCCCCACGGCGGCGATGAAGATACCGATGGACAGTCCCGCCTTGGTACGTTGGATTACCTCGGTACTGCGACCTTCAATGGGCAGCACGCCCAGCCAATCCGTGGCGGCGGAAATGCGCTCGGGCGTTCCCAGCAACAAGAGCACATCGCCAGCCCGTATCGTGAGGAGCCGAACCCGGTCGCGAAACGCCTTTCCCTCGCGCGAAACACCAAGCAGCGTTACCGAATGGCGGTTGAGCAACTGAATGCTGCGCGCGGTCCTATTCTGAATTCGCGCGCCATCAGGAACGATGGTTTCTATTATCTCTAATCCGCGCGCGGTGACACCGCCCTCGTGCTTTTCCGAGCCAGCGAAGTCTAGCCCCGATTGCCCCATGAACGTCTCGATGGACTTCGGCTCACCCTCCACCACCAGAAAATCGCCAGAACGCACCGTTTCGCGCGCTGCCAGACCCGGTCGCCTCTTACCGTTACGAATGAGACCTAAAAGGTGGACGTCAGTTTCGTCAGCTTTCGGATAGAGGTCTTGGACCAGAATATTGTCCTTGAAGCTTTGTTCGCCAACCCGCAGTTCCGCAACATAGCGGCCTTGCCGCATCTCTCGCCCGGAGTCAGCTTCTGAAGTACGTGCGGGCAGCAGGCGCCAGCCCAGAATGGAAACGAAAGCTATACCCACAATAGCAACAGCAAGGCCGACCGGGGCAAAGTCGAGCATCGCGAACGGCTGGCCCATGGAATCGTTTCTGTAAGCAGATATCACGATATTGGGCGGCGTTCCGATCAGCGTGATCATACCTCCCAAAATCGTAGCGAATGACAGTGGCATCAAGCTTCGCCCTGGCGAGCGTTTCGCCTTTTTAGCGGCCTCGATGTCCAGCGGCATCAAAAGGGCCAGTGCCGCAACATTGTTAATGATCGCCGAAAGCCCGGCACCCGCAGCCGCGATGATGGCGATGTGCAGCGGTAGGGGGCGATCTGGATCGACAAGCTTTGACGCAATTAGCTCGATCGCGCCCGACAAAGAGAGGCCACGGCTGACAATCAGAACCAATGCTATGATAGCAACCGCTGCGTGCCCAAATCCCGAAAACACGCTCTCGCTTGGTACGAGCCCAAGCGACGCAGCAACAATCAGTGCGCTAAATGCAACGAGATCGTAACGAAATCGCCCCCAAATGAGTAGCACAACGACCACCGCAAGGAGCATGGATATCTGGGTCTGATCATTTAGCACACCAATGACTTTAACATCATGACTGGCGGTGTCAGCAAGAAGTACACGGAGTTGGCTATAAAGAGGTGGACCTGTCCCGGTTTCGTGCCGCCCCTAGTGCTCGCTTAAGCCACCTTGCGTTTGAATGCGACGTGGCTTTTCCAACCCAATGTTGAGTGACGTCAGCGTGGGTTGTAGACGCCGGTGATGTATTCGAAGGTCGCCATCTCAGCCTGCCTGCGGGTTTCCCATGTGTCGCGCCAGATCAGTTCGGCCTTGATGGTTTTGAAGACCGTTTCCACGGCAGCGTTATCGTAACAATTCCCCTTACCACTCATGGAGACTTGAAAGTTGTGTTGGCGCAAGATCTTCTGATAATCGTGTGAACAATATTGGCTCCCACTATCCGTGTGATGGATGCACCCTTTAGGTGGTGAACGGAACGCGATGGCCATTTTCAACGCACGGATTGCCAAGTCTCGTTTCATCCGGTTCCTGACGGCCCAACTATTACCTGACAGTGGTTTGCCCTTGCAAACCATGAGAGGGCAACGACGCGCCGAGAATGTAGGTCGAGGATCACAGCCAGATAAAGCCAGCCTTCGCGTGTCCAGATATAGGTGATGTCGCCTGCCCATTTCTGGTTTGGCTTGTCAGCTGAGACAGTTTTGGTCCAGCAGGTTTGGCGCAATGTTGAACGTGTGATTGCTGCCGGTCGTCACCCGCTGACCGGCGAGGTATTCGTAGAATGCCCGAGAGGGATGTGTTTGCGTGTTCTGACAACAGATATACCGTTCTGGCGCATCCACTGCCTGGCAATCGTTGCTTGCAACGATGAGAAGGAAACGTCCCACACGACGGTCACCGACCTTTAGGCCGATCTCCTTCAGCTCTTCAGTCATCCGTGGGCGTCCGTGGCTGCCCAAGCTGAGGCGCGATTGCTCTTTGATGTGCGCCAATGTGACCAAATCAGACCGCTGTCTGCGGCGCGTAGGACGACTTCGGAACGCACGCAGTCCAACGCATGGGAGTATCCGAAACTCTGTGTATGAGGCTTAGCCCATGCAGTTTTGACGGGTCATTTATTGAACCGTTCTGGGTATAGGATAGCGAACTGGTTTCGTGCGGCAACCCACTCTCTGACGCAGCGGCC
>Ga0307981_1002321_pt1 | contig 15644 bp, 15 predicted proteins | sample OrgLakmetagen987_FD_201849 | JGI IMG/M metagenome (GOLD analysis project Ga0307981, IMG submission 201849) | Saline water microbial communities from Organic Lake, Antarctica - #987 | ecosystem: Environmental > Aquatic > Non-marine Saline and Alkaline > Saline | place: Antarctica: Organic Lake... | reverse complement strand
CCTTGGCCTTGAGATCGCGCAAGTTGCCGACGCCATGACGCCGCAAACAGCGGTCCAGACCTGAGCGTGATGCATTGGGATTCAGAAACTCCCGAACCACGGCCAAAAGGTCGTCCAGAGACACGTGCAGCGTCTTGCGCAGGGCAACCGCGACGGCCTCTTGCGCAGGCGTCAGCGTCGTCTGCAACCGGTGAGCCGTGTGGCTGCGGTCATACACGCTGTCGCGCTTGCGCCATTTCCAGACCGTCTGCTCAGAGATACCGTAGCGCTCCGCCACGATCCAGGCAGGCTCACCGCTCGCCTGGATCGCAGCCCTGATCTTAGGCGTCGTCGTTGCCTGCTTGTGCAATGAAATCAGCATGTCCTATCCCCGTCCCGAGCCTCGCGTAGAACCGATCTTGCCATGAAAAGAGCAGAACGGCGAGGGTCTATGTGATCGTCAGGGATGGAACACCTACTCCTCTTCGCATCTCATCGGCACGGAAATGCTTCCATAAGAGCGCGATGGATCAGAATAATCGAAGGCTGATGCCAACTCTGCGGATTGTTGCGAATGTACCGCTGCACCACTTCGAACTGTTGTCCGCGCGTCACGGTCTCTGAATCACATACTCCCAAAAGCGTCTGAGCGTGGTCTCGCATGGCCTCATCTTCGGTAAATCCGGAATTGAATGCAGAAGCATCGGCTCCCAACTGCATACCTTCAATGGCCCCCCAAATGTACATTTTGCATATGGCCTCAGCATTTTCGTATTCGCCATCACAAACGCGAACAAGCTCATTTGCATTGATACCCTGGCCTTTTGCCCCCACTGGCAAAAGTAGTGTTGCAAAGACGACCAAAGCTATGGGCGCAAAATTTGTCATCCTTCGTCCCATTTAGCCTCCACCTCCTCATATATCCTTCGGTATTCAGGATCAGAATCCAGTTTTTTCTGAATGCGCCGACTCTGTTCTTTCGCTCTTTTGTTGGCATCCGCTAGGCTCTCATCCAGTCGCTTCTGCCAGCTTTCGAGGAACTGGTCCGAGCGCTCCGAAAACCGCTCGCCCGAGGCAGTGATGCGCTCAGTAAGATTGTCTAGTCCAGCCTCGATAGAGGCCGCCGCCTTCGCCGGTAGAACATGCTTATGCAGGCTGGAAAATTTTCCTCTTTCCGTAAGCGCTCGCGCCTGAGCCTTTTTGGCCAACCGGTGCGATCTGGCCGTTCGAACTCGCTCTATTGCTTCACTCGGATTATAGAGTGCGACCTTCGCGGGAATGCGCAGAACCTCAAAGCCTTTGGCCACCAACGCCTTATCTCTTTTGGCATCTCGTTCAATAGCATCTGGAGATGAATGGTAAGCTGCGCCATCGATCTCAACAATCAGCCCCTTGTCGACCAGAAAATCGAGCCGATAATTTGCGACGGGCACCTGCATCTGTAATGTTAATCCACCCTCGGAGAGGCAGCCTTTATCGGGCTTCAAGTCAAAGGCGGACACCATCGCATCAAAAAATGCTTCTTCGGCAGGTGACTCGCAAACGCTGCGAAAGATGTGGAGCCATCTGTCATCCTCAGCCGTCAGTGCCTCAAGTTTGCTAGGGCGCCGCTCCGGTTCCTCATCCTTTGGCCTGATCCACGCGGTAACACCCCATATGACCACGAGTTGTAGAATTAACAGCGGAGAGACGAACACGAAAACAAAGGTGAACACAGTCCAGCCGAGCGCGACCCAGAACAATGCGTCAGGCTTATTGAATGCTGCTCCGATGAAACGGGCCGCGATCAACGATATGACAATCGTGAGCTGATAACTGATCACCGCAGCAGATAACACGCACCAACCTTCCTTTAGGATATCCTATCCCCTTGAGCCATCAGTAACCACTATACAATGGCGAAGTTGTGGCATGTCTAGCACCCCAGTCGTTCTAGCATACCGTTTACTCGACCGCTTCGATAAGCCGGTCATATCGCAGACCGTCCGCTTAGGGCTTGGATCAGTCATTAACCCACAAGAAGCGAAGGGCAGCAAGGTCCGCATTGTGTGAGTTCGCGACCTGCGTGGCAAAGGTCAGCTATCGCAAATTTGCACAGAGGTTTATGGGGCCGCTTCAGACTGACAACGGTCATCCTACGCTTTCGCTTTGGATACTTGCCTCTTGCCCTCAAGCCTGGTCGCATACGGCATCTTGTATCAAGTGCAGTGCACTAGCGGGCTTTGGGGGACTTGATAGGGACTAGTGTTCCGAGTCTGACACATACTACCTATTCCCACGAATTTCATCGAGTTTATCCAACGCCCGGCGCTCTCGGGCGAGGATATCCTCTGCGGTTTTGGTCCACTTGAAGGGCTTTGGATCTTCGTTGTGGTGCGCCAGATACTCGTAGATCGCGACTTCCAGATCGCCGACGCTGGAATAACTGCCACGCCGGATACGCCTCGACGTGATCTCGGCAAAGAAACGTTCGACGAGGTTCAGCCATGAGGCGCTGGTGGGCGTGAAATGCAGCTTGAAGCGCGGGTGCTTGTCCAGCCAGGCCTTCACCTCGGGCGTCTTGTGGGTGGCGTAGTTGTCGAGCACCAGGTGTACGTCGCGCCCCGCCGACACGGCCTTGTCGATCTGCCGCAGGAATTTCAGGAACTCCTTGGCGCGATGACGCGGCAGGCATTCGCCGATGACCTTTCCCGTCTTCACATCGAGCGCCGCGAACAGTGTGGTTGTGCCATGACGTTTATAGTCATGGGTCATGGTCGCGGCGCGACCCTTCTTGAGGGGCAGGCCAGGCTGGGTCCGGTCGAGCGCCTGGATCTGGGACTTCTCGTCGACGCACAGCACCACGGCGCGATCCGGCGGGTTGAGGTAAAGCCCGACGATCTCGGTGACCTTCTCCTCGAACATCGGGTCGTTCGAAACCTTGAACCCCTTCGTGACATGCGGTTTGAGGCCGGCCTCAGCCCAGATACGCCCCACGCTTGACGGCGAAATGCCCATAACTTCGGCCATCAGTGCGCGGCTCCAATGCGTGGCATTGGGCGGCACCTCCTGAACCGTCTTGGTGATGACCTTCAGCTTTGTTTCGATCGGCAGCGGCGGCACCCGCGAGGGACGTGTCTTGTCGCGCTTGAGGCCTTCTACGCCCTCATCCAGATACCGCGCCTGCCAGCGCCAGACCGTCGGCTTCGACGTGTGCGCGCGCCGCATGATCTCAAAGGTGCCATGCCCGTCCGCCGTCGCCAGCACGATAGCCGCGCGCCAGACCAGCTTGCGCGGCGTGTTGCGGTTGGTAATCAGCGCTTGAAGCTCAGCGCGGTCGGCGGGGCCAAGGTAAAGGCAGATGTCATCGCGTCTCATGCGCCGAGTATGGCACATCAAGCAGCCTTTGGGAATCTTGCGTCAGGTGGCGAACACTAGTGTGCATTGCGGACCTTCGCTACCCAAAAATTCTGCACGATTGACGCGCAGCTGGTCTGGCGATCCACCGAAGCGCTTGACGCTACGGTAAGGAGCCGGTTTAGGCCGGTCTCGATCAGTAAATATTTTTGTATTTGCGGAATCCCTCAAGCCATGATGTGGAAAGTCTGGAGCTGGACGGCTTGGCTGGCCCCAACGGAAAACTGTCGTGAGTGGGTTTGTCAAATTTGAAGCCGCCCAGATTTGCCAGTGGTCCCCCTCAGGTTTCCATCTCCGGCGTTGATCCTACGGCGCATCACTCTCGGAGCTGGTGCCAGAGGGGCGATAGCCTTTTCCGAATAACGCTGTCGCTCGGGACGGCGCTGCCTTGGCCTTCGAACCAGTTCGCGCCGACGTCGGTGAATTCGCGCAGCGTTGCGGGCGCGCCTTCTTTGTGGACATGGACCGCCATCGCTCGCCAGAAGGAATCCCAATCGTAACCTGTCGGCCGACCGCCGGGATTACGGGTCGGCGCTGGCGTGTGCGTGCCTTGCTTACCCTCGAGGGATCGCACCTGGTGGCCTTCCACCATGAGGTCTTGGAAGTCGACCGTCAGTGCCTGCTTGTCACCGATGATGTGGTGCCATTCGCTGGTTTGAAGAGGTCGGATCGTGGTCACCGACATTCGGGTTGGTCCACTTTTGTCAGTTCTGAACATTGGCAACAGCTCGGGTGTGTAAAGTTCCACCAGTCCCTGAAGACAGCCTTTGTCCGTCTCGGTGGGTCCGATCCCGGTGACGATTGAAATTTTGCCTTCTATGGCGAGCCCTGCAAGGTCAGACGTGGTCAGCCGCCACTTGATGCTCAGTTCAGTGACGGTGAAAAATGCCGTTGGGATTTGTATCATGAGTGGTTCCTGTTCCGAGCGGGTCATGCCTTCTGGCGTTCTGGGCACTTGTCCGCTGCTCTCCTCTAGCGTGTTTTTCCTTTTGGTTCGGGCGGTGCTGGGTGACGTGACCTTGGTTGCATCGCAGAATCAGGGGGTTTTCCGATTACGGCGTTAACCCCTTGTAATGAAATGCATATGCTTCCGCATTGGCCAGCAACGACCTATACATACGCTGTTTGATTTCTAAAAACCCGACTTGACTTGTAAAAACGCGATTCGGTCTTCCATATTTTTGAGCGGCGAAACCGCACGGTTAAGTTGCGCCTCGTTTCGCCTCGGTGCCTGCCTCTTTAGCGTGCAAATCTCGATCGACGATTTCACGTTGATGGAGGAGTTCCGCGATGGGTGGACAAGATTCGGACTCGGATGGCGACGCGGCGAGCGTCCTGGACGACTGGATATTGCGTGCTGATTTGGCGTTACAGCTTGGCGTGTCGGTGGACACTTTGGCGCGGTGGGAGAGCGACCGATCTGGTCCGCCCTGCATCCGGCTGGGTCGCAGGGTGGTTTACCGGCGCGGCACGGTCACGGATTGGCTTCGGGATCGCGAAAAGGCGGCGTCCAAGACGCGCAGCGCTGGGCGTCCGCGGCGCAAGTTCGGGCGGGTGAGCTGATGGTCGATCTGTCGAACACCTACTTGCTTCCGTTTGATCCGGAAGACACCGGCGAGCCGTTTGGTTTCCTTCGGACGGATATTTCTGGTCGTGACCAGTGGTGGTTTGTCCAGGTCTGGGCCAGTGACGATCCGGACGAGACGATCATGGTCCGGTTCTTTGAGCAGGCTGGGCCGTGCGCTGAGATGTCGTCAGAAGCGGATTTCTACCGCGGTCGGCCCTGGCTGCCGATCAGCATGCCCAGCGATGACCTGCCGCACAAGTTCTCGCCTTCACATCGCGTCAGGCTGGACATGCCGGGTGGTAGGTCGCTGACGCATGAGTGGGGTCCGGAGCAGCTTTCCGAGCAAGGTCGGAATTGTTTGCTCACTGCCCTGTCGAAATCGTTCGGGGAGGTGGCGGATGTCTGATGGTCAAACTGGCGCGCCTCGGTTCGCAATTCAGGAGCTGATCAAGGAGGCGCAGCGCGAGTCGTTTCTCCGGCGGCGGGTCTATCCAAAGTGGGTCCGGTCAGGGCGAATGACCCAGCAGGACGCTGATCAGCGCATTGAAATGATGGAGGCCATCGTGTCCCGTCTGACGCGTACTGCGATGCTCTAGTGGGCATGGTTCGGGATATGGCGCTGCTGAAATTGGCGCCCAGGCTGGAGCGTCCGGTATCTGGTGGCGATCCGCGCGGACGTGGCGGCGCTGGGCTTGGTCCCGAGGGTCTATCCGATGTTCCCGCTGGGACTGTGCCACGCCCGGCGCCACACATTTCGTCGCGGTGTGCCGACTGCCACCAGCACATCGCGGCGGACGGCAGTGGGCATCGGTCTTGGTGTCCCTTTGCTGGCCGGACGGATTGTCCGAGGCTGAATTTTCCTTTTCCGCGGCCAGTTCTCACTCAGGGCCGGGTGCTGTCTGCCGATGGTCGAGGGGTTGTTCGCTGATGGTGGTTCAGGCCAAGCCCAGCGCAATTCTGCGCAAACGCGGCACTCCCGAGGCGGATCTCCAGCGTGACGTGGTGCGGTTCTTGCGCCTGGTGCTGCCTGACACGGCGATCATCCATCACTCTGCAAACGAGGTGACCGGTGGCGGCAAGGCGGCGAGGAAGCGGCAGGCCATCCTGGTCGGTATGGGTGTCTATCCGGGCTTCCCAGACCTGATGGTGATCTGGGCGGGGCGGATTCTGTTTCTCGAGCTCAAATCACCCACGGGGCGACTCTCTGAGGCGCAGCACGCGTTTGCCGACGCGGTAATGGGGCAAGGGTTTACGTGGGCTCTGGTGCGCTCTGTTCGGGACGCTGAGGAGGCGCTCTGCCTCCATGGGTTCGACCATCTTAAAGTTCGGGGGTGGTCATGAGCCACAAGGCGACGAATTGGGCATTCGAGCAGCGCGGCCTGTCGCCTCCGGCGTGGCGCGTACTGGTCACTTTGGCGGATCGCCACAACCCGGATTATGGCTGCTTTCCCTCGCAAGGCCAGCTGGCGGTTGACGCGGAATTGTCACGGCGATCGGTGAACCGGCACCTCGACGAATTGGAGAGATTGGGCCTCATTCGGCGGCAGCGGCGGTACTGTCCGCACACCCGGAGCAATCTCTCGACACGCTACATTTTGGGGTTCGAGAATGAATTCACACAAGAGCCGTGTGCCAATTTGGCACAAGGGGCTAGTGACACTGGTGGCACAAGAGCTTGTGACACGGCTGGCACAAGGGCTAGTGACACGGATGGCACAAGGGCTTGTGTCACAGGTGGCACAGACCTTGTGTCAGATTGGCACACTAACCCTGTAAGCCAACCTGTAACTGCTGCTGCGCGCGAGGATCGCCATCCTGAGGCGGCTTGTCTCGCTGTGGCGGGGCCGGGTCTGACGGAGTCGTCGCGATCGGAGCTCCGCAGTTCTCGGGACGTAGTGAAGGGCTGGCTTGAGGCGGGCTACGATCTTGATCTCGACGTGCTGCCGGTGATCCGAAAAAAGACGGCACGTTTGCGGACGACGGGTTTGCGGACCTGGGATTATTTCACAGCTGCCATCCGCGACGCGCACCATCGGCGGATGCGCTTGGGATCTGGCTCTCGGCCATCTGCTGAGAAAGCCGCGCCTGGTGCTGGCGCTCCGCCTGGCAAGTCTGGGCTCGAGCTCTTGGCGGATCGGATCAATCAGGATCTGTACGTGCCTTCCAGCGCCGTGACGAACACGCAGCGGGACGAGCTAATCGGCCGAAAACTTGCAACGGCTGAACAGCTGCGCAGGATCGGCGTTTACTGAGGAGTGCTGAAATGAGGCTATCTGTTGAAACCATCGAAGACCGGCTCGAGGAGGCGGCGCTGACCTTGCGGCGCATGCCCAATCCGCCTGGGTCGGGGCCCAAGGGCTACGGGTCGTCCTGGCCGGAGTATGTCCACGAGGTGAAGCATGCCTACGGCTATGGCGAGGCTCGGATGCGGGTGGTGCCCAACCCGGCCGAGATCCAGCGCATGGATGAGGCGATCGAATGGTTGCGCTTCCTCAGCCCGGATGATGCGAAGATCGTCTGGTTGCGGGCCGAGGGACGTCGCTGGCGTCAGGTCTGCATCGCTGTGGGCGTGGTGCGCCAGACAGCATGGCGGCGGTGGGTCGCGTCACTGCAGACGATCTCCAACCATCTGAACCAGTCAAGGCGGGGCGCTCGGGCCAAGACTGCGAAGCCGGTCAAGGTCCCGGGTCGGTCGGCCGAGGGTCCGATGCGCGCTGGGCGGCTGCCGCTCGAGGACGGTGACGATGCTCCCTGATCCGGCGCTGGGCGGTCGATGGTGGCGCGCGGAACAGCAGCGGTGCCGGGTGAGCCGCGAACAGCGGCGCGAATTTTTTTTATCGGCTTGGTCGTGTCGCGCGCGGCATGATGGGGCACTGGTCCGATCCGGTTGGCACCTTGATCTAAGATGTTGCTATGAAACGGAAAAGGCATTGCGATTCGGGGCGGTCTTATGGTGCCGGGGGCGGCGGCGTTCTCCGCATTGAAGCGCAAGGTGGGCGCGGGCGCGTGGTTCATCTGTCAGAAGACGTTGAACTTTTGGCGAGACATAAATCCCTGTTTTGGTGCATAAATTGGATAAGATGGCGGTTGGTGATGGTCGCCTCGGCACCTTGCCAGCCGTTTTCGGGTCCTTCCTCGGGACATACGTATACGGGTGTCATTTGCGCGCTAAGCCGCTAGTGCCAAAGGATTTTTCTGGGTTTCCACCTTGGGTTTCCACTGGTGGGTTGCCGGGTTTCCACCATCGCCAGAATGTCGTTGTTCACTGCCTGATCCTTCCTGCCCCACTCACGGACACTCGGCTCGCTTCGGCGCCAGGTTCCGGTTTCCGGAGCCTCGCCTTTGCAGATCGTCATGTATCAGACCGCTCACCTGGTTCCGTGTGCCAGGAATGCGCGGACACATCCCGAGTGGCAGATCGCCCAGATCGCTCCTTCGATCGCCGAGACCGCGGGCTGGGACGAGGAGATGCTCCGGCGCGAGCTGGCCACTCTGCAGGACCTGGACTTCGATCTCTCGCTGACAGGGTTCGGCGAGGACGAGTTGGCACAAGTCCTGTCTAGTCTCGATGATGAGGCTGAAATGCCTCCTGCGTTGCCTGGTGATCCGGATTTCGTCCCGGACCTGCCCACTCGGCCGGTGTCAGAGCGCGGCTGGATTTGGCAGCTCGGCAATCATCTGGTGGGGTGCGCGGTTCGCAGGTACGCACCCCATGGCGGGCATTGGCAAGCCACCGCCCCGAAAAGGACTTTGCCCTGTGCTTTAGGTCAAAATGCAGTTTGCTGACAACCTGATCCCCGACTTCCGCAACTCCCGGATACTGCGGACCCGCTGCACCCGCCAGCCAAGAACTGATCACCCGCTTCCCTCGAATACTAATTCGGGCAGGATGACTTCCCACTCTTCGCGGCGGAGCAGATGGTGGTAGACCTCGTCGCCATCATCCTTGCGCCAACGCAGGACAGCGACAACCTCGCCACGTAGGAATGCGGTCCCCTCGGGCGGGGCAAAGGCGCGGGAAAGGCGGGCGAGCGTGCGTCCTTGCGCGTCGCGGATCTGCCAACGTGCGCCGTCGCGGAACAGGGTGATGGGATCGCCCGGGCGGGCGGCGGCAATGGCGTCCAGCGCAGGGTGCCCTGTCGGTAGGCGGCCCGCAAATGACAGGTCCACTAGCTTTGGGTCGGGCGGCACGAAACGCAACCGGGCGCGTGGCAGAACCGAAATGTCGGGCTTCAGGCTGCGGGACAGGATCGCGGGGGCACCGTTCCGGACAAAGGGATGGGAGCCGTCGGTCAGCACGGTCAGACTGTGCCTGGCACGCGTCATCGCGACGTAGAACAGGCGGCGAGGGGCATCTGCATCCTCGCCACGCGAAGGCCGATCCCAGCCACCGTTCAGGATGGCAACGTGGTCAAACTCCAGCCCCTTGGCGCGGTGGGCTGTCAGCAAGAGAAGCCCCCTTTGTTCACCCCGCGCTTCGCGCGCCCATTCGCCGAACCACTGCACAAGGTCCAGAACCGGAGCGGCCTTCTCCGCCAACTCGCGCGCCAGAGTGCCGATGCCTTCGCCAATCAGGTCAGTCCAGCGCGACGGCTGCTGGGCATTCAGGATTGCCACAAGGTCAGGGATCGTCAGAAGCCGCGTCCTGTCTGCAAGCAGGCCCCGGATGAACCCCTGCATCTCGCGCAGACGCCACAGGCTGGGCAGGCTTTCGTTGGCCAGATCCACGGGCAGGTTCTGCGCCTCGGCATAGGCACGGACGGGTTCCAGCCGCCGCCAGTCGCGGGCGATCACCGCACAGCGCCTCCAGGACCAGTCCGGGTCCAGTCGGGACAGGCGGATCAGGTCGTCCACCGCCGCCACGGCTTGCTCGGCATCGCCAGGCCCGCTGTCCAGAAGGCTCACACGGCCCTGCGCCACAGGGTCGGTAGCGGCCAGTTCGCCCCCCGGCGGCGCTTTGGCCCTCGCCTTGTTCACGGTAATGTCGTGCCCCGCCTTCATCCGCGCGGCGGCGGGCGCGATGACGGCATTGGCGGCGTTGATGATATGGGCACTGGAGCGGTAATTCTCGGTCAACCATACCGGTCTCGCGCTATAATCCGCCTCAAAACGGCGAATGAAGTCGATCGAGGCACCGGCAAAGGCATAGATGTTCTGGTCGTCATCGCCCACGGCAAATAGGCTGATCCGCAGGTCGGGGTCGTCCAGCGACCGGCCCGCCACTGCCCCGATCAGGGCATATTCCTCGGGGCCGATATCCTGATACTCGTCTACCAGAAGCCAACGAAAGCCTTGGATAAGCGTCTCGCGGAGTGCCTCGGCTTCATGCTTCGTCAAACCGTCCCCGCGCAGCAGGGCCACCGCCTGCATGATCATGCCATCAAAGTCGCGGGGGCCGCCCATGTCGCCCGCGAAGCTTGCCCCCAACAGGCGCATGGCCAGCGCGTGGCAGGTCGAGACGGTCACCCACGCCGCATCGTTGCCGATCAGGCGGCGCAGGCGTTCACGGATTTCGGCGGCGGCATGCCGATTGTAGGTGAGCACAAGGATGCCCCGCGGATCTTCGCGCCTTACACGGATCAAGTAAGCGATTCGATGCACCAGCACCCGTGTCTTGCCCGATCCCGGCCCCGCCAGTACCAGAACGTTTGTCTGCTCACGATCATCGCGCACGATGTCTTGTTGCACCGTGTTTTCGAGCGCATCGACGATGGTTTTCCAAGAGTTTCCCGTGGTCTGCCTTCGGATCTCCGTCCCTCGCCCCGGCAGCCAACGGCGCAGAAAGGCGTCACGGTCCAGCACGAAGTAATCCTCGGACAGGCGCTGGGCGAGGTCCAGGGCGGTCAGGCCCTTTTCGGCATAGGCGGCCATCACATGGGTCTGCATCGTGGTTTCGGCGTAATGCTCGTCCAGCGGCGCGAAGTGTTGTTCGGTAAACCGCCCGCCCTTGGGGTTCAGATGCACCGTTATCGCCGGACGGAACACGGTCAGGCCTCGGCCCAGAGTCACCACCTGTTGTTCATGCAACCACAAAAGTGCGCGGTCCATCAGCCGGGTCATATCCTTGATCTCGCCGCGCAGAAGCACGTCGCCATTCAATGCCGCGGCCATATCGCCCAGCGAGGTTACCACCTGAATATCTTTGCCACGCGTGCCTTTCGCGAGCTTTCCAGTCAAATATCCCAGCAACACCTGCGCGCCCTGCCTGCGCAGTTCCGCCGTGCGTTCCACCACATTCCACGGACGCTCAACCCGGACAAACAGCGTGTTCCGGCTTGCCTTGCGCAAGGTCAGGTTGCCCCGTCCACCGTCCTGATCGCGCCCGTCCTGCGCCATGCCGCGCAGGATCATCTCGACAAGATCGGGACGCACTTGCACGTGGCCGCGTTCGCGCAAAGCCTGACAGGTCTCGGTCAGGTGCAGGGGCTCCGCCTCGGTCCCGCCCGCATCCGGCACCGCCTCGCGCATCAGGGCAATCAGATCGCCCTCCATCCTTGCCGCCAAATCAAGGCGGCGGGCCGAGGTATCTTCGACCCCGATATGCACAAAGACCGTCACAGCGGTATCGTTGCTGGCGATTCCCAGCGTTTCCAGATCGGCCAGCGCCTTATGCAGTGACCGCCCCGACAGGCCGCAGGCACCGGTCAAATCATCGGTGGACACACCCTCGTCCGGGGCCGCGTTCATCACATGGCGCACAAGGTCCAACAACTGCGTGCGCCGCGTGCCGGTGATTTGCGCGCGGTCGAGGATCGCCGCCGCCTTCTCCACCGTGCGCACCCGCAGCGAGGACGGGAAGACCTGCACCCGGTTTTCCTCGCGCGATAAAAGCGTCGCTTCCTCCAGCCAGGCGACTGCGGTCTTGACCCGGGTGTCGTCGGTTGCAGTATCGCGCTCGAACTCCTGATCCTTTTCTTCGCGCACGATCTCGCCAGGGGTGGCTACCACCTCGCCGGTTTTCATCCGTGTATCAAGCCGTCGCAAAGCCTTGAGGATCGCGCCAATCTCATGCCGGGCAAGGCGCGAGCGGGCGGACAGCGAGAACTGCCGCTCGACGTCCTCGGCGGCGAACAGCAACACACAATTGGCAGGTGCCCGGTCCCGACCCGCCCGGCCCGCCTCTTGCAGGTAGTTTTCTAGAGACCCCGGAATGTCACCATGCACGACCAGACGGATGTCGGGCTTGTCGATCCCCATGCCAAAGGCGTTGGTGGCAGCAATCACCCGCAACTGACCCGTGCGAAACGCCTCCTGCACCTCGCGTTTACGCTCGGAAGATAGGCCTGCATGGAAATAGTCGGCGGTCAGCCCCTGACCTTTCAGGAACTCGGCCACCTTTTCGGTCGCACTGCGAGATGCGCAATAGACGACTGCACCAGAGACGCCTTCGGGCGGCAGGTTGGCCTCGATCGCGGCAAGGATATCGGTCAGCTTGGTGGCCTTCTGCGTCGGCAGGACGGCAAAGGACAGGTTTGTGCGCACCGCCCCGCCATCCAGCAGCATCAGGTCCACTCCAAGGCGGGACTGGAAATGGTCGCGGATATCGCGCACCACCTCGGGCTTCGCTGTGGCGGTCAGGCAGAGGACCGGGGGGACCTGATCGCCAGAGAATTCCTTGATGAAGTGGCTGACGTATCGGTAATCGGGCCGGAAATCATGCCCCCATTTCGAGACGCAATGCGCCTCGTCCAGCACCCAAAGCCCGACCTCACGCTGTTGCAAAACCGTGCGGATCGAGGGGGAGCGGAGTTGTTCGGGCGAAATCAGGAGGATTGCCGCATCGCCCATGCGCACTTTCTCCAGCGCATCGTGGCGTTCGGGCAAGGACAGCATCCCGTTCACCGTCACCGCCGAGGCAATCCCCGCCCGTGCCAATCCCTGCACCTGATCAGCCATCAGCGCGACAAGGGGAGAGATCACCACTGTCAGCGCACCCGTCTTGTCGAACCGGGACAGTGCCGGGATCTGGTAGCAGACGGATTTGCCTGTGCCCGTGGGCAAGATACCCATAACGCTTTTCCCTGCCATCGCCTCGGCCACGATACGCTCTTGCAACGGGCGGCCCATCTCGTCCACTGGTTCAGGGCGAAAGGCAGGAAAGCCGAACCAGCGCTCCAGCGCCTTGTTCGGATCGTTCTTTTCGATGCACCATGCGCAAGCCGGATCGCCGCAATTTGCGTCACGCAGGTGGCGCACGATCAGCGAGGACTCGCGGAACTGCATCCGCACCCAAGGCGGCATGACAGAGTCCCCGCCTGCAACCGAAATCCATGAAAGCGCGTATGCCATCGGCCAGCCCAGCCGAGGGTCGGACAACCGGCCGAGGGTCTGATCCAGCCGATGGTTGCAGGAGCGACCCGCCAGCAGGTGGCGTATCGCTGCATGGGCCTCGCCCGCATCCGGCGCACGGGCACCGCGTAGGTGTTGGAACAGCGCGTCAAAGCCCGCAGCCGCCTCTCCCCGCGTTGTCAAATGATGAAATGCCAGCAGAGCAAGAGGCACTTCTTGCCCGAGCTTGCCGAAAGCCGCGATCTGATCCGCCAGCACCTCAAGCACCAGCTGCGCATCAAGTTCCGGGTCATTCACATGCCCAGCTTGCAGTCGCCCATCCTGATAGTGCTTTACCAGATGGTGGTAAGGGTTGCGCGGAAAGGCGAGCGGGTTAAGCCAAAGTGTGTCGATCGGGGCCGCGCCCAGAGTCGCCAAACGCGCCCGATTGGCCACCAGATGCGGCAGGTCATGGCGCAGGATATTATGGCCAATCAGATGGTCTGCGTCCTGGCAGACCGCCTCCAGGCGGTCCAGTCCCGCGTCCAGCGGCCCGCCTGTGTGAACCAGCGCCGCCCCAATCCCGGAACGCACCGCCGAAAAAGCAAAAACCTTTGCGGTTTTCGGATTGACCTCCAAATCAATCGAAACACAACGCGACAAGAACAGGTTTGGGTCTGAATTCACGTATGGAATATCCAAATTCTAAAGGGGAAATACAAGTTATTCAAGACCTTAATGCCCTTGCCCCTTCGCAGTGCAAAGCGTCATAATCTCAGATGTATTTCCCTGCTGCTTTCGCCGCTAAACTGGTCGGTAGAATTGGGTGAATCGCCCCTGACTGTTCCATCCCGGATGATCACATAGACCCTCGGCGATCTGTGTTTTCATGGCAAGGTCAGTTCTGACAGACGTTCGGGACGGGGTGCGACCATGCTGATCCATCTTCACAAGCAGGCGTGGACGACGCCCAAGGTAAGGGCGGCAATCCAGGCGAGCGATGAGCCTGAATCGACCCTGGCGGAAAGCTTTGTTCCGTGCAATGAGAAATCGTCGGCCTGCAAGACCGCTAACGAGTGGTGACAACCATGCAGATGCCCATTCTGACCCAGACCTACCATAAGAGCTTCGGCAAACTGACCCCGTCAGAACAACGGGCGGCAGATCTGACAGCGATGCAGTTCAGCCGTGATCCCAAGCTGCCAGGGCTAAACTACGAAAAGCTCAATCTTCGCGAAAAGCGATTCCGGTCGATCCGAGTAAATCGCGATATCCGCATTATCGTGTTTGTCGAAGACGACCGTCGTGTGCTGATGTATGTCGACCATCATGACGATGCATATAACTGGGCGAAAGGGCGTCATCTCGAACGCAACTTAGTCACCGGCTCCACTCAGATCGTCGAGTTCGAGGAAGTAGTGCGCGAAATAATTGTGGAGATCGAGGTGGAGCGTAGGGTCGAAATGCCAGCGCTGTTTGGCGGTGAAGATGAATGATATCTACTATCCCTCGGTATACCGCCGGTTTACATACGCAGCGTGAAGCAGGTCTCTACCGACGAACAACTCGAAACGATTTGCGAGCGATTGCCCGAAGAAGCCAGCGAGGCGCTATACAAACTTCATTTGGGCGAGAGACCAAATCCGTTGCCAATCGCTGCGCCGGATGCGGATCCCTATCAGACGCCCGATTCTCGGCGCCGCTTCTGGATCGCTGCGACAGAAGAGGAATTGCAACGCGCGCTGGAATCTCCTTGGGCTTCTTGGGCGGTATTCCTTCATCCTAGTCAGCGCGATGCTGTCACTCGCGACTGGAGCGGACCCGCGCGCATCACCGGCTCGGCAGGAACAGGTAAGAGCGTCGTCGCGATGCATCGTACAGCCGAACTGGCGCGCAGCTCTCAGGCAGGAAAGCTGTTGCTGACGACTTTTTCCGAAGCGCTCTCATATCGGCTCTCGGAAGGTATGGACGTAATGCTCGGCAAATCTGGCCCACTGCGAGAACGCGTGACGGCAGAGCATTTGCACGGCTACGCCCGCACTGTGCTAGAGCGAGCGGGCGAGCGGGTTGCTCTGTTGGATGACGATCTTGTCCGGGACTGGATCGCCGAATTACGAAGCGACCTCGATCCTGCATGGGACACGGCATTCCTATATTCGGAATGGAAGTCGGTGGTCGACTATTGGGGTCTTCGTAGTTTTGCCAGCTATCGTGCGGTTCGGCGCGCGGGACGGGGCAAGGCCCTTTCGCATCACGACCGCGAGACGCTGTGGTCGGTCTTCGAGGCGATCCTCACCCGCATGAGAGGAGTTATGCTTGAATTTGGGTGACGCGCATCATCAGGCGACGCGGTTTATGGTGTCGTTGTTCTCTTCGACACCGTCGTTGAATTTGATTCCTTCGATAACTTTTGGCAACTGATTTCTGCCTTTGA
>Ga0307981_1002316_pt1 | contig 15660 bp, 17 predicted proteins | sample OrgLakmetagen987_FD_201849 | JGI IMG/M metagenome (GOLD analysis project Ga0307981, IMG submission 201849) | Saline water microbial communities from Organic Lake, Antarctica - #987 | ecosystem: Environmental > Aquatic > Non-marine Saline and Alkaline > Saline | place: Antarctica: Organic Lake... | reverse complement strand
TGAGCAGGCGGCCCCTGATGCCGACGGGCGTGCTCGATGAGTGCGGTGGTCGGGCTCGTCGTTGCGCTGCCGTTGATCGGCGCGATGGTGTCGCTGGGCGTTCGCAATCGCGCATCGATCCGCGACCTGGTCACCATCGTCACGCTGGCGACGGTCAGTTCGATGGCGATCGCGCTGCTCGTCGAGGTGGAGGCGAACGGCAGTGTCGTGGTACGGGTCGGGGGATGGTCGCCCGAGCTCGGCATCGTCCTGGTTGCCGACATGTTCGCCGTGCTGGTGCTGGCCGTGTCGATGGTGACGATCACGCTCGTGGAGGTCTTCGCGGTCGGTCAGCGCCGAAGCCAGTCCGGTGCCGACCCGAGGATCACGGCCCCGATGATGCTCGTGCTCACCGCTGGAGTGGCGCTGTCCGTGCTCACCGGTGACCTGTTCACGCTGTTCGTGGCATTCGAGTTGATGCTCGTGGCGAGCTACGTGCTGCTCACCCACCAGGGCCGCCGTGGCCAGGTGCGATCGGGCATGACCTATGTCGTCATCAATCTGTTTGCATCGACGCTGTTCCTGTTCGGCGTCGCCTTCGTCTACGCCGCCACCGGCACGGTGAACTTCGCGCTGCTCGCCGACCGGATCCCGGAACTCGCGACCGAGCTCCGGTGGGGGATCGGCCTGTGGTTCCTCGTGGTGTTCGGCACCAAGGCGGCGATGTTTCCGCTCTTCTCGTGGTTGCCCGACAGCTATCCGACCGCACCCACCACGATCACCGCCGTCTTCGCAGGGCTGCTCACCAAGATCGGTGTCTACGTGATGATCCGGTTCCACACGTTGATGGGGATGGACGACCTCGGCCCGGTCATCCTCACCATTGCCGGGCTGACCATGATCGTGGGTGTGCTCGGTGCACTCGCCCAGGACGACATGAAGCGGATCCTGTCGTTCCACATCGTCAGCCAGATCGGGTACATGATGATGGGCCTCGGCTTGTTCAGCGTCGCCGGTGTGGCCGGTGCGATCATCTTCGTGGTGCACCAGATCCCGGTGAAGACCGTGCTGTTCCTCGTGTCGGCGATGGTCGAGACCGACCGCGGGACCTCTGCGTTGAGCAAGCTCGGCGGTCTGGTGTCGCAGCGCCCGTGGCTGGCTGCGGGTTTCGCGCTGCCTGCGCTGAGTCTCGCCGGCCTCCCCCCGTTCTCGGGTTTCGTCGCGAAGCTGGCGCTCGTCGATGCCGGGATCGCATCGGCGTCGACGGTGATCGTCGTGGTGGCGCTGGTCGGGAGCGCGTTGACGCTGCTGTCGATGGTCAAGATCTGGATGGGTGTCTTCTGGGGCGCGCCGTCCGAAGATGCGCTGCCCGAACCGAAGGGCTGGTCGCTGATGGGGTGGGGTGCAGCAGCGGCAACGGTGCTCACACTCGTGATCGCCGTGGTCGCCGGCCCGCTGTGGGACATGAGTGAGCGTGCCGCCTCGGAATTGCTCGATGGCGAGACCTATGTGACTTCGGTGCTCGACCCGTCCGGTGACGTGCGTGCCGACCAGCTCGGTGACCCGGTCGAGGGAGGCAGCGATGAGTGAGACCGAGCCGTCGTCGAACGTGCCGTTCCGCCGCTCGGCGATGGCGTTGCCGACGACCACATCGAGCTCGTCGGCCGTCGGCAGGCTCACGGTGCGGCGCGCTGCGATCGTGGCGGCGCTCACGGCTGCGTGGTGTTCGCTGTGGGGTTCGGTCACGTTTGCCAATGTCGCTGGTGGAATCATCGTGGGTTCGGTTGCATCGTTCGCGGGAGGTCCGGCCACCGGCGGGATCAGGTTCGTGCCGCTGATGCGGCTGCTCTGGTTGGTGACCGTCGACCTGGTGGTCTCGACCGGTGTCGTCGTGCGCGAGGTGCTCACACCGACCGACCACACCGACGAGGTGATCGTTGCGTACGAGATTCCCGCGGCCGGTCGCCGGCACCTGTTGTTCCTCTACATCGCCATCACGGTCACACCGGGTACTGCGGTGGTGGCGGGCGACAGCGAGGCGTCGACCATGTACCTTCACGTGTTGCACGCCGATCGCGTCGATGAGGTGCTGGAGCACGTCGACGTCCTCGCAGCGCTGGTCGCTCGCGCCTTCCCGATGCCCGAGATCGAAGAAGTGGCCACGGCGATGTCGCCGAGCGAGGAGGGCGAGTCGTGACGGTCGTGGTCGTGGTGCTGTATGCAGCGCTCGTGTTCGCAGCGGGTGCGGCCATCTACCGCCTCGTTGCGGGCCCGTCGATGGCTGATCGGGTGATCGCGCTCGATCTGCTGCTCGTCTCGCTGATGACCGGCATCGTCGTCGATGCGACCCATCGCAACGATCAGACGCTGCTGAACCTGCTGGTCGTGATCGCGATCATCGGTTTCACGGCCACCGTTGCGGTCTCGCGATTCATGGAGCGGTCGCAGTGATCGCCGTCGTCGCGATGTCGCCGGTTGCGGCCGGCTTCCTCTTGGCGGGTGTCGCAGTGGTCGTGTTGGCCGGTGTGGGACTCCTGAAACTGAACACGCCGTATGCGCGGATCCACGCTGCGGGCAAGGCGAGCCCGGTGGCGTTCCTCATCGCCGGGGTCGGCGCGTCGATCGATCTGGGCTGGTCGGGGGCTGCACGGTTGGCGGTTGCAGGGGTGGCGTTGTTGATCACGCTGCCGCTGGCGGTCCACCTGCTGTTCCGAGCGGTTCATCGCACCGAGCCGCAGTACGATCCGCCACAGGACGTGCTGCGTCCGGTAGCCGACACCACCGACGACATCTGACCCACGAACTGCTCGGGCGGCTCCCTTGTTCTCGACCCCATTGTGTGTCGCCTGTTGACACGGAACAGGGTCGAGAACATTGCTCAGATCAGCGAGATCTGCTCCGACGTCGACTCGTCAACGGTCGCGACACCCGTGAGCTGAGGTAGCAGGATCGGACACCTGGCAGGGGCCCGTTGGTGGCTGACCTGGGGTCCAGCTCGGACTCGAGCCAGTGCGGGCCCGCCATTCCGTGGCGGTCAGGACTGGATGATCTCGACGTCGAGGATGCGAACCTCGTCGCTGGCGATTCCGCTCGAATCGAGTGATCCGCGTGCATTCATCTCGGCGACCACGTCGAGGTCGCCCTCACCGCTCACCTCGCCGAACAGGCTGTAGAGCGGTGGCAGGGCTGCACCGTTGGGGCCGGAGATGATGAAGAACTGGCTGCCGTTGGTGTTCGGTCCGCTGTTCGCCATCGCGATGGAGCCGACCTCGTAGGCGCCGGCCTGGGGGAGTTCGTCCTCGAACTGGTAGCCGGGACCCCCACGGCCCGTTGCGGTCGGGTCGCCGCACTGGGCGACGAAGTCCTGGATCACCCGGTGGCACACGGTGTCGTCGAAGTAGTTGTTGCGGGCGAGGAACACGAAGCTGTTCACGGTGACCGGCGCTGCGTCTGCGTCGAGATCGATCGTGATGTCGCCGGCTGTCGTCGTCACCAGTGCCGAGTAGTCGACCGCAGGGTCGAGACACATCGGTGGTGCTCCGCTGAACTCCTGCACGACCTCGTCGGTCCCGTCGATCGGGGGGCAGGCAGCGGGATCGACGGGTTCGGCCGCCGTGTCGGCTGCTTGCGCGGGGGCACCGGAGTCGGCGTCCGCCGGCTCGGAGACCACCGGTTCGGTGCTCGAGTCGGAACCGCACGATGCCAGCACCACTGCCGCAGCAGCGATCACCGCAGCCCGCCGTCCCATTCGCCGCACGGCCATCACGTACCGGCGATCTCGACGACGACCGCTGCGGCGCCCTCGTCGTTGGTGCCGTCGGTGTCGTCTCCGTCGTCACCGACGAACTGACCGGCGATGACGACGATGGCGAACACGGCCACGATCGCACCGACCACGATCACGCCGATCCGCGTCGAGCGTTGTCGCGAGCTCTGGCGTGCCACCTCCTGCTCCCGTTGCAGTTTGTTGGCCTTCTGTCGTTCGCGCTTCTCGGTTCCCACAGCACGCGACGATATCCGGCCGTTCGCCGGTGCAACCCGTCGGCTCGGTATGGCGACCATTGCGTCGGGCTGGCTGCGGCGGCACGATCGATCGCACGTCGACCTGACCGGGGACTACGCTCTCATCGTGGCCAAAGTGCGGTTGTTTGCGTCGGCCCGCGAAGCAGCGGGAACCGGAACCGACGTGATCGATGGTGCCACGGTCGGCGAGGTGCTGGTTTCGGCTGAACGCCGCTACGGCGTGCACTTCGCCGATGTGCTCAAGACCTGCAAGGTGTGGGTGAACGGCGATGCAGTGGAGTCCGACCACCAGGTCGGGCCCGATGACGAGCTGGCGGTCCTCCCGCCGGTGTCCGGAGGAATGACATGACCGAGAGCGACCAGCACATCGATCCGACGTCGTTGTCGTTGGCGGAGTTGCGTGAACTCCGCACTGAACTCCAGCGCCGTGACGACGTGGTGTCGTACGCTCGACGCGTGGCACAGGCTCGACTCGACCTGGTCAAGGCAGAGGTCGATCGCCGCCGCTCCGATGTCGATGTGACCGAACACGTCGCCGACGTCTTGTCGCACCAACTCACCGGTGGCCCCGCTCGGCCGCCTCGGCCGACCGAAGACCTCAGCGACGATGCGCTCTCGCGTGAACTCGACGGCATCTGCTTCGACCATCACTACAGCCGCTTCAAAGAACTCGACGAGGCCGAGCTCGACCTGCTCGCCGAGGCGATCGGTGCATTCGAGCAGCGGGTGTCGAACGATCGTCGGCAGCGATTCGAGCAGCTCGACGCGCTCAGTGCGGAACTCGTCCGTCGATACCGCGACGGCGAAGCCGACGTCGACTCCCTGCTCGCCGAAGGCACCTGAGCCGGGGTCACCCGGATCCATCGACCGCGTGTTCGACACGATTCCGTCAGTCGGCGCTGCTCCCACCGACCGTCGAGTGCGTCGTGTGGCGGTCATCTCGTTGCACACCTCGCCGCTCGTCCAACCCGGATCGGGAGACAGCGGTGGCATGAACGTGTATGTCCGCGAGCTGGTGTCGGCGTTGTCCCAGCAAGGAGTCGAGTGCATCACGTTCACGCGGGCCGACCGTGAGGGTCTCGCACCAGAGGTCCTCGTCGAGCCGAATCATCGGGTCGTGCACATCGAGGCCGGCCCCCACCATCTTCCCAAGGAAGCGCTCGCCGACATCTCCGACCAGTTCTGTGCCGGGGTGATGCGGTGGTTCGCTGAACACGGCCCACCCGATGTGATCCACGGGAACTACTGGTTGAGCGGCGTGGTGGGGCATCACCTGAAGCACCAACTCGACGTGCCATTCGTGTCGACCTTCCACACGCTCGCACGTGTGAAGGCCGAAGGTGGCGATCCCGAACCCGAGTGGCGCGACCGGGCCGAAGCCGAGATCATCCAGTGCTCCGATGCCATCTGTGTGAGTTGCGCCGAGGAGGAAGAGCAGTTCCGCCGCCTCTACGGCGACCCCCACGGCCGTATCGAGATCGTCGCGCCGGGCGTCGAGCACGCGTTCTTCACTCCCGGGAGTCAGGCCGGAGCGAGGGTGGCGATCTCGGAGGCCTTCGACACGCCACTGATCGTCTTCGTCGGCCGCATCCAGCCGCTGAAGGGTCCCGATGTGGCGATCAGAGCCCTCGCCGGACTCCGTGCACTCGGACACCCTGCGGCGCGGCTGCTCATCGTCGGTGGTGCGAGCGGTCGCGACGGCGACAGCGAGGCCGACCGCGCCCACGACCTCGTCGACGAACTCGACCTCCATGACCATGTGGTCTTCGTGGAACCCCAAGCGCACCACATCCTGTCCAGCTACTACCGCGCCGCCGACATCGTCATCGTCCCGAGCAGGTCCGAGAGCTTCGGCCTCGTGGCGCTCGAGGCAGGAGCCTGCGGAACCCCGGTCGTTGCGAGCGCGGTCGGTGGTCTGCTCAGCCTGATCGACGACGGCGAGACCGGTCGTCTGATCCCCGGACGCAACCCCGATGACTACGCAGCTGCCATGCACGAGATCCTCGTCGACGACGAACTCCGTGCGGCGATGGAAGCTGCAGCGGTCGTTCGAGCGCAGCGGTACACCTGGCGGGCTGCCGCCGAACGATTGCAGTCGCTGTACGACGACATCGTCGCCGGTCCGCTGGTGCAGTGCGATGGCCCGGCGGTCGACACCGGACCGAACCATCGGGCCGGCCGAGTTGCGCACTCGGGCGATGCCGTTCGAGACTTCGACGATGAGTGAAGCCTTCGATGCCGAACAGCTTGCCGTCCTGGAGCGGCGGATCGACGAGTGGATCGGTGAACTCGACGCCGAGCACGACCACATCGTCGCCGTCGATCGAGGTGAGGGGCCCGAGACCCGCTGGTTCGTGAGGATGCGGGGCGAGGAGAAGGAGTTCACCACCGCCTGGTTGACCCTCGGTCAACGGACACTGCGCTACGAGACCTACGTGATGCCGGCGCCGGAGGAGAACGATGCGGCGCTCTACGAGAACCTGTTGCGCCGCAACGATCGCCTCGTCGGCGCACACTTCTCGATCGGTGCCGAGGACGGCGTGTTCCTGCGCGGCGAGATCGCGTCGGCGCACGTCGACAAGCACGACATCGACCGCATCCTCGGCACGATCTACGCCACGGTCGAGCAGACCTTCAAGCCGCTGTTGCGGATCGGTTTCGCAAGCCGGTTCGTCGACGGCTGATCCCGTTCCCTTTCGGGCCCTTCACCACCCACTGGAAGTGAGTCCGGGTGGGTGCGTCTCGGGGGAGTCGGTTCCCCGCATCCGCCCGGACGTCACCTCCCACTCCGTCGCACTACCTTGCTGACGATGAACGGTGACGGTGAGCCCGGGTCCTTCGACGTGGCGATGATCGGCGGTGGCAACATGGGGGCTGCGCTTCTCGGCGGCATGATCGATTCGGGTCGCTTCGCACCCGAGACGTTGGCCGTGGTCGAGCGGCGCGATGCCCGACGCCAGGAGCTCGTCGAGATGTTCCCCGGCGTGGCGGTGGTGCCAGACGTTCCGCCGTGCTCGAGCGCAGTGATCGCCGTCAAGCCCGACGGTGTCGCCGGCGCCACGGCTGCGGCGGTCGCCGCCGGTGCCATGCGTCTCGTGTCGATCGCTGCCGGGGTCACGTTGTCGACCCTCCTCGATGCGGCCGGCTCGGGAATCGCGGTCGTGCGTGCGATGCCGAACACGCCGGCGCTGGTCGGACGAGGGTGTGCTGCGATCGCCGGTGGTCCCGGCACCACCGAGGCCGACCTCGTGTGGGCGGAAGACATCCTCGGCGCAGTCGGCATCGTCGAACGCCTCGACGAGCACATGCTCGATGCGTTCACGGGTGTCGCAGGGTCGGGCCCGGCCTACGTGTTCCTCCTCGCCGAGACGCTCGCCGCCGCAGCGGTCGATCAGGGCTTCGACGAGGCCGTGGCCCAACGGGTCGTCACACAACTGCTCGTCGGTTCCGCTGCCCTGCTCGAACGCGACGGTGATCCTGCGCAGCTGCGAACCAACGTCACCTCACCGGGTGGAACGACCGCTGCGGGGCTGGCACGGTTCGCTGCGCACGACTTCGCGGCGATCGTGTCCGACGTCGTCGATGCGGCCACACGCCGGAGCCGTGAGCTGGGCTGAGACCGGCCGTCATCGTCGAATCGACCCGCGGAGAGCGATTCGGAAACCTCCAGCACTGGAGACATTTTTCGCTGTGTCGCTTTTCACACGGCCGTTTCGCCCGTATCGTCTCGGACGTGGAGACGCGTCCACCTGAAAGGGTGGACAGCGCCGACGAGGCCGGTGCGATCGGGGGGTTTGCGCCGGCCTCTGTCGCGTCTCAGGGGTGGTCTCGATCGACGAGATAGCTTCGCAAGTGCATGGCACGCCGCTACGACACCATCTCGTTCCTCTCCGACTACGGCACTGACGACGAAAGTGCTGGCGTGGTCAAGTCGGTCATCCGAGACCTGTCTCCACACGTGACGGTGATCGATCTGACACACGGAATCGCCCCATTCGACGTGCGTGGCGGATCGCTGTCGCTCGCGCGGTCCATCGGGTACGTCGCGGCGGGTGTCGTACTCGCAGCGGTCGACCCGGCAACGGGGACCGCTCGGCGCTGTATCGCTGTCGAAGTGGCGAACGGTGACGGGGTCATGGTCGGCCCGGACAACGGTCTGCTCGCCCCGGCGGTCGCGCTCGCTGGGGGCGCGGGTCGGGTCGTGTCGCTGACGAATCCCGAGTATCTGTTGGAGGCGCCGGGCGTCACCTTCGCCGGTCGCGACATCCTGGCGCCCGCCGCAGCTCACCTGTGCAACGGGGTCGACCTGATGGAGTTGGGTGTCGAGGTCGACGCCGACCTGCTGTTCCCCGGGGTGGTCCCGCTGCCTCAGATCGACGAGACGACGGTCATCGCGCAGGCGCTGTGGACGGATCGTTTCGGGAACGTCCAGTTGAACGTCGGGCCCGATGACCTCCCGGCGAGTTTCGGTGACATGGTGCAGATCCGTTGCAGTGCGCCGAGCGATGCAACGGGTGGGACCAGTCGGGCCGCAACGAGGGTGACCACGTTCGCCGAGCTGTCGACCGGATCGGTCGGGCTCGTCGTCGACGCCAACGGCCTCCTCGCCGTCACGATGAACCAGCGGTCGGCAGCCGAGGAGATCGGCGTCGACGACGGCGACCAGGTCGTGATCACCGAACTCACCGATGACCCGTCGACGCCGCCGGAATCGGTCCCGGTGGGTCTGTCGCCCGAGCGTCCGGCCCGATGAGCCGATCAGCGGTGGGGGCGGCTCTCGCTGCGCTCACCCGTTAGCGTTTCGAGTGATGCGCCCTGCCACCACCATCGCTCTCGGAATCCTGCTCGCTGCGATCCTCGTCTCGGCGATCCTGTCGCTCCTGCGACTCTGACCCGACCTGCCCGACATCGTCGCCGAAAGCGTCACTGCAATGAATCTTGCTGCCATCTTCGACCATCACCCCGATGACTCGGTCGCGATCATCAGCCGGGGCCGTCCCACGACCTACGGCGAACTCCGGGCCCAGGTCGACGCATTGCGCGGCGGCCTCGCGTCGCTCGGAGTGGGTGACGGTGACCGGGTTGCCCTGCTGTGCAGCAACTCGCGCCACTTCGTGATCAGCTATTTCGCCACGTTGGGTCTCGGAGCGGTCGCCGTGCCGTTGAACCCGCTGAGCCCGGCACCGGAGATCGAGACCGAGATCGCGACCGTCGCTGCGAAGGTCGTCGTGATCGAGAAGCTCAGCGCTGCGAAGTGGGGTGGTGTCGACCGTTCGAAGGTGCCGTCGGTCGCCTCCGTCATCTCCTGTGACCCGAGTGCCACCGTCGACGGTGCGATCCCGATCGCGACGCTCCTCGAAGCGGACTCGGTCGAGCGTGTCGATGTCGACCCCGACCACCTGGCCACGTTGATCTTCACCAGCGGGACCGCGGGCCGCCCGAGAGCGGCGATGCTCACGCACGGCAACCTCTCCGCGAACATCGAACAGAGCCTCAGCACCTCGGAACACATCGTGGCGACGGATGTGATCTACACGGTCTTGCCGCTGTTCCACATCTTCGGCCTGAACGTCGCCCTGAACCTCGGTCTGTCGGTCGGCGCAGCGGTGCTGCTCGTGCAGCGATTCGATCCGGTCACGGCGATCGAGACCATTGCCGAGCGCAATGTCACCGTGCTGCCGGGGCCTCCGACGATGTGGTCGGCGTTCGCGTACTTCGATCAACTCGAAGGCAGCGAGTTCTCCCACGTTCGCATCGCGCTCTCGGGAGCGGCGAAGCTGCCGATCGCCACCTCGCAGTTGATGCGTGATCGCTTCGGCCTCACGGTGCATGAGGGGTACGGCCTCACGGAGGCGGCTCCGACCGTCACGTCGTCGCTGGGGAGTGACGCTCGGTTCGGCTCCGTCGGCCGGACCCTCGTCGGCGTCCACGTGCGCTTGGTGAACGAGGACGGAGACATCCCGGCCGGCGACGTCGGCGAGATCTGGGTGCGCGGCGACAACGTCTTCGTCGGGTACTACCAGGATGCCGATGCCACCGACGCAGTGCTCACCGACGACGGCTGGCTGCGAACCGGTGACATGGCGACCGTCGACGACGACGGATACCTGTGGCTCGTCGACCGACAGAAGGACCTGGTGATCGTGTCGGGTTTCAACGTGTACCCCGCCGAGGTCGAAGACGTCCTCGAACGACACCCGGACGTGGTCGAGGCAGCAGTGGTCGGCGTGCCACATCCCCACACCGGTGAAGCGGTCAAGGCGTTCGTGGTGGCGCAGCCCGACTCCGATGTCGACGAGGAGACGTTGCGGGAATTCTGCCTCGATCATCTCGCTCGGTACAAGTGTCCGAACAAGATGATGTTCGTCAACGAACTCCCGCGCAACCTGAGCGGGAAGCTCGTGCGTCGACTGTTGGACTGATCGGTACATGTGCCCGAAACGGGCTGCTTCGTGAACGTCATGTGAACGGCCGATGACGTGAGACATCCGTTACAAGTTGCGAAATTGCACCCGCCGCGCTTTGTGAAAGCGTGCACAAGCGTCATAGGTTGATCGTCGTGGCAGGTCAGCGCACTCGACGAAGGATTCCCGAAGCAACCGTTGCTCGGCTTCCCGTGTACCTGCAATTGCTGTCGGATCAGTTCGACGCTGAGGTCACGAACATCTCGTCGGAGGAACTCGCAACGCTCGGCGGTGTGAACGCGGCCAAGGTCCGAAAGGACCTGTCGTACCTCGGTAGCTACGGCACCCGTGGCGTCGGGTACGACGTCGAGTTCCTGATGTTCCAGATCAAGCGGGAACTCGGCCTGACCCACGAATGGGAAGTCGTCATCGTGGGTGCGGGGCACCTCGGCAAGGCGCTCGCCGGGTACGGCGGATTCGGTGAGCGTGGTTTCCCGATCGGTGGCATCGTCGACATCGACGAGGCCAAGGTCGGGAGCGTCATCGGCGGTGCACGGGTCCGACACGCCGACGAACTCGACCAGGTCGTCCAGTCCCGCAACATCGCCATCGGTGTCATCGCCACACCCGGCCCAGCGGCCCAGGATGCCGCCGACGCCCTGGTCGCGGCCGGCGTCACGAGCATCTTGAACTTCGCACCGTCGATCATCTCAGCGCCGCACGGCGTGACCGTCCGCAAGGTCGATCTCGCCGTGGAACTCCAGATCCTCAGCTATCACGAGCAGCGCAGAGCGAATGCACGCCGTGCCAGCAGTCTCCACTCCGTGCCCGGTGGGCGCGGCCGAGGCGCCTCGGCCTAGGCTGACCTCACGATGTCCATTCTCGTCATCGGCGTCAATCACCGCACCGGTCCGCTGCCCCTGCTGGAGCGTCTGACGATTGCGCCCGATGAGCTGGCGAAACGAGTGTCCGGGCTCGCCCAGCGCGACAGCGTGCGTGAAGCAACGATCGTGTCCACGTGCAATCGCACCGAGGTGTACGTGATCGCCGAGCGATTCCACGGTGCGTACGCCGACGTCTGTGACTTCTTGTGCGAACTCGGAGAACTCGACATCGACGAGCTCAGTCCGCATCTGTTCAGCGAACACGACGCTGCTGCGGTCGCCCACCTCTTCGAGGTCGCAGCCGGCCTCGATTCTGCGGTGCTCGGCGAGGGCGAGATCCTCGGCCAGATCCGCACGGCATGGAAGGTCGCTCGAAACGAGTCGGCCGCTCGTTCGGGAATGAACCTGCTGATGCGTATGGCGGTCGAGACGGGCAAGCGCGCCCGGACCGAGACGGCGATCGGGCAAGGCACCGCATCGGTCAGTCACGCTGCGGTCGAGATGCTCACCGACGTGGTCGGTGAACTGACGGGCAAGCGCGTCGCCGTGTTGGGTGCTGGTTCGATGGGGGAGGGCGTTGCGGTTGCGCTCTACAAGAGCGGCGGTGCCGACATCGTCGTCGTCAACCGGTCGCCCGAGCGCGGCGCCGCACTCGCTGAGCGGGTGGGCGCACGTGCGATCGGCTTCGATGGTCTCGAGGAGGCCTTGTCCACGGCCGACATCGCCATTGCGTCGACCGGATCCGGTGAGCCGGTGGTCACCGTCGAACTGATCGAGCGAGCACGTGCGGGAATCGATCGGCACCTGCACATCATCGACATCGCAGTGCCTCGTGACGTGGCAGCGGGTGTCGCCGCCCTCGACGGTGTCACGGTGATGGACATCGATGATTTGCGTGACTGGGCGGACCGTGGACGATCCCGTCGTGCGAAAGAAGCAAGTCTCGTCCAACAGATCGTTGCCGAGCAGGTCGAGAACTTCGCCGTCGAGCAGACGGCACGCCAGGCTGCGCCGCTCGTCGCATCGATGCATCAAGCTGCAGAAGCGGTCCGATCTGCTGAGATCGAACGCTTCGCGAAGCGTCTGTCTGATGTCTCCGATACAGACCGTGACACCGTCGAGGCGCTCACGAAGGCCATCGTGTCCAAGCTGCTCCACGAGCCGTCGGTACGGCTCAAGTCCGATGCCGGAACGCCGCAGGGCGACCGCAACGCAGCCGCCGTACGCGACCTCTTCGGCCTGGGCTGAAGCCGGGCCCACTCGATGAGTGCCGCACCGCTCCGCCTCGCCACGCGAGGTTCCCGCCAAGCGCTGGGTCAGGCGAACGTCGTCGCCGCGAGCGTCGAGTCAGCCACTGGTCGATCCGTCGAACTGGTGCTGATCGAGACCACCGGCGATCTGCGCCTCGACGTCCCGTTGCACTCGATGGGTGGTCTCGGCGTCTTCGTCAAAGAAGTGCAGAGCGCCGTGCTCGACGGACGGGCCGACCTCGCAGTGCACTCGGCCAAGGACCTGCCGTCCGAGACCGTCGACGGACTCGCCATCGCTGCGTTCACTGAGCGACGCGATGCCAACGATGTGCTCGTCGGCTCCACGCTCGATGGCCTCGCCCACGGCGCCACGGTGGCCTCGGGTTCGGTTCGCCGTCGGGCCCAGCTGGCCGCGGTCCGGCCCGACCTGAATTTCGTCGAACTGCGCGGCAACATCGAGACCAGGCTGTCCAAGGTTCCCGCCGATGGCGCGATCGTGATGGCGCTCGCCGCGTTGCAGATCCTCGAACTCACCGATCGGATCGACGAGGTGCTGTCGCTCGAAGCGTTCGTGCCCGCCGTCGGTCAGGGATGTGTGGCAGTCGAATGTCGGTCCGACGATGGCGCCACACTCGACGCACTCGCAGCGATCGATCACGTCGAGACCCGACGTCGGGTCGAGGCGGAACGGGCGTTCCTCGGCGAGCTCGGAAGCGGTTGTTCGCTCCCGGTTGCAGGCCATGTCATCGGGACGTCGCTGCACACCTTCCTCGCCGACCCCGACCGAGGGATCTCGGTCGGTGACGTGGTCGACCTCGGTGACGACCCACTCACATCCGCACGTCGCGCTGCGCTCCACGCTCAGGAGCGGTTGGGCTGATGCCCGGCGCCGACGACACGTCCGGCGCGCTCAACGGATGCACGGTCGTGGTCACCCGCGAGGCGCGCGGTGAGTTGGGTCGCCGACTCGATGCCCTCGGTGCGACCGTCGTCCATGTTCCTCTGATCGAAGTGACCGATCCAGACCCCGCCGACAGCGAGGCGCTCCGCGTTGCGCTGGGGGGCCCACTCGACTGGCTGGTGGTCACGTCGGCAGCCGGCGCCGATCGGGTCGCCGCCATCGCCGACCGCCCTCGGGTCCGACTCGCAGCGGTCGGGACCGCCACAGCGCGTCGACTCGCGGAGGTCGCGGGCCGGCCGGTCGATCTGATCCCCCAGCGGCAGTTGGCCGGGTCGCTCGTGGAGGAGTTCGCGCTGATCCAGCGCAACCCCAGTCGGGTGCTGGTGGCACAGGCCGACCGGGCAGCCAACACGCTCGAGGTGGGGCTCACCGACGCTGGTCATCGCGTCGATGTGGTCACCGCCTACCGAACCGTGGCGCGTCGACCCTCGCCCCGAGAACTCTCGGCGGTGGCCGGTGCCGACGCAGTTGCGTTCGCCAGCGGTTCCGCCGCGATCGCCTGGTCGCAGGCGCTCGGAGCGGACGCAATGGCAGCGCTCCCACCGATCGTGGCAGCGATCGGACCGACCACGGCGGCCGCCGCGGTCGACGCCGGGCTCAAGATCACCCACGAATCGTCCGAACACTCATTGGACGGGCTCGTCCAGATACTCGCTCGAGCCTGGAGTCAGCACCATCATTGGTGACCGACTGCACCGAATCTGGCAGACTCCAACCGAGATCCGACACACCGACTGCAACATGTACCGGTCAGAGCAACCCGAAACCCGAGGTACCCACGTGGCCGACACAGGATGGAGCGAGCACCGTCGACGACGCGCTCTCGTGTCGTCGAGTGTGCTGGCATTGACGGTGGTCCTGTCGGCTGGTGGGGGCGGGGTCGGAGCCGAACCCGACAACGTGATCATCCCGGTCGGCGTTTCCGTTCCGTCGGCGTCACCGGTCGCCGACGTCACCGGAGCGTCTCCGTCCACATCGGGTGACGGACGATTCATCGTGTTCGATGGGCCACCGTCGCCCGAGGACGACCTGCGGACCTCCACAGTGTTCGTCACCGATCGAGCGTCGGGCGAGACCACCGAACTCAGTCCGGTTCCCGCTGGGATCCGGACCGGTGACACGGTCCTGCCCGTCGTGTCCGGTGACGGGTGCACCGTCGTGGCGCTGAGTGAACTCCAGCTCGACGTGTTCCGCGACGACGACACCGGGGCCCGATGGGATGTCTACCGCGCCACGCTCCCGCACTGCGGTGGGACGGTCGGCGACTGGGACCTCGTCTCGACCCGGTCCGGCTCGGGTGGCATCGCCCGAGACGATGTGTCGGTGCAGGCACCGACGATCTCCCGGAGCGGCACACGCGTCGCCTACACCCATCCTGGCGACCACCTGTTCGAGGCCGACGGCGTCACGACGATCTCGATCGTCGACCTGACCGTGTCGGTGGAGGACACACTGCGTTCCCGATACGTCGCCGGGTCGCCTGCCGACTCGGCGGTCGACACCTTCCGACATCGCGGCCTCGATCAGCCGGCGCTGTCGGCCGACGGTCGATTCCTCGCATACCGCTCCGATGCCACCTCGTCCGAGGCAGTGCCCGGCTGGGCACCGGGACCAGCCGATGGCGAGTTCGGAGTGAGTCAGGTGTTCGTGTGGGACACCACCGACGCCGATCCGTTCACGGCGGTCTCGCTGGTCAGCAGCCGCCAGGACGGTGCACCGTCGAGTGGTGCGGCTGATCCCGACATCTCGCGAGACGGCACGGTGATCGCGTTCACATCGAGTGATCCCGATCTCGTCGAGGCGGTCTTCCCCGATTGTGAGACCAACTGCCCGTCCCAGGTGTTCGTGGCCGATCGTGATGTCGACGACGATGGTGAGATCGACGATGCCGAGCGTCCATCGATCAAGATCATCAGCGCAGTGTCCGACACCGATCTGCCCGTCGCCGGTCTGGGACCGTCGTTCCACCCCAGCCTGTCGGGAGACGGTCACCTCGTTGCGTTCGTGACGCGTTCGACCAACCTGCAGTTGATCGAACTCTCGAGCATGGGCGGCGGCGGCGACGGCGATCTCCTCCTGGCCGAGATCGACAGCGGTGAACTGTCGCGTCTGTCGAACACCGCCGGCGGCGTCTTGCCAACCGCGGGTGTCCACGCTCA
>Ga0307981_1002315_pt1 | contig 15664 bp, 17 predicted proteins | sample OrgLakmetagen987_FD_201849 | JGI IMG/M metagenome (GOLD analysis project Ga0307981, IMG submission 201849) | Saline water microbial communities from Organic Lake, Antarctica - #987 | ecosystem: Environmental > Aquatic > Non-marine Saline and Alkaline > Saline | place: Antarctica: Organic Lake... | reverse complement strand
ATTCTTTGGTGATGGTGGACTCGTGATGTGCGCCTGGCGGGATTTCAGTGAGCAACGCGCGCCCGGGGCAGGATGGGGCTCTCTTCAATGTCTTAAGAAGTCCGATACCAGTTTGCTAGTCTAGCGACCTTCACTTCCGCTCTGCTCTCTAGCTAGGGAGGCAAGTAGTGGGACGTAGTCCTAATGTATTGTTTCTTCTCCTACTTTGACACGTTCATCCTTTGCATACACAGACACACTCGATCCCGAACAATCCCGAGTCGCATGTATGCATGTGTCTCGTTGCATCGGTATTCACATACGGTACGACTAGATCCATACGTATCGTACCAGCATGTAGACATTCGAAATGCCAACGGTCAGAATCATGGCCATCATTCCAGGATACTGCAAAGCAGGTAAGAGGTGAGAGAAATCGTGAGTGAGGGTGGACGGAGATCAGTTCGTTGTACCATAACCAAGGTAACTTACTATAAAATTCAAGAAGCTTATTTCAAAGCCCTTGTTGGTCGAGATACCGGCCGTCACAATGTTCGCACTGGCTCCGAGCAAAGTTCCGTTTCCACCCAGACAGGCGCCCAAACTCAAGGCCCACGCCAAGGTCTCGAGTGGCAGAGTATCTGGAAGAGAGTCGTGAAGAATCTGAATGACAGGAATCATGGTCGCCGTGTAGGGAATATTGTCGAGGAAGGCACTGGTAATGGCGCTCACCCACATGAGCATTGTAATCGCAACCGTCAACTGCCTGTCTGGTTCTTGACTTTCGATGAAATCGGCCAAAAGGTCACCAATCGCTTCCAATAATCCCATGGCAGCACAGACTTCGACCAAGACAAAGAGGCCGGCGAAAAAGAGGAGCGTGTCCCACTCGACGTGGTTACGGAGCGCATCTTGAACATCGTGCGGGTTGGTGAACGAGATGCAGATAAAGGCACCAAGGAGAGCAATCCAGGCAGTGTCTTTGTGATGAACAGGATCCAAAATGAACATGACAATAACAAAGAATGTGATGGTTCCGGCGATCATCAAACGCGGCTCGTCGTAGATGGGGTATGTCCTCTTGAGCTGGGCCGTATCAAGGATGCGCATCTTGGTAGAGGTCAGGTAGTATCGGTAGATCCAGAGAACTAGCAGTAAGGTGGCAGGGACACAAAACAGGAAGATGACTGGCATCAAATTGATGATAAAGTCAACGAACCCGATCTCTTCAAAGGAACTACCAATGATTATATTGGGCGGGTCGCCTACGAATCGACAATAGGTGTTTAAACATGTTTGAGAAAGTGAGTCGAAATCCAATACAAAAGAGGTGATCGTTTGCCCACGCCCGTTGACTTACCAATCAAGGTTGCCGTTCCCCCAACATTGGACAATATTACCTCTGCAATGAGATAGGGTCGAGGATCTACGTCCAGAATGTTGCACATGTCGATCGTGACGGGCGCAACGAGAAGCATTGTGGTGACATTATCCAAAAAGGCACTGTGAAACGAAAGTTAGGGACGATAAAGGTGTGAGCTAGGGTGTTAGCTCTGCTTCCATTCACTGTACCATCGTCAGGTTGACTTACGATGCAACCGCGGTTAAAGTACACAACAGAATAATAAGGCGATTGAAAGAACCCTTACTGGCCACCAACAATCTCACAGCACACCACTCAAATATACCCGTGTGCGACAATTCACCAACGATAAGCATCATTCCAAACAATAGGCCTAACGTCGACCACTCGAGATTGAGCATAATCTGGCGAATACTTTCTGTTTCTCCACCACTCATGATGAAAAAGAACATGAGCGCAATCATGGAGCCAAAGATGGCAACCAACGTACGATGGATGACCTCAATAAGAATGAAAAAGTACACCATAATCATGATAATGGCCGCCACCAAGACACTGTAATCAGCCAAAGGCTTGAGGACAGCCGCTTGCAAGGTAAAAGAAAGATCCGTGCTGTTGGAATTGTAAACATTAATCACGTGGTGTTCACCAGGATTCTCAAAGTCCACCAAGATCTTTTCATCAAACGACCGACGCTCTTCGGGGTCGACAGGGCCAAACTCGTGCGTTGCCTTGACAATCTTGCTCTCGTCACCCACAATCTCCACGATGGCATATGAATCTCCGCCCAACGGCGCCGCATCCAAGTGCATGGTCAACTGAATAACATGGTCCGTCTTGAATTCATTGTGACCCATTTTGAAAAAGTCATTGGTGACAATGTTGCCCAGACATTCCGTGACACAGGCGCGGCCAATGGGTTCAAAGATAAAACTCTCCTCGTCGAGTTCGGTACTCCAACTGGCCACGACACATGTCAAAGCCAACATGAGCACAAGCAAGACAACGCCCTTGACCTTGTCGTGCTTGGTGGCACGAATGATACCAGAATCGTCAAAATCGAGTTCCGTCGTGGTTAGTAGTTTGTCCACGTCGTCGATATTGTCATTGTCTCTGTCGAGTTTGGGCTCTTCCGGCGCTCCTTCCTCGGACCCACTGTGAAAGTGGCTCGACATGGTCATTTTTGTCATCAACAGTTGTTCATCGGGCTTGAGATCGTGTTGACTCTGCAACAAGTGCTTGCTCGTTTCCAACAATTCTTCGGTATCGGTATCCTCTTCGGCCAACATCTTTTGCATGGACATGAGACCCAAACGGAGTTCTTGATTGGCGACGCTGTAACGCTGAAAGGCGTCGACCGTCGCTTCATTGATACTGGTGAGTTCGGTGGGTGTCGAATGCATAGACAGACCACTAGCTTCTGGAGCACCACCACCGTGGCCGCCGTGACCGCTGCCGTGTCCACCGCCACCCTGTTTCATCATGACACGGGGCGCAAAGCGCAAGGGACGAAATACCCTGCTGATGGCACTCTGCTCCTCTCCTTCAACAGCTTCGTCTTCGCGAAGCTCCGGCATGATTTCCGGCTCCTGCATGGGCACGGCAAAAAAGTCGTTGGGACCCAACAAATCCAACGAAACTTGCTTGCGGCGCACGACATTCTTGAAAAAGGCTGACGCGGCTCCACTGTCTTGTTTTTGACGACCCATTTGATCGGGTGTCGTTTGACGAATACGAGTTCCAGTCCCAGTAACCGCTTCCGTCTCGGGGGTCGTAAAAAGGGCGTGACCGTCGCTCTTTTGCTTGGTACGCTGGTAACCACCAGCTCCACTGCCTTGCATAAACTGACGGTGCGGTCCCGGCGTATCCGTCGACACGAAAAAGTCACCACCCGCTCCAAGCGGCATGCTCACTACGCGTTTGCGTCGCAGAATGGGCCCCATGAGCTCGTGCGAGGCAGTTCCGTGCGGACTTTCAAAGATACGGTGGCGGTCATCCAAGTGGCGTCGTCCCACGGTCGGCTCGAAGGTACTAATCTTGGTAGTAATCTCTGCGGGAGTAACAGGAGCACGAGGGGCCTCCGTAGAGGCTGTCGCGACTTCTTCTTCTTCGCTAGACATCTTAGTAGAGCAGCAAAGGGTTGGAGAGAGACTTTGCTGTCACGATAGCAACAACAACAACAACAACAAGATACCTTGTGGCAAATGCTTCAATCTGGAAAAGAATGCTCGGGTCCGTTCGGTAATAATATTGTGAGAGGTTGCGAAGAAAACGTTGGTGGTGAGGGTGGAAGGTTCGCATTTGCGGCGAGCTCTACGTCACACTCATAAGAACCACCCGGAGATGGTTGCGTCATGTATAGACTTGGAGAGTATTTTTATTTGCACTTCCGCCTCGAAGTGTTGCACTTGCTTCCGATGATCCATTCATTCCATGCGTCGGCGAGCGCGCGAGCGAAGTGCAGGATAGATTGCATTACAGTATTTTTACGTCGCCGTAGACTTGTCTTGTGGATCTACAGTAGTCCACGCAATCCATACCGGTAGGCGCAATCTAATTTACAACACAGGTAAAGATGCTAACTCAGACTTCCAAAGAACTTAGTTATTACGTAATTAATACGAGCAACGAGCTTTCTATTTGAAGACCTTGGAGTCCTGGATGGGCTTGCCCTCCAAAGTCTCTTCGGAACACCAAAAGTCAGCCACTTGCTTCTTGACCTCGTCGGTCGGCTCGAGTCCAGGACCCGCCAGCTTTTTCCAAGTATACCAGTTGGCATCGTCGTTGGCTTCCTTCATGGGTTCCACAGTATCACCGCGCATCAACCAGATACCCTTGATTTCCAAGACAGTATCCTCGGTACCCAAAACGTCTTGGACACCGAACGCCCACTTGCGGACCTCATCGGAACGCTGCTGGAAACCACCAATGGCATTGGCGGCCATAAATGCGCGCTTGTTCTCTTCATTGTAATTGTAGTTTTGGTACCACAAGGTCCAGCCAGCGCTGTCGTAGACTTCCCAAAAGTTGGCCATGGCTTCGTCGTACGACTTGGCGTTGGAATACGTCTTTTTCCAAGCATCCATGGAAAATGGACTGGGGTGTTCCTTGTCCATAATTTTGTAAGGGTGCTCCACCTTCACAACGGGGGCCGGAGCGGGAGCGGCTTCTTCCTTGGCAGCCTTCTTGGTGTCCTTCTTGGCACCACCTTTGGCACCGCCCTTGGCGGGGGCGGCTTGTCCAGCAGCAGTCAATTCCTTTTTGCACATGGTAACTTGTCCAACCACCTGCTGGAACTCGGCCTGGTTGACGCAAGTCTGGAACCAACGGACAACGTTTCCGTAAGGCTTGAGGAAGGACTTGTCAGCCACCAACTTGAAGGGATACAGGAGGGTAGAGGCAACGACAATGTCCGCAAGGGTAATCTGGTCCGTCACCAAGTACGTCTTGTCCAACAAGTAGCTGTCCAAGACCTTCAAGGCAGCGCCCAGGTCAGTCTTGGCCTTTTCGTAACTGCGAATGTATATAAAGTGGTACAATAGGTCGGTGAGTGCAAGAACGTGTGATTGTGTGAGGTAATATCGGCTCTCCATGTTTGCCGTGAAAACGCGCTCCCTCTCACATGCACAAAAGCACACAGATGCAACGACTCTAATCAGGTATACTTACGCAGCTTGGTTGAAGGGCATGTATCCAGCAACGGGGTAGAACCAAACACAGGCGGGCAACTCCAAGTCGGTGGCGGCCCAGTCCATCCAGGCATCAATGGCGGCGGCATCCGTCAAGGTGTTTCCGGTCAAGCCGGAATCACGACGAAGTCCAGCAATGAAACGCGCGGCGGCTTGACTGCTAAATATGATTTCTCCCGAAGGAAGTTCGAGGATAGGAAGCTTTCCCACGGGCGACTTGCTAGCGGCTTTAAGGTCGGTATCGACCGTAACGGTAACGCCATTGTATTCGGCGCTAATGAGAGTACTAAAGGCACGGAACGAGGCTTCGGGAGCGTACAACTTGTAAGCGGGCATGGTTGGGTAGTTAGCTGGGGAGGGGATGGGAGGATAGAGTCAACGGGGACAGTAACACCAAGGTCAATAATGGGAACAGCTAACAGCAGCGCGACTAGCTTGGCCATTCTCGGCCATCCAAATCTCCCCGAAGGGAGATTCGGCCACGTGGTGGATGGCAGACGGGAAGGGTCATTACAATAATTTGGCAATTTGATCGAAGAACATCCTGAAAGCTCTTCGCGAACAATCGCGGCCAAGCGTTCGCCGTTGGCATACAGTATCACAAAACAGAGCATTTCGACCGGGGTTCCACATGCGTAAGCTCGGATTGCTCTCAAGACTGACAAAGAGTGATTGATATAGCGAACCGAGCGCGTTGCAAGCCGTTGACTTTGACGTCTTCATCGACACCGATGCTAAGCTCTTAAAAGAGAGATGCACGAGTCAGATTGCTGGACGGAACTTGCTTCTTAGCTAGCGTCGGCGGCCGGGCCGTTGCGGTTCTTTCAAGAGAAACACCACCGGCCATGTTGACGGACCACCCTCCTCGCAGCGACGCCATTTGACTTGCTAACTCACTTTGTGCCGGGACTGTCATGCCAGTCAAGAAGGGCGAAATCGTGTATACGAACCTAGATGCTCAACCAACAGTGTACTCTAGTGGTTTGCTACTCTAAGTAGACAACTCATCACACCCACTGCTATCATCGCATTGCATACGACGTAGCAAATTACCATGACCTAAAACAGCATTGATATTTTCATAATGACTCCTTTCTTATCCCGCATCCTCTTCACTTCTTTCAAGGTGACAATGGCGCGTCCCCCGTACAGGACGTCTACATTGTACTACTAGCTAGTATATCAAGTATCATATGAGTAGAAAGACAGCTTAATATAGATACGCAGCCCTGATAGAAAGGAAGTAAGCATATAAAAGAGAATGTGCAAACCATCGCTCGATCTGGATTCTGGCTGCTGGTGGTTGGATTTGGATCCATCGGATTTTGTCGTGGCCGACGACACGAAGTAGTGTTGTCAAGGAAGACGAAGAGACCTCGTACGATAGCAACGAGAACCTCGCCATCTATCTCCTACTATTAGTTGGAAGCTGCCGCGTAGAACGAGCTCGCTTTCGCTCCAAAAATGAGAAGCCGTGACACCCAGCATTCGCATCTCCTAGCCCATCTGTGATCCGTAAAAGGACCTCGAGACACAACTTCGCTAGACCACTTGAAGAGACAACCTACATACACTATTACGTCCATCAACCATGATTAAGGAGGATCCCAATGCGCCCAGCGATGTCTTGGCGATCGACGAAGAGGCGGATCTCTGTTGCGACTGCCACGGATTTTGGTAAGTTTATTGTCACCTGTGTTGTTTTGTGTTGTTTTATGTTGTGCTAGCATATCGATCACAAGACCACTCACTCTCACCGGCTCGTCATTAATCCTTTTTACACACACACACACACACTCACACACACACACACACACACACACACACACAGCGCCTTCCCGCAGGGATGGAAGGTGGCCCGAGTCGTCATGCTGGCAATTCCCACGTTTTGCCTCATGGCGGCCGGCATGGGTGGCTGCAACTTTGTTCGCGTCGACGACTTTGAACAAGGTTGCGGCTTGATTTGGCGAGAAGAGACCCAAGAAGAAGACGAGTTGACCAGTCGTCGTATCCAGTGCACCTCGTTTGATGACGCCCAGACGGACTAGTTTGACGCCAAGTGGAAGACTGGAATAGCCTTTGCCTACTTTTCAATCATTACTGTCGGTGTGACGGCCATGGTATCGCTGGCCTTGACGTGTGCCACATTCTCGGCAAGGTGGAAGACGGTCGTGAGTGTCGCTTTCATCTTGGGCGGCATATTTCAAGTGCTCACCTTTAGCGTTCTTCTTGGGTCGGACATTTGTGACGAGTCTCGCGAGTGCACGCTATCGTTTGGTGCTGGCATTACCATTGGTAGTATCGTAATAGCGCTCTTTGCGGGAACGGCTGTCTTGGCGTTGCCACCAGTGCCTTCCACCAAGGTTGCTGCCGCTGCCCTTGCACGGGTGTTGTCTCCCGCTGGCAGGCAGGAACGAGACAAGCAAGAAGAACTGGTGGGTACCGACGATGAAACCCACGGTGCCGCAGTTGACACTTTTGAAACGGAACCTGATGAAGACCTTGAAGGCAACGAGCAACACATTCAGTTAGGTTAATCGACGAGGAAGGCCCCTTGGTCGAATCAGGTGACGAGGACTTGGACGACGTTCCGTTAACGGAGCAGGAGGTGGACACCATGGTGGAAGAAGCACAAGAGGAATTCGGGGATGATATTGAGGAGGTGTTTGACGAAATGAAAAAGTCACATTTCAACAATTGATGATTCACTCTCTCATGTGCCGCGATGAGGCAGCAGTTTTACTTGATCGAGACTACCTGCTGCGGCTCCTCTACTAGTACTATTGCTCCTGCCTTGGGAGTCTTCCGTGCTTGAGGTGTTTCCATATGAGTTGTGGAATCTATTCGTGGTCTAACATCGTCGTTGCGCAAAGCCTTTCAATAACTGCTATTATTCGTAGACTGAGAAAAGACTCGACTACCGTAAAGCTTGGAAATCCAACTTTACTAATCTACTGAAGTCTAGACTCTACCGGTAGACTAGACTAGTCTCTAATAGTTCCGGAGTCCAGCGAGTCGGGTGTAGCGTACTCGGATGGCACTATCGCCTCGCTCGTTACCGTACCTCGATGGCGACTGTGCTCTCTTCACTCCAACGCAGCAGAACCCCACGTTTTCTTTCTTTCGAAAGAATATGGACACCACAAGATCGGTGGAGCACCATGTCAAAGAACAATTGTATCTCGAGGCCGTGTTGCTCGTCTATTACAGCCATCTTCAGCATGAAGAGTCTCTTGTTGGAAACGCTACTTATGACTGTCGTTTCGGGCTTTGTTCCTATGAGTAGAAACGTACAGCAACGAGTGTACACAAACACGGCATTGTCTCCTCCGCGAATGCCTACCGGTACACTTTCGTCTCCCTCGACGCTCCTTCATCCCGTCTTCCAGCGTTCTCTGGAAGAATGTTCCACAGTATCATCTTCTACGACGGCGCTGGCAGGTATTCCCAAAATGTTTCGTTGGTTGTCGGATCAGTATCCCGATATCCTCAACAGACAGCTCGAAGCCGATGGCCTCGGCGATGATATCTCGGTTGATAACTTTTACCTGGACATGAATGGAATCATTCATCCAGCCACGCACGGCAATGCCAACGAGATTATCATCTTGGACGAGACGGCCATGTTTAAAAAGATTTTTCTCTATGTGGATCGGTACGTTTGTTACAACTGAATGCCGTTGTTGTTTGACGATTCACGGTGGATGGTGGCATGGAGTAGACTACCGTATGGTATCTAACGCACCCTTTCTGTGTTTCGTTTCATCATAGTATTTACAAGATGGTGCAGCCTTCCAAAGTCTTATACTTGGCCGTCGATGGCGTGGCACCCCGCGCCAAGATGAATCAACAACGTTCGCGTCGATTCCGGTCCGCCAAGGAAGCCGAAATTACCGCATCCGAAGTGCTGGCCCGGACCAAGGGTGAATTGCCGCTCGAATTGAAAAACGCCCAACGCTTTGATAGCAATTGTATTACCCCCGGAACTGATTTCATGCTGAAACTTAGTTTAGCGCTGCAAAAGTGGGTCGAATTCAAAATGGCAACGGATCCATTTTGGAAGGATGGCGCCGACGTGATTGTGTCGGGACCCGACGTGCCGGGCGAAGGGGAACACAAGGTCATGGACTTCATTCGCGAAACACGGGAGGCGGTTCAAAGTGGAGGTGAGGTGGAGCGACCCTACTGGAAACCCAACTACACCCACGTCTTGTAGTAAGTATCCGTTGTTTGGAGGACAAGGATTGAACTTGTGTGTATGTTTGCGTTGGCCTGCCACCACACGTCTCTTTTTGGACAAGGTCGATATCTCATCCATCATGCATTGATTCTTTGTTACTTTTAGTGGATTGGATGCCGACTTGATCATGCTCGGACTCGTGACACACGAACCAGAATTCATGTTGTTACGTGAGAAAATGTCTGTCGTCATGGCAGGCCGTGGTCGCAGCAAGTATCGCAAAAAGAAGGACATGCTCGAATACACCAAGAATGACTTTGAAATCTTGGAACTATCGGCCCTCCGCCAAATGTTGTCCATTCAATTTCGCAAGTTTGCCGATGATGGGCAGCTACAGGTGGACTACGACTTGGAGCGAGTGATCGACGATTTCGTTTTTATGTGCATGTTAGTTGGAAATGACTTTTTGCCCCAGTACGTATAAGTCTTGCTGCTGTTGCCGGCAGTGATTCGTCGCAACCTCTCCGTCCAATACCGATTGCTCAACTTTGGTTTCGTCTTTCTCTACATTTTATTTGCAGTTGTCCTCATTTGGAGATTGACGGCGGTGCCTTGTCGCTCATGATGAGCAACTACGTGGACATGTTGGCCACGTGGGGAGGATATCTCACGAAAAAGGAAAAGATCCATCCGCAAAGATTCGAGCAATTCATGTACAACCTTGCCGTGTATGAAGAAGAGCACTTCAAGCGACGTGGGTTCGAAGAAAACGAGCCGGGGTGGAAACTGAGTACCGAGAACGAAGATGAGAACGAAGACTTTTATGGGGAATACTACAGTGGATTACCCACGCCAGCCGCCGCCAAGGGAGCTATCAAGAAGGGAACCCAACCACCGCCACTCGAACAGAAAACCTATGATCCAAGTGGAAATCGGGCCTTTCGCAAAGTCCACCCCAACAGTCGTGCGCGATCCTACCGTGACTTCTACTACGAGACCAAACTTGGCTGGAAGACGGAAGACCGGAGTGATACCCTTTTCAATAGACGTGCGCATGTAAGAGAGTACTTGGAAGGTCTGCATTGGAACTTGAACTACTACCACAATGGTTGTCAGTCCTGGGATTGGTTTTTTCCCTTCTTCTATGGTCCGTTGGGTACTGATATTGTCAATCTCTCCGAGTTTTATGATGGAGTCGACGAAGAAGGCTTTGGAACCTTTGCATTCGAGCAAACTACGCCTATTCCTAGTTTGGCCCAGCTTTTGTCAGTATTGCCGCCCCAGTCGGCAGATCTACTGCCGAAACCGCTCGCTAAGCTCATGCTCCATCCGTCATCACCGTTGAAACCTTACTACCCACCCGACTTCACCGTGGATGCCAACGGAAAGCGCCAATCCTGGGAAGCAATCGTACAGATTCCTTTTATCGACTCCAAACTCCTTCTCGAAACAGTTACGCAAGTCATCGAGGCTGACGATTCTGGGAAGGAACTGTTCTCTAATGCCGAACGACGTCGGAATTTGCCGGGCAAGAGCCATGCTTTTGTTCCCCCAGGTCTGACGGACGAAGAGCGAGAGGCACTTGCGAATGCCCAGCGCCCAAAAATTCCAGTGAAGCAACGTCGTAACAGCGAGAACAGCGAAACAGGTTCTCGGCAGTCGCGGTCTGCTCCGCCCAAGAGGAGAGAATGAGTGTTGCGAGTAAAAAGTTGTAGACAAGAGGTCGTTTTACATTTATTCATCTGGCTTCCTTGGCGCCGACTATACTATTTTAGGGCGAGGTGCCACTGGGGGGGTTCCCGGTGTCACTTGCGCTTCACCTACGCAATCTTCTATTGCGTCTTCATCCGGGACTTTGACAGGGACCGGTGGATCTTTTGTGGCAGTACCCATCGTCATATTTAACGCAAGGGCACTCACTAACGGTACTGTGGGTGGCTTTGTCGAGGCAGTTGCAGTGGCGGCAGCAATCTTGGCTCGAATAAACTTTTCAACGCCAGCGAGACTTGGCGGCTTTTCGTCGCGGCCTATGGCACTCTTGCAGAAACCGTTCTTGTCACGTGGTGAACAAGCCATCTTGGCTACCATGTCTTTGCGACTGCGCTGAAAAAGTGGATGGCAAAAGCAATCCGTTCCTGTACCAGAAGTGAGCCTGACGAAATTCCATCGATGCAGCTTCCTAACGAAGGATGCGTATTTGGTTTCTTTGAACGCTCTGGCCAACACTGTGTCGCAAAAGATGTCCGGTGAAACAACAACAAAAGATTTTCCGTCGGGCAACCAGGCAACGGCATCCTCTTTCGCATATTCCGACATTGCTAACATAAGCTTTTCAGGAAATGTCTGGGCTCGTTTCTTCATATCCCTAGGCTTGTGTCGGTTCTTATCTGTCAGAATTGGATTTGGTATGATCAAATTAATTTGACCGTCTGCGCCAAAAGAACTGGGAAATCCACCTCCTTGCTGCAGCTGCTGCTGTTGGGCCAGCAGGACTGCAGTGTGTCCCAAGGACGTTCTTTGATGGCTCATCGGAGAAATATTGCCTGACGATGAAAACCCACTGTTGCGAAGCTCAGGAGGGTCTCCGTGATAGGCATTCGTATACTGATTCTGATTATGTTGCTGCTGGGCAGATTGCCAGCCCGGAATTTGCTGTAGCTGTGCCTGCACGGCCTGTTCTTGTGCCAAGCCAGCATACGAATGGTCAATTGGCATACTAGCAGCCGTGTCGTGCGAGAAGCCTGGATTCTTGTTCCATGGGGGGCCCTGATCGGTAGGGTTGTACATGGGAGAGCCTGTTGCATTCTGGTTCATCCATCCTTGCTGTAGCCCGCTGCTCGGATGATTGAATAGCGGTTGTTGTTGTTGTTGCTGATGGGTAAAATGAAGTTGCTGGGGCGGTTGGAACTGCTGCTGCTGCTGCTGCTGCTGAAAGTGCTGTTGCTGAAATTGCTGCTGCTGAAACGAGTGTTGTGGCGGGCCCATTCCAGCGTTTGTTAGTATATTTTGCAAGGATGGCGGCGTCGTGGCGGGCAATTGCTGTCCGAGACTCGGGCGGCGCCCTGCTGCAGCACCATACAGGTTCATTTCCAACTGATGCGTATCCAAGCCTCCGCCATAGCCTCCTGGTCCCGAACCAGGATTCCCACCCGCTGCCATGGCTGCGAGAATACTTTCTCGCTCGCTCAAGAAGCCTTGTCCGCCATTCGCACCAGCGCCTCCTCCTGCTACGCCACCACCCCCTGCGGCTCCACTGCCATACTGGGACCCTGCATAAGGGCCACCTTGCGGAAACATGGCGTGCATACCTTGGCCACCGGTTTGGGTACCTGTTGAACCTTGCATGCCACCGACACTGCCCTGCATACTAGTCGATCCCTGCATTCCTCCCATGCCACTGTTTCCTTGAGGCAGGCCGCCCTGCAGACCTCCCTGGAAGCCACCAGCTCCTCCTCCTCCCATGCGCTGCCAGAGATTGCTAGAGGTAGCGGGCCCGCCCAATTGTCCCATACCGGCGGCTTGTTGGAGCATGGATGCTGTGTATATTGTAGTTGGAAAAGATGGAACGCCATGGGAATGAACGTGAGTATCACAGGCTATATGGGCATATACTTAACTGGGGGTATAAGAGCATTCAAGATGTTACAATCGCGCAAGCACAAGGATGCATTTCATTAGAAGCGTACGGAGGTATCCGCTGGACTATTACTGCTTTTGCGGCCCTCACATTGTTCCATGTTGCCGATCGAACATGGCGCACCATAATGTCATTAATGACTCTCGTTGCGAGTCCTGACGAAAATCGTGCAGCAAGCGATGCCCTTATGAGCTGTCGCGCCGAATCTCTCTCTCTTGTACTCTTAGTACGTACCATCGTGATGACTCCTACCGGGATCTCCGTCCTCTTCTTGGAGGAACATATGAGGAAAGGACATGATGCGTCGTGATCGGTATATGAAGATCGATATACGTACGGGAGCAATAGAAAGACGAGTCGGCCCCTTGAAACTGTGACACTTTGGTGCTGGTGGATACTGTAATATGCTGAAAGACGACGAACCTCTTCGCTATTTGGGACGGGGCTTCCCAGCAGTACGGCAAGGCACTGCCGTTTCACGTGAATTGGACGTTGGCGGTTTTGGCACATGTCTCCGCTGCGTAGAGCTTGGTACGTTTCAATAGCAAAAGATCTGGTCATTCATGGTCATTTATAACGACTGAATCAGAGTCATTGAGGAAAATATTTAGATTTATTCAGTAGAAAGTCCGTGCCGCAGGCCGCAGTACATTTATTGGTCTACTGCTAGTCTACTGTGAACTGAAGCCGGGCGTCACATCAATCATTATCAAACAATACGAAATAATGACCCCGAGACTGTTTGAAACGCAGGTTTCCCACAACAACTTTCGATTGCCGTTTCGCCATGAGATTCCAATTCCAATTCCAAGGCACGCAAGAGAGAGAGAAAGACAACGAAAATATGAAACAAGCAAGAACGCATTCTTACATCAAGAACCCGAGGAAAAGTGTACCGACGGCAACAGCAGACGCTTTCGACGAGGCCACGCTGAATCCACCGGATGTACATTCCGTACTAGCAGTACCAAAGCCTCGTTCCAGATCGGCAACCGCGCTCAATTGACGCGGAGTATACTCTGGCTCGCACGAGTCAAGACCCATGTCAAGACCACAGGCCCAAGGAAACTCGTCAAATAGGAGCTTTCGAGGAAAGTAGTAGAGGAAGGCAATACACATTTCTTCCTGCGAGGACAAGCCAAACACTTTATTGCCGTCGCTTTGGTAATAACAGACCGTGTTAAACGAATCGCCCGGTTCTACCTCAAAAGGAGCTTGCACAACGGCCTGATTGCCCTGTTGATCAAAGTTGAAAAAGTCGATAGAGCCACTCCTCACCACCTGACCATTACGGATCTGTTGGTTGACTGCACGCGTACCAGACCTGTGCATGTGCAGGTACTCGCGAAGGACCGTCACCGGCTGCTGAACCGCAAAAGAGGAGCAGGCACCAGGACAACCGAAGGAATGTGACGATATTCCGTTTCCGACTTGCTGGCCAAATAAGTCCACATCGGGATCACCAAGCTGCAGCACGCCCATTTCAAACTCGCGGGGTTGAGTCGTGTAGTAAAAGCGGACGCCGCTGCTGTCCAGAATACCTTGCACCAACTCAGGATTGTTGTAGTGCGTCTCCATCTGAAAACTTCCAAAGCCGCCGACTCCACCGTAAGGAGCTCCGAGGTTGTCGGGAAGAGCAAAAGGACCTTCACCTGGAGCCCAGACGTAGACAAGCTCAAAGGCATTTTCAAACCCGTCTTCACAATCTCCAATCAGGGCATTGTTTGAATCCCTCGATCCAGTGATGGTAAAGTGGTGGACAAAGGCCTTGCTGTCTTCGTCCACGATGGGTTCGTATCCAATAATCATGAGGTTGTCCACATCGGGTACATCTTGCGCGAGAATGTCGTCCTTGGACACGCAGAAACTAGCATACTCGGTGTCGTTGCTCTTGACGGGATAGTTGGAGGCCCGAACGACAAATGATCCCTCCGCATTGGCTAGCATCCTCTGCTCGAAGGCAGCTTGTTCGTCCTTGTCGCCAAACCAACGGACGGCACCACGGACACGATTGTTGCCGTGGTAGCTGACTTGCGGCGAGTCGCCCCAAGCTGCGATAATGCGAGTGGCCGGAACAGCTTGATTGGAATCATCGATAATGGCGCGGTCTTGAGCGTCGCCCGTGTCCAATAGTCGGGTTGCTTCGAAGATCAAGAACCCGTCGTTCGTCTGAGAGCTCACCAGATTCCAGCTGCTCTGGCAATCCGTCAAGGGAAGGCGTTCCTCGAGAACGTACGAGTCAACGAGCTCGTCTGGCTTGTTGGCAGCAAAGAGGACCATGTCGGCTCCTTGCATGCCTCCGTTCTCGGATATACCGAACCCAAGCCATCCCGTAGCTCGGGCTGCGACCGCGAGCGAGAGGGTATCGCCGTCAATGTTCCAGTGAATGGCGGCACCTGCTTCAGGATCAGCGTTGGAAGGCAAGAATATGGAGCTTGCATAAATCGAGGCACGAGACTCGGCCCACGTTCGGTAGACAATGTTGTCGGTGCCACCAAAGTAAGAGGAAGGCGAGTTCAAGAGCGACTGCGCAGATGCGCCGACAGCGAGGACGGCAAGGAGAAAGATATGTTTCATGGAAGGAGATGTCATGTCGAAAATTTTGTGAGAGACAATTCACAAAAATAAATAATTTCAAGTCGTGGCTCGATGACAGCTCGATTTCGATCCCTTTCGAACAACAGTACCGTACCTGGGACCTGGGCGGGACCGGGTAATGGTAGACTCGTTCCTTTCGGAAGTTCACACTATCCAGAGGCCACGACCCACGACGCTACCGCCGGCCTACATCAAAACGGCCAGCGCTGGTTGTTGGC